>ERZ1370068.10216-contig-8934_pt1 | contig 67309 bp, 74 predicted proteins | sample MGYA00561227_ERZ1370068 | MGnify/ENA primary metagenome ERZ1370068 (study PRJEB38410, sample SAMEA6850437) | metagenome | study: Metagenomic assessment of the ecological functions of the soil: analysis of the soil microbiota associated with the... | reverse complement strand
GTGGCGCCAGTTCAGTTACGTATTGCTCCCTGCGTAGCCCCATGCTGGAACTGGACTGAGCGCGCAATTCCGCAGCATCATTCTGCCAGGGCGCGGTGCGGATGCAACTGCACTTCGAGGCGCTGAACGCGCTCAACCATCAACCCCGCTGAAGCCGGAACGACATCTCGAACATGTGGTGCGTTCGGGTTCATCACCGGCGACCGGCAACCACGGCGGCGCAACCTTCGTCTGGGGTGCAGGTCACCTTTCTAGTGTCTGGGTCAAGTCGGCTGACGCCGAGGCGCCACGAGGCGCCGGATCTCATCAGGCGACGACGAGCGCACATATCGAATGCCATTGCGCGAGGCTCGTTTTACCGGCGAAGCAGGATGCATCAGCGTTCGAATGCCAGCAAATCCTCTGACTCTGGACACGCGAGGGCCCGCGAGGAAGACCGGGAAGGCCGAAGCCGTCACGAAGAGCGCCGACGCGCACCGTCTCGAGCGGCGGAAGTGGGGACGGCACGAACGCGGGCGAAGCTGACGGCGCCGGCGGCGCCGCGCGGGCGGTTGCTCGCCAGGCGGCACCACGCGGATCTCGGTCTCGCCCGCCTCGCCGGATGAGCGCCTGATGCGCAGCGCGGCGCGCAACGTGGTGCCGGGTGCCAGGCCGCGGTCATCTCGCCGCTCACGTACGCGCTTGGGGTCGATGCTCTTGATCTGCTTGTCGCAGGCGCTGAGCCAGGTAGTACCCCGGTACTCCTTGAGCGTCTCTGGCATCCCTGGCCTCGCCCGCTCACGCGCGCTGACCAGTCTCCTGCACCGTGAGGCCGCTCGCCTCCGCCCGGTTCCGCCGGCGGGGGTCGGTGCCCAGGCCAGCGCGCGACCGCCAGCCGAGACGTACGCTTCCCAGCAGCGCGCATTTGCACGGCAGGCCCAGTCCCTCCAGGCTCCCAGGGCGACCAGCCAGAACTCGCCGCGATGTTGTTGGCGCCGCGCACGGAAGCACGCCGTCGGCGATGCCGACGCCGACCGTCCGACGTTCACGAAGGCGATTGGCCCATCACCGGAGGGTCCCGGTCACCGCTTCCCACGCGACGAGGATGCAGGCGCCTTGACGGGTTCTCGACCACGACCAGCGAGCCATGGCGACCGCCTGCGGCATTCTGAGTCCACGTCGCGCCAGCTGGCGTGGCGTACGCCGACCGGTGGCCCTCGAGGTCCACCATGCCCGAGCGCACGGCGTGATGCCGGGACGCTTTCGCCGAACTTCGGGTGCGCAGCCAGCGTAAGCCGTGCCGCGCACCGCCGTCTTCACGAGCGACTGCGACCACGGCACGGCGCGTGGGAACTCCTCGACCTCCATCAGCGGGCGCCCAGCAGGGTCGGTCAGGAGGATGAAGGTGTGTTTAACGCCTGATCATCCACCGCCACTGCGCAGCACCCAGAAAAGCTGCGTCTCGATGTACCAGATGGTCGGCCAGCGACCACTCCGCATTCTGCCGCCAGCCTCAGAGATCTCCGGAAGCCCGGCTGGGAACGGGCTCGTTGGGCCAGCGACTGACCGCCGCCGAGGCGCAGCCAGCCATCAGGCGCCAGTCAGCGCGCAGACCAGCTCCTCTCGCGGACCAGGAGAGTTGAGCGCGTCTGCCCGTTGACTCGCAGGAGGTCCCACGGCCTTGTTGGAACGCCGAGGTTGGTCGGCGCATGCCGGTGATCGTACCCCAGAGTCGGCGGCGTAAACCACGCCGCCGGCCCGCGCAGGCCCCTACGTGACCGCTTCGACGCGCTCCGCAGCGCGCGCCGGATGGGGCCGCAGGCAGCTACAACTGCGACCATGATCGCGGCCAGCTGCCCGGCGTGCTCCACGACCAGCAGCGCCTGCGTTGCGTTATCAGGCGCTACGCGGGAGGCGGGATCATCCGGTCCTCGGTCGCGACCAGGTAGAAGCTCGGCTTCGTCATTCCACGCCGGCTGGCTGATCGCTCGCTCAGGCCTCCACTCCCCAGGGACCTGCGATCTCGCCATGAGCGGCCTGCTCCGGGTCCACGTCGCCGGCGAACGACGCCCGCGACGACGATCGAGCAGCGGGTAGCCGTCTGGGGCTGGGAGGATCAGGAGAGGGACCGGCGCCCCGGCAGCGGATCGCCGATCAGCGACATCACCAGCTCGCCATGGTCGGCGCGAAGGCGGCGACGGCGCGAAGCACCTCCACGCCCTGGGATCGTTGCCCGCCTCAGTAGTCGGCCCCGCCATGCAGATGGCCGACCGGGGATCGCCGGCCCGTCGAGGGCGGCGAGCACCCGCCGCGTGGCGGCGTCGTCGGGGGCGGCACCATCGCGTTCTGCACGACGCTCACGCGGTAGCCGTCCCTTCTTGGGCAGGCGGTGGGCGCCTCCACAGCCGCACCGTCCACGAACCCGCGCGTGCCGGCGACGTTCAGCGTCTTCTCGTTTGCCATGGGAACTCCTTTCTCTGCCGTCTGGCGCGGCTCGATCCAGCCAGCGGGGCAAGTGTGCGGGCCGAGCCGCCGCGGCGGATCACCGGGATCCGTGGGTTCAGCGGCTACCACCACCTGGCGGCGCCGGTACCCCGATCGAGGTACCTGGCGGCCCCACGGCAGCCGAGAAGAAGCCTCCTCGGCTGCTGCGACGGCATGGCATCGAACCACGCGCGTGCTCCCCGCACAGGCCGTCTCGAAACCACGTCATCCCGGCGCTGGCGCGGTGATGGCGGCCGCGCTCTGCCGTCCGCCTGCTCGCTGGCTCACGGCGGCTCCGGCGACCTGCGCTGGCTGGCCGTCCCCCTACGACGTCGTATCCCTCGACCCGCATGCCGACCATTTGCCAACGGGGCTGGGCAGGTCATCAGGCATCTACGACCGCTGGTGTCTTCGGCTCGACCCCGACCATAGCGTCGTTCCCGCCCTCGCCGTCTCCTGTTTTAACCCGGACCCGACACCTGGGTGTTCCGGCTGCGCGGGTGCGCGCTTCCACGACGACCCCGCTGCGGGGCCAGAGGACGTCGTCTACTCGCTGAACCGGCTGCGCGCCGACGAGAGCCTGTGCCGCGGTTCCCAGATGCGGGTGGCAGCGTCACCGCCGAGAACGGGCCGTCGTGCTGCGGACCGGAACACCCCTCCGCGCGCCTGCTGGTGTAACCGCTGACAATGCTCATCGTCCGCGACGGCGCAGCCGCGCAGACCGGCTAACACTGCACTTGCTAACCTTTTGGGCCCTATGCCGTCGACGTGGCGGCGTGAGCACCTGCGGCTGCGCCGCCACGAGGCCACTACTGGGGGCCCAGGCCGCGGGTTCGGCCTGATCGCTGAGGGTCAGATGGGGACGGACGAGCACGCGACCGCCGCGCTGCTGGCCGGACGCCTCTCGATCGTCCGCGCGACCTGCCCCAGCCACTTTGGGCAGGCGGCCGCGCGGGTACTGCCGCGCTATCGGATGCGCCGTGCCCGGCCTGCCTCTTCACCTGGCCCGTGAACGATGTCGAGCCGACCACCGCCCGGGACCAGCATGCCCGTTCCGCCGACCCCAACGTCCGGAAGGCGATGGACCTCGCCTCGACCGGCCCCGGATCGCTGCGGCGGTATCCGCCGTACGCCGTGCCCACGGACCGCATCGTGCCAAGACCATCTTCGGCTGGGATCATGGCGGCGGTCCACGGCGAGGCGGACGTGGAGCGCTGCTCGGCTGCTCAGGCAGCGGCGGGCCTTGCGCGCAAGGGTTCGAGGTGGCCCTGCACGGGGATCGGGCTCAGGGCGCTTACAGCGCGCTGCCGGAGGTCGTCGCGCAGCTGGGCACCATCGGCATCCGCGCTGACGCTCGCCGACGTCGAGCTCTCCTGCGTTCCAGCGCGCGCTCCACCGGCGCGAGCTCGGGCTGTGGGTCATCTCCGATGCGGTACTCACCCGGCGGGGCGGCTGGACTCCTGGCGACGCAGTTCCACGTTCAGCGGATCCAGCGAAGCACCTGTTTCCAACAACTGGCGCTACTGGACTCCAAGGCCGGACCGAACGTCGAGCAGGCCAGCGCCATCCTCGAGCGCGTGAGCGGCTGCCACGCGGCTGCAGCAGGCGGTGCGCCTGGCGGAGGGCCAGCGGTGGTGGATCACTGCCACAACCAGGCGGTCTTCATCGTCGACCGCGGGCTCGCGTTCGCGCCGCGCGCAGGCCTCTACCTCCCGCCCACGCCGGATCGGGGCCGCGCCCACCTCTGAAGGAGTCCCCTCGGGCCGCGCACGTCGCGCGCGCGAGAGGCTCGAGGCCTCCGATAGGCGAGAATGCCGACCATGACACTTTGGCTCTGCGCTCTGCCGCATCCACGCCGTCACGCCGGTCGCCAGCCCGCAGCTCGAGGGGCAGTGGTCGGGCGCCCTGGCCGCGGGAGGGACCCGCCTGGCCACCGTGGGGTAGCCGTCGCGGGCGCCGCGTCAGCGTGCACGTCGCCAACCTGGACAGCTCGACCCAGGGCGCGCGCGGGGCTGGCGGTCGGCAGAATCACTGCGCGACCAAATGCAGCTCGGCCTGCGCATGAAGGCTCTGGGCGCGCCATTACCGGCACGCTCGGCGACGACGGCAACGCGATCACTGGCGAGGTCGGATCCAGCGCGGCGCCGCTGCCGCTGCCCCGTCTTCCGGCGCGGCCCGCCTGAGGCGGCGCACCGTCCGCCAGGACCCGGGGAAACGCCCGCTGCCCTATCAGGGGAGGGAAGAGGTCGTCTTCACGGGCCCGGCCGGAAGCTCGCCCCAGGGGACGCTCACGCTGCCCGGCAGGAAGTGGCCCCTTCCAGCCGTGCTGGCTGGTCACGGGCCAGGGCCCGCGCGGGAACCGCGACGACGCACGATCGCAGGCCACTGGCCCTTCCTGGTGGTCTCGGACCAACTCTGCGCGACAGGGCCTCCGCGGTGCTGCGCTACGACGACCGCGGCGTGGGGCGCTCGATCGAACAGCCTCGCGGCCCGCGACCACGCTCGACTTCACGGAGGATGCGCAGGCCGGCCTCGCGCGCCCGCGCGCGGCCGGAAGTGGACCCGCCACGCACCGGCGTCATGGGCCCACAGCGAGGCGCGCTGGTCGCCTGCGCCTCGCGGGAGTCGCGTGACCCCCAGGTCGCGACTCGATGGTCGCTGCTGGCGGGCACCGGCGTGAACGGGCAGCGGGTGCTGGGAGGAGCAGGCCAGCGCCGGTGGCGCGCGCCACCAGCCAGAGCCCCGAAGCCGTCGCCCAGCAGCGGGCCGCCGGCGCAGCAGGCGCTGTTCGCGGCGATGAAGCAGGAGGGCGATCCCGCCGCGATGCCAGCCGGAGGATCCACGGAGGCGCCGGGTTGCCACGCAGCTGGCGCCGCCGCTGCCCGAGGATCAACGAAGGGCGTGCATCGTCGCGAGCTACGTCGCGGAGGCGTCGTCGCCCCGGCTGCGCTTCTTCACCGATCCTACGAGCCCGCTGCCGGCCTTGCGCGCTTTGGTCAGAGTGCCCCCAGTACGCTCGCGCTGATACCGGCAGGATAGCGACCTCCAGGTGCCGCCCGCGCCGGGAACGTCGCGCCGGTGGAAACGGCGCTGAAGGAGGGCGGGAACCGCGCCTACAACACCATCGGCGTGCTGCCCGGCCTCAACCACCTGTTCCATTTGGCGGCCACCGGCCTGCCCGTCGAGTACCGGCGGCATCGCGAGGAGACCATCGCACTCCGCGGCGCTGCGGGCGGTCTCGGACTGGATCGCGCGGCGCCCCAGCGCCCGCATCGCCTCCCGGATGACCCGCGCGCGGCTGTGGCGGGCCGGCCTGGCCACCGGCGCTCAGCGGAATCGCGACCGTCCTCACGGTCGCGGCAGGTTCCGGCAGCGCGCGGCGTGGCGGGCCGACTGAACCGGCGCCGCTGCTCCACGACCGAGGCGGGGCACGCCAAGCGTTTCCTCCGTCGGCCTCGGGCCTGCGCGACCTCCGGCTCGACCCGCCGGCTCGCGGGCTGCCGAGCAGGCGACGTGGGAGGGCTTTCTGGCTCGATCGATCGGCCGGCCGCTACGACCTCTCGTCGCGCCGGGGAGGCGGACTGATCGTTGGTGATGGCGGACGGCCGGCCGGTCGTCGACGGAGCACCGCGGGGGCCGCCCAGCACGGCCAAGCCGACCTGGCCGGCGGGCCCCTCATGCGCTGTGGCTGCGCTACGAGCGGCCGGACCGGCCCGGACGTCCTGCGGCTGCGCTGGTCCGGAGGCGGGACGGCCGCCGCGCGAGCTCGCGCGCGGCACGCTGTTCGCGGAGGACGCCCACGGCCGCCCAGCAGGCGTGGTCGCGCGCGGCGTCGTGGCTGCGCCTGCTGGCACAGGCGGCCTGTAAAGGCGCTGCCGCTGGTGGCGCAAGGGCCGCTCCCGCCGCGCTTTCGGGCGGTGCCCCGAGCGCCTCCGGCGCTGCGCTGCGCGTCGCGCTGCCCGCGATGGTGGGTCCCGTACGCGCGGCCGCGCTGCGCTTCGACGCGCCTGTCGGAGCGGTACGCTGCCTGGGAGCGGCCTCGCCCTGGGTGATCCGGGCGCAGAGAGGGTCGTCGAGGAGCTGGCGGCCGTCCGGCCTGCGCTGGGAGCCCGCCTGGCGGAGGATCAACGCGGCGGCGAGTCCGTTCCACTACGTCGAGCGGGCACGCGCCATGCGCGGCTTCTACGAAGGCGGACGCGCGCAGGCCGCTCTTCCTCCGCGCTGACCCGCGTGCCGCTGAAGGCGATGGACGACCGGATGCTGGCGGTGCACGTCGCGTCCGCGCTGGCAGTAGCTCCCGCGCCGGCCGATGCTGGCCACGTGCTATCCCGGGCGCGGCCGCGTTCTCGCGGGCGGTGGGCCTCGGGCGGAGCACTCGCCCCGGCGTGGAGCGAGACGCTGGCTGGTGTTGGTCGGTGGAAGGCTTCCGCGACGACGCGTTCAACCATGCTGTTCGTCGTGCTGAGAGCGCGCTCTGCCTGGTGCGCCTGCTCCGTCGGCCGACCACTCCTGGCCGCGGTGGTGGCCGGCCTCGCGGGCGCCGCCGCCTGCCCCACGCGCATCACGTCGCTCCCGTTCCCGCTGCTGCCCGCGCTGCGCCGTCCTGCTGGTGGTGCCGCGCCACGCGGCGGCCCGCGACCGCCGGCAGCGGTCGCCGTGGCCGGCCTGGTGCTCGCTGATGGCGGATCGGCCCTTCCTCATCAGCGCTTGCGCGCTCGCCTACGGCGATCCGTTCTACGCCGTGAACCTCCACGCGAAGTTCTACCGCTCACCCGGCGATCGGGCCTGGGGGTTCCAGGATGCCGATGAGCTGGGTCGACTACTTGCGCACGGGCTCGACGCTGGGCCGCCAGGTCGCGACCGGCTTCACGGGCCTCTTTCACGGCCTATCCGTTCCGCTAACAAGTGGCACGGGCTCGACTACGTGTCGCCCTGGCTGGCGCGCGCGCTGGAGGCCGCGTCGCTCGCCGGCCTCGTAAAGCTGTTCCTGCGCCTCGGCGCAGGGCCGGCTGCCGCTGCTCGTGCCGTTCGCTTCCCCTGCTGCCCTACGCGCTTCACAGCCTGGCCCATCGCGGGCGGCGCGGAGTGGTGCGGTTCTCACCGAGGCCGCCTATCCGTTCTACCCGATCGCCTGGCCGCGCTGGTCCCTCACGCGCGGCCGCGCGCGCTGGGAGGCTCGACCTGCGGGCGAGGCGGAGCGCGTCAGCGGCGGCGGGCTGAGCGCTTCCGCTCGGCCAGCACCTGCGACGCGATGCGGAACGCGCTGGCCTGCGCGGCCGGCGCCGCCGCAGACCGCGGCCTGCAGGAGCAACCTGCCCGGATCTCGTCCCTCGTGACGCCGCCGGCCGGCGCGGCGCGCGAATGCAGCTCCAGCCCACGCCGCGGTTCAGGGCCACCAGCATCGACCACGACGTGAGCAGGCGCCGACGATCTTGCAGAGGCAGCCCCAGCCGCGTCCAGATCTCGCCCCAGACGTAACGGGTGATCAGCTCGTGGAACTCGGCGGTCGAAGACGGTCGCCTCGCGCGTCGCCCGCGCGACGTACGCCTCGCCCGGGACCGCCCGCCTCACCTGCATCCCGCGCCGGCTCCGCCGTCGCTCGTCCATCCAGTCCACCAGGAACCCGGAGGACCGCGGACGTGAACGCCTCCGCCCGGCCTCGACGGCGTTCCGAAAGGTGCGCCGCGCCCAGCTCGACGGTAAGCGCGCGCGCCCGCGATGGCCGCCGCCGGGGCCTGGCCCCGCTGCGGCGTGGTGGCCGGATCATTTTCGCCGCCCCGCGATGACGAGCACCGGCGCTCTGGATGGCGGCGTGGAGGTCCCGTCGTGAGGTCGGCATCGCGGACGGCCGCGCAGTGCGGCCGCGTAGCCCTCCGTCGGCGTGGCTCTGACCATCGCCCGGTAACGCGCCACCACGGCCGGCGACCGCTCGCGGAAGGCCGCCGGACCAGACTGAAACTCCATCAGCGGGCCCGCGGATGGGCGCGAGACCACTCCGCGCGCACCGTCGCGATGCGCTGGTTCCAGGTCTCGAGCGCGCGCCGATGCGGGCGCCGGTGTTGCACAGCACGATGCGGTCGAACCGCCCGCCCGCGTGCAGCGCCCAGCCACTGGCCCACCCGCCCGCCGACCGACAGTCCGCAGAAGGCGCGCGCGCGGTGCCGAGCGCGTCGAGCAGGCCCGCGACGTCGCCCGCCAGCTGCGCGCGACCGAGCACGGCCCGGGCGTGACTGCCGTCTGCCCGTGGTCCCCTCGAGCCGTACCGCAGCACGCGGAACCGCCGGGACAGCTCCAGGACCCGCGGATCCCAGGCCGTAGGAGTTCTGTCCCCAGCGAGTTCGAGAGCACGAGGAGGACGGGCGCGTCCGCGGCCCCGTCGAACCGATGGTGGATCCGCAGGCCTTCGCGTCGGCGAACGGCATCCGTCGGTCTCCCCGCCGCGCTGTGCGCGGCCAACGCGGTCGATCAGCGCGCCCGCGGAGAGGGTCGCGCTCCGGCCTCGGGACAGGGCGGGGCCCGCTCCGCGGCTGCGCAGCTGCCAGCCGGCCAGCGGGCTCCGGCAGGCCAGGACGTCGCGCAGGTGCCGTCCCTCCGCCCGCGCACGCTCGCAGGCGGCCGTCGTGACCGGGCGCTTCGCCGCCTCGGCGCGTGTCCCATCCGGGGGCGCGAGCGCCATGCGCACCGCCTCCGCGAACAACGAAGTTCGCCCGTGGCGTCGAGGTTGGCGCGCATCCGTCCGGCATCCACTCATCGAGGCGCCGGCCACCGCGTCGCCGCGCCAGGCGGTGGAGCGCGCCCGCCTGGACGCGCCGATCCAGCTCGGCAGCGCTTCCCCGTTCCCGCTCTGCCCGCTGCCGTTGCGTTTTGCCGCTGACCTCCACCAGTTTTCGCAGCCAGCACGGACGCGACCAGCTCCCGGCGAGCGCACGCACCGCCGCGGCCGAGACGCACGACGACGGCGGCGACCAGGTTTGCGCTTCAGCGGCATCCGTCGACGACAGGCCGCCGCGGCCTCGCGCACCTCCCCCACCTCGGTCTGCGCGACGTCGGCAGGTCGCGCGCGACGCGCCGGCGTGCCCGTGCAGAGGCCTCGCCCACGTCGCGACCTCGGCCGCGCGCGGTCGCGCTGCGCGTGCCAGGGCACGTTCCGGCTGCGCCGGGCCCGAGCTCGCGCGAGAGCGTCTTCCGCGCACCTTGCCGCCCGATCGCATCACCACAGCGCCGACAGGTTCCCACCGCGCCGCCGCCCAGCTGGACCGCCAGTGCCCGCCGCTTCATCTGCTGCCGGGCACGCGCCGCGATGGCGCGTCGCGGCATCGAGCCAGCCCGCCGCCCTTCAAGGCCCGAACTGAACGTCGGACGGCGTGTGCCGCAGGCGCGCAGGCCCGCCATCAAAAAGGTCGCGCGGTGGCCGTCGGCCATGGCCTGGCCGAGTCCAGTTCGCGACGCGCCGGCCCACGGCTCTTCGCCAGCTCGCCCCGAGTGATCGCGTCATCTGGCCAATAGCGCGGCGTGCAGCTGCAGCCTGGCCGAGGCGATCGATCCCGAACCTGGCTGAGTGGCGGCCCCGAGGTGCACGTACACGCGGCGGCGGCGGCGTCTGGCGTACGCGGGCGCCCGGCGCCGTCAGCCATCGGCGATGCCGCGCTGGCGCGCGCATCCCGCCGACACCGTGGCGGCGGGTGAAGCGTCCGGCCGCAGTCGCGCAGCGACGTCGTCGAGGTCGGCCAGCTCGGCCCCGGCAGCGCGACGCGATCGGCTCGGCCGCGGCGGACGTACCGGATCGCGCCTCCACTCCGGCGCTCGCGCGGGCCCAGCGCCGCCTCGAAGTCGAGCCATTTCCCTGGAGTGCGCGCGGTCGTCGAAGAGAAAGCTCCTCGACGGCTGAGGCCATCGGAACAGCGGATCGAGGCAGCCGCGTCAGAGCTCGAAGAAGACCAGTCTCGCCCGGTCCCAAGAGGACGACGTCCCGGCCATAAGCGTGCCCGGCGTCTTGCCCGTGGCGGCGCGATCACGCAGTGTCTCGCGGCGGCTCCGCCGGGGCCGGCGCCCAGCACCGGATCGGCGGCGTGCTCCCCGGTCGCCTGGGAAGCCAGGGCCGCGTCACGAGCTGGCCGGAGGAGGCTGCGCGCGGAACACGGAGATCGCGATGTGCGGCGCCTGCGTCGTGCCCGCGGGACCTGGCACCGCGCCCGGCTTCACGGTGGTGAAGCCGGAAGGCGCCGCGTCCGCGTCGGTTGCGATCCGTCCAGCCTTCCGGAACGCGGCTACGAGCGGGCGGTCCCCTCGTGTCCTCCGGATGCGCGTACCGGCCGTGCGCGTTCGCTTCGCCACAGCTCCAGCACCGCATCGGAGCACGGGCTGGCCCTCTCGCCGTCGACCACGCGCCCTTCGACGCGGACGCGCTCTGCCGGAGACACCGGGCGGCGCCAGGTCGGGGCGTCTCGGCAGGCCAGGCCCGTCGAGAAGAACAGGCCGATAATGCAGGAGGGCGTGACGGCCGCATCGGCGCTCCGGGGCGTAGCCATCGCGGCCAGCCAGGACGATGTGAACCGGAAGCCGAGCGCGCTATATCCGGAAGCGTCGTGTACTGATCGAAGCGCGCGACGGGCGCCCGCGCGCGTCTCAATCCAGCCAGGGCGTTGAAGATCAGGATCGCTCTGTGGACGGCGCAACGAATCGCCGAGAAATTACCATCTGCTGTGACCGAGCGCGTAAACGCCGGGACAAAGGCGAGAAGTGGATGCGGGCGGGCCGCCGCGCGCGTTCAGCGATGGTTCTGCCAGGGGATACGCCCCCGGCCGGATGGTCACGAAGCGGTGGCGGCCTCAGGGCGTCGATCAGCACGCGGCCGCTGCGCCGCGTGAAGTTGCGGGTCGAGCGGCGCGTCGTGCTGGTCCGCATGGTGCAGGTAGCGGCCGGCCGTTGCGCCTGCCAGACCTCGACCAGCGCGCGCCGCTACGGGCTGGCCGTCCTCGTCCAGCACGCGACCGGTCGACGACGATGCGCTCGCCCAGCGGCCGTCCCCTGCCCCTCCGCGCGCCAGGTCGCTAGGCCGGGCCCCGACCAGCCGGGCCGGGCCGAACACCGGCCCCGTCACCTCCGACATCGTCTGCGCGGCGATGCCGACGAGCAGCCGCGGCGGCGCGCGCAGCACCGACGGAGACGTGCAGGGTGCGTGCAGATGCGCGCTCGGGTGCGTGCCGGCCGGCCTTGCGCTTTGGTACCGTGACTGGGTCCCAATGGCCGCGACCACGCACGCGCCTCCCGGCCTGTCAAGGTTGCGGGTCGAGCGCGGGCCACGCCCACGACGGCCCGGCGCCGAGCGGCACCGCGAACGCGTAGTAGAGCCGCGCGGCGTCCGCCAGCCCGCGGTCCACTGAGCGACCCCGCGACCGGCGGATGACTGGGGGCCAGGCGCCGATGCCGCCGATGCCGATCGCCCAGCCCATGCCCGCGGTGCGGATGGCCGCGGGATGGCGATGCAGCGGCGTCGCGGCGTGCGAGCCCCACCATCGGAGCCGAACGAGAACGCGCCGATCGCGCGCAGGCGCGCGATCGGGAAAGGCCGCTCGCGAGGTCGGTGCGCCACGGCGCCGAACAGCGCCACGCAGCCCGCGGTGGCGCCAGAGCAGACGCAGGGCCAGCCACCTTCGGCAGGCACGCGCGCGGCCAGGCGTGCCGAACAGCGGCGCCGCCCACGATCTCCGCCCGCAGGTTCAGCAGCACGCCGCCGGTGATGCCCTGGCGCGTCGACGAGGCCGGCCGCCACCAGCAGCTTGGGCGTCCAGCTCGGCGACGAGTAGCAGGAGGCCGAACATCAGCAGGAAGAAACGCGCCCAGATGACGGGCGTGGACGCGGAGCGCGCGCGCCCGCGGACAGCCGGCCCAGCGCGGTAGCGCCTCGGGCGCTCCTCCGCCGGCGCCGCGGGGCAGTTCCGCGGACCGGCGCGCGGGCCGTGCCCCAGGCGGCGCAGGAGGTCGGGCGGCCGGTGACGCAGCGCGGAGCCTCGCCGAGCGCCGCGCGAGCAGGTAGTCCAGCGGCTCGACGGCATGCTGCGGATCGACCAGCGGGATCGGCGAGCGCCGAGGCAGGCGGCCCGAACCGGAACGCCGAGCGCCAGCCGTGGCGCGCGGTGATCGGGAACGCCGCGATCGTCCCGCCGATGGTCGCCCCGATCGGGTAGCCGGTGACCTCCTGCAGCCCGATGGCCGCGCTGCGCCAGCGCCGCTGAGGCGTGCTCGGACGTGATGACGTTCAGGCTGGCCGGGATGCCGCCCACGCCCATGCCCCGTCAGCACGCGCAGCGCCCGTGGGCTGGCGCCCGGCCCGCTGCGACAGCGCGGACAGCCAGCATGCACCAGCGCCGATGCGGCCCAGGCAGGCCAGCGATGATGGCGCGCCAAGCCGTAACCGGTCCGCCCAGGGCGCGACGAACGAGCGAGCCGCCGGCCATGCCGAACAGGCCCGGCGCTCGAGCAGCGCACGCCCAGGCGCGCGCGCGCCGGAGAGGACCCCACTCGCGGCCGACCTCGGGGGCGGTGAAGGCTGCCACCACGCCGTCGAAGCCGTCGTGAGCATGCTGAGCGCGACGCGGCGCAGCACGACCGCGGTCACCTGCAGCCGGCTCATGGGTCGCCGTCTCGATCGATGGCGCGGCGCAGAAGGGCGCTCGACCGGCCACCGCGCTCGGGGGCGAGCTCGCCGGCCCTCCTCCTGGCGCAGGTCGACCGCGCGGCGCCTTGAGCTCCGGCGCGGCAGCGGAGCCCGGCGGCACGTAAGCCGCGCGCGTCGGCGCGCGCGCCGATGCGGCGGCGCACGCTCGCTCGGCCAGGCGGCGGGCCGTGGCCTCCTCGCTGGCCTCCGCCTCCACCGCGCAGCTCCTCCAGCTCGTCCTGGCGCCGCCGCGCCATGTCGGAACTCCGCCCGACGTCGCGAGCTCGCGCCCCGAAGTCGCGCCACCACCGCGGTCGGGAAGACGCACCACGCCGCGCACGCTCATGCGGTCGTCGGCCCGGCCCGCGATCGCCGCCCGGCAGCTTCAGGAACGTGCTGGCCGCACGCGCAGCCGCGCCCGCCGTTCACCGCCAGGTCGCCGTGCGGTGTGGGCGAGATGCCAGCGCCAGCCGGCCCGTGCTCCAGGTCCGTGAGCACCGGCTCGCCCGACTCGCCGGCCCCCGCGACCGGCCGTACGCCGTGACCGCGTCCAGCACGTCCGGCGACGAATCCCGGCCTCGTTCACGCGGAGGCCGTCGCGCCCGGCGCAGGAGAAGCCCCAGCGCCCCCACCTCGGTGGCGCCCGCGCCGGTCAGTAGCACGCGGCGCACGACAGGCCTCCTCCACCCGCGCCTTCGCACGGACGATCGAGGCGCCCGGCTCTGCCCGCGCTGGACGGTGCGCCGGACGCCGAGCGCGCAGAGGGCGACGCCCTCCTCGCGCGCGACCTCCGCCAGCCGCAGCAGCGTAAGGTCACCGTGCTGCGAGCAGCACGGTCGCTGACGCGTCGCGCAGCGATCGAGCCTCCAGGCGCTGCCGGCCGTCCAGCCGCCCGGCCGGGATGGTGAGCGCGCCCAGGCGGCGCCCGCCCGGCGAGCGCGCTCCAGAAGCCCGACCGACGGGCCCGAAGCCGAACGCGAAGAAGCACGCGGTCGGCCGCCGCTCACGCCGGCCGCGCGGTACACCTGCACCCAGCACTCCGCCCACCACGCCCAGCTCGCGGCGGTGTCGTTAGCACGACCAGCGGCCGGCCACTGCGGTGCCGGAGGTGCCGGTGGGAGGCGCACGACACTCGCGCGCGCCGGGTAGGTCGCGGATGGCGCCCGAGCGGCGGCATGCGCCTCCTGGTCGGCCACCAGCTCCGTCCTTGCCCGTGAGCGGCAGCGCCCGGAACGCCTCCGGTCCCAGCTGCCGGCGCGCGCCGGCCTCGCCGTGACCGAGCCCAGCCGGCCGGCAGAACGCCGTTGCGCGGCAGGCACCTCGTGCAGCAGCGCGAGGACAGCCGGCCCACTGCTGCGCGGCCGGCCTGGGTCCCGCGTCACTCGGGCGCGCCGGAGCTCGCCGAGCTGTTGATGCTCCGGCGCGCGGATCAGAACCACTCACCTTCAGCCCCCAGCTGCGCCTGCCGCGGGTTGAACACGTCGCGCGGCGGTGTCGAAGCTGGCGATGGGCGGCCACGTCCGGATCGAAGCCGCCCCACACCGTGTTCAGGTCGCGGATGTTCGGCGCGGTTGAAGACGGTTGAAGACGTCGACGCTCAGCCTCGCCCCGCACGCGCCCGCCCGAGCCGGAACTCGCGCGCCAGCCGCGCGTCGACGCTGCAGTAGCCCGGCCCTTCCAGCGTGTTGCGTGCCGAGCATGCCCACGCGGTCGGCGTTGCGGGTTGCCGTCGCCGTTGGCGTCCGCGCCCACGAAGACGGTGAAGAAGCGCCCGCTGCTCGCGGTGACCAGGGCCGCGAACCTGAAGCCCGCCCAGCACGGACACGCTCCTTCGGCACCTGGCTCATGAACGACGAACGTGCCCGCGGTGCGCACGTGCTGGCGCGCAGAGACCACTCCTCGTGCGAGAGGTCGGGGCACTCGGGGAAGTCGCCCAGGTTGGTGATCGGACTCCACGTTGGCCATCGCGTGCGGGCGAGAGCGTGTAGCGAGACGCCGTGAACCCGATGCCGTCGCGGAACTGGGCTGCCGCAGCTCGAGCGTCCCGCCGTGGTAGTTCGAGTCGCCGATGTTGTCGGTGACGTGGAAGTTCCCGAGCTCGGCGAACTGGCGCCCGTCCGATGATGGGCTTGCCGGTGGCAGCGTCGCCCGTCTGGACCGCGTTCAGGTTGCCGGTGTGGCCGAGCAGGTCCCGGCCCTGCACGAACAGGTAGCTGGCCGGAGAGCGCGAACCCGTCCCCCAGCTCCTGCGGCGATACTGCAGCGCTGGCCTGGCAGGCTGTAGGAGTTCGTACCAGCTCGGCGCTCATGTTGTCGGTGAGGCTGGTCGCGCCGCGTCGCGGCGCGCTGCCCGGTGGTGAGGAAGGTGACCGCGGCCGCCGGCGCGCCCGGGCCCGCCGACCGTCGTCTGGCGGAAGCGCCCGGGAACGCGCGCGACCGTGGGGAACAGCACGGACGCGCGTTCGGCTGCGTCGCCGCGGCTCGACCAGTCGGCCGCCGTGAACACCTGGCCCACGCTGCTCACCAGCCGGTCCGTGAAGAGGCCGAAGCCCGCCGCGCACGACTCCTCGCGGCTGTAGGCGTAGGCGAGGCCGAGGCGGGGCTGGATGTTGTTCAGTGTCCTTCTTCGACGACGAACCGGCCGGGTAGCTCTCGAGGTCGTAGCGCACGCCGTAGGTGAGCGTCAGCTTCGAGGCGGCATTCCACTGGTCCTGCGCGAACGACGCCGAGCGAGGTGAGGTCGAGGTCGAACGTGGCGTCGCGTCGGCCGGCCGTGTCGGGCACCGGGCTGTCGAAGGGCACGTCGAAGCACGGGCGTGCGGCGCCTCGGCGAGCACGGGCCACCAGAACGACCGGCCGGAGTCAAGGTCGGGAACGCGTTCAGGTTGGGGAAGATGATGCGGGCGGGGAAGAAGCAGGTTCCAGCCCGCGTCGTCCTGGATGCGGTTCGACGTCGACGCCGAACTTGAACTGGTGCGAGCCGCTGCACCAGCGTAGCAGGCTGCTCGGAGCCCTGCCAGCGGTCCTCCTTGTAGAAGTCCAGGTCGGAGGTGGTCTTGCCCATGATGATGAGGTTCGTGACCTCCAGCGTCGGCTCGCGCCACGATCGGGCTGGAAGTCGTAGGAGCGCTGCGGCCCACTGCAGCCGCGTCTCGCTCAGGACGCTGGGCGAGAACGTCGATGTCGCGCGTCGAGCACCGCGGCGTGGTCGCGCGTCGCGTTGTCGCGGGCGGCGCTGCGAGGCCGGGGACGCGCGCGCCGCCGCCGCCAGGGAAGTTGCAGCGCCTCGGAGTCGAGGAAGGAGTAGCGCGCGCTGAGGGTCAGCCTTGTCGCTGGCGCCGGTGGTCGAGCTTCGCCAGGAACGGCGTTGTAGTCGTTCGTGCTGCACCTGGTCGATGGTCTCGGGCCGCAGGTTGAAGCGGGCGCGCACGGCGTTGATGGCGGCCAGGTTGTCGAGGATGACGCTGCGAGAAGCGGTTCGACTCCGAGCGCTGCTGGCCCTCGTAGTTCAGCGAAGAAGAACGTGCGGTCCTTCGCCAGCGGCCCGCCCAGCGTCGCCGCCGTACTGGTGCTGGCTCGAGCTGTGTCCGTCCCCGGGCGTGTTGAGGATCGAGCGGCGAGGCGAGCGCGTCGTTCATGCCGTAGTAGTAGGCGGAGCCGCGCGTCTCGTTGGTGCCCGGACTTGGTGACGATGTTGACGAAGCCGCCCAGCGCGCGGCCGTACTCGGCCAGGTAGGTGCTGTTGAGGATGCGGAACTCCTTCACCGCCTCCTGCGACGGCGTGGCTCGGGGCAGGCCGGTGAAGGTCTGCACGTTGTCGACGCCGTCCACCTGCACGAGCGTGTTCAGCTCCTGCTGGCCGCCGAAGCTGAGGCGGGGCGCGGCCGAGGCGCCCACGCCGGTGTCGGGCTCCTTGAAGGGCCCGCCGCCGATGTTCTCGCGGCCGAGCGCGACGCCGCTCGAGAGCTTCACGGAAGTCCACGAAGTTGCGGCCGATGTTCGGCAGCGACTCGGATCTCGCGCTCGCCCACCACCCGCGAGAGGTCGGTGCTTGGTCAGCCTCGACCAGCGGCTCGGTGACCGACGACCGTCACCTCCTCCGCCCGCTGGCTCCACGCCCATGGTCACGTCCGTGCACCGCGTCGCCGCCCACGGTCAGGACGCATGCCCGCGTGCACGTGACCGTGGCGAAGCCCGTCAGCTCCGCCCGTCAGCTCGTAGTCGCCGGGCGCGCAGGCTCGGCTGCAGGCTGTAGCGGCCGTCGTCTCGTCGGCGACCAGCTGCGCGCAGTCGCCTCCGCGAGCCGACGTTGCGCGCGGTCAGCGATGACGCCCGCCAGGATGGCCCCCGACTCGTCGTGCACGACCGCCGAGAGCGTGCTGGTCGCGGTCTGGGCAGGCGCGAGGCGCCGCGCCGACGGACCAGGCGCGAGGACCGGCGGAGGGCGAGCTCGCTGGCGTGCGATGAAGCATGGCCTACCTCCGGGAGGCTCCGGCGCGGAGCCGGGACGCTGCTATCGAACGATCCGTTCCGAAGACTGATTCCGAAGAGTCGGTCCGCACGTTGCCAGGCTGCGTGTCAAGCCGGCGCTCTTGCGGTAACGCTCCCACACGAGGAGCGGATTCCATCCATGCGCCGCACCGTATCAGCGCCGACCAGGTCGGGCAGCTTCCTGCGGCCGCCCGGATCTCCTGGAGGCGCGGGCGGCCGTCGCCGGCAGGACGCCGAGACGCCGCTGCGCGCCTCGAGGACCGCCACGTGCCTGCGCGTCATCTGGCGCGGCAGCGGGAGCTCGGCTTCGACGTCTTCACCGACGGCGAGCTGCGGCGGCGCAACTTCATGAGCGACTTCACGGACGCCGTCGAGGGCTTCGACATGGGCGACGCGGTCGGCGCGCCTGGCAGGCGGGCGAGGCCAGGCCGCGCCGGCGCAGCAGCGTGGCCGGCATCGTCACCGGCAAGCTCGCGCGGCGCGCGCCGCCTGACCGGGCACGAGCTGCCGTTCCTGAAGGCGCACTAGCCCGGGCGCGATCAAGATGACGCTGCCGAGCGCGACCGCAGTTCCCGGCCATCGCCTGCAAGCGCGGGCGTCACCGACGCGCGTCTACCCGACCACTCGGCGCTGCTCCGGGACATCGTCGACGATCATGAAGGCCGAGCTGCGCGCGCTGGCCGGCGGAGGGCGTGGCCTACCTCCAGATCGACGCGCCGCGCTACAGCTACTTCATCGGACCCGAAGTGGCGCGACTGGATCCGCGCCGAGATGAAGACCGACCCGGACGCGCTGCTCGACGAGTCGATCCGCGCCGACAACGCCTGCCTCAGGCGCCGCGCGGCGCCCGGGCGTGACCCTCGCCATGCACCTCTGCCGCGGCAACAACCGCAGCCACTGGTACGCCGAGGGCGGCTACGACGCGATCGCCGAGAAGCTGTTCGCCGACCATGGACGTGGACCGCTTCCTCCTCGAGTACGACGACGAGCGCTCCGGCACCTTCGAGCCCCTGCGCTTCGTGCCGCGCGGCAAGACGGTGGTCCTGGGCCTGGTCAGCTCGAAGCAGCCGGCAGCTGGAGGACGCCGACGAGCTGGCCCGGCGCGATCGACGAGGCCGCGCGCTACGTGCCGCTCGACGACCTGGCGCTCAGCCCGCAGTGCGGCTTCGCGTCCACGATGGAAGGGCAACCTGCTCACCGAGGACGAGCAGTGGGCCAAGCTGCGGCCTGGTCGCCGGCGCGGCGCGCCGCCTCTGGACGTGACCCTGGTCAGCTGGCCGCGGCCAGGTGCGTCGCGAACGTCGCGGGGTCGATGTTGGCGCCGCAGACGATGAGCGCCGACCCGGCGGCCGGCGAGGCGCTCGCGCAAGGGACCGCACGAGGGCGGCGGTGGCGGCCGCGCCCGCCGGCTCGACCGCGAGCTTGGCCGAGGCGAACAGCAGCACGCATGGCGCGGCGCAGCGCGTCGTCGCTCACCAGCACCGAGGTCGTCGACGTAGCGCCGGCACAGGTCGAAGCTGTACGGAGCGGCGTGCGGCGCGCCCAGGCTGTCCGCGATCGTGCGCGACGGCCGTCGATCGGCCTGGGGCGAGCCGGCGGCGAAGCTGCGGCGCATGCGTGTCCGCGCCCTCCGGCTCCACGCCGTACACGCGCGTCTGCGGCCGCACCAGCTTGACCGCCGCCGCCACGCCCGCGCACAGACCCGCCCCCGCCGATGGGCACCACCACCGCCTCCAGGTCCGGGCACCTGCTCCATCGAGCTCCAGGCCGAGCGTCGCGGTGCCCAGCGCGGTACGCGGCCCCTCGAAGGGATGCACGAACGTGCGGCCCTCCGCCGCCTCGATCTGCTTCACGCGCTCGAAGGCGCGGTGCACGTCGTCCACCAGCTCGACGTCGGCGCCCAGCTCGCGGCACTGCGCCACGCGGTACGGGTTCGCGGTCTTCGGCATCACGACCTTGCGCGGTGGTGCCCGAGCGCGCTGGGCCGCGTAGGCGACCGCGATCGCGTGGTTGCCCGCGCTGACCGCGGTCACGCCGCGGGCGAGCGCGTCCTGCGGCAGCGTCGAGCATCACCGACGAGCGCGCCCCGCGGCTTGAACGTGCCCGTGCGCTGGAACAGCTCCTCCTTGAGGACGACGCGGGTGCCGCGGCCCGACCTCGCGCTCGAGGGCGGCGTCGCCCCACTCGCGCACGGGCGTCGTCACGACCGACCGGTCGCCCGGTGGGCGCGGTCGCGGGCCTCGGCAGGATCCGGCGCGAGGCTGCGGCAGCGTCGAGGCTCATTCCGGGTCGCGGCCTCGAAGAGCACGTCGCAGGGCAGCGTCTCCGGGCCGGCCTGTCGGTGCAGACGGCGTAGGTCTGGTCCTCCGTCCTGCCGCGCGTACATGGCCGACGCCGGCGTAGCGCCCCTGCCGGTTCGACGAACGTAGAACTTCAGGTCGAGACATCGGGTGGCCCCGGCTCGTTGAGGAGCCGCTTCTCGACCGTGTTCGCGGCCTTGACGCGCTTGAGGGCCTCCATCCCGGCGTCCTTCGGGGCCATGCCGCGGCGCAGGTTCTCGACGATGAGGTACGACGAGAGGTTGTACGAGGTTGGCCTCGCCGCGGCCGGTCGAGCCGGCCGCGCCCACGTCGCCGTCGACGTAGAGGCCCGCGCCCAGGATCGGCGAGTCGCCCACGCGGCCGGGGATCTTCCACGGCGAGGCCGCTGGTGGTGGTGACGCCGCAGATCTCGCCCTTGGCGTTGACGCCGTCGCAGTTGATGGTGCCGTAGACGTGGCTCGGGGTCGATGCAGCCCCTCGGCCATCATCTCGCGCGCGGGCCCGGTCGCCGGCCTCCGCAGCGCTTGGCGGGATCCAGATAGTGCTCGGGATCGATCCGGCGCTTCCAGTCGAGCCACTGCTGGCGCGAGTTCTCGGTGTTGAGGTCGTCCTCGATCTTGAAGCCCGATCCCGCGGGCGAAGTCCTGCGCGCCCTTGCCCACGAGCAGGTGGTGGTCGGTCTGCTCGCAGCACCGCCTTGGCGACGAGCGAGGGCGTGCGCACGCCCTCGAGGCGCGGCGACGGCGCCGGCGCGCTTGCTTCGGCCCGTGCATGCAGCGACGCGTCGAGCTGCACGACGCCATCGGCGTTGGGCAGCCCGCCGTAGCCGACGCTGTCGTCCTCGGGATCGAGCTCGACGATGTTCACGCCGGCGATCACGGCGTCGAGGACGTCCTCGCCGTGCACCATGCGGTCGAGGCCTCTCCGCACGCAGGTCTTCGCACCGCCGCGTTCTTGCAGACGTTCTGCCGTTGGCGGAGGCGACCACGACCGGCCGGGAGCCCTTGGACGCGGACACCGACGGCGCCCTGGGCGACGGCGGGGCCTGCCGCCAGGACCGAGGCGGCGGCGCTCGTCTTCACGAAGTCACGACGCGGTCACTCTGGGGCATCATGGGATCTCTGCGCCACTTCCGGGCGGGGGAACGGCATGAAAGTATAACGCCCCGCCCGGCCGCTCCGTGCCGTTCCTATTGACATTCGATAGGACGGCTCCTAGATTTCCCTCCTATCGAGAGTCGATATGGGGAACATGGCCGATCGGCGCACCACCCTGCTCCAGGGCACGCTGGACCTGCTGATCCTGAAGGCGCTCTCGGCCGGCGAGCTGCATGGCCTGGGGGTATCCCGCCGCATCGAGCAGATCACGGGCGGCACGTTCGTCGTCCAGCCCAGTCCCTGTTCCCCGCGCTCCATCGCCTGGAGGAGGCCGGCTGGCTCGAATCGTGCTGGGAGTCCTCCGAGAACAACCGCCGGGCGAAGTACTACGAGCTGACCAAGGCGGGCCGGAAGCAGCTCGGCGAGGAGACGATGCAATGGAACCGGATCGGCGCTGGCGATCGCCCGCGCGCTCGAGGCCTGACAGAGACGCCCGCGGCCGTGCGCTCCCGCCTGACGAGCCTCTGGCGCAACCTGGTGCATCGCCAGCGTGTCGATCGCGAACTGGATGACGAGCTCAGGCCACGTTCGACCTGGTCTGGACGAGTACCTGCGGGCCGGGCCTTTCGCCGGACGCCGCCAAGCGCGCCGCCGCGCGGGCTGGGCCCGCTGCGGTCGATCCAGCGGCAGGTGCGGGACGCGCGCGCGGGAGCGCTGCTCGAGACGCTGCTGCAGGACGTGCGCCACGGGCTGCGGCGGCTTCGGCGCGACCCGCTCTTCACGACGTTCGCCGCCCTGCTCAGCTGGCGCTCGGCATCAGCGCCAACACCGCGATCTTCAGCTTGTGTGCACGCGGTCCTGTACTTCTCGCTCCCGGCGTGTACCGGCCCGAGCAGCTCGTGATCCTGTCCGACCCCGACCAGTCGGGAAGCTGGACGGGCCGGTGGGATCGCGGCGGACGGCCGCGGGCCTGGCTCACGTGCGGCGAGTTCACGAGGAGCTGCAGAAGGTGCTACGGGCTTCGCGACCCTGATGGCCTCGCAGTGCAGCCTCGAGCTGGCCGGTCTTCGTCGAAGGAGGCGCCTCGGAATACGCCAGCGGGCGGCTGGTGTCGGACGAGTTCTTCCAGGCGCTCGGCGCGCGACCAGCCATCGGACGCCTGTTCACGCCCGCGGAGGCCCGGGATGCGGCGCCGGCCGTCGTCATCAGCCACGACTACTGGCAGCGCCGCGTCGGGGGCCGGCCGGACGTGCTCGGCCGGACGCTCACCGTCAGAGGATGCCCTTCGCCATCATCGGTGTCGCATCGCCAGGGTTCATCGGCGAGACCGCCGGGCAACAGCCCGACTTCTGGCTGCCTGCGCGCGCAGCTCTCGTGCTGCCGGGCACCGACCGGCTGCACGACACCCGCCTGACAAGGTGATGTGGCTGCACGTGTTCGGGAGGCTCAAGCGCGGCGTCGCCTGGCGCAGGCGGAAGCCGAGGCCAACGCGGTGTTCCGGGCCGGCCTGGAATCTTCTATGGCGCCTCGCCACCGGGCCACGGCGCGGCGAGTTCCTGGACCAGCGGCTCCATGTCCAGGCGGCCTCGCGCGGCGCGTCGGCTGGAGACGGCCGGACTTCTCGCAGTCGCTGACGGCGCTAGCTGGCGGCGGTGGGCGTGCTGTTGCTGATCGCGTGCGCGAACCTCGCCACGCTCCTGCTGGCGCTGGAGCGCGGCCCGCCGGTCAAGAGGTCGCCCCTGCGCCTGTCCTTGGGCGCCGGCGCCGAGGGCGGCTCGTCCCGCCAGCTCGTGACGAGAGCCTCGACGCTGGCGACGCTGGGCGGCGCGGCGGCGCCTCGCGGTCGCCTTCGGGTTGCACGCGCCTGCTCGTGCGGATGCTGGCGCCGATCCGGCATCGGACTTCCGGATCGGCTTCGCGCTGGATCCGCAGGTTCCTGGCGTTCCTCGCCGCCGCGGCGATCGCCGCAGCGCAGTGCTTCTTCCGGGCTGCTCCCGCCTGGCGGGTCACGCGCACGGGAAGCGACCGCGGGCTCAGCAGAGGCCGCAGCTCCGCCGGAGTGGATGGGCCAGCGGCAGCTCGACGCGGGTCTCCTGGTGAGCCTGCAGCTCGCGCTGTCCCACCTGCTGCTGGTGGGCGCCGAGCCTGCTGGCGCGGACCGTCATGCAACCTGCTAGCACCGCGGACCTGGGCTGATCCGGCGGAGGCGGGCTGCTGCTGGTGGCGTGGACTTCCGCGCCACGGGGCTACGGCTCGTCGCGCCGCGACGCGGCGCTGCGCCAGCTCCTCGCGGAGATCCGGCCGGATCCCCGCCGTGCGGGCCGTGAGCTTTTCGCAGCTGGGACTGTTCACCGGAGGAGTCCTCGACGAGGATCGACGTGGAGGGCCACGCGGCCACGGGAGACAACGATCGCTCGTCCGCGATGGACGTGGTGGGCCCCGGCTACTTCTCGGCGCTCGGCATCCCGATCGTCCGCGGGCGCAACTCCTGGAAGCGCATGACGCGGGCGCGGACGGCCTCACTGCGTCATACGGCGGGAGCTTCGCCCGGCGGTTCTTCGAGGACGGGACCCGATCCGGACGGCGCATCGCGTCGGTCGCGAAGCGGGCGATCCCCACAAGGCTGCGAGGTGGTGGGCGTCACCCGGGACGCACGCACGCAGAGACTGCGCGACGCGATCGTGCCGCGCTTACGTGGCCGGCCTCCAGGCGCTGGCGCGCGGATCAGAGCCCCACGTTCACTCATCCGCACCGCCGACGGGGCCGGGCCCTCGCTGGTGGCGCGATGCGCCGGTCGATCGAGCGCATGGACGCCGGCCCGCAGATCATGTCCGCGGCCTCGATCGAAGAGCAGCTGGCCCTGTACACCGCCCAGGACCGTACGACCGCTCAGCTGGCGGCCGCGTTCGGCTGCGTGGCGCTCGCGCTGGCCGCGATCGGGCTCTACGGCGTCCTTCGTACGGCGTCGCGCGCCGGACGCGCGAGATCGCGATCCGGATCGCGCTGGGAGCGCGGCCGGCCGCCGTCGTGGCCATGATCTTCCGCGAGACGACGGGGCTCGTCGCCGTCGGGCTGGCGCTGGGCGTGGGCCTGACCTGGGCGGGCGCGCGCCTGCTCGACGGCCGACTGTACGGCGTGGCCCCCGGGACCCGGTGACGCTCGTGTCGGCGATCGCGCTGCTCCTGCTGGTGACGGTCACCGCAGCGTACCGTCCCGGCGCGGAGGGCGTCGAGGCAAGACCCGATGGCCGCGCTGCGTCGAGGAATGAGCGGGCGAGCCTAGAGCCACCGCCCGCGCGCATAGAGGACCGCGATCAACAGCGGGACCGCCAGGCGCGGTGCGCCACTCGCGGTGTCGTGCGCACCCGCGCCCAGTCGAAGCGGCTTCTCGCGCGGGCCGCCCGGCGCGAGGCGCGGCAGGAAGGCCGGCACCGCGGACGCCCAGCGCGTACCCGCGCCGAACATTGTCAGCGCAGGAACGCGACTCCTCCCGATCACGGGCGGGTAGAAGCGCCGCGAAGTAGAGCGCGGCCGCGGCCACCACCACCAGGTGAGCTGGCGGTGCCGACGGCCAGCCCGATGGCCACGAGGGCGCTGCCCACGTAGAGCGGGTTGCGCGTGTGCGCGTAGGGCCCCGCCCGTGGCGAGCCGGCGCGTCTCTCTCGATGTGGCCCGAGGCCCAGATGCGCACCGCTTCCTCGGCTCGCGGCCAGCGCGGCCGGCCCCGAGCGTGAGCGGAGACGGCCGCGCCAGCACGATCACCAGCGCGCCGACCAGGTAACCGCGCGGGGACCCGCAGCCGGGAGATCTTCTATGGCGCCCGGTCCGCGGCGCCGCGCAGCGAGGGTGGCCGGCGCCCAGCACCTTCACCAGCAGGGCGTGCGACCGCTCGCGCCAGGTGCGCGCCTTCGTCCGCGGCGCCCTGGCGCTCGAGGATCTCCGCCAGCGCCTCGGCGCCATAGGCGTACACATCGCCGTCTCCCAGGCCGTTCTTCGCGAGCTCCTCGAGCCCCTGGCGCGCGCGAGGGTCCGCGGCCGGCTTGCCCTCGCTCCTGCGCGCGCGGGCCAGGCCCAGCGCGGTCATGGCGCGGAAGCGCACCTCGGAGCGGTCCTGCGGCCGCTGGGCGAACCCGTCGAGGGAGCGCCGACAGGGACGCGCTCGGCCTCCCGGTCCCGCCCCAGCTCGAGGAGGGCGAGGCCCCCGCCCAGGTCCACGCGCGCGAGCTGCGGATGGTTCTGCTTCGCGTAGATGGCACGCGACGCGTCCAGCCGCCCCAGCGCCTCCCTCCGCGCGCCCTCGCGCCGGCTCGTGGCCCCGAGGTTCAGGAGTGGTGAGCCCCACCAGCCGCGTGCTCGGGGCCGAGCGTGCGCGTCGCGATGCTCCAGCGCCTTCAGCAGCTCCTCGCGCGCTCGCCGACGCGACCCAGGCCCCACAGGGCGGAGCCCGCGCCGTTCCTCACCCGAGCCTGGCGGGACTCGGGCGCCTTGGGGTCGAGGGCCGGCAGCAGCGCGAGGCCTCGCGGAACCCCTTCTCGGCATCGGCGTAGCGGTCGAGCGTGAGCTGCGACGCCGCCAGGTTGTTCCAGTCGACGGCCAGCGACGGCGAGTCAGGGGCCCAGCAGGCGCGCGGCGCTCCTCCAGGTTGCGCGTGCCGATCTCGATGGCTTCCGCGTGGCGGCCCGCTGCACGTTCGCGATGCGCAGGAGCGTCGTGCGCACGCGGATGCGCGCCTCCGCCGCGCCCTCGGCGCTGGCGGCGATGAGTAGCCCCAGCGCCTCCTGCGCCAGACGCGCGCGAGGCCTCGATGTCGCCGGAGCCGAAGAGCGCCCTGGCCTGCTCGTGCAGGGACGAGCGCGAGCGTCACGGTTCGCCGGGGCGCGCGCGCATCTCGCCGATCGAGCGGTCGAGCAGCGCGAGCGCCCTCCTTCGTCTCGCCCAGGTTGACGAGGCCTCTGCGCCACCACCACGCGCATCTCGGTGCGCGCGGCCGGCTCGTCCTCCAGCCCCTTCTCGATCTGGGTGGCCGCGTTGTGCAGCAGCTCGACCGCGGACATCTCGCGTCCGCGCGCGCCCTGCGTGGGACGTCGGCCTGGGAGAGCAGGCCCAGCGCGAAGGACTTGATGCGCTCGGTGCGGCGGGCCTCGCTCTGCGCGCGCTCGGCTCTCGCGCAGCGCGTGGTTGCGCTGGCACGACCGCCGCGCCCAGGCCGGTCACCAGCGAGAGCACGTGCCAGCGCGGAGAGCGCGACTCCACGCGGTGGCGGCCCACGAAGCGCCGGGCGCGGTGAAGCCGAGCGTGTCCGACGCGCCGAGATAGGCCGGCCCTCCAGGTAGCGCCGCAGGTCGTCGGCCAGCGCCGATGCGCCCTGGTAGCGGCGCTCCGGCTCGCGGTGCAGCGCCTTCAGGGCGATGGTGTCGACGTCGCCCTGCAGGGAGCGGGCGCGATGGCGCTCCTCGGGGCTGGTGGCGACGCCCGAGGGCGTCGCGGCGCAGCACCAGCGAGGGCCGCGTCACCGTCTCGTGCGAGACCACCTCGGCCAGCGCGGCCGGGTTCCGGCCCACGCGGTCGTGGGGCAGGCGCGCCGTCAGCATCTCGTAGAGCAGCACGCCCAGCGCGTAGACGTCCGTGGCGGTGGTGACGTCGCCGCCCAGCACCTGCTCGGGAGCGGCGTAGGCGGGCGTGAACGCCAGGGTGTGGGTGCGGGTCAGCCGGGGTCGTCCCCGGTTTCGAGCAGCTTAGGCCAGCCCGAAGTCGAGCAGCTTCGGCTCGCCGGCGTCGGTCACGATGATGTTGGAGGCTTCAGGTCCCGGTGCACGACCAGGTTGCGGTGCGCATAGTCGACGGCCTCGCAGACCGCGATCAGGAGGCGCAGCCGCGCGTCGAGGGGCAGCCCCGCTCGCGCACGAACTCCGTGATGGTGCGGCCCGACACGAGCTCCATCGCGAACCACGGGCGGCCGTCGGGCGCGATGCCGCCGTCCAGCACCTTGGCGATCGCGGGATGGCTGAGCCGGGCCAGCACCTGGCGCTCCAGGCGGAAGCGCGCCAGCGCCTCCTCGCGCGCGACCGCGGCCCGCACCAGCTTGAGCGCGGCCTGCCGCGCAGCCGCCTCTCGATGCGCTCGGCCAGCCACACTTCGCCCATGCCGCCCTCGCCCGGGCGCTCCACCAGCCGCCACGCACCCAGGCGCGGCGGCGGCAGGGGCAGTTCCGCCGGAGCCTCGGGGCCGGGCGTCTCTCGAACATCCCGACCGTCGCGAGCGTCGTGGCCAGCAGCCCTCCACCTCGCGCGCCAACGCGGGAGAATCGCGCCGCAGCGCGGCCAGGCGCTCCGCCCGCTGCGCGTCCGGCGGGGCCAGGAGCCGCGGAGGAGCGCCTCGGCCTGCAGTCCCGTCCCGCCTCCGCTCGTGGGCTCCATGACGGTCAGGAGTCCGCGGCAGGGCCGCGTCGGCCAGCCGCCGGTCGATCGGCGGCGCAGCACCTCGATCGCAGGTGAGATGCCTCCATCGCGCCCGCGGCGTGGTCGCAGCTGCGCGCTGTGGCACGGCGCGCACGCGCGGCGTGCGGCGCACCACCACGTCGCCCGGCGGCGAACGGGCCGTTGCGCGCGGGGTCGGTGGGCCCGAAGATGCGCCACCACGGGCGCGCCCACCGCGCAGGCCAGGTGCAGCGGGCCCGTGTCTGCCGGCCACCACGAGCCGCGCGCGGCGCGCCAGCTCCACGCAGTTCCAGGAGCGTGGTCGGGAACGCGCGGCGCGCGGTGCCGCGCCGACGCGGCGACCACGCGCGTCGGCCAGGCCTCCTCGCCGGGGCCCCAGCGTCACGAGCGGCGCAGCCCGCGCTCGCGCACGCCGCGCGCGACCGCGCCCGAACGCTCTCCGGCGGCCACAGCTTGCTCGCCCAGCCGCCGCCGGGGTTCAGGATCGCGACGCTCGGTGCCGGCCGCGGCCAGCGCCGGCTGCGCGAGTCGCACTGCCGCTCGGCCGCCGCGGCGGGAAGCGGGAACTCGCGCGCGCCCACCTCCTCGATGCCCAGCGGCCGCAGCAGCGCGAGGTTCTTGTCGATCACGTGCGACGTCGGGCGTCAGCGCACGCGTCTCTTCGAGGAGCACGCGACGAGCCGGGCTCGCGCCGCCAGCGCCCGCGCGAAGCCGACGACGCGGCCCGCGCCGGAGAAGCGCGCCCAGGCGGCCGACTTCCACAGGCCCTGGAAGTCGAGCGCGACGTCGTAGCGCTCGGCCCGCAGCGTCGCGCAGCGACGCGGAGCGCGCCCCCAGCCGCGAACGCGCGCGCGCGGCGGCGCCGGGCCGACCCGGGTCAGACGAGCGGGTTGCCTGCACGCAGCGGCACGCGCGGGCGGCTCCACGACCCAGCCCGACGTCCCAGCCCGCGCCGGTGCAGGGCGGCCAGCGGCCGGCAGCGTGTGCACGACGTCGCCGATCGCCGACAGCCGGACGCACGAGCGCCTTCACTCGCGCGGATCCGTCGCGAGCAGGCTGGCGGGTGTCGTGGTCGCTGGGATCGCCGACGATGGCCACGCGGCCGCCGTAGGAGCGCACCACCTCGCGCTCGGGCACGGTCTCCGGCGTGTAGTCGGTGCCCTTGCAGTGGACGTCGGGCCGCAGCGCGAGCAGCAGCCGCGTCCGACGTCGTCCTCGTCGAAGACGACCACGTGGTCCACCGCCGCGCAGCGCGCCACGAGCAGCGCGCGATCGCCCGCCGGGAGCAGCGGGCGGCCCGCGCCCTTCAGCTGCCGCACGGAGGCGTCGCCGTTGACGCCGACCACGAGCACGTCCGCCTCCGGCCCGCGCTCCCTGCGAGGTAGCGGACGTGGCCGACGTGCAGCACGTCGAAGCAGCCGTTGGCCAGCGCGACCGTGCCGGCCCTGCGCTGCGCGTCCTGCACGCTGCTCGCGACCTCGCTCCAGCGTCGCCGACCTTCGAGCCGCGCGTCCTCGCAGCGCTCACGACCAGCCCGACGGCGGTCCCGTGACCGCCGCCAGCAGCTCGGCGGCCGAGACGGTGGCCGTCCCGCGCTTCATCACCACGATGCCGCCCGCGTAGTTCGCGAGCAGCGCGGCCGCCTCGAGGCGAGTCGCGCCCGCGGCGAGCGCCAGCGTGAACGTCGGCGATCACGGTGTCGCCCGCGCCCGGTCACGTCCGCCACCTGGTCGCTGCCGTAGATCGGGATGTGCAGCGGTCGGACGGCCGCGGCTCGAAGAGCGCCATGCCGTCGCTGCCGCGCGTCACGAGCACGGCCTGCGCACCCGAGCCGGCTGCAGCAGCGTCGCGGCCGGCCGACTCCAGCGTGCCGGCGGTCGTGGCCGATCGTGACGCCCGAGCGCCGCCTCCACCTCGGGCTCGTTGGGCGTCACCGCCGTCATGCCGCGGAAGCCGCAGCAGAGCGAAGCGCGAGTCCACGCGTGACCGGGCACCGCCGCGCGCCGCGCGAGGCGCGACCGCGCGCCTGCACCAGCTCGGCGTCGAGGCAGGCCGCAACCCGTAGTCGCTCACCAGCACGCCGTCGACCCTGCTCGCGGAACGCCCGCAGCCGGCGCAGCGAGCGCGCGGCGGGCGCGGGCTGCGCGTCGGCCAGCGGCGTGGTAGCTGGTCGATGCCGCACCATCTGCTGCTTGGTGCGAGTGCGCGCCGCCGGCCAGGATGCGCGTCTTGACGGGCGTCGACGTAGGCGGGATCGCTCGGACCACGCCGCGCACGGATGCCCGGTCTCGCGCAGGAGCGCGCGCAGGCGCCGGCCGTGGCTCGTCCGCGCCCGAGCACGCCCGAGACGGCAGCGGCGCGCCGCCCAGCGTGCGGATGTTGTGGACCGCGTTGCGCCCCCGCCGAGCCGCACGTCGGTGCATGTCGTAGTGCAGGATCAGCACCGGCGCTTCGCGGCTCACCCGCTCGACGCGGCCGTACAGGAACTCGTCGGCCACGAGGTCGGCCAGCACCAGCACGCGCCGGCCGCGGAAGGCGCGACGATCCGCGCAGGCGATCGGCGGCGGCGACGGTCGCGCTTCACGCCGGCTCCGCCGTCTCGCGTCGCTCGCAGGATGCGCTCGACCGCCTCCAGCAGGTGTCTCGGCCACGACGTCGGGCGGCTGCGGCCAGCCGGCGCGTGGTACGTGAGCCTCGCCCAGCCCGTAGCCGCGTCTTCACGAGCGACGCGCGCTGCGCGCCGACGCTCCACGCGAGCTGCATGTCGGCGTCGCCGGTCGCCGACCACCCACGAGCTGCGCGAGATCCGACGCCCAGCTCCTGCTGCGGCGCGATGCAGCAGCCCCGGGCCGCGGCTTGCGGCACGTCGCAGTCCTGCGCGGTACGGCGGCTCGCCCACGCTACGGGTGGTGCGGGCAGCAGTAGACCCCGTCGAGGTGCGCGCCGCCCGCTGTCCACGCGTCGCCTGCATGAGGCGCGTGCACCTCCTGCGATCACGGACTCCGGGAAGTAGCCGCGCGCGACCCCGGCCTGGTTCGTCACGACGCACCGCGAGCAGGCCGGCGCGGTTGACGCAGCCGGATCGCGTCGACCGCCCACGGGTAGAGCCGGAAGCGCGCGAGGTGGTTCACGTAGCCCACCTCGTGCGACGAGCGTGCCGTCGCGGTCCATGAAGATCGCGGGCGTCTTCGCGGTCATGCCTGCGAGCAGGCCCCAGCGCGGCGTCCGCCACGCGGTCGACGCGCGACGCGCGTCATGCAGCGGTGGTCGATCGGGCACTCGCGCAGGCGCGCAGGCGCGCAGTGGACGGGCTCGCTCGCAGCCGACGCGCGGCCGCCCACCGGCGCCGTCTCGCGTCAGTCGGTCGAGCCGAAGACCGCGACCACGCGGCGTGCCGAGCGCGGCGGCCACGTGCATCGGGCCCGAGTCGTTGGTCAGCAGCAGTCGCGCAGCGCGCGACAGCACGCCGACGAGGTCCGGCAGCGCTCGTCTCCCCGCACAGCACGCGCGCCGGCACGCGCCATGCTGCGCCGCGATCGCCTCCGCGAGCGCGGCCGCTCGGCGGCGCGCCCGAGCGATCGGCGACCTGCGCGCCCGCTGCGCGCGCGCCACGAGCGCCGCCGCCGCGGCGAAGCGCCCGGGGGCCAGCGCTTGGCGGCGCCGAAGGCCGCGCCGGGGTTGATGCCGATCCAGGCGCCCGGTCGCGCCGAGCAGCGCGCCGCGCGCTCGCCCACGCTCTCCGGGCAGCGCGCAGCGACGCGTCGGGCGGCCGCCGGAGCACGCGCAGACCGACGCCCGCCGAGCATCGCCCGATAGTAGTACACCTGGCTGCGGCCCCGGACGCTCGCGGGCACGCGCGCGCGCGCGCGTCAGCAGCGGCGCCGCGCACGTCGGTCGCGTAGCCCCAGCGCTCGGGGATGCCGGCCCGCCAGCGCGGGAACGCGCCGCGAACGGAGTTCGGCAGGAGCAGGCCGAGCGTCGAGCGCGCCGCGCGATCGCGCGCGCGTCCGCGCTCAGCGCCCGCGGCTCTCGCGGACCGCGTCCACCTCGGCCACCGCGCCGTAGAGCCCGCGCGACCCACGGCCGCGCCAGCACCTCGATCCGCGACGCCGGGAACGTTGCGCCGCAGGTCGCGCACGCGCCGGCAGCGACAGCACGACGTCGCCGAGCCCAGTTGGGGGCCCGGACCAGCACGCGCATGCGGGCGCATTCTAGCGTGCGGGTGCGATGGCCATTCATCGGGCGTTCACCTGGCGCAGGCTAGTGTCTCGCCGATGGCCTCCTGCCTCCGACCGGCGTTAGGCTCAGACAGGAGCGCCATGCGCATCCTCCTGGTGGAAGACGAGCCGGACGCGGCGCGCATGCTGGCCAAGCTGGCTGCGCGAGCAGCGCGTACGCGGTGGACGTCGTGGCCGACGGCGAGACCGGCGTGCTACCAGGCGGAGGTCGCGGACTACGACGCGATCGTCCTGGACGTCCCGCTGCCGCGGCAAGGACGGCCTCTCCGTCTGCCGCCAGCTGCGGAGGGACGGCGCGCCGGTGCCCATCCTCATGCTCACGGCCCGCGACTCCGGTTGAGGCGCGCATCGAAGGGCCTCGACAGCGGGGCGGACGACTACCTGACCAAGCCGTTCGACCTCGGCGAGCTGCTGGCGCGACTGCGTGCGCTCATTCGCAGGGGCGCCCGCGCGCCGCCTGCCCGAGCGGCTGCGTATCGGCGGACCTGGAGCTCGACACCCGCGCGCACCGCGTCGCCAAGGGCGGGCACGAGGTGCCGCTGACCGCCCGCGAGTACGCGCTGCTCGAATACCTGGCGCGCCACGGTCGGCCAGTAAGTGGTGGGCCGAGCGGAGATCGCTCGAGCACGTGTGGGACGAGAACTACGAGCCCTTCTCCAACGTGATCGAGGTCTACGTGCGCCGCCTGCGCACGAAGCTGGACGCGCCGGGAGAGCCGTCGCTCATCCGCACGCGCCGCGGCGAAGGCTACGAGCTGGCGACTTCGCGCTCGTGAGCCTCACGATCCGCGCGCGCGCTCACGCTGTGGTGCCACCGCGGTGCTCAGCCTCACGCTGGCGGTGGCGGCCATGTCGTTCTACCCGTGCAGCGGCGGTCGCGGATGGACTCTGCCGGACGAGGACCTCCGCCGCATCCAGGCGCTGGTGGCCCGCAAGCTCGCGATGGAGCTGTCGGAGGACGCGCCGCTCCCGGAGGCGGCCGCGGACGCGCTGGAGGACGTCAACGTGCCCGGCCTGCCGATCGCGGTGTGGGACGTGAAGGGCGCGCTGCTGGCGGGCCGCTGGGACGTCGCCGCGCCGGGCCCGCCGGAGGGCAGCGGGACCGTCGACACCGCGGCGGGCCCCTTCCGCGTCGTCGTGCAGCGCGCGGAGGGACGCGCGACGCCTTCCTGGTCGCGGTGGCGGCGCCGCTTTCGCCCTTGCAGCGCGAGCTGGCCCAGCTGCGGCGTGCGCTCGTGACCGGCACCGCGCTGGCCCTGCTGCTGGCCGCCGCGGGCGGCTGGTGGATCGCGCGCGCCGCGCTCGCGCCCGTGGGCGCCCTGGCGCGCCAGGCAGCCGCCATCGACGACCGCACGCCGGGCGCGCGCCTGGTGGCGCCCAACCCCGAGGACGAGCTGGGCCGGATGGCGCGCGCGTTCAACGACGTGCTGGAGCGGCTCGAGACCGCGATCGCGGCCCAGCGGCGATTCATGGCGGACGCGTCGCACGAGCTGCGCACGCCCGTCTCGATCGCGCGCACGGCCGCGGAGGTCGCGCTCGGGCATCCCGAGCGCACGGAGGCCGACTATCGCGATGCGCTGGGGCTGGTGGCGCTCCAGACCCGCCGACTGGCGCGCATGGTGGACGACATGTATTCCTGCTCGCGCGGGCGGACGCCGCTGGGCTGCGCCTCTCGCCTGGCCTGCTGTACCTCGGCGAGCTGGTCGCCGAATGCGCGCGCGACGCGAGGTGCTGGCGGGTGACCGCGGCGTGCGCGTCGACTGGCAGGGGGACGGCGACCTGCCGTTCACCGGCGACGAGCGGCTCTTGCGTCAGCTCCTGATGAACCTGCTGGAGCAACGCGGTGAGGCACACGCCCGACGGCGGGTGCGTGCGGGTCGCGGTCGCCGCGGAACCGCTGTCGTACGAAGTGCGTGTCGTGGACGCGGGCCCGGGCATCCCGCCGGCCGATCGAGAGCGCGCGTGTTCGAGCGCTTCGTGCGGCTCGACGCTTCCGGCCGCGCGCCGGACGGCGCGGGGCTGGGCCTGCCCATCGCGCGCGCGATCGCCGAAGCCCACGGCGGCACGCTGGCGCTCGCGAGCGGCGACGCCCCGGGGAGCACGTTCCTCCTGCGCCTTCCGCGATCCTGAGGAGGCGGGCCTCGACCCCACGCTCATCCTCCGTTCACGCCGGCGTTGCTACGTCTGCTGGCGGAGGTGATCCATGAGACCGATCCGAACCATCACACTGTTGACCCTGTGCACGGCCGTCCCGGCGCTGGGCGCCGCGGACGACTTCTGCTCCGCCACGGCCGCCGCGCTCTACCGCGCGTGCGGCTTCGAGGTCCTGGACGACGACGCCAAGGCGACGGCGATCTGCATCAACTTCGAGGACGAGCGGGACCGTGAGGAGTGCTTCGAGGAGGCGCGGGCCGCTCGGCTGGAGCACGCGAAGCTCTGCACCGACCAGAGGGACTTCCGGCGCCAGGCCTGCGGCGTCCTCGGCGAGGGCCGCTACGATCCGGACTTCGACCCGCGCGACTTCGACGATCCCCGCCATCCGTCGCATCCCAACCCCTATTTCCCCTCCGAATCGGCAATCGCTGGCGCTACCAGGGTTCCGGCCAGGTCAACGACTTGCAGGTGCTGAACCGGTCGAAGCGGATCGAGGGGATCGACTGCCTGGTGGTCAGCGACCTGGTGAAGGAAGGCGGCGACCTCGTCGAGAGCACGGACGACTGGTTCGCGTTCAGCCACGACGGCGACATCTGGTACTGCGGCGAGGAGGTCAAGAGCTTCGAGAGCTTCGACGGCGACCATCCCCGCCGCGAGGAGCTGGTGGGCATCGACGGCTCGTTCAAGGCGGGACGCCAACCACGACAAGCCCGGAGTCATCTTCAAGGCCGCGCCCCGCGAAGGCGAGCCGTACGTCGAGGAGTTCTCGGTGGCCAACGCCGAGGACGTGACGGAGCGTGCTGACCACCGGCTATCGCTACGGCGCGGACCCGGACCTCGACCGGTTCGTCCCACCGGCGCTGGCCCATCTCCTGTGCGCGGCCGGTGACTGCGTGGTCACCCGGAACTACTCGCTGCTGGAGCCGGGCGTCTTCGACCGCAAGTTCTACGCGAGAGGGATCGGCGTGTTCCTGGAGGTGAACCCGGACGCGGGAGAGGTCCATCGGCTGGTGTCCTGCAACTTCGATCCGCGCTGCCACCAGCTCGGGCAGCCCTGACCAGGGACGGCGGGCCGGCTCACGGGCCGGCCCGCCGTTCATCGTGGCTTCAGGTGCGTCCTGCTAGCGTGCCGCCCGTGCTCGTTGCCTGCCTGGTTCGACCTCCTCCTGGCGATGGCGCTCGCCGGGCCTGCCGGCGAAGCCATCGCCCCGCCGGCACGACGCGATCGAGCTGGTCGTCGCTGCCGGCAGGCCCCTGCGCATAGCGCTCGACGGGCGCGTGCGCGTGAAGCGCGTGGGTCAGACGGTGACGGCCACGCTGGTCGAGCCGCGTCTACGCATACGACCGCGTCGTCGTTCCCGCGGGCGCTTGCGTGACCGGAACCATCGAGCGCCTGGATCCACCGGGCGCGCGGAGCGTCTGGTTCGGCCTGCTCCGGCTGGACCTCTCGCCCGCACGCCGGGTGACGCTGCGCTTCCACGAAGTGGTGCTGGCGGACGGAACCGTGCGGTCGCTGTCCACGCGCGTCGGCCCGGGCCTGGGGGAGCATGGTGCTGAGCGCCAGCCCGCCCCGCAAGAAGACGCTCCGCAGGGCGCGTCACCGACGCGGCCCGTGCGAAGACGGACGAAGTGCTCGCCATCCGTCGGCCGGGCACGCTGCGCCGGATGAAGGACGGCGTGCTGGCCGCCCCTGCCCTTCCACGCCCAGTACATCGAGAAGGGCACGGTCTACGACGCCGAGCTGCTCGAGCCGCTCGCCTTCGGCCGGGCCGTGCCGATGCCGCGCGCTCCCGGCGGCACGCCCGCGCCCGCCGACGCCGTGATCTCCGCGCGCCTGGTGACGGGCCTGAGCTCGGCCTCGACCCCGGCGGGAACGCCGATCCGGCCGTGCTCACGGCCCCGCTCCTCACTGGACGCGCAGCAGTTGCTGCTTCCCGAGGGAGCAGCGCTCGCGGGCGAGGTGACGTTCCGCCCAGCCCGCACGTTCGTTCCAGCGCAACGGAACGCTCCGCCTGCTGTTCGAGAGCGCGCGTGCTCCCGAGGAGGAGTCCCTGGGACTGCTGGCCTCGCTCCACGCCGCCGAGGTCAGCGGCTGGCCGGCGGCTCGCCATCGACGACGAGGGCGGCGCGCGCATGACCAACTCGAGCACGCGCTTCATCGGGCCCGGTGTTGTCCGCGGGCGCGCTGGCGGCGTCGACGGCGATGGAGCCGGTGACCGAGCCGGGCGCACCGGAACCGGGCGTGCTGCCGGGAGCCATGGAGCCCAGCACGCTGGGCACCGCGGTGGGCGGGTTCTCCGGGCTGGGCTGGCTCGGTGTCGGGCTCAGCCAGGTCTCGAGGCCGACCGCGATCGGCCTGGCGGCGGTCGGCCTGGCCCCAGAGCGTGTACGGGAACGTGCTCGGAAAGGGCCGCGAGGTCGCCTTCCCGGCGGGCACGCGCATCCAGGTGCAGCTGGCTCCCCGCCCGCCCCGCGGGAGGCGGCCAGCTCGATGACGGCTGCCTGGATCCTCGCCGCCTGCGCCGCGAGGTCGGCGCTCGCGCCCCAGCGACCGCCCGTCTTTCGAACCGAGATCGGCGTCGTCGTGCTGCAGGCCACGGTCCACAACCGCCGCGGCGAGACGGTCACCAACCTGCCGCGCCAGGCCTTCACCGTGTACGAGAACGGGGACCGCCAGGCGATCACCATCTTCCGCACCGGCGACGCGCCGGTCGCGCTGGGCCTCGTGCTCGACAACAGCGGCAGCATGCGCGGCCGGCGGGAGGCCGCGGAGGCCGCGGCCCTGGCCGCCCCTGCGCGGGTCGCGCCCCGGCGACGAGGCGTTCGTCATGAACTTCGCGGACAAGGCTCGGGTGGACGTGCCGATCACGACGGACCTCGATGCGCTCGCGGCCGGCGTCCCGCGGCGCGACTCGATCGGCGGGACCGCGCTGCTCGACGCGGTCGCGCGCGCGGCGGACTACCTGGCCGAGCATGCCGCGCGTCCCCGCAAGGTCCTCCTGGTCGTCTCGGACGGCAACGACAACGCGAGCGTCACGCGGGTGGACGCCCTCAAGCGCACGGCCGCCGAGCACGACATCGCCGTCTTCGCGATCGCGGTCGCGAGCCGGGACGATGCCGACGCGGCCCGGCACGGCCGCGACGCGCTGGAGAAGCTGACCGAGTCCACGGGCGGCACCACGCGCGAGGCCAGGGACGGCGCGGAGCGCCGATGCGCACGGCCGCGAAGCCGCGCTCGAGATGCGTCACTTCTACACGATCGGATACGCCCCGCTCGATCAGGCCTCGACGGGACGTACCGCAAGCTGCGGGTGGTCGCCAAGGGCCAGGAACCGGTCCGGGTCAAAACGCGCGCCGGCTATCGGGCCACGCACGCCGAGGCGCGCTGACCGGCCGGAATGAAGGGAGGACGTGATGAAGTCGAGACGAGTGTTGATGGTGCTGGCGGCGGGGCTGATGGCCGCGGCCGCCACGGCGAAGGAGAAGAAGGTCAGCTCAGGACCCGCCGCCGGCCGTACAGGCCGCCGTGCAGGTGAACACGAAGGACCTGCCGAGCTACCGCATCTCCGAGGAGCAGGAGGACGGCCGGACCGTCTACGAGGTGGGAGACGACCGTGAACGGCCTGTCGCGCGACCTGCCTGATCGACACGTCGGGCCTCGTGGTCGAGGTCGAGGGAAGAGCCTCGACGCGGCCCAGCTCCGGAAGCCGCGCGCAAGGCGGTCGAGCGCGTCTCCGGGGGCGGAGTCATCCGGAAGGTCGAGGCCACCACGCGCGCGGAGCCACCGAGTACGAGGTCTCCGTCAAAGGCGGCAACGGCGGCAAGTCCAGGGTCATGGTCGCGGGCGACGGAACCATCCACAAGGAGTAGGACGCGGCGGCCCGGGGATCGCGACCGCGACGCGATCCCCGGGGGACGTCGCGAAGGAATCAGGCGGACGGCTGCGTGATCGGCGCGCCCTCGGGCGCCGACGACGGCTGCGTCTTCCAGCGCCGGTGCATCCACAGCCATTGTTCCGGCGTCTCGCGCACCCAGCGCTCGATCATGTCCGCGAGCTTCTGCGTCAGCGCGCGGCGACGTCGGCCTCGCGGTCGCCCGTGGGCGTCCAGCTGAAGGGCGGATCGTAGACCTGCCGATAGCGGCCGTTCGGCTGCAACACCGCGCGCCCGCCCACCACCATGCAGCCGGTCCTGACCGCCAGGGCGGACACCACCGCGGTGGCCGCCGCGGACGGCCGAAGAAGCGGATGAAGATCCCGTCCTTCTCCTGCACGTTCTGGTCGATCAGGAACGCGACCTCGCGGCGCTCGCGCAGCGCGCGCAGCACCTGGGACAGCGCCTTCTGCTTGTAGATCACCGTGTTGCCGCTGCTCTCGCGGAACGCGGTCATCTGCCGGTCGAGCGCCGGGTTGTCGAGCGGCCGCGCGATCACGCCCACCGGCCTGAACACGTAGCCGTGGACCACCCCGCACAGCTCCCAGTTGCCCAGGTGCGCGGCCACCATCAGGCCCCCGGCGTCCCTTCGCAGACGGCGTCGACGTATTGCCGGTTCTCGACGTCGACCAGCGACAGCACCTGCTCGCGCGTCCGGTGGCTGAGCCAGAGGATGTCGAGCAGGATCAGTCCGGAAGTGCGCGTAGACGTCGCGCGCGGTGCGGCGCACGCGCGTCTCGTCCCACTCAGGGAACGCACGGCGGAGGTTGTCGCGCGTGATCTCGACGTGGCGGTGGTCGAGGTCCGCCAGCAGGCGGCCCACCGCGCGGCCCAAGCGCAGCACCAGCGTCGCGGGAGGCGGCGGGTCAGCGCGGACACCAGGCGCAGGGCCCGCTCCCCAGGCGAAGCGCTGCTCGCGGGTCACCCGCGCGCCTCCGCCCGCCGCGCGACCGCCAGCACGCGCTCGCGCAACGGTCGGCCGCCCTCGATGTCGACCTGATGCGCAGCGCGCGGACCGGCAGGGGCCGTCACGTCCGGCAGGCGCGGCAGGTCCTTCTCGGTGGTCACGAGCGCATCCGCGCCCGCGGCCGCGGCCGCGCGCAGCGTCGAGGCGAGGTCCGCCTCGGAGAAGCGATGGTGGTCCGGGAAGAACGCCTCGCCCACGGTGGCGGCGCCCAGGCCGCGCACGTCCGCGGCGAAGCGCTCGGGATGGGCGATGCCGGCGACGAGGAACGGCCGCCGCGGCGCCTCGACCGGCCGGCCCCTCGCGATCGAAGAATCCTCCGGCCGTCGGCGCGCGAGGAACGCGCGATCCAGCCGGCAGCCCGGCCGGCAACGGGCCGTCCCACACGAGAAGCGCATCGGCCCGCGCGGCCGCGGAGTGGCCACTCGCGCAACGGACCCGCGGGCAGGGGCCGATCGGCCAGGGCCGTGCGGGGCGAGGCACAGCAGGTCCAGGTCGCGTGCGAGACGGAGGTGCTGGAACCCGTCGTCCAGCACGGCACGCGCGGGCCGAAGCGCGCCTCGACGCGCGTCCCACGCGGCGTCCCGGAGCGGACCGACCGCGACGACGACGCCAGGGCAGACGGCGCGCGAGCATCACCGGCTCGTCCCCGGCGTCGGCCGCGTCCGGCCAGCACGCGGTCACCGTCCGCACACGATGAGCGCCTCGCCCGCGAACGGCCCGCCGCACGCCGCGGCTGGAGGATCGCGACCGGCTGGCCTGCGTCCCGCACCCACTGCGCGATCCAGGCCAGCCACGGGCGTCTTGCCGCGCCTGCCGACCGCGAGGTTGCCGACGCTGATCACGGGCCCGTGGAGCCGCGCCGAGGGCAGCAGGCCGCGCCGGTAGCAGCGGCCCGTGGCGCGCGGCCGACAGCGCGCCGTACAGGGCGCCGGCGAGCCAGCCACGGCCACGGCCGCACGATCAGCGCGACCAGGTATCCGGCCAGTCCGCATCGACCGCGGCGCGGCGGGCTCCGCGGCTGCGACCGACCGCCCGCGCAGCGCGCGCGCCGAGCCGCGCGCGCCTCGCCTCGTCCAGCGAACAGCGCGCCGATGGCCCGCGGTCCCAGGCGCTCGGCCTCGATGCGACCTGCACCAGCGCGCCCTCCCTCCCGCAGCAGCCGTCGCCGCATCTCCCGGAAGTTCTCCATGTGCGGGGCCTGACCACCACCGCGTCTTGCCGCCGGCCGCCGCCGCCTGAGCACGTTGTGCCCGCCCGCCGGCACCAGGCTGCCGCCGACGAACACGACCGTCGCGAGCGCGTACACGCCGCGCCAGTTCGCCCACCGTGTCGAGCAGCACGACCTCGCCCTCGCTGCCAGGGCCCGCCGGCCGAGCGCGCTGCGCTTCACGCGGGCGCAGCGCAGGCCGAAGGACTCGCCGAGCGGCGGGCACGCTCCGCGAAGCGCTTCCGCCTGCCGCGGCGCCAGCACCAGCGCCGTCGTCGGGGACGCTGCGGCGCGCACCGCGGCGAGCGCGCGCAGCACGGTCAGCCTGTCCTCGCCCTCGACGTCGTGCCGCCCGCGACCCAGCAGCGGGCCGCTGCCGCGGCGGCCGCAGACACGCCAGCAGTCCGTTCCGGGCGGGCGGCGGCTCGGCCAGCGCGTCGTACATCAGGTTGCCCGAGCACGCTGCATCGCGCCGCGCGGCGCGCCCAGCGCGCGGATGCGCGTCGGCGCGGGTGCTCGCTCCGCATCAGGAACAGGTCCATCCTCCGCCAGCACGTGCGCCCGCAGCAGCCCGCGCACGCGCCGGTAGCGCGGGAACGAGCGCTCCGAGATGCGCCCGTTCGCGACCGCGACCGGCGCGCCGCGCCGGCGCGCCTCGCGGATCAGGTTGGGCCAGCTCTCGGTCTCGACCAGCACCAGCAGGCTGGGTTCAGCACCGTCAGGCCCTGGAGCACCGATCTCACGGCCCAGCGCGAAGTCGAACGGCGCGACGAACAGGCCGTCGATGCCGGCAGGACGCCCTGCGCTGCGATCGGCGTTGCCCGCCGCGGCCGACGTCGAGAGGCACAGCGCCGGTGGTCCGGGGATCGCGTTGCCCGCAGCGGCTCGACCGTGCGCGCGCGGTGCCGCCAGCGCCTCGCCGACCGACACCGCGTGCAGCCAGATCGCCCCGACGCGCGCTCGGCGGAGAGCCCCGCCGGCAGCCGCCCCATGCGCGCCCGGAAGGTCCGCCAGTGCGCTGCTGGTGCTGCGCCCCTTCCAGCAGTGTAGAAGGGCACCGCGAGATGAACGCGAACGGCCAGCAGGGCGCTGTAGCATCGAAGTACAGGGGGTCTTCTTCCGGCCCGCGGGAGGAGGGCCTGCCTACCTGGAAGTATCGCGCGAAACCGGAGTCAGCCGAGAACGACGACGGCCGCTAGTGTTCCGTCACAGAAGTGAGGTGTCGCACCGAGAGCGCCGAGGCGCCCCGATCGCGAGGCGACGAGGAGCCCGAATATCGGGAATATTCGGGCGACGAGCAACGAAGCGAGCGGGGATGCATCGGCGCTCGAATGCAACCTGACTTCTGGGACGGAACACTAAGGGCGGTCGACGGCGGCGGGCGCGACCACGCCCGGTCGGGACGAGAGCGACATCAGCAGGTGGCACCGTGAAGGCGTGCTCCTGGTCCAGGACCCGCCAGTCGCCGAGCGCCGTCTCGAAGCTCGCCCAGCTCGCCTGATGCCCGGCGCCGCGCTCACGCCGTCGCGCGCGCCGCGCAGGGACCGCAGCGCCCAGCCAGGAACTCAGGCTGGCCAGCACGCGCAGGCGGGCCAGGAAGCGCTCGGTGGGCTCACCAGCACCCGGTGCAGCAGCCAGCCCAGCGCCGCGATCGACCGCACCCGCGCAGTTTGAAGCGGGCGGCCGCACCGCGGCGCTCAGCCGCGCTCATGCGCGCGAACTGCTTATCGTGCCGCAGGCGCTGCAGCCGGTCCTGCTGGGTGGCTCTTGATCAGGTCGAACGCGCAGCGCAGCAGGTGCCGCCCGTCTGGCTCCTCGCGCGAGCCGGTGGCCGCACCGTACGCCTCTTCGACCACCTGCGCGTCGAGTGCGATCTGCCGTGCTCGACCCGGCCAGGTGCCGGCGCGTCCGCACCGTCGGCACCGTGCCTGCCAGTCGCGCACGCGCGCTGTGCAGATAGCGCGAGCACCAGGAAGACGACCAGCGAGGCCCCGGCCGTCAGGAAGGCCCAGGCTCACGCGGTCCTTCCACCAGGCCCCGCTGGATCTCGTCGATCGCGGGCATCGGCCTTCCTCACGCGCCCAGTGACGTTCGCATCCACCACAGGGTGACGGCCAGGAAGACGAGGCCGTCGATCGTGTTGACCACGACCCGCAGCCCCCAGCCCCAACGCTGGAGTGAGGTTCAGCAGCGTCGCGAAGAACGCGGAGTAGATGGCTAGCCGCCCATGATCGAGCGGTGGAAGGCCTGTATGGGCAGGTGGTACCAGGCGACGAGCAGCGCGGTCAGTGAAGAGCATGCCCACGCGGTGCAGGCCACGACGCGCGGCTGCCAGGTGAACATGACCCTCGTAGCGGGCCCGGTGCGGGCCCGTCGCCAGCACGGCCGTCGCGCTCACCAGCAGCGCGAGCGCGGCCCAGCGCGTGCGCAGCGCCTGGGAAGGCGACCACCCGCCAGGCCATCTCGAGGGCCACGACGGTGTGCAGGTGTCGTACAGAGCCTGCTTCACCATCCAGAACTCGGCGGTGTAGAACCGGCCTGTAGCCCCACGTGGAGAGCGCCCAGGTCACCATAGCGCACAGGTAGGCGACGAAGGGACCAGCAGTGCCGCGCACGACCACACGCCACCAGGCCGGCGAGCGTTCCGACTGCCGCCAGGATCACCGCTATCGCGATGACGGCCTGATGGGTCTCCATCAGCTCAGGGTCTGGGGGACCCGCTTGCGAGGAATGCCGTAACGCTCCAGCCGGAGGGTAACGCGCGCCACGCCCAGCACGCGGGACACCTTGGAGATGTTCCACTGTTGCGGTCGAGCGCCGCCAGCATTCGCTCGCGCATGATCTCGTCCGCCGGCACCGCGGGCAGGTAGGTGGCGAGTGTCTCCACGCGATCGCGCGACCCGACCGCCTTGGTGAGCGTGAGCAGGACGCGCTCACGGAGTCCTCGTCGAACTCGCTCACTTCCTCGAGGTAGGAGCGCCCCGACCAGCGTGCCCTCGTCGCGCAGCGGGCCAGGACGCCGCCGGGGCGTTCTGCCGGCCACCAGCGCCGCTGGTGCTGCGTCCGCCAGAGAACGGCCGCCTCCGCCAGCAGGCGCGACGCGACAGGTCGCGCGTCGTGAACGGCACCGGCCTGCCCCCTCCCGGAGCTGGAGCACGGCCCGCCGCGCGGGCTGCGGGCGATCAGGAAGCCCAGGGTCCGGTCGGCAGCCAGCCGGGGATCGGGTCCGACGAGCAAGGCGGGCAAGCTCTGGCAGATCACGCATGGGTCACACCTTACGGCTCATTTGGTGAGCAGTCAACTCCTCCGGGGGCCGGAAGGCGGGTGGGCCCCCAAGAGGACTGGACTTTGGGGAAATGGCTAGAGGATGCGCATCTCGTGAGCCGGCCGGAGCCCGCTCACATGGGAGGAGAGATGCGTCAAGCGAGTTGGGTTGCGTTCCTGCTGCTGGTCAGGTCTGCTGACCTACGAGGCCACCGTCGATCAGCAGGATGTCGCTGCAGGAATCTCACCGGATTCGGGTCTGGCGATCAGGCGCGCGGCGGCGCCCGCCACCGCCCAAGCCGTAGCCGGCGGGTATGAGACTCTGAGGGCCGCCCCCTCCATCGCCCGGGATCACCCTCGGGGTCAGCATGCTCCCCGAACGTCGTTCGATCACTCGTTCGCCTTCACGCGCTTCCGCTTGATGTCGAACCGGTCGCCGGATTGCAGCAGGCTGACCGTGAGGGAGCCGCGCTTGTCCTGGCCGTCCACCACCATCATGGGTGTCTTTCCCACCACCTCCGCGTAACGGTTAGTCGCGCACCAGCACGGCCGGAGCCTCGGTCGATGCCGAGGCCCAGCAGTCCGGGATGGGCGAGGATCAGGCCGAACAGCTGGCGTTCTCGCGCTGCCGCTTGATGAAGTGCCGGTCCACGATCACGTTGGGCAGCAGGCCCAGCCCGGCGCGCACGCCGACCTGCTCCGCATCGATCACGGGCAGATCGCCGTCGCCAGTGATCATGATGCTCGACATGCACGCGGTGCCGGCGCGTGCCGCCGAAGACGACGCCCGCCGAGTAGCGCGCGCGCAGCGTCCAGCAGGGCACGTCGCGCAGGACGTCCATGATGCGGGCCTGGTCGCCTCCGGAGAAGAACACGCCGCGCGCGCGCCCATCTGGCGGCCGAGCCGGCCTTGGCGCCCCGCTCCCAGCGGCGGCGACGGCGCCATCTCCATGCGGTCGGGTCGGCATGGCGCTGAAGTCCTCGAGCAGCGACGCGTAGACTCCGCGGGCTCGGAGCTGGCCCAGGCCACGACCAGGATGCGGCTGGCGGCCGCCCGCCCACTCGGAGAAGCGCGACAGCGCCTCCGGCGGGCGCGGCCCCGCCCATCAGCACCAGGCGCTCGCCCGCGATCGTGGCCGAGGCGGAGGCGAGCGCGCGTGACGGAGAAGAGGACGCGGCGGACGAGCGAGGTCGTGGTCACGACAGCGAAACTAGCACGTGGCCGTTCGTTGACGTCCGCCCGCGGCCATCTGATAGACTGCCCATTCGCGGGCTCAAAGTCACACCAGGAGGAAAAGGTCATGGCGATCCGTGTTGGAATCAACGGCTTCGGCCGCATCGGGCGCAACATCCTGCGCGCGCGCGCTGCACGACAAGGACCTCGAGTTCGTGGCGGTCAACGACATCACCGACGCGCCGACGCTCGCCCACCTCCTGAAGTACGACTCGATCCTGGGCAACCTGCCCGACGACGTGAAGGCCGAGGGCGACACGATCACGTGGTCGCCGGCCGCAAGATCAAGGTCCTCGCCGTGAAGGACCCGGCGCAGCTCCCCTGGAAGGACGCTGGGCGTCGAGTACGTGATCGAGTCCACCGGGCTCTTCACCGACGCCGACAAGGCCAAGGCCCACCTCGCGGCCGGCGCCAAGAAGGTCATCATCTCCGCGCCCGCCAAGGGCGAGGACCTCACGATCGTGATGGGCGTCAACCACGAGAAGTACGACCCCGAAGGCACACACGATCGTCTCGAACGCGTCGTGCACGACCAACTGCCTGGCCCCGGTGGCCAAGGTGCTGCATGGACACGTTCGGGATCGTGAAGGGCCAGATGACGACCATCCACTCCTACACGAACGACCAGAAGATCCTCGACCTGCCGCACAAGGACCTGCGCGCGGGCGCGCGCGGCGGCGCTGTCGCATGATCCCGACCTCGACCGGCGCGGCCAAGGCCATCTACCTGGCGATCCCGGAGCTGAAGGGCAAGCTCGACGGCGTCGCCATCCGCGTGCCCACCCCGAACGTGTCCGCTCGTGGACCTCACGGTGCAGCTCGGCAAGCCGGCCACCGCCGAGGAGATCAACGCGCGCCTTGAAGAAGGCCGCGGCCGGTCCCATGAAGGGCGTCCTCGAAGTCACCGACGAGGAGCTCGGTCTCGATCGACTTCCGCGGCAACCCGCACTCGTCGATCGTGGACGCGCCGCTCACCAAGGTGGTCGACGGCAACCTGGCCAAGGTCTTCTCCTGGTACGACAACGAGTGGGGCTTCTCGAACCGCGTGAAGGACCTGCTGCACTACATGGCCCAAGGCGCGCCTGACGCCGCAGCGCCGAACGGTCGCGTTCGCGATCGTGCCGAGAAGCACGACCATCCAGGGACCTGCGGGACCTGAAGGGCGCGCAGGTGTTCGTGCGCGTCGACTACAACGTCCCGCTCGAGGACGGCGCGCATCACCGACGACACGCGCATCCGCGCGTCGCTGCCCACGCTGGAGCACCTGCTGGCGGCCGGGGCGCGGCTGGTCCTCGCCTCGCACCTGGGCCGGCCCGAAGAAGGGCCCGACCCCCGAGTTCAGCCTGAGCCGCCGGTGGCCGCGCCGGCTCGGCGAGCTGCTGGGCAGCGCCGGTCGCCGATGGCTCCCGACTGCGTGGGCGCCGAGCGTCACGCAGGCTGGCGGAGGCGCTGGGCGACGGGGGCGTGCTGCTCCTCGAGAACGTGCGCTTCCATCCCGAGGAGGAGAAGAACGACGCCGCGTTCGCCGCAGCGGCTGATCGCGGACAGCGGCGCCGACCGTGTTCGTGAACGACGCGTTCGGCTCGCGCGCACCGCGCGCACGCCTCGACCGAGGGCGTGGCGCATCACGTCGACGCGCCGTGGCGGGCCTGCTCATGGAGAAGGAGCTGCACTACCTGGGCATGGCCCTGTCGGCCCCGGCAGCGGCCGTTCGTCGCGGTGCTCGGCGGCGCCAAGGTCTCCGACAAGATCCGAGGTCATCGAGAGCCTGCTGCCCGCGCGTGGACGCGCTGCTGGTCGGCGGCGGGATGGCCTACACGTTCTTCCGCGCGCAGGGACTGGCCGACCGGCAAGAGCCTGGTCGGAGGAGGACAAGGTCCAGCTCGCGCGCGAGCTGATCGGAAGGCGGGCGGCAAGATCTGCGCCTGCCGGTGGACCACGTGGTGGCGGCGGCGTTCAAGGAGGACGCCGGAGCACCGCACGCTGCCCGTCGCCGAGATCGCCCGACGGCTGGATGGGGCTCGACATCGGCCGAGCGCACGGCGAGCGCCTACGCCGGACGAGGCGCGGCAGCGCGAAGCTCGTCCTCTGGAACGGGCCCATGGGCGTCTTCGAGATGGAGCCGTTCGCGCAAGGAACGCTGGCGATGGCGAAGGCCATCGCCGAGAGCCCAGGCGTGTCGCATCGTGGGCGGCGGCGGACAGCGTCGCCGCGGTCACACCAGATGGGCCTGGCCGATCGCATCGACCACGTCTCGACCGGCGGAGGCGCGTCGCTCGAGTTCCTGAGCGGCAGCCCCTGCCCGGCGTCGCCTGCCTCGAGGATGTCGCGTGAGACGACCTGTCATCGCCGGGAACTGCCCCCGCCCGCAGCGGAGCACTCTCCGGATCGGCGGCATCGCATGCCGCCGATTCGGAATGACGACACCTCGAGCGAGGACGCTCACCTGCGACGACCATGTCATCGCCGGAAACTGGAAGATGTCTCAAGACGCTGGCGCAGGCGGAGGCCCTGGCGGAGTGACGTCCGGCAGGCGCGCGACCGGCGACGTCGACGTCGTGATGGCGCCGCCGTTCACCGCGCTGACGGCGGTCGCGCACGTCCTGAAGGGCGAGCCGCGTCGGCCTGGCCGGCCAGAACATGCATCACGAGACGGAGGGCCTTCACGGGCGAGATCTCGCCCGTGATGCTGAAGCGACGCCGGCTGCTCGCACGTCATCCTCGGCCACTCCGAGCGTCGCCAGCTCTTCGGCGAGACGGACGAAGGCGTGGCCCGCAAGGCGGGCGCGGCCCTCGCGCACGGGCTGACGCCGATCGTGTGCGTCGGAGAGACCCTCTGGCCGAGCGCGAGAGCGCGCGCACCATGGAGGTGGTCGAGCGGCAGGTGGAGCGCGCCCTGCGCGGGCTGGACGCCGACCAGGTGGCCGGGCTGCTCGTCGCCTACGAGCCGGTCTGGGCCATCGGCACCGGCACGCACCGCGAGCCCCGAGCAGGCCCAGGAGGTCCACGCCTTCATCCGCAAGCACGTCTCGGGCTCGCACGGAGCGCCGGCGGCGGAGGCGCTGCGCATCCTCTACGGCGGCAGCGTCAAGCCGGACAACATCGCGCGCGCTCATGGCCCACGGAGGACGTGGACGGAGCGCTGGTGGGCGGGGCGCTGCGCTGGAGGCAGTTCTCGTTCCTGAAGATCGTCCACTTCCCGCCCGACGTCGGCCGCTGACCAGAGGCCGGTTTCGCGTCGGACCCCGCGGCGATGCTATAAATCGGGGTTTCGGGCGGTTTGCCGCCCTCGCGCTCAGAGGAATGCTCCCATGACCGTCGCGTACTCACCTCGTGGATCGCAGTGCACGTCATCGCCTGCCTGTTCCTGATCGGCGTCGTGCTGCTCCAGCAGGGCAAGAACCAGGACCTGGCCAGCGCGTTCGGCGGCGGCGGAACCCAGACCGCCTTCGGCCCGCGCGGGTCCGGCCAACGTGCTCTCCAGGGCCACCACCATCCTGGCCGCCGTGTTCATGGTGACGTGCCTGGCGCTCTCGATGCTGCGGCCGCACTCGTCCTCGGTGCTCGACAAGGCCGGACAGGCGGCCCTGCCGATCTCGGTGCCCGCGGCGCCGGCCGGCTCGCAGCCCGCGGCCTCGGTGCCCGCGGCGTCCGCTCCGGCGGCGCCGGCCGTGCCCGCTCCGGCCGCCTCGCCCTCGGCCCGCCTAGGCGACTGCCCCGGCGCTGCCACCCCGGCGCCGGCGGCGGCCGCGTCGACGGTGAACGGCTCGTGGATCTCGACCGATCCGCCGCCGATCTCGTCGCGCAGCTCGAGGACGAACTCGTAGGCTCCCGGCGCGGCGTCCCCCAGGCCGGTGCCCACCAGCCGTGAGAGCTTGCCCAGCGACGTGGGCAGGATCTGCGTGGGCGCGACCTTCGTGAGCACGGTGCCGTCCTGGCGCCGGATCTGGTACCCGGCCACGACCTTGGGCATGCCGGAGCCCTTCTCCTTGGCGGCGCCGTAGACCTCGAACTGCGCGTACAGCGTGGCGTCGGGCAGCGAACGTCCTCCGCACCACCAGCGCGGGGCGCGGGCGCTCGCCGGTCTTGTCCGGCTGCAAGCGTGTCGCTTCAGCACGATGGACGAGGTCCGCAGCCGGGTCAGGTCCGGCACGTTGAACTCGTGCATCACGGTGCCGATGCGCTGGTTGTTGCCGTCGCGCACGACGATCTTGGCCTGGTAGGCGCCGGGAGCCAGCTCGAACTCCCGCAGCACCGGGAACCAGGTCTTGCCCAGGCGCTCGCGCGTGGCCGGCAGCAGCTTCATGTCGATCTTCTGGTCGAAGCGGAAGAACTCGCCGCTCTGCAGGTGCGGCGACCACCAGCAGGAACTCCAGCGTGTCGATGAACGCGCCCGTCCTTGCTCCTCGAACGCGAAGTCGCGCAGGTCCACGTCGGTGGCCACGATCGCTGTTGGCCTTGCCCGAGGAGCGTCTCGTCGAACGACCCAGGCCGACATGCGCAGCGGATGCCTCCTGTCCTCGTAGGGCGAGTCGAGGGCGGCCTGGACTCGGGATCGCCGGCCGCGTCCTTCTGACCTTGGCGCTGATGGCCCTTGCCCTCCACTCGGCGCGAAGTAGCCCTTGCGCGCGCGCACCCGGACGTCCTTGCGCCCGATCCTCACCGTCGATCTTGCGGAACTTGCCGTCCGCGCGCGTGTTGCTGGGGTGGTAGCCGATCAGGTAGTAGCTCTTGGTCTCGGCGGCGATGCGCTCGAAGCCGCGGTTCGAGGTCGTTCGTGTTCTTGACGGAGAACCCGCCGCTGTCCGCGGCCAGCGACTCCGCGCCGGCCGACTGCTCCATGCTCGTCGCCGAAGGCCGCGCCGATGTCCTGGTTGTCGATGGCCGGGCCGAACTCCGGCGCTCATGGAGCTGGGCATGCCGCCCGAGGCCCCTGGTGTCCACGGAAGTACATGGCCACGTTGGAGCGCGTGGCCGTCTGCACCACGTCCCTGAACTCGTCGCAGCTGCGGGTCGTAGATGAAGCCCTCGCGAGACCAGGATCAGCGACTTGCGGCCCGCGGGTGGCGGCCAGCGACAGCAGCACCCGCTTCAGCACCTGCGAGCGTGATGCGGTTGCGCGACGCGGCCTGGAAGTAGACGTCCGCGGCGCGCGCCTGCACGTACGGGTCGCCGTCGCTGACAGCGCGCGGTCCCGCTGCTGCGTCTGGCGTCCTGGGTGACGCCGTAGGTCTCGAAGCGCCGGGCCACGCGCTCCTACCTGCCGGTCGCGGTAGATGTGGATGCGCATGCGCCTCGGAGTCGCTCATGCGCTCGGGCGAGCTGTCGGGCATGCAGGCGTCCGTCCAGCCGCTTCAGGATGGACATCAGCTCCTCGCGGCCCGCCTCCATGCGCGTGCTCCACCAGGCGCCGCCGCCCGCTGGCCACGAGCGTCACGCGGTCGCCCTCGCGCACGCCCGTTCTGCAGGAACTCGCGCGATGGCCTTCTTGGCCGTCGGGCCTGGAACATCGTCAGGTGCACGTCGTCGAAGAGGATCACGAACGTGCGCGCGGTGCGCTCCGTCGTTCGAGGTGTTGAGTCGAGATGGGCGGCTTGGTCGCCGGCACCGCCGCGGGCGCGTCGGGCACCTGGATCGAGCTCGAAGGTCGAGATCTCCTGGGCGCTTGCCGTCCTCCAGGATCGTGAAGTCGTCGCGCTTCAAGTCCGGTGACGGACGCGTTCTTCTTGTCGGTCACCACGACGTCCACCGTCACCAGCTCCGACCTCGGTCGAGAACGTCGGCGTGGACGCGGACGCCGTGGACGGCGCCCGCCGTGGATGCGTCGGCCGCGGGCGAGCGGGCGTCGTCACGGCCGGCGACGGGCGACGGCGCGGGAGCGGGCGCTTGCGAGGGCGAAGGGGCCGGCTCCTGCGCGATCGCCCGCAGCGGAGCAGAGCGGCAGCAGCACGGCCAGGGAGAAACGCTTCATCAGTCCACCTGCACCAGGACCTGGCCGTCTTCGACCTTGACGGGATAGCTCGGCACCTTGAGCTCGGGGTTCGCGGTGTTCTCGCCGGTCTGGACGTCCCACGACCAGGCGTGCCACGGGCACATCACGCTGGCGCCGCTCAGCATGCCCTGCCCCAGCGGTCCGCCCGCGGTGCAGGCACGTTGGAGATCGCGTAGAAGACCCGTCCACGGTTGAAGATGGCCACGGTCCCGTGCCAGACCGCCGCCTCGGCACGCACTGTGGCCGGGCGGCACGCGTCTGCCGCCGCCAGCGCGCTGGAACTCACCATGGATCGACCGCGCCTCGCGCTCAGTAGAACCCCGAGCGCACGAGTTTAACATGCGGCCCGCGGGTGGCTCCCGCGCGGCCGCCTGGCCGTCGTCAGGCCCGCGCGAGAGGCCAGCACGGTCGGCGTTCAGGCGGTCGACGATGGTGAGCGGCAGCCCGTGGGCGGCGCCCGGTGATCCTCGAGCTGGCTGCAGCGGGATGAGCGCCGCCGATCGCTCGGCCCGTCAGGGCGAGCGGCGTCGAGACGTCGCCGTCGCCGTGCACGAGCGGGGCGTAGGCACCGGCAGCAGCGCGCAGCTGCGGGGCGGAAGTCGGTCTCCGTGAATCGCCCGGTGCAGCTCCAGCAGCGCCGGCAGCGAGCACTGCAGGATCATGCCCGATCACCAGCTCCGCGCGTCGCGGCCGAGACGGGGTTCTGGGGGCTGAAGAAGCCGGGGGCGGCCTCGTCCACCGTGCCGGGAAGTCGCGGCGCAGCATCGCGCGCCCGCCTCCAGCACGCCGCGGTCGACGCCGTCGAGGTTGGTCCGCCGTTCACCGTGCAGGGCGTCACGTCGACCACCAGCACGGCCCCTGGCCACGCGCGAGCCGCCGTAGCGCACGATGTAGCGCACCACCTCGCGCAGCCCATGGAGTGCCCGACCAGCGTCACCTCGCGCAGGTCCAGGGTCTCGAGCAGCACCGACAGGTCGTCGGCCAGCGTGTCGAAGTCGTAGCCGCGGGCGGGCTGGCTCGAGCGAGCCGTGCCCCCGCCGGTCGTAGGCGACGCAGCGCAGGCCCTGGCCGGCGAGGTACGTCGTCTCGTACATCCAGGCGTCCGCGTTCAGTCCCCAGGCGGGAGACGAACAACGAGCGGCGGGCCGCTCCCAGTCCTGAAGAAGAGGCTCGTGCCGTCGCCCGCGTCGAGGAACTGGCGCGCGCGCCCGTCGACGAACGCGCCGTCGCGCGCGGAGCGGCGCCCGCGACGCGCACGCCTGACAGCGCGCGCCCGCCGCGGCGGACAGCATGGAACCGAAGAGGGCCCTGCGCTCCATCGCTCGACCTCCCATGCAGGCAACTTGGGTCGGCCGGCCGGGAAGGCGATGACCTCCGAGGTCATCGCCGCGGTGGGAAGGGAATCGCCTTACGCGATCGTCAGGGCGTGGCCAGGCCGTGACAGTGGCCTCGACGTCGAGACGAGATACGTGCGTCGTCCCGCGCCGAGGGCCCGCGACCAGGCGGTCGCGCGCCCCCAGGATCTCCGCGACCGGCGTGGTGCCGATGCCGTAGACCAGGTGGAGGCAGCGGAACACCACGTGGCCGTCGAAGCGCTCGTCCCCTCGAGGTGCTTCGAGGTCGGCGGCCAGGCTCCAGTCCTGGGCCCGCGCGTGTGCGGGCACAGCGCGGGCTCGATGCACATCGGCGGACAGGGCCAGGTCGCGTAGGAGAGCGCCCGGTCGCCGGCGCCGGTCGTGCCCTCGTACGGCGTGCCCCGCAGCGGCCACGCGCCGCCCTTCCGTTCGCTCGCACCTCGCGCGCGCGAGCTGCCGGCGCAGCCAGTCGAGGAACAGGTGGGGCGCCCAGTGATACGGGACCACGTGAGCGCCGGGACCGCAGCCCTCGAGGTCCGCGTCCAGCCACTCGGACCAGTCCGCCACGTCGAATCGCAGGCGCGCGTCGTCGCGATGAGCGCGGGCCGCGCAGCGGGGATCGCGGTCCACCACGACGATGCGGTCGGCCTCCAGGCGGCGCGCGGCCAGCGCGCAGGAGCTGGCGCATAGCTGCCGCCCACCTCCCCGCCCCCTGATCACGACCAGCGTGGGGGCGCGGACGATCACGGGAACGGAGTCAGGTGGGCGCGCAGGAACGCGAGCTGCGCTGCCAGGCCAGCGCGGACGCGGCCGCGTCGTGGACCTGCTCGCGCGTGTCGTTGAAGAACGCGTGCCGGGTCCCCGGGGTAGCGGTGGAACTCGAACGGGTGGCCGCGCTCGCGCAGCACGGCCTCGATGCTGGCCGCGTTGGCGTTCGCGCCGGGGTCGTTCTCGGCCCAGTGCTCCCATCACGGCGCGGCCAGCCGCTCGTAGTCGTAGGGCGCCTTCGGGTGGCCGCCGTAGTGGAACATCACGGCAGGCGCCGACGTCGGGGCCGTTCGCGCAGGCGGGCGTACAGGCTGAGTGCGTGCCCCATGCAGAAGCCGACCGTCCCCACGCGTCGCCGGTCGCCTTCTCCGCAGGAACCGGATGGCGCCGTGCAGGTCTCCTGCGGCCCGGCCGATGTCGAGGGCCATGGCCAGCTTCCCGCTTCGTCGGGCGAGTGGGTGACGTCGCCGTGGTACAGGTCCGGCGCGAGCGCCACGAAGCCCGCTCCGGCGAAACGGTCGGCGATCGACCGGATGTGATCGTCGAGCCCCCACCACTCCTGGATCACGACGACGCCAGGGCCAGCCCTGGGCGCGCGCGAGTAGCCCTCGCAGGTCCCGTCGCCGGTCGTGAACGTGACGGTCTGGCCCACTCGCTACCTCGCGGCTTCGAGCGGCTCCAGCTTCGCCATCGCGCGCGCTCACGTTCATCGAGCAGAACTTCGGGCCCGCACATGCTGCAGAAGGCGCGCCGTCTTGTAGCCCTCGGCCGGCAGCGTCTCGTCGTGCATGCGTGCGCGCCGTCTCCGGGTCGAGCGCACAGCCGGAACTGCTCGTTCCAGTCGAAGGCGAAGCGCGGCGCGGCTGAGCGCGTCGTCCCGGTCGCGCGCGCCCTTGCGGTGGCGCGCCACGTCGGCGGCGTGGGCCGCGATCTTGTACGCGATCACGCCCTGCTTCACGTCCTCCGCGTCGGGCAGGCCCAGGTGCTCCTTGGGCGTCACGTAGCAGAGCATGGCCGCGCCCGCGTAGCCGGCCATGGTGGCGCCGATGGCGGAGGTGATGTGGTCGTAGCCGGGGCGATGTCGGTGACGAGCGGGCCCAGCACGTAGAACGGCGCCTCGTTGCACTCCTCGATCTGCTGCTCGACGTTCATCGCGATCTGGTCGAACGGCACGTGGCCCGGGGCCCTCGACCATCACCTGCACGTCCTTCTCCCAGGCCTTGCGCGTCAGCTCGCCCAGCGTCTTCAGCTCCGCGAACTGCGCGGCGTCGCAGGCGTCCGGCCAGGCAGCCCGGACGCAGGCCGTCGCCCAGCGACAGCGTGACGTCGTACTTGCGCGCGATCTCCAGGATGCTTGTCGTAGTGCACGTACGAGCGGGTTCTGCTTCTTGTGGTGGACCATCCACTGCGCGTGCAGCGCGCCGCCGCGCGAGACGATGCCGGTGATGCGGTGCTGCACCGAGCGGCAGGTACTCGTAGAGCACGCCGCAGTGCACGGTCATGTAGTCGACGCCCTGCTTCGGCCTGGTGCTCGATGTTGTCGATGAGGTCGTCGGCGGTCAGGTCCTCGACGCGCGTCACCTGCTGCACGGCCTGGTAGATGGGCACGGTGCCGATGGGCACGCGGCGAGGCCGCGATGATGGCCTGGCGGATCTCGTCGATGCCGCCGCCGGTGGAGAGGTCCATCACGGTGTCGGCGCCGAAGTGCACGGCCTGGTGGAGCTTCTCCAGCTCCTGCTCGACGTTCGAGTGGACCGACGGAGTTGCCGATGTTCGCGTTGATCTTGCAGCGCGCGTTGATGCCGATGCCCATGGGATCGAGGCCGGCGTGGTTCACGTTGGCGGGGATGACCATGCGCCCGCGCGCGACCTCGTCCGCGGATGATCTCCGGCTCGACCTCGCTCGCGCTCGGCCACCGCGCGCCATCTCGGGCGTGACCACGCCCTTGCGCGCGTGATGCATCTGCGTCGCCGTGCCGCCCGTGAACTTCTGTTCTCTCCATCGCTTCCTTTCCGCGAGGCCAGAGCGACAAAGGCTTCGACTCTCCTGGAGCTCGGTGGCCTTTCAGCGCTTCCCTACGCTGGTCCTGAACCAGGTCAGAGTTCAAGGGGTCGGCGGCGTCCGTCCGCCCTCTCAGCCTACGCCGAAGGCCCCCCAGCAAGTTCGTTTCCCTTCGAGCTCTATCGGATCTCCAGCATGCGGTCGAGAGCGCCTCGCGCTCCGGCGGCGGTGCGGCGGCACCTGTCACCTGGTTGACCACGCGGCCCTCCGCCAGGTTCTCGAGCACCCAGAGCAGGTGCGGCGGGTCGATGCGGAACATCGTGCTGCAGACGCAGAAGCAGTCGTCCAGGCTCACCACCTGGCGGTCCGGCGCGCACTCGCGCGCCAGGCGCGTCACCAGGTTGAGCTCGGTGCCCACCGCCCACTTCGTCCCGCCGGGCTCGCCTGCACGGCCTTGATGATCCCCTCGGTCGAGCCGATGGCGTCCGACCTTCTGCGCGACCTCGAAGCGGCACTCTGGGTGCACGATCACCTTGCACGCCGGGGATCTGCGCGCGGCGCGCGGTCGACCATGTCGGGGGTGAAGCGGTTGTGGACGGAGCAGTGGCCCTTCCACAGCACGATCCGCGCGTCGCGGATCTGCTCCTCGGTGAGCGCCGCCGCGTCCTCGTAGGGATCCCACACCGGCATCGCGCTCGAGCGGGATGCCCATGCCGGTAGCCCGGTGTTGCGGCCCAGGTGCTGGTCGGGAAGAACAGCACGCGCGGCTTCTGGCGGAAGCGCCCAGTCGAGCACCGCGCGCGCGTTCGACGACGTGCACACCGCGCCGCCGTGGCGGCCCACGAACGCCTTGAGCGCCGCGCGTCGAGTTCATGTAGGTGACGGGCAGCGACGTCGCTCGCCGACCACGGCGGTGACCTCGTCCCAGCAGTCCTCGACCTGGTCCGATCTCGGCCATGTCCGCCATCGTGCAGCCGGCGGTCAGGTCCGGCAGGATCACCTTCTGGTGGTCGGCCGGCGAGGATGTCGGCCGACTCCGCCATGAAGTGCACGCCGCAGAAGACGATGAACTCCGCCTCCGGCCGCGCTGGCCGCGGCCTGGGCCGAGCTTGAACGAGTCGCCCGTGACGTCGGCGTGGCGGATGACCTCGTCGCGCTGGTAGTGGTGGCCGAGCACGATCAGCCGCTTCCCGAGCGCCGCCCTGGCCGCGACGATCCGCTCCTGCGTCTCCTCGACGCCCGCCCCGGTCGATCCGCCCGGCAGCACGACCTGCGTGGCCATCGTCCGTGTCTCCTTCCTCTTCGATTATAGGGCCTCGGCCCCGACGCCCGCGCCGCGACCTGCGCCGATATAATCCGGGCCGTGCCGACGCTGCCACGATCCCCGGAGGACTGCGCGGTCTGCGCCGACGGCTCCTGGCGCGTCGGCGACCTGCCGGTCGCGCACCCGCAGCGGCTGCGCTACCTGAAGGCGCGGCTGGTGCACCTGGATGCGGGCGACTTCGTGGTCGACGGGCCACGCAGCGCGTGCCGGTCGGCGGTCGAGGGACCGCCGTTCGAGGTGCTGAGCCTGCGGCTCGATCCCGCGCACGACGAGGCCCGGGTCGATGCTGGACGACGGCACCGCGGAGCCGCATCGGCGACGACGCGCTCGGCATGAGCGCAGACGACCGGCCGCTTCGAGTGCCGCGTGCGCGGCGGGTGCTTCGCGGCCCGCTTCGGGCGCGGGCCGCACCAGACCCTGCTCGACCACGTCGAGGAGGACGGCGGGCTAGTTCTTCCTGCGCGTCGGCGAGCGCCGCATCCCGGTCCGCACGTGATGCAGACCTCGCTCGGGCGCGCACGTGCCCACGGCCGGCGGGCTGCACATCACGCCCCGCGCACGGCGCGCGGCATCGGCGCCGACCGCCATCCAGGTGTTCACGCGCAACCAGCGGCAGTGGGCCGCGCAGCCGCTGCGCGGACGAGGAGACGGCGCGTTCCGCAGACGGCCCTCGACCAGCGGCGTGCGGCCGGTGATGGCCGCACGCGTCGTACCTCATCAACCTGGCGAGCCCCGACCCGGCCCTTCCTGGCCACGAGCCGCGAGGCGCTTCCGCGTCGGAGATGGAGCGCTGCCACGCGCTCGGCATCCCGTACGCCGTCGTTCCATCCCGGGCGCGCACCTGGGCGCCGGCGAGGACGCGGGCGTGCGCGCCGTCGCGCGGAGCCTCGACGACGTGCTGCGCCGCGCGCCGGCGGCGCGCGTGATGCCGCTCATCGAGATCACCGCGGGACAGGGCTCGTGCGCGTCGGCCACCGCTTCGAGCACCTCGCGGAGATCCTGGCGCGGGTGAGGTCGCCCGAGCGCGTCGGCGTCTGCCTCGACACCTGCCACCTCTACGCGGCCGGGTACGACATCGCGACCGCGCGCGGCTACGAGCGGACGCTGGCGCGAGTTCGACCGCGTGGTCGGGCCTGGACGCAGCCTGCGCGCGATGCACCTGAACGACGCGCGTCAGCCGCTGGGCAGCCGCGTGGACCGGCACGCGCCGATCGGCGACGGCTACCTGGGCCTGCGACGTTCCGCGCGCCTGCTGGCCGGACCCGCGCCTGCGCGCGCGTGCCCAAGGTGCTGGAGACGCCGGGCGGGCTCGAGGCTGGACGGCGCGAGACTGCGCGCTGCCTGCGCGGGCCTGCGCAGGACGCGTGAACGCGCGAGCGCGCTCGGCGGCCCGCGCCCTGACGCTGCGCGCGCGGGCCGGCTTCGACCTCGTGCGGCGTCGCGTCGCCCGACGCGCCGCCGGAGCTGCGCCCACTTCGCGCGCTGGATCGCGCGCGGCCACGCGGGCGAGATGGCGCTACCTCACGACGCCAGGTCGACCGGCGCGGCCGACCTGCGCGTCGCGTTCCCGTGGGCCCGCTCGGTGCTCGCGGTCGGGCTGCAGTACGACACGCCGCACCCGTACTCGACCGACGCGCACGCCGGCGCGGCTGGATCGCGCGCTACGCCTGGGGCGACGACTACCACGACGTGCATGAAGGCGCTGCTCGACCGGCTGGTCGAGCGGCTGCAGGCCGAGGCCGGGCCGTTCCAGTCCCGCGCCTACGTGGACACCGGGCCGATCGTCGAGCGGGCGTACGCGGCGGCGGCGGGCCTCGGGCGCCTGGGGCAAGAACACGTGCCTGCTGCATCCCGAGCACGGCTCCTGGTTCTTCCTCGGCGAGGCTGGTCACCGACCTCGACGCTCGCGCCCGACGCGCCGCGGCCCGACATGTGCGGCAGCTGCACCGCCTGCCTCGACGCCTGCCCCACCGGCGCGCTGCCCGCGCCCTACGTGCCTCGACGCGACGCGCTGCATCAGCTACCTGACGATCGAGCTGAAGGGCGCGATCCCCGAGGACGCAGCGCGACGGCGTCGGCCGCCACGTCTTCGGCTGCGACATCTGCCAGGACGTGCTGCCCCTGGAACCGCAAGCGGCGGCAGCCACGGCGGCGCCGGGCTTCGCGCCCCGCGAAGGCCTGGTGGCGCCTGACCTCGATCGCGCCGGCCGCGCTCGATCGGCGACGCGTTCCGCGAGGCGCTTCCGCCGGAGCCCGGTCAAGCGCGCCAAGCGGCGCGGCCCGCTGCGCAACGTCGCGTCGCGCTCGGCAACGCGCGACGCTTCGCGAAGCGGCCGATCCTGACCGGATGGCGGCCGACGAGGATCCCGCCGGCGCGAGCACCGCGCGGTGGGCGCTCGATCGCCTCTGATCGCCCGTAGCGGGCCCGCGAGACCTCCCGCGGCCCGGTCCGATCCAGAGCGTGGCCAGCTTCTTCCCCGCTTCCGGGCACGCGAGGGACGCCCGATGCCGGCCGCCTGCGAGTCCACGACCTTCTGGACGCCTGCTCGCCTCGTTCTGCGGCCCAGCTGCTCGTAGGCTCGAGCCAGCAGCAGCGTGCGGAACGGGTCGTCCGGCGCTGCCTCTGCAGCAGGTGCTCGAGCGCGGCTCCGCGGGCTAGACGCCCGCTTCCAGCTTCGCGTAGCCCGCCAGGTAGTGGTACGCCGGCCAGTACTGCTGGCCCGGCCTCGCCGCCGTCGACCAGATCATCTTCTGCGTACCGGTCTCCGCCTCCTTCCACGCCTCCTCGTGCTTGCCCATGCGCGCAGCGTGCGGCAGCGTGCCGTGGTGCAGCCGACCCAGCCAGGTCGTCTTCTGGTCCTCGGGCAGCGTGCTGCCGGGCACGCTCTCGTAGCCCTTCTCGTAGTCGGCCATGCGCCTCGTCCAGACGGCCGTTCTCCAGGTTGATGCGGGCCATCGCGTTCCAGATGAAGACCTCGGGGAACTGCTTGGTCCAGCCCGTTCGCGACGTTGTACTCCGTCGAGGTACGTCTCGAGCGAAGCCAAGGCCGCGTCCGCGTTGCCTTCGTACAGGTGGCTGAACGTCGATGCCTGAAGCGGATCGCGAACGGCACCGCGCCCTTGGGCAGGCTCTTCTCGATCGACTCCAGTACTGGCGCGCGCCGTCCGAGTATCGTCCCTTCGAGCAGCGTCGTCGTCCGCCAGGAACGCCTCGGCGCGCGCCGAGCGCGGACCCGATGGCGCTGCGCCTTCTTGAACGCGCCCGGCGGCCAGGTCGCCCTGGTTGGCGCCGTTATGAGTCTGGCCCAGGATCATCGTAGCACCAGCCGTTCGCCGGGGTAGTCCTGCCCGAGCGTCGACCAGCGGGTCGATGACTTTCGCGAAGTCCACGCCCTGGTTGACCCGCGACGTGGTACCATGGCCTCGATGAACCGCCGCCTCGCCAGTCGGAGGCGCTTCCTCGCGAGCTGCGCGCGACTGCTCGTAGCAGCCTTCACCGCTTCCTCCTGGATCGGGCGCGACCGGCCGAGAGGTAGTACATGGCCGAGCGCGAACTCGGGGTCGGCGGCCGCCAGCTTCTTGGCCCAGCTCGACGTTCTGCTGGCCGAACTGGAAGCTCTCGATGCGGCCTTGCAGCTCGCGCAACAGGCGCACCGCCTCGGCAGACTTGGTGGTGAGCTGGAAGTGCTTCGCGGATGCGTGGGGCGCCGCGGCCTCCAACGGCATGGGACAGTACGGCCAGGGCCAGCAGACAGGGCGGGGATCTTGCTCATGCTCGTGCTCCCTCTGTCTTGAGCTCTGGCGGTGGGACCTCGCCCCAGGCACACCGCGAGTTATCGGTCTGTACGTGTTCGCGGCGGTGCGTGTTCCGCGAGCAGCGACGAGCGGATCAGCGCGCGCGGATACGTGAGCGGCGTGTCGAAGCTGAATCCGCCCGCGCGGATCCAGCGCGACTGCTTTCCCGCCAGCGCGCCGTATCCACCGTCGTGAACAACGCGTGACCGAGCCGGACTGCCCCGCGGCCCCGGTCACGGTCGAGCAGTTGATCGCGAGCACCGGAGCGCGCGGCCAGCGTCGGCCGGCCGGAGCCGAGCAGCGCGCCGGTCGGGCTCCAGAAGCGGATCGTGAGCGCAGACCGTGGCGCCGGTCGGTTCTGCAGGACGATCACGGTCGCCTGCGAGCCGCTCGCGTTGAACCGCGCGATGCGGCCCGTCGTCTCGTACGCGCGCACGCGGTACGCGTCGTCCGGCCCGCAGGTCGGTGCCGCAGCCCGCGCTGGCCACGCGCACGTAGCCGTCCTGCGGAGCGCCGCTGCTTGCCCCGTCCATCGCAGTGCGCGCGCGGGGCCGGTAACCGACGGCGACGGACGATTGCAGGGATTCGTCGAGAGGCCCGGGGCGACTCGCGAACACCACCGGCCCGGCGCCCGTGCCGACGCCGCCCGAGGCGCCGTCCACGAGCACCTCCCGACGACGTCAGGCCGGGCTGCTCCAGGAGGGAACAGCAGGTCCGGCCTGCCTCTCCAGCGTCTCGCGCCGATCCGGAGCCGCGCTCAAGGGATGAGCGCTGATCGGGCCCCCGCCGTCGTCCAAGATCACCGCCGCGATCGCACCGCTCCGCTGGCGTCGCGTCCACGACCGGACCGATGCTCAGGTAGAACGTCTCGTTCGGCCAGTCCAGCACGTTCCCGATCACGGGCACGTTGACGGCCTGGCCGGCCGTGCCCGACGGAACGTGACGATCCCTGACGTGGGCTGGCAGTCCCGGCCGATACGGTGAGCGGTGCCGTCCATCGTCTGGTAAGCCGAGACGGTGACCGGCTGCAACGCTGGGCGCGGACAGCGCCAGTGTGAAGCCCGCCTGCGTGAAGTCCCGGCGTTGCGCTTCCGACGATCGACGGCGCGGACACCGAGAGAGGATGGGGCCGTCGTCGTCGTCGATGGTGGCGATCCCCTGCGCGTCCGCCAGTAACGCCGTTCTGCGCGCCCGCTGTCAGGTTCCAGGCGAACGTCTCGTCGGGCTCGTCCCGCGCGGTCGCCCACCAGCGTGACGGGCACGGCGAGCGCAGTGAGACGCCCGGCGTGAACGCGGAGCGTGCCCGAGACCGCGCCGGTGGTAGTCGAGGGGGGACGCGGCCGTGCCGTCCAGGGTCGCGTGCAGGGACCGTGACCTGCTTCCCGCTCGCGGCCGACGAGCGAGGCGGTGAGCGCCGCATCGATCCGCCGATCCCTGCAGCCCTCCGGCGCCTCACGCGCAGTCGCGAGCGCCGAGTTTATGCGGCGCGGCGCGCGTCGTCCAGGATGGTCGCGTCGCCGTGCCGGCCGCTGCCCAGCGTGGCGTCTGACTGGCCCGACGATGCGCGAGCACGAGAACGTCCCGGTCGTCCTCGTCGAGCTGCGCCGTCGCGACCGGTAACGGGCAACCGTCCAGTCGCGTACGCCCGCGGCGAACGTGAGGACGCCCGAGGTCGAGGTAGTCGGAGCCCGCCACGGCGGTGCCGTTCGCCGTGGCGTAGGAGACGGTGACCGGCAGCGTGTTGGCCTCGGGGCAGCGTGACGTTGAACACGCGCTGGCCGACCCCGCCGGTCCCCTTCGCTCACCGACGGGCTGGCCGCGCCGACGGACCGGCGCGGCTTCGCAGGCGCCTCGCGTCGCAGGCGCTGCCCGCAGGCGCCGACTCCCCTCTGGTCCGTGGAGGGGCGGCGGGCAGCCGGTCGTGACGCGGTTGCGCGCGGACTCCCGGCGGCAGCGCGCGCGTCTGCGTGGGCCCGCCGTTGTCCGCGAGCGGTGCCAGCAGCGGATCGCCGATGGCGACGACCGCGGTGCAGTTGGGATCGCTTGGGATCGCCCGGGTCTCGCGTGGTCAGGAACCGCAGGTTGCCGCCGCCGTCGAGCAGCTGGTCGAGCAGTTGTGCGCGATGTTCCAGGGTTGCCCCCGTTGGAGGCCGTGTTGCGGCCACGATCGTGCCGCGCAGCGTCGTGGTGCTGGAGCCCATGCCGCCTGTGATGCCGCCGCCCACCCAGTCGGCGTGGTTGTCGGCGCGATGGTGCGTGCGAGATCGTCACCGAGTTGTTGGCGCTGATGAGATGGCGCCGCCCAGGCCCGAGCTGCCGTTGTTGGGCGCGATGCCCGTCGCCGAGTTCCCGGTGAGATTTGCTGCCGCTGATGCTGGTCGGCGACGCCCGCAGCAGCCACAGGCCCCGCCCTGCCTGCGCGTGGTGTTGTTCGAGAACGATGCTGCCTCGCGATCGTGAAGGCGCGCCGTTCGCGGTGCGGATAGTGATGGCGCCGCCGTTCTGGCACGCGCTGCCGCCGACGGTGGAGCTCTCGATCGTCATGCCCGGTGCCGCCGGCGTGCAGGTAGCGTATGGATGGCGGCGCCCGGCCGTGCGCGAGGCCGTGTGCTGCTCCGCCAGAAGCGGCTGTTGCACGGATGATCTAACTGGCCGCCGCCCGAGCCGTCGATGTAGATGGCCCCCGCCCACGCCGCCGAACTGGCCCGCCGCTGGATTCAGTGTTGGCGTTCCCGCTTCGGGCACCGTGTTCTCGATGAAGGTACAGAAGCTGCGCGCCTGCAGGTTGCCGGTGGGTACTGGCCGTTGCCGCCGCGGTTGCCGGTGAAGCCTGGCTGCCACGGATGGTCACGATGCCGCCCTGCGCGTAGGGGGCGCCACCGCCGACGTCGTTGCCCGCCTGGTCACACGGGCGTTGTTGAGGGCACGTGACGTTCTCGACGACCAGCGTCGTGATGAAGTCACAATGCGCAGCCGGATGGCGCCGCTAAAGTCGGGCGCGCGCGGCCGTTGCGCATCGTGAGGTTGCGGAAGGTCCAGGGTGTGAAGGACGCGAACTGGTACGTCGTGCAGGAACGGCCGCGGGTGGCGCCCAGGCCGTCGGGCGTCACGTTCTGGGCCAGCCCCGTCGATCGTGGTGAGAATTGCCCGGTGAGGGTCCGCGTCGGCGTGATCGGGATGACGACCGGGCTCCGCCGCCGCTGTGGAAGGTGGTGCGGTCCTGCCTGCTGCAGCGCCGCGCCGAACGCCGCCTCCGATGCAGCTCGCCGGGCGTGCCGTTGCCCGACGACGCCGGCCGTCTACGCCGGGCGGCGGCTCCGCCCCGGCAGCGCCAGCAGGGACGTGGCCAGGACGCGACAGCGCGCGCTTAAGGATGGGATTCACCGGGAGCCTCCGCGGGAAGCGTAAAGCCTCAAAGGAAACGCCCGGTGCGTGAGAAAACCCGGAGGGTGCGGTGGTAGCACCCTCCGGGTATGCCTGCTAATGGTAAAAGGAGGTGACTAGCGCTTGGCAGACTCGTTCTGCCGACCGGACGCGTTGTCCTTTCAGGCGAACCGTCCGCCGGGGGCCTCCGCCGGGATCGCCAGGTCGCGCGGCCTCGCGTCTGGCGGCGCGCGCGCCGGTTCCCGCCGGCACGCCGCCCACGATCGCCGCCCTTCGCGAAGCCTTCCCCGTCCGTCGCCAGGCGCGCGCCCCAGCGGGGCGTCGCGCCGCGGCGCCGCCCACGATCTTCGCGTCCAGCCGTGTTCGTCGGGAGCCTCCACCGAGATGGGGCTCGCCTCGCAGCTCGCGTGCCCGCGTTCGGCTGCGCACCACGATCGCGGGTCGAAAGTCGACCGGAGACTTCGTGGCCCGCGACCCTTCACGCGCCCGGGCTGACGCGGACTTTACCGGCGCGTCCCTCGCTCGCGACCGTGCCTCCCCGGCAGGGCCACATTGCCGGACGGGTCGGTCGCACTCGCGACCCGCGCGGTGATCGGGATCGCCCTCGCGGCCGGTGGCCGACGAGAGCCCGCCTGCAAGGCGCAGCTTCAGCCGTGCGCCTCGGGGACCACGAGGCTCTGACGCCGAGGCAGGCTCGACCGGCACCGGAAGGGGCCGGTGAAGCCGGCACGGGCTGCGGCTCCGGCTCGAGCCACCTTCACGGGCTCCGGCGCGGGGCGAGGCCGGCGACACGGGACAGGCCGATGCGACCTTCACCGGCCGGGACACGGCCGCGGGCGGAGCGACCTGGCGGCGGGCGCCTTCTCGACCATCTTCCGGCGACCGGGCTGGGCGCGACCTGGCGCTCCAGCTCCGGCCAGAGCGCCGCTCGATCTCCTCGGACTTGTCCTTCTCGGCCGCATGCTGGGTCTGGCAAGCCACGCCGAGGGCGCACCAGAGACGACCAGGTATGAAGCCGGACTCAAGCGATTCATGAATGTCTCTCCTCAGGACGTCTGAGGAAGCAACCACCGTGCCATCCAGGGTGGCGCCGGCGGCCCGATCCAGGAAGCTGTTGTGCGTACCGGAGTCTTAGCGAAACCGCGCCTGCGCGCAGTGACGCCGATCACCCTAGGCGCTGGAGGCCCCGGTGTCCTCGCGGCGGGACGCCGCCTCGGCGGTCAGCCGGTTGTTGTCGCCCAGGCGCGCGGTACTCGCGATGCAGCGCGAGCAGGTGGCGGGTCAGGATGGTGGCCCAGGCCAGCGCCACGTGGAGCCAGCGCGGAACCTGGCGCAGCGTGTGGGCGGCGGCGCCCATCATGAAGTTGATCACCACCAGCAGCAGCGCCGACGTCATGGCCGGGAAGACGCGCGACTTCGCATGGCCACCGTTGCGCCTGCGGAGCGAGGCCGCCCCCCACCCGCGGGCCATCCGCCTCGAGGTCCTTTCATCTCCACGCCGGTGGCCAACAGGAAGAACATGACGAACGAATGGCCCATCACGAGCAGGAACTTGTGCTGCCCCGGGGACCACAGGAAGTGCTGGCGCATCCACGAGGGCGCCAGTGCGCACCGAAGTAGCCGGGGGTGGTGGTCAGGCGAGCAGGCTGGCGGTGCCGAGCGCGACCAGCGTCAGGGAAGTGCGATGGCCATGTCACTTCCGGCCCGGCCCCCTGCCTCCCCGCAGGCGGCGCGTCGCGCGTGTCATCCGGGGCGAAGCTCCGGCGCGTTGTCACTTTCGGTAAAGAGGGTGCCCGCGACCCCAGGCGCCGCGGCGAGCGCAAGGCCCAGCCCGTCCTTCTGAAGGCTTCCACCACGAACTCGATGCGGCCATCCCGGTCCACGACGAAAACCGTCGGCACCGTGGCCAGCCCCAGCGCCGCCGCCAGATCGTAGGGCGGCGGCTCCAGCAGCACGGGCAGCCCCAGATCCAGCTGCACGACTTCAGCTCGCGCGCGGCCTCCGGCTCGTCCTGCAGGATGGCGGCGACGGCGGTGCCGGGCCCGGCGACGGCGGTGGATGCGGTCGACGAACGGCAGCGTGAACCGCGAGAGTTGGGCGAGTCGCCGTGGCCCAGCACGAACAACGCGGGACCCGAGGACCAGGCGACAGGCACGGGCCAGGGCTCACCCGCGAGATCGCGCAGCGTCACGGCCGGGGAACGCGGGAGGGAGCGAACGCCATCCGTCAGGCGTCCACGAAATCGACGGCGCACCGCGCGCGGGATGATGAGGCCGGCGGCGTGACCGCGGTCGAGCAAGCGTCTGCACCGCGCGCGCGGCCGCGCTCGCCGCAGTCCACCGTCATCTCGTTGACCCACATCCCCACGAACCGGTCGGCCACTCCGGATCCATCCCGCGCGCGAAGCTCATCGCGTACTGCGAGCGCGTCCTGGCCGATGGCGCGAGCGAGTAACGCGACGCGTCTCGCGCACCAGCCGCGTCAGGCGCGCCATGAGGTCGGCCCCGAGGTCGCGCCGCACGGCGTTGCCGCCCAGCGGCAGCGGCAGGCCCGTCTCCTCGCTTCCACCACGCGCCCAGGTCCAGCACCTTCGCGCAGGCCCTGGCCCGCCGTAGGTGAGCTGGCCCTCGTGGATGACGAGGCCGAGCGTCGGCGCGCCCCTCGCGCACCTCGTCGAGGATGCGGTCGAAGGGCACCACGCGCGTCTGCGACGGCGGGCGCGAACAGCTTGAGCGCCAGGAAGGCGGAGGTGAGCGTCGCCGGGCACGGCGACGCGGCGGCGTCGCGCCTCGCGCCGGATCGAGCGCCTCGCGCGCGACGAGCAGCGGGCCGTAGCCGTCGCCGATGCTGCCGCCGCACGGCATGAGCGCGTAGCGGTCGGCCACGTACGGATACGCGTGGAACGAGATCGCCGTCACCTCGTGCCGGCCCTCGCTCGCGCGGCGGTTGAGCGCTCTCGATGTCCTGCAGGACGTGCTCGACCTCGAGGCCGCCGATCGCGCACGTGCCCCTTCGCGAGCGCCGTAGAACATGAACGCGTCGTCGCTGTCCGGGCTGTGCGCGAGCGAGATCCCATGCGCGGCCATCATATTTCACAAGGTGCAAAGGCCACCAGCCGGCGATGCGCGCGGAGCGGCCGTATAATCCGCGAGCGCGGGAACGATGGCACGTGGTCCCGTGCGCGAAGGAGCTCTCGCCGGTGCCCGAACACGCGATCCGCCTCGACAGGCGTGCGCAAGGCCTATCGCCGGCCACGTCGCCGGTGCACGAGCCTCAGCCTCGCCATCGGCCGCGGCAGCGTGTTCGGCCTGCTGGGACCCAACGGCGCGGGCAAGACCACCACGCTGCGCATGGTCATGGACATCCTGCGCGCCCGACGCGGGGCACGATCGAGATCCTGGGCCGCCCGGCCGACCGCGCGGCGCGCGACCGCATCGGCTACATGCCCGAGGAGCGCGGGCTCTACCCGCGCATGGTGCTCGAAGAGCAGCTCCTGTTCTTGGCCGAGCTCAAGGGCGTGCCGCGCAGCGACGCGGCGCAGCGGCTGGCGGCCTGGCTGGAGCGGCTGGGCCTCGCGCGACTGGCGCGAAGCAGCGGATGCAACGAGCTGTCGAAGGGCATGCAGCAGAAGGCGCAGTTCATCGCGACGCGTGCTGCACGAGCCCGGACGTGCTGATCCTGGACGAGCCGCTGTGCGGCCTCGACCCCGTCGGCCGCGGACCTGATGCGCGGACGTGCTGCTCGACCTGCGGCGCGCAGGGCAAGACGCTCGTGCTGTCGAGCCACCAGATGGAGACGGTCGAGCGGCTGTGCGACTCGATCGCGCTCATCCACCGCGGCGACGAAGGTCCTGGACGGCGCGCGTCGCCGAGGTGAAGGCGCCGCCACGGCCAGAACACGCGTCGTGCTCGCGTACGAGGGCGACGGCGCGTTCCTGCGCGCGCTGCCGGGCGTCGGCGCGGTCAGCGACTTCGGCCGCTACGTCGGAGGTCGCAGCATGGCGCGACGGCGCCGACCCGCAGGCCATCCTGCAGCGAAGCGGCCGGCGCGCCTGCGCCTGCAGCCGCTTCGAGGTCGTCGAGCCGAGCCTGCACGACATCTTCGTGGCAGGAGGTGCACGGTACGGGGCGAGCCCGCCTCGCGCGGCGGAGGTCGCGTGACCGCGATGCTGTGCGTGGCCCGGCGCGAGTACCTGGAGCGCGTGCGCTCGAAGGCGTTCGTGGTCGGCA
>ERZ1370068.3748-contig-285_pt1 | contig 67313 bp, 113 predicted proteins | sample MGYA00561227_ERZ1370068 | MGnify/ENA primary metagenome ERZ1370068 (study PRJEB38410, sample SAMEA6850437) | metagenome | study: Metagenomic assessment of the ecological functions of the soil: analysis of the soil microbiota associated with the... | reverse complement strand
ACTTCGTTCAGTTACATGTGCTAAGCGATTGTCGACAAAGCTTACTTGGGAGGCATCGGGCGGTGTCGTATAATACATATCGCTCATGGCTCACAATCCGCGGTGGGCCGTTTTCTCTATCGGATCATTTTCAAGATGGCTTTCCACGCAACCCACAGCTAGGATCTGGGCCTATTGTTGCGCCAGCTTCGTTTTTCAGTGATTTAGGCCTCGACCTGTTAACCCGAATGAATGGGAAGGTCTCCACAGGGACCTGACGACTCAGGGGTTTGTCATCTACCCGCGAAGGATCGGTCTTGCCCACCGTCGCTTGTCGATTATTGATCTTTCTCCTTCAGGGAATCAGCCTATGTGGATGTCACCAAGCGAGCGGCGATTGTTTTTAACGGCGAGATTTACAAACTATCGTGAGCTGCACCAGGAACTCGAGGCCGATGGTTTTGAGTTCAAGAGTTCATCGGACACAGAAGTGTTACTGAATCTATACCTTCCGGAGATGGCGAGGAGATGCTTCCCAGCGCTCAATGGAATGTTCGCCTTCGCAATCTGGGACGCGTTTCGCAACAGATTGTTCCTGGCACGGGCCGAGTCGGCGGTGGCTCGAAAACCGCTGCATATGCTGAGACCAGAGGGGCTTTCTGCTCGCGAGTGAGAACTTGGAACTGCTAGCGAGGAGCCCACAGTTGGGCGTTCCCTGGACACAGACTCGGGTGTTCTATCATCTGATCTATCTATGCTGATTGCCCCTGCTCTCTCACACAGTGCTGCAGAGCGTTAAGAAGCTGGAGCCAGGACATGCCGCCTTGATCGTCGAGCAGCGGGAAGCTGCAGCGAAGCTGGCGTTTCTATCAACTGCCATATTATGATGCGCGCCCGCCGGTTCAATCTGTCTCTGAAGCACTGCATCCAGGTCGCCGGTGGCCTCAAGGGAAGCCGTGAGGCGCCAGCTTGTCGCCGACAACGTTTCCAGCTCAGGCGCCTTTCTCTCTGGAGGCCTGGATTCGGAGTCTCGCAGTGGTCGCAATGGCCAAAGAGCTGGTCCCGGATGCGAGAACTGTGGCAATGTTTCACGATGGAGGGTTCAGGGATCAGGCCTTCGCGCGAGAGGAAGCCACTACCGAAGATCTCCCGTATGCTCAGCGAGTCGCCGCACATCTCGAAGTCGATCTTTTCACACCATCACGGTCGGATCCGGAAATGATTCTGGAGCGTCTAACGGAGCGAAAATGCTCTATCACCTGGACGAACCGCAAGCTTAGATCCCGCAGCCACTTCGTCACACCTCATCAGTCAGCCACTGGCCCGCCAACGCGGGATCAAAGGTCCTCCTATCGGGAACAGGCGGAGGATGATATCTTCTCCGGGATACCGTCGCCACTACTCGCGCAGGCGCAGTACTGGAGCTGGATTCCCGCGCCCTCTTCGGCGAGATGATGTAGTCGAGACCAACCTCCCGCCTTCAACTTCCCATCCCTCACTGCTGCGGCGGGTAAGCAGGACACTCCAATAATGCGCACTTGGATGGGAATGAACGCATCGCCCAGCAGCTATTTCTATCTGGCTTCCCCACGGCCGTGGCCCGCACACTTTGCGGACCGGCGCTGGGAGTTGCCGCGCCCTGCGATTTCCTTCCGATACGCCCGCTTGGTTGCCGACCTTGCAGGGGAGTTGTCCCAGGGCGCTGACAGTCTGACCAGATGCTCGCGCTTCCTCGATGCTAAATTCTTTCCTGACGAGACCACAACCTCACAACTACTGATTCAAAAATCAGAGCATGGCAGCAGGAGTTGAGGCCGCGTTCCTATCTCGGCCCAGACCTGATGGCCGTCGCCGCGCCTCTCCGTCCGGCTTTAAGCGCAGCACGGGGCAAGCGACGAGGGAAGTGGATTCTTAAGAGAGGCCTGCTGAACCACCCCCTTGCCTCATGGGCGTCATCTATCGTTCTAAGACGGGGCTTCAGGGGCACCAATGAGGCCCCACTGGATTAAGCATGATCACGGCCCCGATGCTGGCACACCTGTGGATGATCTTTTTCTCAAGGCAAAGCCTATCCTCAGCTTCGGGGGCTCCGGGCAGTCCTGACCCAGGAGTCTCGCCAGCCAGCTGAACGTCTCAGCCGAGCTGGCCGTGTCGATGTCACAGCCCACACTACGCGCGATCATGTGCACCGAGAACTATGGTGCCGGCTCTTCGTGGACGTAACAGGCCGTACGATTAGCGGAGCGAGATGGACAGCCCTCAGGCAAGCAATCGATACCTCGTTGACACTCGCTCGAATGAATTTGGCTTCGGTGGTCAATTCAAACGGTGTTCCCTTGTCTAGGGCTGTGCATGATATTCAATACCAGGAAACCTATATAGTGTGAGTGATGCATGGATGTCCCAAGAAGTCAGTACATGATTTTTGAATGAGGCCTCTTGCGGAGAGCGCTTGTTGCTCCCCCGAATATACCAAGGAAGGGTTCGCGCAACACAGTGCGACTCGGTATCAACTCGGGCGCCTGAGACCCTATCCTTTGCTCAATTCCAGCGCTGGAAGGGGAAGAAGGTCCTCGAAATCGGCGTGGGTCTCGGCGCGGATCGCAATCATTCGCTGAGCATGGGGCTACCTCTCTCCGGCGCTGATTTAACCGAACGCGCTATTGAACACACCCGCCACCGCTTCCAGCTACTAAGAGCTGCAGTCGGATTTGCGGAAAGTGGCCGATGCGGAACAACTCCCTTTGGAGCGGATACCTTCGACCTCGTCTATTCCTGGGGTGTGCTTCATCATTCACCTAATACAGCGAGAGCCATTGCCGAGTCTTTCGAATTCTAAGGCCGGGCGGGGGAGACGAAAATCATGATCTATCACAAATGGAGTTTCGTCGGCTTCATGCTATGGGTACGATACGCCCTTCTCCGAGGCAAACCCCTGACGATGCTGCAAAGAAATTTACGCCCGCTATCTGGAAAGTCCCGGTACCAAGGCCTACTCAATCAGCGAGGCACAAGCACTCTTCTCGCGTTTCGAAGCTGTGCAGATTTCGACGGTGCTTACGCACGGCGACTTACTCCTCGAGGCGGGGCAGCGGCATCAGGGATTGTTCCTCACACTGGCCCGCATACTTTGGCCGCGATGGCTGATTCGAACGTGCTTTCCGCACCTAGGTCCTGTTCATGTTGATCACAGCACGCAAGCCGGCGACATTGTGAAACAACTGCGCTGCCAAGACCTTCAGACCAGGAGAAGATTATCCTCGAATGCGTGCCCTTCGTCGACCGTCGGCTGATGCAGTAGTTGAACGAGATGGATAGCCTTAAGCAAGCAATCGATACCCTGTTGACACTTGCACGAACTGAATTTGGCCGCAGCTGGCGAAGCAATCTGCATTCACCGGAAACCCTACGTGGCTTTGGGGCGCGAACGATTCATGCCTGATGAACAGACACATTCCGACTGGCGGCCCCGTGCTGCTCCACCTGTTGTGGTGAATGAACTCACTCAAGAATGACTTTAACATGATGGCGACGGTCTGCCTAAATCATCGCAGGATGGGCATCGGAAATTTTTGTGATCTAAAGCTATAGCTGAGATGGAACCATGGAAATCGCGCTCAGTGTCGTGTGCAGGTCTGACAGTGTGCTTCTGTCGGCATCTTCCTTGTACTGAATTGCAGCGTATTCTCCTTGTTCGTTCACCTCACTCATGACGATTTGCTGATGAGGGTCTTGTGAAACAAATTCTCCAAAGTCTGAAGACTGGCGCCACAGAGGTGGTCGACGTTCCCTGTCCACGCCCCCAACCAGGGCATGTGTTGATCCGCTCCATCTCTGCGTTGGTCTCTGCCGGCACCGGACGCATGTTGGTCGAATTCGGCGAAGGCCAATCTCCTGGATAAGGCACGCCAACAGCCAGACAAGGTTCGAATGGTCTTGGACAAGGTGAACACCGACGGCTTGATGCCGACGCTCGAGGCGGTGCGCAGCAAACTCGATCAGCCGTTGCCGATGGGCTATTGCAATGCGGGCGTGGTGATGGAGATGGGTGCGGGTGGTCACTCGGGTTTTCGGTGGGTGACCGGGTGGCGTCGAACGGGAAGCACGCGGAAGTGGTATGCGTGCCGAAGAACCTCTGCGCGAAGGTGCCGGAGACTGTGAGCGACGAGGCGGCGGCGTTCACGGTGATCAGCGCCATCTGCGCTGCAGGGGATTCGTCTCGTCCGACCGACGCTCGGCGAAGCGGTTGTCGTCGTGACAGGTCTTGGCCTGATCGGGCTGGTTGCCGTGCAGCTGTTGCGCGCACATGGATGCCGTGTGCGTAGGCATTGATATGGATCCCGTGAAACTGGGCTCGCGCGACGATTCGGTGCCGAAACCGTCGATCTGTCGCGCGGTGAAGATCCGGTGGCCGCCGCCACACGATTATCCAGGAGCGCGGGGTGGATGCGGTGGTTGATCAACGGCGGCGACCAAGAGCAACGAGCCGATGCACCAGGCCGCGCTCATGTGCCGCAAGCGCGGGCGGATCGTGCTGGTCGGCGTCGTCGGCTTGGAACTATCCCGGGCCGATTTTGCTATGAGAAGGAACTCAGCTTCCAGGTCTCCTGCTCATACGGTCAGGGCGTTACGACCCGCAGTATGAGGAAGGGGGCAGGATTATCCCGTGGGCTTCGTGCGCTGGACGGTGCAGCGCAACTTCGAGGCGGTGCTGGATATGATGGCGGAGCGGACGGTTGGATGTTGCACCGCTCATCTCTCACCGCTTTGATTTGTCCCATGCAGAGGAGGCGTACCAGCTCGGTGGCGAAAGGCGGCAGCTCCTTGGGGATATTGCTCAAGTATCCTGGGGTGGCGGAACAATCACACGAGTCCCTGCGGACTTCCACGGTGCGCTCAAGCTGTGGATTTACCGACGAGGCCGGCAGAGCCGGCAGATTCGGTCGTTGTGGGATTCATCGGCTCGGGCAGCTATGCTATCGCAGGTGCTCATTCCAGCATTCAAGGCGACGCAGGCGGTTCTGAAGTCGGTGGCCTCCGCTTCAGAGGGGTGAGCGGGGTCCATGCGGGGAAGAAGTACGGTTTCGAAGAGACCACCACCGACAGCGGAGCGGTGCTGAGAGATGCCGAGGTGAACACCGTGGTCGTGGCCACACGGCATGACAGCCATGCCCAGCTATGTGTGTCAGGCGCTACTGGCACGCAAACATGTGTTTGTCGAGAAGCCGCTGGCAATTACGCGAGAGGGGTTGGAGGGAGATTGAGAAGACATTCCACGAAGTGAACGCATCCCCAGGCAGGTCAAGCTGCTGCGCTGGGGCAGAAGCAGGGGCGCTGTTGCTGATGGTGGGATTTAATCGGAGGTTTGCACCGCAGAGTTCAGAAGATAAGGACACTCCTGGCGGGGATGCGAGAACCAAAATCATTTGTGATGACGGTGAATGCCGGGAGCATCCCGGCGGAGCACTGGACACAGGGATCCTGAGGTAGGAGGCGGCCGCATCATCGGGGAGAGCGTGCCATTTTATCGATCTGTTGCGTTTCTTAGCCGGTGCGCCAATCGATGTCTGTGCAGGTGGCGGCCCTTGGCGCCCATGGGCAAGGCATGCTGCGCGGACAAGGTGAGCTTCACTCTCTGTTTTGCAGACGGATCGATGGGGACCGTGCACTACCTCTCGAATGGCCACAAGTCGTTCCCCAAAGAACGGTTGGAGGTGTTTGGCGCGGGGCGCATTCTGCCAACTCGATAACTTTCGGAGTCTCCGCGGCTATGGGTGGCCGGGTTTCAGCAAGATGAACCTCTGGCGCCAGGATAAGGGACGAGGCTGCTTGCGCAGCGCCTTTGTCGATGCCATTCGCTTGGGCCGACCAGCCCCCATTCCATTCGAAGAACTTGTAGAAGTGACACGTACAAGCTTCGACATTGTGGATGCACTGGCGTAGTCTCCCATCGCCATGAAACGATCTGCTGCTCTACGCGAGGACCCTCGTACATCTGCGTCCAACGCAAGTCGTCTCGCTCTGATTCTGCAAGCGCCTGCTTGCCGGTCTCCCATTCAGTTCTCTCAAATTCATGGATTACGACTGCGGCCTGAGTATAGGACTCAGCCCGTGCCATTCCCACATTCGCGCCTGCCGGGTCAGAGATCATGCGTTCTGTTTCTTGAATCAGGAAAAGACCTTTCCCAGACGGCAGCATCGGATTGGGCCAGCAGAGGGTATGCCCAAGCTCTGGCGGTACAACTTGCACTACTTCGACTACCTATTCTGATGCAGGTCGATCACATGATGCATCGAAAGTCCATCTTATCTCGGACTGGATCGCGAAAAATCCTCCCGGCACTAGTGAGGAGTGGGAGCCTTATACTCTTTCCTTGCGCATCGTGAACTGGATCAAATTCTTTCTGCAAGAATGACGCGGCTATACAGGAAGAGTGGCTCCAAAGCCTCTATAGCTAGAGCACTATGGTTAGAAAGGAATGTTGAATATCCACATCCTTGCGAATCACTATCTCAAGAATGGCGTTGCACTCTGTTTTCGCTGGGCAATGTATTTCGAAGGGGAAGATGCCGAGCACGTGGCTCAAGAAGGGATCTGAAGATATCTACGAGAAGAGCTAGAAGAACAGTTTCTCCGCCGATGGGGGACATTATCGAGACGAAGCCCCATGTACCATTCGATTTGTGTGATTGACTATCTTGATGTCTTGGAATCTCACACAAAACTCCCAAAGACGACAATCCATATCGAGGAAACAGCCCAGCTTAACAAAAGAGTCACGGCCAGCCTCAAATTTCTTCACGACATCTGCTTGCCGGACAGCGTAAATTCCTCTTTTCAACGACTCAGCCTTCAGCATAGCCTCAACTCCCAGTCAGATCTTCGACTACGCAAGGAGTGTTATTGGGTATGAGCCTCCCGCCAGACCAACGGGCCTGGCCATATATGAGCAATCGGCGAGCGGTTACTACACCTGCAGGAATGGGGAGGACGCGATCATCATTGACTGCGGATCAAATCGGCCCCGATTATCAGCCTGGACATGCTCATTGCGACACCCTCAGCTATGAATTGGCCATCAATGGTCGACGAGTCGTCGTTGATAGTGGCGTCTTTGACTATGAAGCCGAGCTCAGAGCGGGCCTATGCGCGAAGCACCAAAGCCCACAACACAGTTGGTGGTTGATGGGGAGGAACAATCAGAAATGTGGGGTCTTTCGGGTGGCGCGCCGGGCTAGGCCTCTTCAAGGCCTGTCATCGAACAGCAGGTCGATGGATCAGTTATGTTCACGGGTGCCCACGATGGGTACGCAAGATTGGCAGGTAAACCTATTCATAAGCGGAGCATGTCCTATGATGGGCAGGAAAGTTGGGTGATTGAGGACATGTTGGAGGGAGGGGGACACACCGGATGGAAAGCTATATTCATATCCATCCTGATTTCCAGGCTGGTACCAGAGCGGGACAACCCTTCCGAGTTATTGAGCCGAGCGGCAGCACCATGGCGATCATTGAGGCCTTAGATGCCAAAGCCAGACGAGGGTAGAGCAGGGGTGAAGTATTTCCCTGAATTCGGTGTGAAACGCGAGAATCATGTGATTGTCTTCACCTGTTCGAGGGAAATTCCTCTTGGTTTGAGTTATCGAATTCAGAAAGTCAGAAGTCGGAACCAATAGGTTGTGAATCTGGTGGAGTCACCAGGCGGGCCTTGCGCCGCATCGATCAAATCCTCGTGTGGCGATCTTGATCGAATCGTGAGTGTTGACGGGTGAGCAGCAGGCAGCCGCTGCCTTCCGTACGAGTTTGAGCGAGCCGCGCGCCGCAACAGGTGATCTCACTCATGTGGGCTCTCGGGTCATCGCCGTTCTGTTCCTGACCGTCGGATCTGGTTGAGGAAGGATGGGGCGAACGCTCCCAGTACGAGACCTCTCCCCGACGATTGCGCAAGGACCTTCATAGCATTCTGCCGCGGGACTGCCATATCCTGATCGATCCTCACTCGATTGAGACAGTTTCTTGACGCACTGGATGGCACCCCGCCGGACTGGGGCCTGGTCTACAGCCATGGCCATCACGACCCCACACTTGATGAACGATTGTTCATTTTGAACCGAACGCGATGCGAAGCGTGCAGGTAATCCCGCGTTGACGCAGCTCATCACTTTTGTCTGGTTCGGCGAATTGTCTCGGTACGACGAGGAGGCTGGTGGATTTTGTGTGGCGCTCGGTCCCAAGCTCACGCCAACGCGGTGGGGCCTCGTGCGTTTCAAATACGAGGATCTTCAGGACGAGCTCGTGGCGAGGCTTCAGGGACGCTGCGGGGCGAACTGGAACAACGGTTGGTGCGAGGTGAGTCGGTCGATATTGCCTGGCCCATGACCGGGCGGCTCATTCCTGACCGAATCGGTGGTGTACGATTTCTCACCGACCAAGAAGGTCTCGGCGTGATTATGCCGGTGGTGAAGGTCGAACGACTCGATTATCTGCTGACGAAGAAGTAGTATTGTCGAAGCGCACTGTCTGCTGCATGCGTATTCCTCCCTGTGTGATCCCGCCATGCGACCGGGCAATCCTGAACAGACGTAGTTCATCCCCAGCGGCCATTCTCTCAGGGTTTAACCGTCGATCTCACGAATGAATCTCTGCAAATGTTCGTAATATGGCCATGTTCCGCGCGATACCACGTGGAAAGCCTGCTCAGGGGCATTGGTCTTGCTCGGTCTTGGTCCAATGTCTGAGTGCGAGATCGTGCGACAGTCGCCAAAGGAACAGGAGGTCGGCAACGACTCGCGTCACAACTCAAATCAATAAGACATCAAGGAGGCGATGCGAATCCTCTTTCTCTCACATTATTTTCTCCCGGAAGTGAATGCCCCGGCGTCTCGGACCTACGAACATTGTAAACAGTGGGTTCAAGACGGGCACGAGGTGACAGTCGTCACCTGCGCACCGAACCATCCACGCGGCATCGTCTATGAAGGGTATCGCAACAAGTTGTTTCAACGAGAAGTGAAAAGATGGCATTCAGGTCGTTCGCGTATGGACCTATGTTACGGCAAACGAGGGCTTTCTGAAACGGACACTGAACTACCTGTCCTATATGGTTGCGGCAGTGCTGGTCGCGCCATTCCTCTCCAAGCTATCGATGTCGTCTTGTCAACCTCTCCACAGTTCTTCAACGGTCTCGCAGGCTATCTTGTCAGCCGCCTCAAGCGTGCCCCCTGGATACTTGAGATCCGCGACCTCTGGCCGGAATCAATTGTAGCTGTCGGAGCGATCACCAATCGTCCGTGTAATTCGCTTTGCTCGAAGGCCTCGAATTGTTTGCCTATCGCAAGGCGGATCATCTGGTAGCGCTGACTGATGCCTTTAAGGCGCACATACTGGCGAAAGGCATTTCCTCGAAGAAGGTGACGGTCATCAAGAACGGAGCGGACTTTTCCCTCTATAAGAAGCCCCCTCATGGCCACACGAACCTCTTGCGTGAATTAGGACTCGAAGGAAAGTTCGTGGCCTCATATTTCGGTACCCACGGAATGGCGCACCACCTTGAAACGGTTTTGGAGGCTGCCCGAGAGCTGACTGAGAGTGGAAGGACATTGTATTTCTTCTTGTCGGCGACGGCGCCGAACGAAGTCGGCTTGTGGCCATGCGGGATGAAATGAAGTTGTCCAATGTCTTAATGCTCGATCAGCAGCCGAAGGAGAAAATGCCGGAGCTCTGGTCTCTTTCGAGTGTGAGCCTCGTGCTGCTCAAGAAATCTGCGCTCTTTAAAACGGTCCTTCCCTCGAAGATTTTCGAGAGCATGGCGATGGAGAAACCGGTTATTCTAGGAGTGGAAGGGGAGAGCGCTGAACTCGTGATGTCAGCCGGTGGCGGCATCTGTATTGAACCGGAAAGCCGCAAAGGATTTGGCCATCCAGGTACTCAAATTGTATCGCGATCCTACGCTGCGCCAGGAACTTGGTTCGAGTGGCAGGCGCTATGTCTTGGAGCATTTCGACCGCCAGGTCTTGGCGAGACGATTTGCCGATGTCATGAAGCTCGTCGCGTAGGAAGTAGGTAATAGTCTTAACGGCCAGTACGGCGCCTTAGCGCCGGCTGGGCCGTTACATGGGATAACATGCAACGTTATGAGCACCTTTCGTGCCATCTTGTGCCTGAATCAAAATTGAACCGGCCCGTAGGGTTGCATGAACAGTCCCCCGACAATCTTTGGCTCCTCATGCCTATTCAATGAGATAGCAGGTGGGGCCGGCGGTCGAGGTATTGCTCTGTCTACCGAGGCGATGCGTATTTTCCCTGCCAATGAATCTCAATTGTATATTTCACAACAAATGGGTGCGCTGTCACTCTTAAGGAGGATCAAATGAAAACAGTACAATCCGGCATTAGCAATGCCAAGTTCGAGTGCTCGCCCTCTCACTTGGTATCATTCTTTCTGGACTTGTCGTGTCTGGGACGGCAGGAGCAGCCCGATAACGTTTTCGTTCACAGGGATTGTCCTGAATTCCAACGTGCTATCGCCTCAATTCGCGCACGAATCAGCCGATGTCGGGGTTTTTCACCATTAGTCAGCCGCTGGAGTGCATCGACGGACAACAACCCATCACCGAACATCGCGAGACACGACAACTTCATTACAAACCTGAGCGTGTCGATCGGTACGGGCACCCCGTATGTTGCGACCTTTGGGCAACCGACAATAGCATCATAATCCGTAACCTTCCTGCCTTCGATAGGTGCTGGGCTGTTTGTGAACCACTAACTTCCTGGTGATCCGGTAGTCGGGGTCACTCCCACGTGGTTCGACATCCTGCTTCAAGATGGGACTGCTACGGCGTTTAACTCTCAATATCCAACAACTGTCCCAAGCCTATCGTCGTCATTCTTGACCACTAACCAGTGGCGACTGGTATTTTTGCCGGGTGGGGGGTGGTTCGAGGAGATGCTGACATCCCTCACGACAGTCCCGTTGCCGGCGGCGGTTCTCCTGTTCGGCGCTGGTCTCATTTCCTTGGTCGGTCTTGGCGCCGGAGGAGTTACGAAATCTCCGCAGGCCTCAGGCGTAGACGAGAGGAAGGTTCCGTTGAACCAGGGCTTGGTACCTCAGTAGGAGGTATCAAGCCCGTTGCTTTTTATGAGGAGCACGTTCTAGTAGTCTGGTGTTATGGGAGGCTTAAGGCTTAGGTTTTTAGCCTCAGGGGGAAAAGTACAACCATTTCGTCGTTGTGCCGTTTCCACCGCGCGATAATGGGTGATGAAGCGACCCTGAGGACGTGTCTGAACCGATCGTGAGAAGGTTGTCTTACGGCCTTCAATCTGCTTTCCAGATAGCGATCTCTGCGTGCGCATCCCAATTTCAGATCGTAAGAGACCTGAGGATTCCCTATGACCAGCAAGCTACTCTTTTGTCTTTAGCGCGGTCCTGGTCATTGCCCCTCCCTGAGGGTGCCTGTATGCCTGACAGCCTGGCATTTCTGTTTCGCCACTGGATCGGGAGCGAAGATTATAGCCACGGGATGTTTGTCCCTCTGATCAGTCTGTTCTTGATCTGGCAGGCACGGCATCGCATCGCTGTAGCCGGTATTGAAAACTCGTGGTGGGGCCTTGCTGTGATTTCGGCGGGACTCTTTTCTCTATTGGATCGGTGAGTTCGCCACGTTGTATGTCCTGCAACATGTTTCGCTCTGGATGGTCATTGTAGGGCTGGTCATTGCGTTAATCGGAGTCCATGGGGCGAGGGCGATTGCCTTTCCTCTCTCTTATCTGTTGACCAGCATCCCGTTGCCGGTTTTCTTGTATGCGAAGTTTGTCGAGTCAACTACAACTGTGGTCCTCGGCTCTCGGAGTGGGCTTCTTTACAGCTTGTTGGCGTGACGGCCTTTCGTGAGGGCAATGTGATCGATCTGGGGCCAGTCCAACTTCAAGTGGTCGAAGCCTGTAGCGGCATTCGGTATTTGCTTCCGCTCACCTCCCTTGCGCTGCTCTGCGCCTTTCTCTTCAAGGATCGGATGTGGAAGCGAGTGGTGCTCGTCCTCTCGTCGATTCCGATCTCCATTCTCGTGAACGGTTTTCGCATCGGGATGATCGGAGTGCTGGTCGAATGGTACGGGCAGGGGTGCCGCCGAAGGGTTCTACCATCTATTCGAGGGCTGGGTGCTGTTTATGGCGAGTTTGGGCCTGCTGATTCTGGAGATGTTGGTGTTGGCCAGGATCGGGACGATAGGGGGATCGATCGTCCTTTCTCTCTCGATTCACCTGGACCGACCGCCAACCTCCAAGGCGCCACGAGGCTGGAGGCGTTAGAGGTCTCGAGCTCCTGATCGACCTACCATCGGTCCAGTCACCTTCCAACCTCCAACCCTCTAACCTCCAACAGGTTTTTCCCGGTCCCGCCTATCTCTGCAGCGTGGCGCTTCTTGTTCCTGTTGCCTTCGCCTCGACACTCATGGTGGAGCGTGAAGAAGTTCCGCCGCCCCGAGCCATGTTTATCGATTTTCCCATGAAGCTCGATGGGTGGCTTGGCACCTCACTCACATTAGAAAAGCAGTACATCGACGCGCTTCGTTTCGACGACTATGTGTTGGCCGATTATCGATTCGGCGACGGGCAGCCAGTCAATCTGTATGCCGCCTACTATCGGTCACAGAGGAAGGGCCAATCGGCGCACTCTCCTCAAAGCTGTCTCCCAGGCGGTGGTTGGGAAATCTCCTCGATTTAATAGTATGGACTTGCCGGCGAGCTCCGGGATGGTTCGGTCGCTGCATGTGAATCGAGCGTTGATCCAAAAGGACAGCCAGAAGCAAATCGTCTTGTACTGGTTTAAACAGCGTGATCGGATTCTCAGCAATGAATATCTCGTCAAATTATTTTTGTTCTGGGATGCCTTGTCGCGGGGACGAACCGACGGGGCGCTCGTGCGAATCGCCTCGCTCGTTGGCCCCGGCGAAACCGAGGACATCGTCGATCAACGGCTGCTACGGTTCGTTTCGACCATCGATGCCTGAGTGGCTCGATATGTGCCGGATTGAAGCAGGGTAGGTGGGTGGACGGCTAGAGGTTGGAGGCGGTGGGAGGATGGAGGTAAAGGTTGAGGGCAGGTTGAGGTTGAGGGGAAGTCTGAGGTGGAGGGTGGAGGCAAGAGAGGCAAGGTTGAGGATTCGGAAATCTCTCGCCTCAGTCATCTTGCCTCAAACCTCAAGCCTGAACGCCTCAGCCTTCTTCTGATGCTGATGGGAGAGCGCAGCGATGAGTAGCGAGCTCTTTTTCAGTTTCACTGACTTCGCTGTTGATCTGCATGGCGCTTGATTCCGCCGTTGCGTCTCCTGGCTGGTCGGCTCCATATCGTGGACCAACCAGGGAGCGCAAAGTCCATCAGAATCCTGTCCCGACGGTTGGTGGCATTGCGTTTGCGCTTGGAGCGTTTGCCAGCATTCTGTGGTGGGGACCCAAAAACAGCACCACGTTGTCGGTACTCCTTGGCGGATTGATTATCCTGGGATTCGGCGTGTGGGACGATCGTGCGAATCTCGGCTACCGGATCAAGTTACTGGGGCAGGTGGCGGCGGCTCTTGCGGTCGTTATTATTGGAGGGATCCGATTCGAAAGCATCCCGTTCCTGCTCGATGCTGAACTGCCGATGTGGATCGGGATTCCCGTCACGGTGTTCTTCCTTGTCGCCGTCTCGAACGCGGTGAATCTCACGGACGGCCTCGACGGACTGGCCGGCGGGCTTTCCTTCCTGACCCTTTGCGGGATTGCTTACCTGGCGTACCTCTCCAACAATTCGACCGTGCTGTTATGCTGACGGTCCCGTTCCTAGGAGGCGTGTTGGGGTTTCTTGCGCTACAACACCTATCCGGCTCGGATTTTCATGGGAGACGGTGGCAGTCAGTTGCTTGGCTTTATCATGGGCGTGCTGGCCATCCCTCCTGACCGATTCGACCAGCGGGGCCGTTCGGCCCAGCCTTGTCACTCTTTCTCTTAGGGTTGCCATTTCTGGATACGCTTGGCGTGGCCGGACAACGACTGGCCGAAGGACGTTCCCCTTTATGGGCGATCGCAAACATGTTCACCACAAGCTGATGACGGCTGGCTTGTCCCACTATGAAGCCGTCACGGCGATTTACGCTATTCAGGCAGGGATGGTGGGGTTGGCCTACCTGCTTCGATGGCAGTCGGATACCCTGATTGTGCCGCTCTATCTCATCCCTGGCCGGCACCGTTCTGGCCCTCTTTATCGCCGCAGGGCATGGACTGATTCCACCCCGGCCCGCAGCAGTGCGCGCGTTCGTTCGGACAGGTGGCTTTCGGATGTTCTCAGTGTGTTCTTGGTTGTGTGATCTGCCGATTCGATTCTTGGCCGCGGTGGTCCCTCTGTTTCTCATTGCCTCGGTCTTTCTTCCTGCGTACGTACCCGATGATGTCGGCTACATGTCCATCGTCCCTGTTTGGCATTGTTTTGCTCGGCCTCTCGCTCCTGCCACGGCTGGCTCCATACTTCGTGCGCGGGGGCCTCTACATGGGTAGTACGTTCTTATTGTATGTCAGTGATGCATCATGGATGAAGGCAGTGGCTCCGATCCCAACTGACCTACCACATCTTGTTTGGCGCGATGGCTGTGATGGTCTTGCTTAGCATGCGATTCGACAGTCAGAGTCGGTTTCAGACGACGCCGCTGGATTATCTGATGGTGTGTCTGGCCGTGATCTTCCCGTTCCTTCCGGAAGTGCGCACGGATATCTCAGCGTTCGGTCTCTTTGCGGCCAAACTGATCGTGTTGTTCTTCTCGTTCGAGCTGCTGTTGCACGCCTTCTCGGATCGTGTGAAGCAACTCGGACTGGTGTCCTTGTGGATCTTGTTCTGGGTTGGGGATTCGGATATGGCTCTAGAGATGGCTTTAGGTTGGAGGTTGGAGGCTAGAGGTTGGAGGAAGTTTGAGGTAGGAGGTGGAGGGGAGAGGGAAGAAGCAGGTTGGGAGGAAGGAAGGTTAGAGGCTGAGGCCAGAGGTTAAGCCGGAGAATCTCTCGAGCTACCCGATTGAACCTTAACCTAAACCTTCCTAGGACAGCAGAGGTAACAAAATGAACTACCGGAACATCATATTAGTGATTGTGGCGGTCTGCGCTCGTCGCTTGTGGCGGGCCGGAGGAGCGGAAGGCCAAGTATCGTGCGCGGGCGCAAGAATACCTCGAAGCCGGCAACTATCCAAAAGCTCGGGTGGCCCTTCGCAATGTCCTCAAAATCGATCCGAAGGATGCCGATGCCTATTTTCTGTTTTGCGCAAGTCGAGGAGAAGGGAAAAAACTGGCGAAACGCCGTCTCGCTGTATCAGGAGTTGGTACAGCTGGTTCCCGATCATACCGGCTGCGATTGATCACCCTGGCGAAGTACTACCTCGAAGCCCGTCTGACCGAGCAAGTCGTCTCAACGGCAGACAACGGTGCTGGCAGAAAGATCCGCAACATCCTCAAGCGAAGGCCCTCAAGATTGCGGTGTTGGCTGTTGAGGGAAACTCCCTGACGCGATGACCAAAGCCGAGGCTCTGCGGTCGCAATTTCCGACCGAGCCCGACGTGCGCGATCTTGCTGGCCACGCTCTACGACCAGCAGCAGCGCTTATCGCGATGCGGAGGCCACGTTGCAGCGGGCGCTGGATGCTCATCCGAAAGACATGGATCTCCTGAACAATCTGAATATGATCCTGGTTCAGGCGAAAGATATGGCCGGCGCGGAGATGGTGGCTCGCCGCATGATCGAGGCAGAACCCACGCTGTTCGATCACCGGCTCAGGCTGGCCCGGCTCTTCGATACGCAAGGCGCACATGAGAAGGCGGAGAGCCGTCTTGCGCGAGGCCATCGTCCTCGATCCGAATAGCGAGGAACGCCGTCTCTCTGTTGGCAGATTTTCTCAGTACCAGGAAGGACCATCCTGCTGCAGAGCAGGCACTCCTGGAGGCTGCGACCCAGTTGCCGCATTCGACGAAGATCCAATTTGGACTTGCGGAGCTGTACCTCAAGAGCGGGCAGGATGCAAAGGCGCGTGAGCAGTATGCCTCACTGGTCAAGGACTACAAGGAGAAGCCGGCCGGCCTCGAAGCCAAGGTTAAATTAGCGGAGATGGATCTTATCGCGGGCAAACAGGCGGAAGCAGAACGAGCAGGTGCAAGAGGTCTTGAAGGAGAATCCCCGTTCGTCCGATGGACTGGTTCTCTTAGGTCGGATGGCTCTAGCCAGGAGGAACGGAAAGATGCCGGTGCAGGCGTTTCGAACCGTGTTGCATGACCAGCCGGAGTTGGCGACGGTGCATTTCCTGCTCGGCCAGGCCTATCTGCTGACCGGAGAGAACAATCTTGCGAAGGAAAGCTTCGAGCACGCGGTGGCGCTCTATCCCGGACAGGTCGATGCCAGACGGTCACTTGCGGCATTAGAGAGCCAGAGCGGTCGTCACCAACAGGCCCGTGCTCGACTCGACGACTTGTTGAAGCAACGGCCGGATGATTTGGCCGCGCTCGACATGTTGATGATGGTTGATCTCGTGACGAAAAACTGGGTTGAAGCGGAACGCACGTTGGAGCGCCTCCGCACCGCATCGAAAGACAGTGCTCGTCGCCATCATGGCGGAAGGACGGTTGCGGCAGGCGCAGCGACAATTCGACAAAGCCAGCGCGGCGTATGAGCGTGCGACGGCTCTCGCCCCGAACGATCCAGAGCCGCTGCTGTCTCTGGTGAAACTGGATGTCGCGCAAGGCCATGCCGATCGCGCGAAGACTCGCCTCGATGCGTTGCTCGCCGCACGGCCGGATCATCTGTTTGGCCATGGGCTGCTGGGCGAGGTGCTGGCCCTCACCGGCCATCCCCAGGAAGCCGACGTCCAGTTTCGAGAGGCTTCTCGCGTGAACCCCAAATGGATCACGCCGTGGCTCGATTGGGGAGGGTTGTGGCTGGCGCAGAAACAGCCGGACCAGGCGGTTCAGGTGATTCAAGCCGGTCTGAAGGCCAACCCGGACAGCGAGGAGTTGCAGATGCTTCTGGCATCGGCCTATTCCACTCAAGGCCAGATCGATAGTGCCATCACGGCGTATGATGGAGCGTTGCGACTGAATCCTCGTAACGTGCTCGCTGCGAACAACCTGGCCGTCTTGCTGGTCGATTACAAAGGAGATCCACAGAACTTACAGAAAGCGTTTGCCCTCAGCCGTGATTTCGAGAAAGATGCGCCGCATCCGCTGTTTCTGGATACGCTGGGATGGGTTCGGTTCAAGATGGGGCAACAGGAAGAGGCGCTTCGTCTCATGAAGGACGCGGTAGCCAAATCGCCGGAAGTCCCCACGCTGAACTATCATCTCGGGATGGCCTTCTATCAGTCTGGAAAGACGGCTGAGGCCCGTGCCTACCTCTCGAAGGCTCTGAAGAGTGCTGAGGCGTTTCAGGGGCGTCAGGAGGCGGAACAGATCTTGTCTCAGATGAGGGGTAAGAAAGTGGTTATGGCTAGTTTACAACTCTTGTATTGTTTCGCAGCATGGGAATGCTGATCCTGTTTCTTCGCAGTGCTGGTGGGCGGCGCGCTGTCTCACGAGTTCCGATGCCCTGGGAGCCTCCAGCAACGCCGCCAGCGGTCGATCCAGGCTATCGCCTAGGAGCGGAAGATGTCATGCTGGTTTCCGTGTGGAAGGACGAGCAGCTCACCAGAGGAGGTTGTAGTGCGTCCGGACGGGATGTTTTCCTTTCCCCTTGTCGGCGATGTGCAGGCCGAAGATCGAACGGTCGAGGAGATTCGTGCCGATCTTGTGAAACGGCTGACGAAATACATTCCGAATCCGAATGTGTCGGTGGCAGTCACGAAAGTCTTGAGCTACAAAGTCTATGTCGTCGGACGCGTCAATAAGCCCGGTGAATACCTGATCGGCCACTATACCGATGTGCTCCAGGCGTTGAGTTTAGCCGGAGGGTTGACGCCCTTTGCTGCCGGAAAATGACATCAAGGTCATCAGGCGGATCAAGGGACAGCAACAGGTGTTTCTCTTTCGCTATGGCGATGTCCGTAAAGGGACACGATCTGGAGCAAAATATTCTCTTGCAGCGTGGCGACGTCGTTATGGTGCCCTAACGGCTGTGGCACCAATGCGATTGAGGCATGAGGTTGGAAGCTGTGGTCGATCTCGTAGCTGGAGGGGCAGTTGGGCAGTTCATCCTGTGGATCTGCGTTATAGGATCTGGCATGGTGTGCCAAAGCGAGGCGGCTGAGTGGTCACTTTTGCCCGTCGATCGGAGTAAAAGGCGTGTACAACGATAACTTGCTTTTGACGCACGCTGCCGCACGACGCGACCTATGGCTATTGGGTGTCGCCGGCGGCCGAGTTTGCCGGCAAGACAGAGCGCCTCGAAGTCAGTGGCCGGGTCGCTGCCGACTTCGTGTCCTACTACGGCGGACAAGAGAGTCGATTCACCAACCTTTTCTTGCCGTTGACCTTGCGCTATAAGACTGAGACCGATCTACTTGGCTTCACTGGCGGATTTACTCGTGACAATACCTTGATGGGTGAACTGCTGGACCACCGGCCTGGTTCTGCGCTTTACACAACGGAACCAATGGACGGCCAATCCGTCCTGGACCAGGCGCATCACTGAGAAACTGTCGGTCCAATCCAGTTTTCAATTGAACGACACCACCTATGAGAATGGCTTGAGTCTTGGCCTGGTAGACTATCAACTCTTTGGTGGCTCCGGCGGGTTGCTCTATCAATTGACCGAACAGGATCAAATCCAATTGTCCGGCTCGTACGTTAATTTTCATACGACCAACGCACTCCTCGCCATTTCGCGCCAGCTTTCCCGGAGTCAACCTGAGCCTGACCCATGCCTTCACAGAAACTCTGACGGGAACGGCATACGGTGGACCCAGTTTTGTGAGTTCAACTACCCAGACAGTCAGCGACAACATCAAGGCTCAGAGCACCGTCTGGCTGTTCGGCGGCAATCTCACCAAAGAAGTTTGAGCGCACGACCGTACAAGTCTCAGCGTCTCGGAATATTGTGCCGAGCGGATTCGGCCTTCTCATTCAAAGCGGATCGTGCTGGTCTAACAGTTTCTCATGATCTTACCGAAACCCTGACTGCTTCTTTCGACGGATCAGGTTATATCGTCTCAGGTATCACGCAGCGCGCAACAGGCGGCACCTTCCCGGAGAGTCGACTACTTCTATGCTCACACCTAAGATCGCCTGGAAATTTTTGGAGTGGTGGAAGCTTGAGCTGTCCTATACCTATCGACTGGCGTGACGTAGACGGCTTCTCAGATCCTGCCATGTCCAATGGCACGATGTTTATGCTAACGTACTATCCTCCGAAACTCGCGCTTTCCAACTAGGCTTTTTTAATCTATGACTACCCAGCTGCACTCACAAGAATCCGAACCGGTCCAGAGTCTTCAGGACTACGTGGCTATGTTTCATCGGCGACGGACTCTGATTGTCCTGGCTGGTGGCGTTCTGTTGGGCCTCAGCCTCGCTGCCGCGTTCCTCTGGCCTGCGACCTACAAATCCATGGCGACCATTCTGATCGAGGAACAGGAAATTCCATCCGAACTCGTTCATTCGACGATTACCAGTTATGCCGATCAGCGAATCGAAACGATCAAGCAACAAGTCATGAGCCGGACGACCTTGTGGAAGGTCGTGGAACAATACAATCTCTACCCGGACCTGCGTCGAACCAACCCCGCCGAAGAAGTCGTGAAGCGGTTCACCAAAGACATCGCGGTCGAAGTGATCAGCGCCGACGTCGTGGACAAGCGCACCCAACATCCGACGAAGGCCACCATCGCGTTTACCGTGGCGTACCAGAGCAACTCGCCCGACTTGGCCCAAAAGGTCGCCAACGAGCTGACCAGTCTGTTCCTGGGCGAGAATCTGAAGAGCCGAGAGCGGCAGGCGCAGGAAGCAACGTCCTTCCTCCAACAGGAGGCGGAGAATCTTTCCAGCACATCGGCGAGGTGGATGAAAAGATTGCCACGTTCAAGCACCGGGCGAGCGGCGCCTTGCCGGAACTGATGCCACTGAATTTGCAGCTCATGAGTCAGTCTGATCGAGAACTGATGGACATCGACCAGCAGATTCGAACCCTCGAGGAACGCAAGAACTATCTTGAGGGTGAACTCGCCACGATCAAACCGAATACTCCGATCATGTCCGTGACCGGAGAACGCATCCTGGACTCAGCCGAGCGCTTACGCGCCCTGCGCGCGCAATATGCCGGAGCCTCTGCCAATCTGGTCTCCCGACCACCCCGACATTATGAACATGAAGCAGGAGATCGAGGCCTTGGAAAGGAAACCGGACAGCTTCCCGAGATCGAGGAAGCGACCAAACAACTCATCGATGCCCGCGCCTCGCTTGCCACCTTCTCGAAGCGCTTAGGCAAGGATCACCCCGACGTCGTGCAAGCCCGTCGCACGATTGAAGCCTTGGAACAGGAAGTTCGACAGCTCGGATCTGTCCCTCTTCGAAAGCCCATGCTGAGGCCGGAAAACCCCGCCTATATCAATCTCCAGGCTCAGCTCAATTCCGCGACCTCTTCCCTGAACGCCCTGCGGGCGACTCGCACGGCTGTGAAGCGGCGACTCAGGACTATGCCGCCCGCCTCGAACGGACTCCGGAGATGGAGCCTGACTATCTCTTCCTGACGCGCGATCGCGACACCTCAGGACAGAAGTATCAGGACATCCGGTCCAGGCTGCTGGAAGCCAAGGTCTCGGAAGGTTTAGAGGTTCAGCGAAAGGCGAACGGTTTTCTCTCATCGATCCGCCCAGCTTGCCGGAGAAGCCGGACAAGCCCAACCGGCCCGCCATTGTGCTTCTGGGATTTATTCTGGCCCTCGCCGGCGGAATCGGCTCCGGCGCCGCCGCGGAATCGCTCGACCATTCGATACGCACGCCGGAACAGCTTGCGCGACTCACCCAGCTTGTCCCCGCTGGCGGTGATTCCCTTCATGCCGAACGAAGCAGGATCTCTCCAGCGCCGTAACAGCGCCGTCGCCTCCTTAAGGGAGCCGGGGTTGGCGCGCTCGTGACGATTCTCGCGTTGCTGCATGCTGTTCGTGATGCCTTTAGATGTGCTGTGGTTTGCCGCGTTGAGGCGATTTGGCATAGAGTAGACTCAGGCAGAGGATAAGGTTGAGGTTTAGGTTAGAGCCGACTCTCCAACCTTGCCCCTCAACCTTCTGCGAGTTTTGGAGAACCCTATGGACCGATTTCGGACTGCGCTGCAGCTTTATAAAGACCAACAGGGTCAGTCTCTGAGTACCAGGCCACAAGCCGGCAAAGACTGCCGGCGGCCAAGCCTTGCCTCGCCCCATCGTGTATACCAGGACGAGGTCGCTGGATATTCCACTCTCTGTGCTTCGTCAGCGGCGAGTGATGGCTGCATACGACAAGGGCCCGTTTGTCGATGCCTTTAAGATTTTGCGGACCCAGGTCATGCATGCGCCTTCGAGAAAATGACTGGAATGTGTTGGGCGTCACCAGTCCAGGCCACGGTGAAGGCAAGACGTTGACTGCCGTGAACCTGGCGGTGAGTCTTGCGATGGAGACGGCTCGCAGACTGTGCTCCTCGTCGACGCCAATCTCCGTAACCCCAGCGTCCATGAGGTATTCGGCCTGGATGATTGTCCAGGTCTCGCCGACTACCTGTTGGACAATCAGCCCGCTCGAGGATCTTGTTGGTGCATCCTGGGATCGGTCGTTTCGTACTACTGCCGGGAGGACGGGCAATTTCGAACTCGACTGAGATCCTCACATCGCCTAAGATGCTGGCATTGGTCGAAGAATTCAAGCATCGCTATCCTGCGCGGATCGTCATTTTCGATCTTCCGCCGTTGCTTCACACGGCAGATGTACTTGCGTTCTCACCCTACACGGACGCGCTTCTCCTTGTCGTGGAGGAGGGGAAAACGACGGCCGAGGAGGTGCAGCGTGCCTTGTCGCTGGTGAAGAATTCCCGTCCCGTGTTGGGGACGGTGCTGAACAAGGCTGGGCAAATGGCCACAACTCCTGCTAGCATGCGAAAGCTGCTCTCTCACTAGATTCCACGATACCTCGTGTCGGAAGGCGAACGCTGAATGTACGAGTCGTTTTACAATCTTCGAACTAAACCCTTCGCGCTCCTGCCGGATAGCGACTTTCTGTATCCTGGCTCGACGCATCGTGCGGCCTACAGCATCTCTGGAATACGGCCTTATCAACGAGGCGCCGTTTATGGTGCTCACCGGCGATCCGGGGATGGGCAAGACGTCGCTCCTGCAGAAGCTTATTTCAGAGCACGGGGAGAAGCATTCGATCGGTCTCGTCACGAACGCGCGCTACGACATTGAACATCTCCTGCCCTGGATTCTGCTTTCCCTCGGGTTGAGCCAGAAGCGACTCGACCCGGTTGAGGCCTATCACCGTCTTCTCGGAGTTTCTGATTCAGGGATCCAAACAGCACCGACGGGTCATTCTTATTATCGATGAAGCCCAGAGTCTTGGTTCCGAGCTGCTCGAAGAACTGCGGCTTCTGTCCAATTTGAACGACGGGAAAACGTTGAAGCTGCAGATCATCCTTTCCGGCCAGCCGGATCTCCACACATTACTGCAGCGGATCGACATGACCCAGTTTGCCCAACGGGTTGTCGTCGACTATCACTTGGAACCGCTCTCGGAGGCGGAGACGGGGCATTGCATTCGTCACCGGTTAAAGGTTGCCGGCGGACATCCCTCATTGTTTACGAATAAAGCCTGTGCCTTGGTGCATCGGTTGACGAGAGGCAATCCTCGTCTCATCAATCAGGTGTGCGATGTTGCGTTGACCTATGGCTTTGCAGAGCAGGCTCGGGTCATTACATCCAAGCTCGTCGCTCAGGCCGCTTTCGACCGAAATAAAGGCGGGATTCTGCCGCTTGCGGCCCGAGAAGAACTGAGCTGCCTTGGCCAGCGCTCCGGAAGATGCCACCGAGATCGATTCCGCCCCTCCGCAACCCAGCTCACCGCAGCCGAGGCCGGCAAGTCCATCTCCGGAACGCACAGCCACGCGTTCGGTCGGCACCCCCGAATCCTCTCTATGCAAAGGGAGTCGCGATGAGGAAGGAAGGCCGATCGAGAGAGGCTATCGATATGCTCGAGCTGGCGGGGAAGAGTCCGTCCTATTGGCTGAAAGCCCAGGCGCAGATTGGACTCTGCCACAGGTCTCTGGGAGACCATGGGGCCGCGATTCAGGCGTTCCGCACTGCCTTGAGCGATCAGTCGGCATCTCGGAACGAGGTTATCGATGTCCAGTATTTTCTCGCACGGACCCTCGAATCGGTCGGGCAGATAGCAGAAGCGGCAACCCTATACCGCCGTATCGCTCAAATGAATCCGCGTTTTAAAGATGCTGCCGATCGAGCCAAGGAGCTTTCGTCGAAGCCGAAACATCCGACCAATGGCGAACGGGGGAGTGCGAGCAACGGGTCCTGGTTCGGCAATGCCATCAAGAGTTTCAACCAACTTATCGGCAGTCGCAAGTAGCGGATTTGCGGATCCTGTCCTTTCCTGCTAGATCTCCACCCGACCGTCGCGTTCACGATAGCGACGACTCCCGCCGTGCAATGCCTTCGAATATCTGCTTGACTCCCTTCAGCGGTTCCCATCCCATGACGGCAAGAGAATCGTCGGCATAGGCCGGAGAACGCATGCCATTCAAAACACAGGTGACGCCCGGCGTGCTCGCCAGCACCCACAAGGCTTTTCGTGACAGCGATTCTCTGCGCCTTGGCTTCGGGCAACAGGGGATCGAGGGCCGCCGACACCGAGGCAGTTTTCGCACGACTGCGTTCAGTGGCTTCTCTGCGGAGCCCGCCCAACAGGGTGAGCAACTGTGGCACATAGCGATCTCGCCAGGCCTCCCACTGCTCGGCAGCCGTTCCGGTCAGGTGGCGTGAAAGCGCCTGCATCACTTGATTGACATGAGGCGCAATCATTTGATGCTCGATCTGCTCCCAATGTTCCAGCCCCTGAATCTGAGGCCGCACGCGCGTCAACTCAACGGCCCAGGTGAAGAAGTCGGCCGGGGCCATCCCTTGACCACTATGTTGAAGGGCCGGAGCAATGGCTTTACGATATTCGTCTTCAAGCGCCGCGACCATCCGGCATTGTCGATCGAAGTCCACCGGATCGCCTTCGATCGGAAAATCCGCCAATCGAAGCGACGCCGCTCTTTTTCGTCGGCATGGCATTGAGCGGACGATTGACAAGCACGGCGATCCCTTCTCGTTGCGCCACCTCCAGCACCGTCTCCTGCTGATCCACCCCGGTATTGGGCGTCACCAGCGCGCCTGTCTCATAGAGATTCATGGGGCATTGCAGCGCCGCGAAGTGGTGTCGGCTCGATGCCCTGTGACGCAGCGGCAACTCGAGCTGCGTCGCACATGCGAGAGAGCGACGTCGCCTCGGCATCCGATGGATCTGCCGTGACCGTATTCGACGACACGCCATAGTAGCGAATCCGTCCTGCCGCTACTTGCGACTCGAAAAACGTGAAGGCCTGTTCAATCCGGCGATAAAAGGCCTCCCGCGCCACCGCGAGATCTCCACCTTCGATGATGCGCTGCCTCGGACAGAAAGTATTCCGGATTGTGCAGCAAACAGACATCGAGAGTGGCCAGTCCAAGCCGATCCAGTGACAGTGTGAGCTGATCGGCCAGATACTCCGGGTGAATACAATGCCAGATGCCCTCACCATATTTGACCATGTCAGGGTAGGGGCGCCCGGCCTGTTCTCGTGCCTCCGCCTGTTTCAAGTTCTGTCCCTTGCACATAGCCGATCTTCGAGACGACGATCACTTCTTCACGAGCCAGCTCACCGCCCTTGATCAACTCGCGTAAGACAGAGCCGACCAGGCGCTCACTGTCGCCGTCCATGTAATTCGTCGACGTGTCGATCAGGTTCACGCCTTCTCGCAGGGCCTTCTTGAGCGCGTCTCGATGCTCCGGCTCCCTCGTATCGACCCGATAGGTACCGAACCCCAGTCGGGACGTCGTCAACCCCCTGTTGCCGAACCGGCCATACCCATGTTCCATGTGGCCGTCATGGCGTGACTGACTCACGATGCGCGCGGCATACCTGGCTGTCCCCTCGGGACTGGCCGACCCAGGGAGCGCCGCTCCCTGCAAGAGTGTCTGTTGGGTCGTCTGATCCGTTCGTCGCGACGCCGATAGCAGTGCCTCGGTGACCTCCTGCGGATCGGTGATGGGACGCTGACAGGAAAAGTTCCGACAGATATAGAGTGCCGCCTTCCCCTCCACCAACTCCTTGCCGGCCAGCAGGGGATGACCGGACGGCGTGCCTGTTCCATCGCTGGAGGCAATCACGCGATGCGGGAGGAACACCTCGCGCACGGCGAGCTGCAGCGCCTCCAGCCCGGGATCGTTGGGCGCTCCGACAAAAGCCAATTCAATCGGCCCTTCCGCCAACAGATCCACCGCGGCAAGACTCTTGGCAAAGGCTCTCGGATACCGGGCCATCTGGCGGCCATAGGCGCGAATCCCGCCAATCGCTGCCTCGCGCAGATCCTGGCGATCGTAGTGAAACGAGAGTCTGGCGAGGGCTGAGACCGCCACGGCGTTTCCACTGGGCGTCGCACCATCCGCTCCCTCACGCGCTCGGATGATCAGCGTTTCATGCGTCTTCGCGGTGGTGTAGAACCCCCGTGGTCCTCATCCCGAAACGAGTCCACCATCCGCTCTCCCAATTGAAGCGCGGCAGTGAGATATCGTTCCTGCCCACTGGCCTCATAGAGGTCGATCAATCCTTCTGCCAGATAGGCATAGTCCTCCAGTACCCCATCGAGATGGGCTCGGCCCTGCCGCGACGTGCGGAGCAGCGCTCCCTCGGACGTCCGATGCACCAGCAAGAGAAAGTCCGCCGCCCTCATGGCTCCGGTCGATGTAGCGGCTGACCCCTAACACACGGCCTGCCTCGGCCATCGCCGAGATCATCATGCCGTTCCATGCCGTGATGATCTTGTCGTCGAGTCCGGGCGGTACTCGCTCCTGGCGGGCGCGATAGAGGAGGGGACGCACGCGATGGATCGTCTCGTACAGTTCATCGATGGTGAGGTTCAACTCCTTGGCCACGGCCTCGATGGGACGCAGCCGATTCGGGATACTCCGATGTTCCCAATTCCCCTGATCGGTAATGTCGTAACAGGCACAGAATCGGCGGGTATCTTCGGCATTCTGCAGCACCGCCTGAACCTCCGTCGGCGTCCAGACGAAAAACTTTCCTTCGACCCCTTCCGAGTCCGCATCCGTCGCGGAATAAAACCCTCCGGCAGGGTCGGTCATCTCCCGGAGAATATAATCGATCACTTCCGTTGTGACCTGACGATAGGAGGCCTGCTTGGTCACCTGATAGGCCTCCAGGTAGGTCCGCGCCAGGAGGGCATTGTCGTAGAGCATCTTCTCGAAATGGGGAACCAGCCAGCGCTCGTCGGTGGAGTACCGTGCGAACCCGCCACCGATATGATCGTAGATTCCTCCGGCCGCCATCGCATCGAGCGTGCGCGTGACCATCTGCAAGGTTCGGCTCTCTCCTGTTCGGCGGTAACAACGGAGGAGCAACGCAGAGCCCTGCGGACGGGGAAATTTTGGCGCACTGCCGAATCCTCCGTGGCGCTCGTCGAAATCCTCACGGAATTGCGTCACGGCTTCATCCAGTATGGAGACACTGACCGAGACGGGGGACACCGTTTTGAGTTCGTTCTTCAACCGTTCAGTCAATTGACGCGCTTGATTCATGAGACCGGCGGCATCCTGTTCCCACGCGTCTGCGATTTTCTTGAGCAGGCTGGGGAACCCGGGACGGCCCCAACGATCGTCAGGGGGAAATACGTGCCGGCAAAGAACGGCTCCTGATCCGGCGTCAGGAAAACCGTCATCGGCCATCCACCCTGACCGTGATTGAGGGTTACCGTGGCCTGCATATAGATCTCGTCGAGATCGGGGCGCTCTTCCCGATCGACCTTGATACAGACAAAATGCCGGTTCATGAGTGACGCAATGGCCTCGTTCTCAAACGACTCCCGTTCCATGACGTGGCACCAGTGACAGGCGGAATATCCGATCGAGAGCAGGATGGGACGGTTCTGCGCTTTGATGCCTGCAAAGCTTCCGGTCCCCAGGGGTACCAGTCGACCGGGTTTGAGGCATGCTGGAGGAGATACGGACTGGTTTCGTGGATGAGGCGATTAGATCTCGCTGCGTCTGGTGCAGTGTGCATGATCCCACGGTAGCATCGAGGCCGGAGAGGGGTCAATGAGCGGATAAGGAAAGAGGCCTGCGATCGTGAGATCGCAGGCCTCTTCAAAATCGTTCATGTGCGGCTTGTCTGATCGGACAAACGACTTCCGTCGCGCTTACTTGCCATCCTTCTTTTTCTCGTCCTTCTTCTCATCGCCGAAGGTATGGATGTAGCCGCCCTTCTTTCGTCCTTCTTGTCTTTCTTCTCGTCACCGTACACGAGGACGTAGCCGCCCTTCTCTCATCCTCTTTCCGTCTTTGCGTCACCAGCGAAGGCTGGAGCGCTGAACGTCACCGCCACTGCCACTGCCATGATTGCCATCACCATGCTCTTCATAATGTGTCACCCCCTTTATGTATAAGTGATTGTTGGGTTGGCGTTTGCCCATTCAAGTAGCATGAACAGGAAGTACGCTAGCGAAAATTGCGTCGTGCTGTCAACCGCTCACTTTTCGTCCTCTCCCGCCTAATATAGAATGGAAACACACAATCAGCTCTGGTTCAGTAACCAGCCTTGTGGTAGTCTTTAATGTGAAATGAATGACCAGCCATGACGGACATTGAACCCTACTCCAATTACCGCCTGACCGTTCGCCTTGAACTTGCCAACACACCAGGCATGTTCGCAAAAGTGGCCGCCGTCCTGGCCGAGGAAGGTGCCAACTTGGGCGCCGTGGATATCGTCTCTGCAACGTCCGAGCCGTATGGTGCCGGACGTGACCATCGACGTCCAGAGTGAAGCGCATGGAGAGCGGGTGCTCGCTCGAATCAGGGCACTGCCGGACGTGAAAGTCCTCTCGGCTTCCGACCGGATTTTCCTTCTGCACCTCGGCGGAAAGATTCGTGTCCAAGGCAAGTTGCCCATTACCACAAGAAACGTGCTGTCGATGGTCTATACGCCGGGAGTCGGACGGGTTTCGCAAGCCATCGCGAAGGACAAGACCAAAGCCTATGCCTTTACCGGCAAGGGCAACACGGTTGCCGTGGTCACCGACGGATCTGCGGTGCTGGGCCTCGGCAATCTTGGTCCGGAAGCCGCGTTACCCGTGATGGAAGGCAAAGCCATGCTGTTCAAAGAATTTGCGGGAATCGATGCATGGCCGATCTGCCTCAACACGCAAGATCCTGACGAAATTGTTCGCACAGTTCAGGCCATTGCTCCGGGTTTCGGCGCCATCAATTTGGAAGACATCAGTTCGCCGCGCTGTTTCGAAATCGAACGCCGCTTAAAAGCCAGCTTGGATATACCGGTGATGCATGACGATCAGCACGGCACGTCTGTGGTGATCCTCGCTGCCTTGACCAATGCGCTGACTGTCACCGGGAAACGGATGGAGGACATCCGCGTGGTCGTCAATGGTCTCGGCGCTGCTGGAACCGCCTGCTGCAGGATACTGCTTGCCGCCGGCCTCTCTCACCTGATCGGATGCGAGCCGCGAGGTATCGTCTTACGAGGGGACGGCCAGCAGCTGCGGGCTTGCCGAACAGATCTCGCCTCCTGCATGACCCCAGATCGTCCTCAAGGGACACTCCAAGACGCCCTCAAGGGAGCCGATGTCTTCATCGGATTATCGGTCGGCAATATCCTCACGGCGGAAGACCTGGATCTCATGGCGGCTGATCGTATCGTCTTTGCCATGGCCAATCCCGACCCTGAAGTCCCTCGTGAATTAGCTGCTTCCCACTGTCGGATCTTTGCGACCGGGCGCTCGGACTATCCGAATCAAATCAACAACGCGCTCGCCTTTCCCGGCATCTTTCGGGGTGCGCTGGACGTGCAGGCGCGCGATATCAACGAAGCGATGAAACTGGCCGCGGCCAAGGCTCTGGCTGAGACCATTCCCCCTGCGGCTCTCAGCGAGGACTACATTATTCCGAGCGTGTTCGATAAGGAAATCGTCCCGCGCGTGGCAAAGGCCGTGGCGGCAGCCGCACGTGAAACGGGTGTGGCCCGACGCCGCACCAAACTCAGCGACGACTTCGCGTCATCGCTGACCATTCAACCCACATGAATCCAGCTGTGTCCGCTACCCTTCTGGCATGCGACCAGGCTGTGCTACAATGCGCGCCCTTGGAGAGAGCGTGGTTCACATGCCCTTTTCACAAAGCAAATTTATCAAGTTTCAGAACGGGATGAGGCGGCGCGATCGATTCGCTGCGCCCGAAAGCCGAGGAGAGTCTGGAACTCGCCATCGATACGATGATGCAGGAGCGGGTCGACAGCTTCTTTCGTGTTGAACAAGGGCTGGAGGAAATCATCAAGTCACTGGTCCAGATTGAAGAAGAGATTGGGGAAATCCGTGATCTCTCCGGCCGCGATGCGGCTGGAATCCCGTCTCGAGTTTGTCGAAGACCGATGGGACGATTTCGACAGCGAGATACGCGAGCGCCCTCGTCGCCGGCGCAAGAAAATCAGCCTGGCTGATATGTTGAAAGCCGCCGGTGGGGGAGGCGGCGACCTGTCACAAGGATCGAGCGGCATCAACAACGCGATGGACGCGTATGCCGCGATGGGCGATGGAATTCGGCAGTTCGCTCGCCGATGTCACCGCCGCATTTCGTCACAAGGCCAAGCAACTCCATCCTGATTCGAATAACGGCGACCGCAGCGCCGAACCGGAATTGCGCCGTATGCTGGAGGCCTACCAGTTCCTGAAGGAATACTTGAGCCTCAGCAATGTCGAGCCTCCGCGGTCACCAGACGCCACCTACCGTCCAACAGAATGAGACCACGGTGACATCCTCCAATCCACCTCTGCCGTATGTGACTGACCAGCGTGCGCTTGAATCCCTCTGCCACACGTTGCGGCAGAGTCCGCGACTGGCTCTGGATACGGAATTCGTCGGGGAAGACACCTTTATTCCACGACTCGAACTGATCCAAGTCGCTACCGCCACCACCGCTGCCGTCATCGACTTTCCTGCCGTGCAGGCCAGCGGATCGCTCGACGTCTTCTGGGAACTCATCTGTGATACCAAAATTGAGAAAATCGTCCACGCCGGGCGGCAAGATCTCGATCTTTTTGCCATACACGCAGGGCAGATCCCGAAGCCGTTTTTCGATACCCAGATCGCCGCCGCCATGGTCGGGTATGGCGCCCAAGTCGCCTATGCGAACTTGGTCCAGCGACTCCACGGCACGAAGCTGGCGAAAGCCCATACCTTTACCAACTGGAGTGCGCGACCGCTTTCGGATGACCAAATCGCTTACGCCTTGGAAGATGTCGAATTCCTTCTGTCAATCCATACGCATCTACAGGAATCGCCTGAGCACACTCGGCCGGTTCGGAGTGGGTCAGTGAGGAATTTGCACGCCTCGAAACGGCAGTGGGAGAAAAAAGGTCGAGAGCCGCAGGAACGCTACCAACGAATTCGGTGGCTGGGACACGCTCAAGCCTCAAAGGGGCTGCAGTGCTTCGTGAATTGGCTGCCTGGCGAGAAGCGGAAGCCCGCCGCCGGAACGTGCCGCGCGGACGCGTCATGCGAGACGAGGTGCTCCTCCAACTCGCACGCCATCCACCCAAATCGGTCAATGAGCTTCGTGGTCTCCGCGGTGTCCATTCTTCCGAGGTCGATCGACACGGAGGACAACTCACTGGCCACCATCACCTCAGCACTGGCACTTCCACCGTCAGCATGGCCGGAGGTCCCTTCCGAGCGAAAACCGGATCCTGAGTCGACCGGCATTGTCGAACTCCTGCAAGCTGTGCTGAAAGCCCGCGCAGCAGAGCAGGGGATTGCCCCCACCATGCTCGCCACCAGCGCCGACCTGCAGATACTCGTGGACGCCAGAGCAGAGTCGGACAGCCCTTGATCTACCCATCCTCCGTGGCTGGCGGCGACAACTGGCTGGTGACTTACTATTACAAGTGTTAGATGGAGCGGTCACCATTACCGTAGACCGAACCTCAGGTGCCCTCCGGATGACCCAGGAACGCCCTCGAACGCTTCAAGCTGACGATCCGTCTCTCATCTTCCCTGCCTGGCAACAACCTCTTCTGACTGTACAAAAGCGGCCCTGACTCAGCCCTTGTCCTGGTGGCTCCCTCACAAGGCGGCTGAGGAAGCTGTGAGTTTCACCTGGAAAAGCCATCGGTTTTACAGGTATCGTTGTTTTATTGCTTTCTACAGCCTCCTCCCTAGGCAAGGACAGCCTGGTATGGATCTGGCAGCCCTCTAGAGGCCTCCAAACCACTCTATGACACAGGTACGAACCATGCTGAGCCTGCTTTGGAAATCCATCCTCGCTGTTCTCTTCCCTGGGGGCTGATTTTCTCATCGCGATTGGATTTCTTCGTCCCCAGGGGACTCCCAGTGTGGCTGCAACAGCCGATCGCAGCCCTGCCGTATATCGTCCTCACGTTTGGGCTCATCTTTGGTTGGTATTTTGCCAGCAGCCGCATGATCCTTTCACTCCTGGTGCTGGCACTTGCGGATCGCGCCCTAGTTTTGTTCTCCGCCACCGATGCCGACCAGGCGGCCGTAACCAACTATTGTCGCCATCACCGCCTTTCTTGTCCCTCTCAACCTGCTGGCCTTTTCCATTCGTCAAAGAAGATTCACTCTCGACGCTTCGTGGCTTGACGCGTGTCAGTGCCTCGTCTTGGTTCAACCCTTTCTGCTGCTCTGGCTCTGTCTTCCGGACCAGCATGACCTGGCCTCCTCTTTCACACGCGAGTACATTCCCTGCGCAGTACATGGACTGGACACCGATTCCGCAGCCGGCGTTGTTTGCCTTCGCCACAGCGTTGCTGCTGCACGTGATACGATTCGCTCCTTCATCGCGACCCACTGGAGGGAGGCGCAATCTGGGCTCTTTTGCCATTTTCGTGGCCTATCATACGAGCCGCTACGGCTGGCAACCGTCAAATTTCTTCATGGCCGCCGGACTGATCCTCTTCGTCACATTGCTTCAATCCTTCTATCAACGGACCTATCGCGACGAACTCACCGGCATTCCCGGTCGCCTGGCTTATGACGAAGCGATCGCGCAACTCGGCAAGACGATTCTCCGTCGCAGTCATCAGTATCGACCAGCTGACTCAGTATGCCAATACTCACGGGAAGCCTGTAAGCGAACAGATTCTCAAACTGGTTGCACCCAGAGTTCATGGCCGCTTGTTCTGATGGGCAGGTCTTCCGTACGACCGGAGAGGACCTCACCGTACTGTTCCCTGGAAAATCAACCACAGAAACCTTGGGTACGCTGGAGGCCGTCCGGAAAACGATCGGGGCCATCAGTTTGCTCCTCCGAGGACGCGATCGGGTCTGGGAAAAGGCAACGAGAGGCCCAGAAGACCGGAGCACGCGACCAAGCACTTCCAGATTACCCTGAGTATCGGCGTGGGGGAAAAAGTTGACGACAGTGCGACTCTGACGCTGAGTGATCAAAGTCGGCCTATCGCGGCCTCTATGAGGCCAAAGGGATAGGAGGGAACGTGGTCAAGCGAGGACTAGAAGCGGCTGATCCGGCACGACGGTCTCATGCCGGATCTGGAAGAGTTATCCCAAGTGGAGACTACGGAGCCTAGCTCGCTGTTAGAGAATTCCTTTCAGAGACTCTGCAGGCCTGGCCAAGATCACCTTCGCACCCTTTTCGACAATCGGGCGCTGAATGAGGTCCGGGTGGGTGATCAATCACATCAAGCCATTCATCATCTGAAAGATTCTTTTCGCCAAACCGAGCTCCTTGTAGACTGTCCTCTTTGGTTCTCAGTATGTCCTTCGGGGAAAGCCCGGCTTTCTTCAACAGGTTCTTAAGTTGCGCCTTTGTGAAAGGCTTCTCATAGTAATTAACGGTCGTAAAGGGCTTGCCGCTCTCTTGTAATAACTGCACCGCCTGACGGCATGTGCTACAGGTTGGTTTCTGGTAAATCGTCACATCAGCCATGTCCAAACTCCTTAGGCTCAACGTCTTGCCTACCTTGACGCCATTTTTGCCTGTATGATACATGGGACTTGATCTTATTCCCGTGAACCCGCATTATGCCAACGCCAATCTTCGGAACCAGCTCCAGTGGCCAGTTTTCCTGCACCACGGACACGCAACATACCTTACGGGACCTCCGCACGAAGCGCAAGGGACAGCCCGTGTTTGTTCTCGGGCATGTATTGACCAGAAAAGGGCAGGAAGGAACCTTCGAGGTCTTTAACGACCGCTTGGCCATCGTCAAATTCTCCGACGGCGGCGTGATCGGATATGACCCGCGGGAGCTGTTCTTGCCTACCGACATCGACGAGAGGGGAACCGCCTATTTCGAGATTCGCCCCTGCCGGCAGTGCGAACAACTCTTTCCCCTTGACCGCCGAGGAATGTGACGCCGCGGAAGAGCCCACCCTGTGTCCGGAATGCCGACGCGCCTAGCAGGATGCTGAAAAAGTCCGCCAGCGTCGTTCTCACCTCGAAGCATCCTCACCGTAGCCCATCGGGATAGAACTGCGCTAGCAGTTCGGGGCGGCGGGAGAAAGTTACGCCTCCGGTGCTATCATCGGCTGCGGCCTTGCTGGACGGCCTTTTGCAGCATCCTGTGCGAGGTTTCCCTATTGTTGTCTTAGTCGTGCGGCCCAGTGAATTTCCACGCGTACCACGACTAGTTCTGCCGCAACCCGCCAACCCTGTCCAGGCTAGTCCGACCAGTCGGCGCGATCTCGATCGCTTTCTTAATCAAGCAATCGCCCGCAAACGACTGTAAGGACATCGGCAGCATGCCGGCATCGATCATATGCACCGTGACAATCTGAAATCCTTCAGTGACTTTGAATCCTTCTATCCTCATCGCATGGCAGATTTCGAGTTTTTTCCAAATCAGATTATTGATGATCATTTCCGATGCGAGTAACTTCATATCTGACACTGCGTCATTCACCGAGACCTTCGCCGAGACCCGCGCCTTATCTTTTGGCACCTCGCTGACAACGGCAAAACCAAGAGTCTCGCCGTCGGCCTGGACTAAGAAGGCTGGTCCCATTCCGATGAGTCCGAGCAATATCAGGAGGAAGGACAGACGCGAAGCCATCGCTTACCTCCTCTACCTAGCTCATTTCTCGCGTGAATCTATCGTATCTGGATGATCCATACGAGATCTCGGCTGGCCGGCGGAAGACTCTGCCCCGTGGATCAGGATGCCTGAATCGACCGGCTTGACCAACCTCGGCTGCGATGTCGTCGCCGGTGTTATCCAGAGCATCATGAACCCCAGAGCGAGAACACAACATCCAATGAGGATCATTACCCGCAGGGACATGGGGCTTTCTCGAGTCATACACGGCCAGCAACTTGAGTATGCCAACCGATAAAAGCCATTTCAAGGTCTTGCCTCACCGAACATGATAGACTGTCCTCACGCTTGATGCTTTCTGGCGCTCAGGTGAGGGAGCACGATCATGCCACATGATTTTATGCCGGGACTCGCCGGTGTTCCTGCAGCCAAATCCGCGATTAGCGATGTGGACGGACAGCGCGGTGTGCTGGAATATCGCGGCATCCGTGTCGAAGAACTCTGCCTGCGATCGTCCTATCTTGAAACCGCTTATCTCTTGCTCTTTGGACACCTTCCCACTCAACCGCAATTTGCGCGATGGAACGAGGACATCGTCCATCACCGTCGCATCAAGTTTAAGATTGTCGACTTGTTGAAATGCCTTCCTGAACAGGGGCATCCCATGGACGCCTTGCAAGCTGCGGTCGCTGCTTTGGGCATGTTTTATCCAGGCCGGAATGTTCAGGACGTCGAAAATAACTATTGGTCTGCCGTCCGGCTTGTTGCCAAACTGCCTACGATCGTCGCGGCCTGGGCGCGTCTGCGATATGGGAACGAGTACATTCCACCGCGCGACGATCTCGGATTTTCAGAAAACTTCCTCGTATATGCTGACTGAGACAGAGCCTCTCTCCTCTGTGGGGCACCATTTTCGACGACTGCCTGATCCTCCATGCCGAGCATACGATGAATGCCTCAACGTTCACCGGAATGGTCACCGCATCGACGCTGGCTGATCCCTATACCGTCGTCGCATCCTCCATCGGGGCTCCTGAAGGGCCCGCTGCATGGCAGGGCCAACGAAGAAGTCGTGCAGATGCTCAAGGAGATTGGTGAGCCCAAGAAGGCCCGATCGTACCTTGAAGAACAGATCCGAGCGAGACAGAAGCTGATGGGTTTCGGTCACCGGGTGTACAAGGTCAAAGATCCGCGTGCGACAATCCTCCAAGGATTGTGCGAGCGACTCTTCAAGGAGAGTGGTACTTCACCATTGTACGAGGTTGCCTTGGAGGTCGAGTGGATCGCGGAAGAATTGCTGAAGGGGAAGGGATATATCCCAACGTCGACTTCTACCCGGGATCGTCTACGACAAGATGGGCATCGAGACTGATCTGTTCACACCGTTATTTGCGATGGCGCGGGTGTCGGGATGGCTGGCCCATTGGCTTGAACAGCTTCAGGAGAACAAACTGTTCCGCCCGGACCAGATTTATTCCGGTGAGCATGGCCGGCCGTACGTGCCCTATCGAGCAACGCTAGCAGGTCTTCTCCTCTAGCCATCTCGCCGCCTTCCAACAGTGGCCAACACCGCTTACGACTCCGCGGCAGCTAGTGGTAACTTATCTGTCGTCAGCGTTCAGTACGGAGCAATCGGCGCGCGCCGCGAATAGACATTCTGAAACAGTGAATAACGAACAAGAAGGAGGTCTAACATGACACTCGTACGGTGGGATCCGTTTCGTGAACTTGAAGATATGTCGGATCGGTTGAATCGGATGTTTAGCCGCCCGGCTCTGCCTCGGACGAACGGCAAGGAAACCATGGTCGTTGCCGACTGGGTACCATCCGTGGACGTCAGCGAAACGGAGGGGGATACCAGATTAAGGCGGAGATCCCTGATGTGAAGAAAGAGGATGTGAAGGTCACACTGGAAGACGGCGTCCTCACGATCCAGGGTCAGCGGAAGCAGGAGAAGGAAGAGACCGGGAAAAAATACCATCGGGTAGAACGTTCCTATGGCAGCTTCGTCCGAAGCTTCACATTGCCCGATCTGGTTGATGAGGAAAAGGTGAAGGCCGAATTCAAGGATGGGGTTCTGAATCTCCAGCTGCCCAAGTCTGAGAGGCAAAGCCGAAAGCGATCGAAGTCAAGGTTGCCTAATCGATAGCCACCACCATCCGGCCTGAACAGGGGCCCGCTCCGGCGGGCCCCTTCTTTAGTAGGCAGTTAGGCCTAGGTCTCACCGTTGGTCGTTTCGCCCATCACGAGCTCCCAGATGAGATTGTCCAGATCGTTGCGCAACACATAGCGATGACCGTCGTCAGCCTGAACGCGGAAATAACAGTGCGTTTCCGTATACCAGCAAGTCAGGATTTCAGTCACTGTCCGCCGGTTTCCTTCAAGCGTGAAAGCCCGGGAGTCGCCTCCTTTACCACCAGCGAAGGCGTCAACAACAATGTGCGAGCCGTCCATCGAGCGACACCCTTGTGCAAGTAGGGGAGCTGAGTTTATCATGGCGCCCGCAAGCTTGAGAACCCTTTACACTGGAGTAGGCGCATGAAGAAGATACCCACAGCGGCAGCGACTCAGCCATCCCTTGCGACCAGAGTTGAACGCGATACGATGGGTGAGCTGGCCGTACCGGCCTCTGCCTATTATGGTGTGCAGACCGCCCGTGCCATCGAGAATTTCCCGATCAGCTCATTGCGATTTCCCCGCGCCATGATCCGGGCGATGGGGTTAATCAAACGCGCTGCCGCCACGGTCAATCAGTCGCTGGGCCTCCTTGACAAAGAAATCCGCGGATGCGATCAACCAGGCAGCGACCGAAGTGGTCGATGGCAAGCTCGATGCCGAATTCCCCGTAGACATTTTCCAAACCGGCTCCGGCACCTCGACGAACATGAACACCAACGAGGTGATCTCAATCGTGCCACCGAGCTATTAGGCGGAGCACGAGGGCAGCAAGCTGGTGCATCCAAACGACCACGTCAATCTGGGCCAATCCAGCAACGATGTCATTCCCACGGCGATTCACATCGCTGCCGGAGAGATGATGCAACAGCAGCTCATGCCGGCACTTACCTACTTGCAGAAAGCACTCACTCGCAAAGCGAAAGAGTTCGACAAGATCGTCAAGATCGGTCGGACCCATTTGCAGGATGCGACGCCTGTGCGATTGGGTCAGGAGTTCGGCGGCTATGCGCGTCAGATTGAGCTCGGCATTCAACGGGTCAAGCGGGCGCAAGAAGCCCTAAGCGAAGTCGCGCTTGGCGGCACTGCAGTCGGCACAGGGCTCAATTGCCATCCAAAGTTTTCCGCCAAGGTGATGGCAATCGTTTCCAAAGAGACCGGCTGCACGTTTACAGAAGCAACAAACCACTTTGAAGCGCAGTCCACACAGGATTCGTTGGTCGAAGCAAGCGGGGAGTTGAAGACCATCGCCGTAAGCCTCATGAAGATCGCCAACGACATTCGGTGGCTCGGCTCCGGCCCACGCTGCGGGCTCGGGAGAGATCAATCTGCCGGAGACGCAGCCAGGCTCGTCCATCATGCCGGGCAAAGTCAACCCGGTCATCGCCGAATCGGTCGACGATGGTCTGCGCTCAGGTGATCGGCAACGATGTCACGGTCACAGTGGGAGGACAGGCGGCCAACTTCGAGCTGATCGTGATGCTCCCGGTGATGGCCTACAACCTGTTGCAATCCATCGAGCTGCTCGCGACCGCTGTCAGACAACTTCGCGATTGAAATGTATCGAAGGCATCAAGGCGAACGAAGCAGCGCTGCAAGAGCCTGATTGAAGAAAGCCTCGCGATGTGCACTGCCCTGGCGCCTGAGATCGGGTACGAGGCTGCAGCGAAGCTCGCCAAAGGACGCCTACAAGTCAGGCAAGACCGTCCGCGAAATGGCCAAGGAGCAAAAAGTCCTGCCAGACAAACGGCTCAACGAACTGCTCGATCCCTGGCGTATGACCGAGCCGGGTGGACCAGTCGGAAGTGCCGGAGGATAGGAGGGAAAGTCTGCCCGCCTCTTTGACAGTCGAAAGCCAGCTATGCTAAAGTCCGCGGAACTGTTGAGGTTCTAGACATTTTCTATCCATATTTCCAGGAAACAACGCATGAGCGCAACGACATCGCACGTGATTATTGTGGCCGGCGCTGGACCAGCCGGGATGGCTGTCGCGAGTTCACTGGCGAGAGCGGGACACGAGATCATCATTCTTAACCGGGACATCAAATTCGGCGGGCTGGCTGAATACGGTATCTTCCCCGCGAAGCTCAAACTCCGGGGCGGCCTCAAGAAGCAATATTGGGAGCTGCTCGAACAGCGAAACGTACATTATTTCGGCAATGTCTCTATTGGGACCGGCAAGGATCTGACGGTGGAAGACGTCCGCGGGCTTGGCGCCAGCGCGGTAATCTTTTCGATTGGCGCCCAGGGGACGAAGGCGATCGGCGTGGAAGGAGACTCAGCGAAGGGCGTATTCCACGCGAAGGATGTGGTCTACCATTTCAATCGGCTGCCTGGCTTCGGCGATCGTCCGTTCGATATGGGCAAGCACGTGGCGGTCATCGGGGCAGGCGATGTGATGGTCGATATCGCGCACTGGCTGACTCGCTATAAAAAGTCGAACGAGTCACGGCGATCGTGCGACGCGGGCCAGTCGAACGGAAGTATAATCCCAAAGAAATCCGAGCGGTCTGCTCCAACATGGACATCGAGGGCATCAAGGAAGAGGTCGCTCGAATCAAGGATCGCCTGGCAGCGGTTGGCCAGAAGGCCGATGAGGTCTTGAAGGCCCTCACGGACGAATTCAAGAAATGCGAACCGAAAATTAGTGATACGAAGATGGGCTTTAAGTTTCTTGCTTCGCCGAAACGCATCCTTGTCGACGGCCACAACCGGGTGCGTGGGCTCGAGATGGAGGACAATAAACTCGATCCGAAAGGCGAGGATACCGTGGCGGTAGGACTGAAGCAGTATTATGAATTCCCATGCGATGCCGTCATCTTTGCGGTCGGCGACAAAGTCGATCAAACCGTTGGCCTGCCATACAAGGGCGGCCTCTTCATCACCAATCCCAACAAGACCGGCAACGACCCAGACGACTCGCTCTTCCAAGCATACGATGAAGCCTCTGGGAAAATCATGGATGGCATATTTCTCGCCGGGTGGGCGAGGAAAGCGAGCGAAGGCTTAGTCGGTATTGCCAAACGGGACGGGGATTGGTGCGCGGAGGTGCTGTACGCAGATATCTCGCGACGAAAACACCGGGGAGCCGCCCTGAGGCAAAAATTGTCCTCGACAAGCTCGCCGCGATTCTCAAGGCGCATAAGAGCCATCCGGTCGATCTGGAGGGGCTGCGTATACTTGAATCTAATGAAAGGTTCACTGGAGTGAAAAGGAGTGTATCGGAGAGTTCAAATACACAAGCAATCAGGAAATGATCGAATTGATCGAGCGCGGCAAGGCATAACGAACTGTCCTACTCGTTTCTATCTGTCCCCCCATTTAAGTTTCTCTCTCAGCACGTCGTAGTAATTACTCTCCGGAAATCGGATCAATCGGGTCCGGTGCTCCGGAGGTCTGGATCACGACCGTATCTCCCTGCGTGATCGCCACTCCCACCTGTCCGTCGAGCGTCGCCATGGCGCCGTCGTCTTTACTGGTGAGTGTCACATCGATCTCTGCATTGCCAGGCACGATCAGTGGCCGATGCGTCAGCGTATGAGGACATATCGGCGTCAGGATCAATGACTGGACTGCCGGATCAATAATGGGCCCTCCAGCTGAAAGGGAGTAGGCGGTTGATCCAGTCGGGCTGCTGACGATCAACCCGTCGCCACGCAAGTTGGTCACAAATCGTCCTTGAATAGCGATCTTCAGTTCGATCATGCGGGCGAGCGTACCCTTGCTGATCACGACATCGTTCAACACCACCCCTTGCGCAACCGTTTCTCCATGCCGATGAATATGCGTCCGGAGCATGAGTCGCTCATCGAGAACAAAGTCATTCGCAAATACCCGTTCGAGCGAGGGGTACAGGTTGTCCAACCGGACCTCGGTCAAAAACCGAGTCCACCCATGTTGACGCCGAGGATGGGGATGCTTCGTTCCCCGGCAAGTCGCGCGGCATTGAGCATGGTTCCGTCGCCGCCCAAGACCAGAAGTACATCCGCTTGGTTCGCCAGCTGAGTTTTCTGATACCCCCCTGTTCACCGAGAAACATCGCCGACGTCGTGTCCAAAACCACATCGATGCTTCGAGCTCGAAGCCAGCCGACCACATCTCGCAGCGTACGTTCAATTTCGGGAAACCTCGGCTTTGTCAGAATCCCGACGCTTTTGCTTTTCATGTAGTGAAACCCTGTCCTGATTCTGATTCTACCGAGAGATCAGACGAAAATGTGCGCGATTGTATCGGCAGGGTTCTTTTGAAGTCAACGAATCAGAACACAGGCGGCCTTCGCCATTTGTATTCTGTCCACTCCAGTTCGCGGCTTGTGCGATTATCTCCTAGTCTTGACACTTAAAATCCGTCTAGTTAGAATTAGACCAGATTTTTCGAGAACTTTGCGCGCATGAAACCGGTTACAAGCTCCCCTTAATAAGGAGGCAGGATGTTCGAAAGATTTACGGATAAGGGCCGGAAGATCATCATCCTCGCGCGGGAAGAGGCAGAGCGTCATCAAAACGACTACCTTGGAACCGAGCATCTCGTCTTGGCCATTCTCCGTGAATCTGATGGGATTGCCCTGATGATCTTGAAAAAGATGGGGCTCTCCACCGAGCAAGTCCGCCTGGAAATTGAACGGAATTTACCCGGCGGGGGACTACCATGACCTTTGGTGAGATCCCATTCAGCCCTCGAGTCAAGAAGGTCATCGAATACGGAGTCGAGGAAGCCCGTCTTCTAGGGCATAATCATATCGGCAGTGAACACCTCTTATTGGGCCTCCTCCGAGAAGAGGAGGGGATCGGCGGAAAGATCCTCCGCAGCTTGGGCGCTAATCTCCTGACCGCCCGACAATTGACTGTGACATTCTTGCGGAAGTCCGCCCCTCGTGAGCGCGACCGGAAGAGCAACACCCCAGCGCTCGATGAGTTTGGTCGCGACCTGACCCAACTTGCCCAGGCAGGGCAGCTAGATCCCGTCATCGGCCGAGCCGACGAAATCGAGCGGGTGCTTCAGATCCTGAGTCGTCGTTCGAAAAACAATCCCGTGCTCATCAGGGAGGCCGGCGTCGGCAAGACCGCTATCGTCGAAGGTCTTGCCCAGCGTATCGTCCAGTCCGAAGTGCCGGATAATCTTCTCTCACGACGCGTCATTGCACTCGACCTCGGTTCGCTGGTTGCAGGAACGAAATATCGTGGCCAATTCGAGGAACGGCTGAAGGTCGTCATGAAAGAGATCGTCCAGGCTGGAAACATCATTATATTCATTGATGAACTCCATACATTGGTGGGAGCAGGGGCGGCGGAAGGATCGATCGATGCGTCCAACATGCTCAAGCCCGCTCTGTCACGGGGCGAAATCCAATGTATCGGCGCCACCACGCTCGATGAATACCGAAAGCATATAGAAAAAGACGGAGCTCTCAAGCGACGGTTCCAACCGATTCACGTCCAGCCGCCGAGCATCGATGAAACGGTGCTGATCATCCAAGGGCTTCGCGATCGCTACGAAGAACATCATGGTGTCGAGATTTCCGAAGAGGCCATCCTCGAAGCAGTCAAACTGTCCGATCGATACATTAGCGACCGTTTCCTGCCGGACAAGGCCATCGATTTGATCGACGAGACAGGATCACGGGCTAAGTTGCAAACCTATGCGCTGCCGTCGGAACTGAAGGCGATGGAGCAAGAGCTGAAAAAAGTCTCTCGTGAAAAAGAATTGGCTATTTCGATGCAGAACTTCGAGGAGGCCGTTCGCCATCGCGAGGAAGAAGAACGATTACGCAAACTCCTCGATGAGTCCAAGCGCGAGTGGAAGAAAAATCAGGAAAAAACAAACCGACGATCGGGAAAGAAGAAGTGGCCTATGTCGTCTCCAAGATGACGGGGATTCCGCTCTTCAAGCTTGAAGAGGAAGAATCAAACAAGCTGCTGCGTATGGAGGAATTCCTCCATAAACGTGTGGTCGGACAGAACGAAGCGATCTCTGCAGTGGCCCGTGCCATTCGGCGGTCACGTGCCGGCCTGAAGGAAGCAAAGAAGCCTATCGGGTCCTTTATTTTCCTGGGACCCACCGGGGTCGGAAAAACCGAGCTGGCACGGACGTTAGCTGAGTTCCTCTTCAATAGCGAAGACTCACTCATTCGGATAGACATGTCCGAATATCAGGAAAAGTTTACCAGTTCACGACTCTTCGGAGCCCCTCCGGGATACGTGGGATACGAAGAAGGCGGCCAATTGACTGAACGAGTCCGTCGTCGGCCCTATTCAGTGGTCCTGTTCGACGAGATCGAAAAGGCCCATCTGACGTATTCAATATTCTGCTACAAGTCTTGGACGACGGGGTGTTGACCGACAGCCTCGGACGCAAAGTCGACTTCAAGAATTGCGTCATCATCATGACCTCCAATATCGGGACCAAGTTGATTCAGAAGGGGTCTCGCTCGGATTCCAGAGCACGGAAGGTGACCAAGAGCGCCATAAGAAGGAAGAAGTGTTGGGCGAATTGCGCCGGTCGTTCAGTCCTGAGTTTCTGAACCGGATCGACGAGATCGTGGTCTTTCATCAATTGGACAAGACACATCTCTATAGCATTCTCGACATCCTCTTGGGTGAACTCAACCTGCGTCTCCTTGAAAAGGGGTGGAGATCGAAGTCGAGGACGACGTCAAGCAGTGGTTGATTAAAGGAAGGGTATGAACCGCTCTACGGAGCCAGACCGATGCGCCGAACGATCCAGCGCGCGATCGGCGATCCGCTCTCCGAAGAAATGATTAGGGGACGATTCAAGGAATGTCGAAAGATCCGCGTGGTGCTTCGTGATGGTGCTCCAGCATTCATCGAGCAGGAGGCGATGGCTGGCGTCTAATGTCCCAGCCCTGTACCTGCGCGACACCGTCGCGGAGAGTACAACACGGCCCTTGTGGCGCCAGAGGCCACAAGGGCCGTGTTATTGGCCTCTCTGAGTATTATCCATTTTCACGATCCGGTTCACGTGATCGGAAAAGATTTCACCATGAAGGCCGCAGAACAGCCCACCGCAGCCTGGATACCGGGGCCTATCCTTGGAATCGAGACGTCATGTGATGAAACCGCCGCATCGGTGCTTGCCGAAGACGGCGTCGTCCTCTCGAACATTATTACGTCGCAGCATGCTGTTCATCGACGATTCGGAGGTGTCGTTCCTGAGCTTGCCTCCCGTGCCCACATTGAATCGATTGAAGCTGTTTCATCTGAGGCACTGCAGCAAGCCGGTCACGTGTGGACAGATCTCACTGGAATCGCCGTCACCCAAGGACCAGGCCTGGCCGGCTCACTGCTCGTCGGAATCAACTATGCAAAAGCACTTGCCTATGCCTTGAATATTCCGGTGGCTAGCGTAAGCCATCTTGAAGGCCACATCGCCTCCGCCTGGTTGCAGGATCCCACGTTTCCGTTACCCGCTGTGGTTCTCGTCGTATCAGGTGGACATACCCATCTTTACTTTAAGGAGGCAAGCGGTCTCTGCCGACTCCTTGGCTCTACGAGAGACGACGCGGCAGGGGAGGCCTTCGACAAAGGCGCTCAGTTACTTGGACTCGAATACCCCGGGGGCCAGCCATCGATCGCTTGGCTCGACGGGGACACCCAGACACAATTGCATTTTCCACGTTCCTATCTCAAGAAGGGGAGCCTTGATTTTAGTTTTAGCGGTTTGAAGACCGCCTTGCTATATACACTTCAAGAAATGCCTGGACAATTTCGCCTGGCGCATATTGCTGATTTGGCAGCCAGCTATCAGGAGGCCATCGTGGCCGTTTTAGTCGAAAAATCCTTTGCCGCAGTTCGGTCATCCGGCGCTCGCGCGTTGGCCGTTGTCGGAGGCGTGTCCGCCAATTCTCGATTGCGCGCGCTGCTCCAGCAACGCGCTACTGCCGAGACCGTGCGACTGAGTCTTCCCCCGTTGGCCTACTGTACCGACAATGCCGCGATGATTGCTGCCGCAGGAGGGCAGGCTCTTCACGCAGGGCTCCGTGCATCTCTGGCCCTCGATGCTCAAGCTTCGCTGGCTTTGCATTCACACGCCAATCTAACTAACGACGAGAAGGAAACGACGCCCATTCCAGATATTCACGGACAGGTCCTTGGTCTCCGCGCCGGCCAGCTCACCATGCTTGAGCGGCTCTATCGCCGACGTATGCCTGTGGATGAAGTCCTCTCAGCCGAAGCGGCAAAAACTCTCGCGCAATTCACTCACGAAATACGCCGCCCCATTGGACTGGTCATCACCAGGCGCGGCGCGGTTCAAGATGTCCTTGTCGGGGCCGGCGCCGAGCCACTCGGCAACGACGCTGACCACCTTTCGTACAAGTCCGCGATCGCTGAGGGCCTTCGCCTGATACGCTCAGGCCTTAAGGGAGAACCACTTACCCAAGAAGACCTCACCATGCTTGGGTTACTCCGACTCGACATGATCGGAACATTGAGCGTCACACCGAAAGGCGAACCAGGGTTGCTTTCCTCGCCCATCTGAATCCACCAGGCCCGCAAGGGTCCCTGTATACACTGCTCAAGCCTACACTGGTGCATCAATGCCCTCTAAGCTTCGAGACATTCATTCGTGAATTGGAGTCAGACCTCCAGCGCCAGAACGGGTCGCATACGATGGCTCAGACGCAGGCTGCCATCCTCGTGAGCGCTTCGCCCAAGAGCAAGGCTGAACAAGAAGAGCGACTCGCTGAGCTGGCTGAATTGGCCTCCTCCGCAGATCTCACGGTAATCGACCGTTTAGTGCAGCGGACGCAGGGTGGCCATCATCGGTTCCAATTGGGGAGCGGAAAACTCAAGGACGTGCTGATGCAAGCCATGCAAAGGGAGCAGATCTATTGATCTTCGATCAAGATTTAGCTCCCGGGCAGATACGGGCCATTGCGGAAATCACCGATCTGACAGTCATCGATCGGACCCAGCTGATCCTCGACATCTTTGCGCAACGGGCACATAGCCGGGAAGGCAAGGTGCAGGTCGAGTTGGCGCAACTTCGTTACCTGCTTCCTCGTCTCTCCGGTCAGGGAACAAGCCTCTCGCGCTTGGGCGGGGGCATCGGCAGCAGAGGGCCCGGTGAAACGAAGCTCGAAACGGACCGCCGGCGCATCAGAGAGCGCATCGACTATTTGGAGCGAGAGATCGAGGGCTTTGCCCGCCACCAAGACCAACGGCGATCGCGACGAGTCCGACAAGACTTCCCGGTCCTGTCCATCGTGGGCTATACGAACGCAGGCAAGTCGACATTGCTCAACGTCTTAACAAATAGTCAGGTGAGCACGGCTCCACGCGTGTTTGAAACGCTTGATACCACAAGCCGCAGACTGCGTTTTCCGCATGGCCGTGAGGTCATCATCACCGACACCGTGGGATTTATTCGCGACCTTCCCAAAGATCTCCTCGCAGCCTTTAGAACGACATTGGACGAATTGCGCGATGCCGACCTCCTCCTGCATGTGGTCGATGCCGGGGCGAAGGAGCTGGACGCCCATATGGCATCGGTCGACACCGTGCTTCAAAGCCTCGCACTCGATGGGATTCCACGAGTCCTGGTGTTTAATAAATGCGACCAGCTTCCGTCCGGTCAAGCGGAGACCCTGTGTCGGCGCTACGGCGCGATCGGAATTTCGTCTCTGCATCCGGAGACCTTGCCCCCACTGATCCAGCACCTCGAAGAACGGCTGGCTGCTATCGTTCCGGTGGACGGCTCTTCCCAGAAATCGGCAACCACGACGCGTACGCTTGCATCTCGTCCTTAACCCACTGCACAATTAACCCATTCTGATACCAGCCATGACAACGAAATCTCTACCACCCTCGGATCGTCGAACGCGTCTCCGAGAGATTGCGAAGACGCTTCAGCGCACGATGCCCAACCCGCAGGTGGAACTTGAGCATCGCTCGCCTTGGGAGCTGCTCGTGGCCACAATCCTCTCCGCCCAATGTACCGACCAGCGTGTCAACCAGGTTACTCCATCGCTCTTCCGACGGTATCGACAACCGGCAGAGCTGGCTGCGGCTCATCTTCCTGAACTCGAACAGCTAATTCGTTCCACCGGTTTCTTCAAAAATAAAACCAAGCATCTCGTCGCCTGCGGAAAAGCCGTGACCGAGCGTTTCGGTGAACAGGTACCGCATACGATGGAAGAATTGATCACCTTGCCGGGCGTCGGCAGAAAGACCGCGAATGTCATACTCCGGAACTGCCTTCGGCCAGCCCAGTATCGTCGTCGATACCCATGTGAAGCGCGTCGCGAAGCGACTCGGTCTGACCAGCTCCGACAATCCAGACCTGGTCGAGCAAGACCTGCAGCAGCTCCTGCCGAAATCCCAGTGGACGGCTGTCTCGCAACGTCTGTTATTGCATGGCCGTTATGTCTGCCTTGCCAGAAAACCCCAGTGCCGCACTTGTCCGGTCTACCGGTACTGCCCATGGAAGAGAAAGGGCTCAATGATTCGTAGCATGACCGGTTTCGGCCGACGACAGGCCTCCTGGCAGGATGGGTCCGTGACGGTGGAAATGCGTTCCGTCAACCATCGGTTTCTCGAGATCGCCTGCCGCCTACCACGACCATTCAGTCACCTGGAAGACTCTTTCAAGAAAACCATTCAGCAACGCTGCACCCGTGGGCGCATCGATATCACGGTGACCGTCCAGGCGGGCAAAGGACGGGCGGGAAGCGTCAATCTTGACCAACCCCTCGCGAAGCAGTACCATCAGGCCCTCCGTACTCTCAAGAAATCCCTGAAGCTGAGCGGCTCCATCGATCTTGCGCTTATGGCTGGGCTTCGCGATGTGGTGTCGGTATCGGATCAAGCGACGGAAGACCCTAAACTGGCGAAGATCGTTCAACGACTGACGACCCAAGCCCTCACAGATCTGGAGGGCATGCGATCGCGCGAAGGGAAGGCGCTGGCAGAGGATATGCGCGCGCGGATTCAGACGATCCAGGGGCAGCGAGCTCTCGTCGCCGCACGGACTCCTCTATTGGCCCAAGAGATCTTTGACAAAATGAAGGTTCGTGTGGAGAAGCTGCTGGGATCGGAAATCCCCGATCCCCCGGCTGTATCAGGAGTTGGCGGTGTACGCGGATCGTGGCGACATTACGGAAGAAATAGTCAGATTAGACTCACATATGATACAGTTTGAGCAGACGCTCAGCCGTACGAGACTCTGTGGGCAAGACACTCGATTTCCTGCTCCAGGAAATCGGACGGGAAGATCAATACGATCGGCTCGAAAGCCAATAATGCGGAAATCGCCGGTCATGTGGTACAGATGAAGGCCGAACTGGAACGCATTCGCGAACAGGTCCAGAACGTCGAATGAACTCAGCCACCACGACCAGCTCCACGGCGCCAGCATCCGGCTCCACGCGGTCTTCGATGGATCGTCGGGGAATTCTGTTCATCATCTCCGCGCCGTCCGGGACGGGAAAACCACGCTCTGCAAGCAACTCGCGACGAACCTCTCGGGACTGTGGCATTCAATTTCCTATACGACAAGGAACCCGCGGCCGGGCGAAAAGCATGGGCAGGACTATTACTTCATCGGAGAGCAGGCATTCCGAGAGATGGTTGCACGAAATGAGTTTGTCGAGTGGGCTCACGTGTATGGACATCTCTACGGAACGCCGTGGAAGTCTCTGACCGAAAAGATCGATCAGGGGATCGATGTATTACTGGAGATCGATGTGCAAGGGGCTATCCAGGTCAAGAAACGGTTCGAAGATTCGGTATCGATCTTTATTCTTCCACCCTCGATGACCGTGCTCGAGCCCGGCTCCAAACCAGAGCCTCCGATACACCGGAAGAGATTCAACGGCGGCTGCACAAAGTGAAAGAAGAGGTATGGAGCTACCGGGAGTACGCCTATATCGTCCGGAACGAAGACCTCGGACGATCTCTTCACGACCTCGAAAGCATCTTTTGGTCAGAACGCTTGAAAACGAAACGTTTGAACATGACGTGGCTCGATAATAATTTTATTCTTGACGACGAACAGAAAACCGAAGATCGCAAAGATCTTCCCTAACCCATAGAAGTACCGCATCCATGATCGATATGTTGAGACTCTTGCCCCAATACACCGCAGATGAGTTTGACTCACGCCATCGGCTGACGATCATCGCGGCGCAGCGGGCAAAACACATTGTCCAGGGATCACGTCATGCCGCCTCACGCTTCACCAAAGAAACGACCATCGCCCTCGATGAAGTCCTCCGGGGACAAATTACATACCTCGTCGGCCAAGAAGCGCGGGATGCCATGAAGGAAGCGAAGCGCGGCAAGGAAGGCGAAATGGAGCGCATTGCCGTGATGACCGGCGACGATGCGAAGGAGATTAAAAAGGAGCTGAGCGTCTATGTCGACGATACTCCGAAGCCGATGACGGGTGAGACCGAGGAGTAATTTCTGAAGATCTCCGACTCCATAGGGCCGACGTTGATCGGGAAACAGATCGTGCTTGGCGTGACCGGTAGCATCGCGGCCTATAAGGCTGTCGCGTTGCTCCGGACCTTACTCCGTGAAGGTGCGGCAGTGCGCGTCGTGATGACACAATCGGCCACGAAGTTCGTCACTCCGCTGACGTTTGAAGTGCTCTCCGGCCATCCCGTCTCGACGGATCTGTTCGAGGCGCATCAGGAGATGAAACACTTGTCATTACCGGCACAGGCGGATGCCATCGTCATTGCGCCGGCCACGGCAGTTGTCTTGCAAAGGCAGCGCTGGGGCTAGGCGACGATCTTCTCTCGGCCATGCTCCTCACGGCACAGTGTCCGCTCATTGTGGCCCCCGCGATGGATGGAGGGATGTGGACCCATCCATCCGTCACAGAACATGTACGGACGTTGCGTGCGAGGGGAACCGTTGTGGTGAATCCGGAAGTAGGGCCGCTCGCATCCGGACAGATCGGCCAAGGCCGTTTGGCAGATGAAGGCGCAATACTGGAGGCGATTCAGGCAGCGCTCGTTCCACAGCGCGATTGGCAAGGCCACCGCGTTCTGGTCTCGGCAGGTCCGACACAAGAGCCGATCGATCCGGTGCGCTTCATTTCAAACCGCTCCTCCGGCAAGATGGGCTATGCCGTCGCCGAAGCAGCCCAGGCGAGGGAGCCAGGTAGTCCTCGTGACCGGTCCTACGGCATTACCGATTCCGAAAGGCATCGAGGTCGTTTCGGTAGCCACGGCTGAAGAAATGTTGAAAGCCCTATCTGCACGCCTTGTATGGTCCACCACTGTCATCATGGCCGCCGCTGTGGCTGATTTTCGGCCCACGCAATCTGCTTCGCAAAGATAAAGAAACAAGGGCGAACCACCCAGACGCTTGAGCTCGAACGAACCACTGACATCCTGGCCTCCTTATCTGCCCAACGGACCACGCAATTCATGGTCGGCTTCGCCGCTGAAACCAGCAATCTGATTGCCCATGCGAAAGATAAGCTGACGGCGAAAGGGCTCGACCTTATCGTCGCAAACGATGTCACGATAGAAGGCGCGGGATTCGGCAGCGAGCAGAACACCGCCACATTGATCGACCGGCAGGGAGCTCTGACAGAGCTGCCCCTGATGCCCAAACGAGCACTTGCCGACGCGATCCTGAACCGGGCGCAGAGCTACTTCACACCAAACAATCCAGCCAGACTCCCAAGCCAGTTGCGGGAGGACGCTAGCACCCATGGCTCAGGATCAGATCCCCGCTGAAAGCGCCCTGGAAATCGATCGACTGGCTGCCCAGTTGGCCAAAGATCCACATTCCAAAGTTTTCATGCCGCTGGCCGAAGAATATGGAAAAGTCGGCATGTGGCAGGAAGCCGCAGGTGTCCTCGAAGACGGCCTGAAATTATATCCCGGCTTCATTACGGCTATGGTCGCTCTTGGACGTGCCTACGACCATATGGGTCGAGCCACAAAGGCGAAGGCAATTCTGGAAGAATCCGTCAAGTTGAGCCCGGAAAACCTACGTGCGCACCGAACCTTAATCAAGATCTACCAAAGCCAGGGCCTGAAGGAATCCGCGCTCCAATCCTGTGCCGTCATCCTGGCGGTCAACCCCCGTGATGAAGAAGCGCGCTCAGTCAATCTGCACTGGGTGGACCGCTGCCACAAAAGAAAGAACCGGGACGGCCAAAGGCGACAGTTCCAATTACGAGGTAATCCTTCCGCCCAGCGAGGCAACTGCACCACCTGCGCCAGTCGAATTAACCGCCCAGAAAACCAGCCCCGCACCGGACCTGCCGAGCTCAACGCCGGCTGAACCAAAGATCGCTTCTACCGATCCCGCTGATGGGACATCGGAATTCATGGAGACAGTCCTCCGCAAAGACGAGCAGAGGGGAACCACTCGCGAAGCGGAACCGGATCCTCAAGCCGCCGACACTGTCGTGATGCCTCCTCCATCCCCCATGCCGAAGTCGTTTCGCATCTGGAATCATGGCTTCGCAGCATCGAGTCACGTCGTCACGATCGTGACACCACGAACAAGCCACAGTCCAAAGTTTCATAAGATTTTTCACACGTTTGACCGGTCTGAGACGGACTGCTACAATGCCGCCCTGCTGGACCCTGTCAAGTGGAATAGTCCTCGTGTATCCAGTATGTGAACAGAACGAGATGCTACGAATCCGAGTCTTACATGGCCCAAATCTCAATCTTCTCGGGAGCAGGGAGCAGTCGATCTACGGCACGATGTCCCTCGACACCATGGACTCAGCCATCCTGAAGTTGGCAGAGGAGTTGGCTGTGGAGGTGGATCTGCGCCAGTCCAACAGCGAGGGAGAATTGGTTGGTTGGATTCAAGAGGCCCGGACGGGATACGATGGGATCATCATTAACCCTGCCGGCTATACCCACACCAGCGTCGCAATCCGTGACGCTATCGCGGCGGTTGGCCTGCCGACGGTTGAAGTGCATCTGTCCAATATCCATCAGCGCGAAGAATTTCGTCATCGGTCCTACATCGCAGGAGTTGCGATCGGGCAAATTTCCGGCTTAGGTCCGACCGGCTATCTCCTCGCACTCCGCGGGCTTCACGACCATTTGACCGCCTCACGACGCCAGAAGAAAACGCTCGCATCGTCGCCCTCGCGACGGGCGGCAAGAGGAACGAGATAATTGCAGACCGGTCGAACGACCGATTTATAGTCTGAAGGGAGCATCGAGTGATTTCTACGACCGATTTTCGCGGCGGCGTGCGGCTCATGGTTGATAACCAGCCCTTTTATATCGTTGAGTTTCAACATGTCAAACCGGGCAAGGGCGGCGCGTTCGTGCGCACGAAGCTCAAGAGCTATCTGTCAGGCAATGTCCTGGATCGTACCTTTCGATCCGGAGAACGGTTCGAAGAGCCGAATCTCGAAGAACGGACCATGCAATTTCTCTATGCGACCGACGACGCCTATACCTTTATGGATACGGAGACCTTCAGAGCAACTCACGTTTGACAAGGGCAAGCTCGGCGGAAATGCGGACCTCCTGAAGGAAGACATGACGGTGAAAATTCTTGTGTACGAACATCGGCCGATCGACGTCGAACTACCCAACTTCATCGAACTAAAGGTCAGCGATACCGAGCCGGGGTTCCGTGGCGATACCGCCACAGGCGGCACTAAGCTCGCCACCCTTGAAACCGGCGCCACCATTAAAGTCCCGCTCTATTTGGAAACTGGGACCGTGATCAAGATCGACACCGTACACGAGAATATGTGGAGCGTGTTCGGTGAGCAAGCGAATCCTCGCACCAGGGCGAAGAAGGGTGGGAAACCAATCATCCTCCCTCAGGCCTTTGCCGAGACCCAAAGCGGGCAGGGGATATCCTTGCTGTCAGGACAACAAAGTAAGCAGATCCAGGAACTGATCGATCTGCTCAAGAAAAACAGCCTGACCGAACTGGAGCTGGAACGCGACGGCCTCAGAATCCGCGTGCGGCATGAAACCGGACTCAGAACAGTGACGGCTACGGCTCCAGAGCTGGGGATGTCCGTCTCCGCTTCAGCCGCGCAACTGCCTACGACAGCCGGGACACAGACTGAAGACACGACTGGCATGATCACCATCGTGTCTCCAATCGTCGGAACATTTTACCGATCCCCCTCGCCGGATGCCGACCCCTATGTTGAAGAAGGCGATTATGTGAAAAAGGGACAGGTCCTGTGCATCGTCGAAGCGATGAAGTTGATGAATGAAATCGAATCGGAGGTGGATGGGAGGGTCACGAAAATTCTGGCCGAAAGCACCAAGCCGGTGGAGTATGGCCAAGCGCTCTTCCTCGTCGATCCGAGATCCACCACCTAACCTCCTTCTCTCGATCCACATCGGAGTATTCGCGTGTTCAAGAAAGTCTTGATAGCCAATCGCGGTGAGATCGCGCTCCGGGTGATTCGTGCCTGCAAGGAACTTGGCATTAAGACCGTGGCGATCTTTTCAGAAGCCGATACGGCGAGCCTTCATGTACGCGCAGCAGATGAGAAGATCTGCGTCGGGCCTGCCGATGCGGCCCTCAGCTACCGAAATATTCCCAACGTCCTCAGCGCCGCCGAAATTACCGGGGCGGATGCCATCCATCCAGGCTACGGGTTCCTCTCCGAGAATGCCCACTTCGCTGAAGTCTGCGAGTCCATCGGTGTGAAATTCATTGGCCCTTCGTCCGAACACATCGCTCTCCTGGGCGACAAAGCCAAAGCACGGGAAATCGTCGCTCACCGAGGCTTACCCGTCACACCAGGCAGTCCCGGTGAGCTGAAGAGCGAACAGGAAGCCCTCGAAGCTGCAGGCAAGGTCGGCTATCCCGTCATCATCAAAGCTTCAGCCGGTGGGGGCGGACGCGGCATGCGCGTCGTGAACAAGGCCGAGGATCTTGGCCGCGCGTTTCAAGCCGCGCAAGCGGAGGCGAAGACCACATTCGGCAACGATGCCGTCTATCTCGAACGGTATTTTCTCGAGCCCCGCCATATCGAAGTGCAGATTGTCGCCGACCACCGTGGGCATGTCGTGCATCTGGGGGAGCGCGACTGCTCAATTCAACGCCGGCATCAGAAACTTCTCGAAGAAACCCCGTCGCCGGCCATCGACGAGAAACTCCGCCGGGCCATTTGCCGTGTCGCCGTCGAAGCCGTCAAAGCCGTGCACTACCGGAATGTCGGTACCGTCGAGTTCCTGCTCGATAAAGACCACAACTTCTTCTTCATGGAAGTGAACACCCGAATTCAGGTCGAACATGCTATCACCGAAATGGTGACCGGCATCGACCTCATTAAGGAACAAATCAGGCTTGCCGACGGGCAATCCCTCTCGTTCAAACAGCAGGACATCAAACTCATCGGTCATAGTCTCGAATGTCGCATCAACGCCGAAGATCCGGAAAAGTTTACGCCCTGTCCGGGAATCATCACCAAATACAGCGCGCCAGGCGGATTCGGTGTACGAGTCGACTCGGCGATGGAGTCGAACATGATGGTCCCCCCGTTCTACGACTCCATGATTGCCAAAGTCATCACGCACGGACGGGACCGGCAGGAATCCATTGCCCGCATGCGACGAGCCCTCGACGAATTCGTGATCGAAGGCATCAAGACGACCATCCCGTTGCACAAGCGCATCCTCAACGACCCCGACTTCCAAAGGGCCACGTCTCGACTATCTTCCTTGAACGCTTCCTCGCCAGCTAAGACATCCCGCGGCACCGTCTGACAGTCACCGGCGATTTTCCCGCTCATCGGTTTTCGGTTCTCGCTTCTACAGCTCTAACCCGTACCATTCAGGATGACTTCTACTGTGCCAATTAAGAAATCGGCGTAGTAATGCAGAAACGTGTACACCTGGTGGAAATGAAAAATGATTCGTCAAGCCACAAAATATAGTGGGGCTACGGAAGGAGGCACAATGCCCACTTATTAGGCATATTGCTGCGAGGTCTCTCACTGCCACACATTTTCCACACTACACGCCTCTCATTCACAGAGTTACCCACAGAAGCTGTGGAAAGGATTCATTGCCAAATGCCTATGATAATTGTGCGAGACAGGCGAGACTGGTAAGAAAAACAAGACACTTGGAATCAAGGATTGCGCGTCGCGCTCTTGAGAGAGGTTGGCGAACGTGTTCAATATCCAGTGAGCGGCGAGGCTACTTATCTTGCTTGACGGGCTCTTGAGATAACGGTTTATCCGATCCTTTCGCTGTGATCTTCTTGAACGCGTTTCCGATCGCAGACCCCATCTTGGGAATCTCTTGCTCGATATTCTTGCCCGCGCTTTTCAGCCCTCGTCCGAGGTCGTCCACGGTGATGCCTTTGCTGTCCTCTGTCTTACGATTCCCCGCAGAGGTCGATTCGGCGGCGGCGACTTGCGAAACCTCAAAGGCCAATAGAGCTGCAATGATGACCATCCAGTGCATGAGACACCTTGTTGTTTCAGAAACGAATGATTCAAATGATCTCCTACTCTGGGAGCTAGCGAGCAGCACGGCGAGCATTCATCTCCTTGCGGACCAGTTCCTCGGCTTTTAGCCAATCTTCCACGTCCCGCTCCGCTTGTCGGCCCCGCTGCTCATAGAGCTCGTAGGCTTTCTTCGCGATCCGCTCTCTCACTTCATTGGAATACTTCTGCATAGACTCAGGCTCAGGCGACAGACTCCGCTCTTCCACACGCGGAGCATCAGGATTCTTTGTCTTCATGGGCCACCTTCCTTCGACGACGGATTTCCTGCTACTAATATACCAGCCTGCCGGTCAAGTTGCGTAAAGTAATTCGTTATTCTCTGACCTTGCATCCTCAATCTCGGCACCCCTAGAATACACGATCTTGCGAGGCCCCTATGCCCTTCATAATTCGTCCCGACCGTCGCGTCCTTATGCCATGCTCTGTGCCCTACAACGCGCCATCCCTCATACTGTCTCAGGCCTTCTTTTTGTGTCTCTGCTTGCTGATCACGCTCCTAGTGCTGAGTAGTGGACCAGTGTATGCGGCGTGGATGTTGACGAGTGGCGACGATGAAGCAGGAATGACTGTATACATCGACCCAGAGACCATTCGCCGCAAGGAAAATCTCGCGAAGATGTGGCAACTGTTCGACTACAAAACCGTACAAACCGTGGCGGGCGATTCGCTGTTGTCTATGAAGCGATTCAACGAATACGATTGTACAAAAGAGCGCACACGTACGCTTGGGTATACGTGGTTCTCAGGCCACATGGGGAGTGGTAATGTGGTGTACAGTACCACTGAAGTCCAACAGTGGGAGCCGGTTGTCTCGCGTAGCATCAATCACACTCTGTGGAAAACGGCGTGCAGTAAGAAGTGATCCTCGTTGGGTTTATCTGGTTTGTTTCGTTCATCTCGTTGACCTAGTTCAACCAAACAAACCAAATTGACCGGATAAACAAGAGAAACCATCCGGGTCTGCTAGACTATCGTCCTCATGAATGCTGCGCGCGCTCACTCCCTCTCTGGCCTCTACATTATTCTCGATCCGTCGGTCTATCCTGCGCGACCCTTGGTCGAAGTGCTGATGGCCGCGGCTGAGGCCGGCGCCTCCCTCTTCCAATATCGCAACAAGAGCGCGGCCATGAAGGACGCCTATGTGGAAGCCTTGTTACTCCGACAGGCTGCTGCAAAGGCTCGTGTCCTCTTTATCGTCAACGATCGCTGCGACTTAGCCTTGGCCGTAGATGCCGATGGTGTGCATCTTGGGCAAGAAGACTTGCCTCTACACCTGGCAAGAAAGGTGATGGGCCCGGAGAAGCTGATCGGGATCTCCACGCACAATCCAGATCAGGTGCGGGAGGCCATCACTGGGAAACCGGACTATCTTGGCTTTGGTCCCATCTTCAAGCCCGGTTCCAAACAGGACCACGACCCGGTGGTTGGGCTCGAAGGATTACGTGCAATGCGCAGGCTCACATCCTTGCCCGTTTTTGCGATCGGTGGCATTCACATCGAGCAGACAGAGGAGCTAATACAGGCTGGTGCAAATGGCGTTGCGGTCATTTCAGCAATCCTCAAAGCCCCGAATATCAGCCACGCTGTGAATGCGTTCTTCGCCCAAATGCCAAGACCAACCTCGCCAGCTTCGTAATCGGAGCAGTCCTCGCGAAGGTGGACCAGGCCCTCATCCAAGTTTCGAGTCACACTCGGGCTATAGGGAGGGGGCCTATCACAGGAACTCCGGCAAGCTGTTCGAAGGAGACTCACGGTGGACTGTTCTTGCGCACGAGCAATCTTCGTGCGCACCGGTCGGCACTGATTCAAGACCAACGCCACGACGGAAATCTTTCGCCCGCGTAGCGCGTCAAGCGTCAACAACGCGTGATTGACTCCCCTAATCCCGATCGCCCGATCACAATGGCCGATAACTTCGTTCGATAGATGAGGTCTGATAGGTTAAGTAGCTGTGTAATTGGTACATGTACCCCACCAACCCCTTCCACCACCATGAACGCATGTTTCTGACTCAGAGCACGGAACGCTCGCATGATCGTCGCGATCCGCATAGTTGTCTTTTTCCGCTCGTGCGGCAGAAAATGGCACCACTGGAAGTCGAAAGGTATAGGGACACACTTCTGCCATCGGATCTTGGCTCCCAGCTGCATTTCCGCAACTGCACTCCGTCTGACCGAACCTTGGTCGCTCGCGAGACCCCGTCTCAATCGGCTTCATGACACCCACATCGATACCGCGTTGAATCAGACGCGTCACGAGTGCGGAAGCAACAAGTGTCTTCCCTACGCCCGTATCAGTAGCGGTGATAAACACCCTCGCGGACGTGAATTGTGAACTTGCTGTTTGGCTGCTCTCATAACTTAGAATTGAGGGCCTAGGACGCAGGATGCTCAAAAAGGCCGTCAGCAAGGCCGCAGCCGAAGAAAGCACCGCAGGCGTAGCCTCTCGGCTACGTTGAGGATGCTTTCGAGGTGAGAACGATGCTGACGGGCTTTTCAGCATCCTGCTACAGATTGCGGCTGTCACAGTTCCAAACCTGCCCCGACACATCGTTCAGTTGCGCCAGATGGAAGACCGTTCTGGCCACTTCCTCTCGTGATGGTGCCCGCCCCAACGCATGATCATTCCAATTATCGCCTGCCGGCATGGCCCCTTCAGACAGTTCCGTCTTCTGCCAGCCAGGCAACAGGAGATTCACACGGATGTTGCCCGATCCCCACTCTTGGCCAGCAGTGCGCACCAGACCGATGAGACCGGCTTTTGACGCCGCATAGGCAGCTTGTCCAATCGAACCATGGAAGCCGGCGTACGATCCAATCACGATGATCGACCCGCCGCCGCGAGCGAGGAGGGGAGGAGCCATAGCGCGGAGGCAGTGAAATGTTCCAGTCAGATTCGTATCTACCATTTCGGCCCAATCGTCTTCTCGTTGTCGAAGCAGGAGATGGCTCCCTCCGATCCCCGCGTTGCAAATAAACACCGACGGCATAGGTGTCCGTCGGCAAACGGCTTCCACCATCTGTTGCACCGCATGCGGCTCGCGAATATCGGCCTCGTAGAGCGCCCCCGCCCCACCGACAGCTACCACCTGCGTGAGCGTGTCCTCGGCCGCTGCCTTGTTACGATGGTAATGGACCCCGACAGACCAGCCGGTCACTGCAAAGGCCAGGCTGATTGCTCGACCAATCCCTCCTGACGCGCCGGTCACCAGCACCGCAGGTGCCTGGTTGGTCTGGTTTGTTTGGTTCATCTGGTTTGTTTGGTTCATCTAGTTGGTCTGGTATATCTCGTTTGTCTTGTTACTTGACTCCAAAGACCAAACAAACGAAACAAACAAGACAAACCAAATAACGGTCCAATTATGGGTGGGATATCGAGGGAAGGCAAGACTGTAGGCAAGCCTGCGGGTTTGAACGCCACCTTCTCTTGCCGCCTCCAGGATTCCTATGGTACGGTCACCCCATCGTGTAACCAGTGGAGGATCTCGCGCATGCCGCTGAAGAAACCGGGATACCGATGGCCTGTCATCATTGGCACAGCTCTGCTGCTCGGCTGGGCCCCTGGTCAGCGCTCCTCGCAGCGGAAGACACCAACGTCATTGCCCAATCCGCCGATTATTTTCCGGACCAGATCGGGAACGAGTGGCACTATCGTGGCCAGATTACCGAAGGACCCTCTGCAAACGATTGAGCATAAATTTTTTCTCCAATGTGTCATCGGTCACCGGCACGAAAACCCTCAAAAGCATGACCGTCGCCGTATTCCACGATACCAATCCAGGAAACCATGGCCCATCGGATAGTTTCTACCGCCGCGATAGCGTCGGCATCGTCTATTACGGATCGGAGCCGGGCACGCCATTTGAAAAACAGCTTGTGCCCTATCAGATCGTTCGCTTCCCGCTGAAGGTCTCGTCAACCTTCCCGCAATTCAACCGCAAGGACCTGGACTTCGGCACCGATTTGGATCGGGACGGTGTCAATGAAAGGGCCGATGCCGAGGGTGATGCCACCGTGGTGGGGCAGGAGTCGGTCACCGTACCGGCCGGCACGTTCAAGGATGCTGTGAAAGTGGAAGCCCGCATGCATATGCAGATTCATCTCTCCGGCGCGAAAAGAACAGCCATCGGGACCGATGTGATGACCGCATGGTTTGCAAAGGGTGTGGGCCTGGTCAAGTATGTCGAGCGGCAGGAACTCTCGCGGTTGGAAGACCGGGGCGTCGTCACGGATATCACGGAAGAACTGGAATCGTACGAGATCAAGCCGCCGAAGGCCTCAATCGGGCGGCGCGAACCCTCGACGGAGGGTCTGCTCGCTGACAACACGGGTGACCACGAATTGCGTCAGATACTCTTCCCTCCGGCCTTCGCACCAACTCCGGAGAGTCGATGGCCCCCAAACGGCTGGCGGCCGACTAACGCGCCGGTGATCGGACGATTCAGATAGAGATTCCCGACATCGAATCGTTGCCGTGCCAATTCCAAATTGTCCGGGCTTCGTGTATAGACGCCGCCGGTGAGAGCATAGGCCGTCGAATTTGCCAGAGTCAGTGCCTCTTGAAAGGAAGCGGCCTTCATCACCGCGAGGATCGGCCCAAAGATTTCCTCCTGCGCCACTCGATGTGTCGGCGCCACATCCGCAAAGACCGTCGGCCCGACATACCAGCCGGATCCCGTCACAGTGCCTTCTACCAGTACGCGAGCTTCTTTCTTTCCGATCTCAATATAGTCCTGAATCTTCGACTGCGCTCGCCGATCGATCACCGGCCCGACTTGCGTGCCCGGCTCTTCCGGATTTCCAACCTTCAGACTCGACACGGCCTCTTTGAGGCGATCGAGAAAACTCTCGTAAATCGCCGCGTGCACGATCGCCCGCGAGCACGCGGAGCATTTCTGTCCCGCATAGCCGGTGAACGATGAGACCACACCAGTAATCGCGTCATCGAGATCCGCCGTCTCATCCACGATAATCGCGTTTTTCCCTCCCATCTCCGCCAGCACCCGCTTGACCATGTGTTGTCCCGGCGTAAGTGTGCCGGCGTCTTTCAGGATGCCGAGACCCACGTCTTTCGAACCGGTAAAGGCAATCGTGGCAATATCGGGATGGCGCACCAGCGCACGCCCAATGTCGGGCCCACCCGGCAAATAGCAGAGCACTCCTTCAGGCAGACCAGCCTCCAGCAAGATCTCCGTGAGCCAATGTCCCATCATTGGCGAGCGCTCGGAAGGTTTGAAGATCACAGGATTCCCGGTCACGAGCGCCGCCGACACCATGCCGGTGGGAATCGCCAGCGGGAAATTCCACGGAGAGATGACCGCCGTCACCCCTCGAGGGCTATAGAGGCGCTGGTTCAGTTCACCAGGATCCTCTCTAACCGTCTTGGAGAGGCAATCCTGCGCCAATCTGCCCCGTAAAATTCCAGAAAGTCGATCGCTTCCGCGAGATCCGCATCCGCCTCCCGCCACGGCTTCCCACATTCCATGATCTCCCACGCCGCCAACTCATCGCGCCGCTTCCGCATGAGCGAAGCAGCGGCACGCATGATATCCCACTCGTTGCTCCGGTGTAGTATCGCGCCAGGTTTCCCATGCCTGAACCGCCCGCCGCACCGCCTGTTCGACATCCTCCGAACTCGCGCTGGACAACCGGGCCACAACTTCATCCGGGCGTCCTGGATTGCGCGACTCGATGAGCGGTCCCGTCAGGCGCAGTCCCGCTGACGACGAAGCCCACTGACGGCCCAGTTGTGATCGCACAGTCGCTACGGCCTGCTGCATCGCCTCTCGGCTGTCGGCCTGCGCAAAATTCCGCTGTGGTTCATTGTGAAACGCCTCCATACCGGCCGACTGAGGTACGAGGGGCGGCTTCTGAGTCAGCCCCTCAAGAACTGGCGGAGCCAACAACGTGCTCAACGGATGAGATTCCACATACTCCTTGCGCAGGAATGATTCGTTCGACGTATTTTCCAGTAACCGCCGTACGAGATAGGCCATACCCGGAAGAAGCTCACCCACAGGAGTATAGAGTCGCAATCGGCGCCCGTAGTGCATGACAGCATGCTGAAAAGGCTCTGCCATGCCGAAGATCATCTGATACTCCCAGGTCTCTGGAGGGAGCCCGATCGACTCTGCAACCGCCTCGATGTGAGCCAGCGTACGGAGATTGTGGGTCCCGAAGGCGGGGCGTATGACGGATGTCTGAGACAATATCAGCTGTGTAAGCGACTCATAATTGGTATCGGTCTCCGCCTTGTGTTCAAAGAGAGGAACAGCCCAGCCTCGTTGCCGATAGCGGATTGTGTCAGAATCCCAGTAGGCCCCTTTCACCAGTCGAATAGTAATGGGCGACCCACGTCGGCGTACCCAGGTCAGAAGACCCTCGATATCTCGTGCTGTCTCCCGATGGTAGGCCTGCAACGCGAGACCCGCATAGGGATAGTCCTTGTAGGAAGGCTCCGCAAAGAGTCTGGTGAAGATATCCACCAGCAAGGCTTTCGTATCGGCTTGTTCCATATCGAAGATCAACGAAGCGGGGAGCCGCATCGCCAGATCGAGGATGGGTCGAAGCCGCACAGCGACCGAACGGTAGCTGCCTTCCGGATCGATAGGGTCGAGATGAGGAGAGAGGGCTGAGATTTTGATGGAAAGCTGAACCCGCGGTATCGGACCAAGGTGGTCCCGCTCCAGTAAAGGTTTGGATGGCCAAGAGGCCGCCTCTCGTCCGAGCAAGCTCAGGGCTTCTACGCAGCGGTCGCGATACCGATCCGCCTCACGATCGCTGATGGTGGCCTCACCCAGCAAATCCACCGACCAGGCTCGCCCTTGCTGCCAAAGGTCCGATAATGGCGGCGCCGCCTCCTCGACTGTCGCACCGGCAATAAAGGTGCGCGCCATATGTTCAACCTGGCTTCTGATCGCCTTGCCGCTGAGCCGGGCCCCCAAGCTGGTGGCGGAGAGAATGTTGAGCCCCCATTGACCGCCGAAAAGCGGTAGGCCTCCATCGCCTAAGTATTCGCGAGCCAGCGCAACCACTTCCTCGTCGTCTGTAATCGAGGGGAGGACATCGATAAATCGAAACAGTTGGGTCTTAAAGCCGCTGTCCTGCATGGCCATGTTGAGGGCCGATTGCGACCACCAGCGGCGCTCGAAGAGAGTCGGCGTTCGACCGGCAGACAGACGGGCGAGTTGTTCACCGATACGATATACCGTAGATTCGAGAGGGGAAGACATTTCCGACATCGACACCCTCGCTGGCAGTAGGACGGGAGAACCCTGTCAGTATACACTGTGAGCATTCACTTGAAACATTTCAATAAATGCAGTATGCTGTGGGAGCAGAATATCTTCCCTCAAGCTTTACCCAATACAATGACGTGAGAGATGCGTGTCCTAAGGAGAGTTAATGCTCGCTACAACCAGTGAAGCCATACCGGCCAAAGAAGAGTTTGAGCCGTTAAATTTTATTCTTTTCTTAGCCATTGTGCTCGCCGCGATTGTCGGTATCCCACTCTACGGTTATTTCTTTGGATTCAGTCTTTTTCGATTGGATGCTGTTCCTGGTGATGTACATCGTCACAGGCATGGGTATCACCGTCGGCTATCATCGGTTGGTGTCGCATCAGAGCTTCGAATGCCCGAACTGGGTTAAGGGCTGTATCCTCGTTGCAGGCGGTTGGGCCTTACAAAATTCCGCCCTCAAATGGGGCAGCGACCATATCCGCCATCATGCCAAGACGGATGAAGAAGAAGATCCCTACAACGCCACCAAAGGATTCTGGCACAGCCACTGTGGCTGGCTCTTTTACAATAGTATCCACCGGAAGGACAAATACGAGATCCGTCTTCGTCGCGACCCTGTCGTCATATGGCAGGATCGCTATTACTGGCCGATCGTCGTCACGGGCCTGCTCCTCCCTTTTGTTCTTGGTGTGTGGCACGGCGGCTGGCAGGGAGGCATCAGCGGTTTCCTCTTGGGCGGTCTCTTCCGGATGTTCATGGTGCTGAACTCCACTTTCACGATCAATTCACTCTGTCACATGGTGGGCGCACAGCCATACAGCACGAAGGACAGCAGCCGCGATAGTTGGCTGGTCTCCTTCGTCAGTTTTGGCGAAGGTTACCACAATTTTCATCACGCCTTTGCGCGCGACTTTCGCAACGGACCGAAGTGGTACAACTTCGACCCCTCGAAATGGATCATTTACACCCTCTCGCTGATCGGGCTCGCAAGCAATCTTCGCCGTAACGACCCCACCGTCGGGTAATCGCTTCGTACACATCTTTCCCGACAACCTATTTGATCTTTCCTCTAGGCATTCCCCATTGCGCCATCGCCAATAGCGCAATAGACCCATTTTCTTTCACCCTGTCCTTCGCTTATGATGGAGTGGCTGGCTTGAGAGCCAGTCTTATTCGATTGTGCATGTAGAGGAGGCGCTTCATGGCTGATACACATCCCGCTGCACCCCAAACTGGTCACGGGAAAGACAATCTCATTCCCGGCGTCAAATATGTCATCGCCGTCAGCAGCGGCAAAGGCGGAGTTGGCAAATCTACGGTCTCCGTCAATCTGGCCGTTGCCCTAGCCTTAACCGGCGCGAAGGTCGGCCTGCTCGATGCGGATATCTATGGCCCAAACATTCCCATGATGATGGGCGTGACCAAGCCCCGGAACAGAAGGACGGCAAGATCGCTCCAGCCGAAAGTCACGGCGTCAAACTCATCTCCATGGGTTTTTCGTCCCGGAAGACACCGCCGTCGTCTGGCGAGGTCCGATGGTCCATACCGCCATTCAACAACTCTTTCGAGACGTGCTGTGGGGCGAACTGGATTATTTGCTCATCGATCTGCCGCCTGGAACGGGTGACGCGCAGCTCACACTTACCCAGTTGGTCCCGCTGACCGGCGCCGTCACCGTGACGACACCACAAGAAGTCGCGTTGCACGATGTCCGCAAAGGCATGATGATGTTCCAAAAGGTGAATGTACCGCTCCTCGGTATTGTAGAGAACATGAGTTACTTTCTCTGCGGCCACTGCGGCGAGAGGACAGAAATATTCTCATACGGAGGAGGGGAGCGGGCTGCCGCCACACTCGGGGTTCCGTTTCTCGGTCGAGTGCCGATCGACCCGGCCATTCGCGACGGCGGCGACTCGGGCACCCCGATCGTCGTAGCGGATCCAGCATCTCCCCAATCGGCGGCGTTCCGGGAGATCGCACAGAAAATTGTCGCAGGAGTCACCGGCGCCGCAAAGGAGTTCCTCCGATCGAAAGCCTGCTGAGCAAAATCAAGAATCCGTTTGCAAAGACATAGTCGACAGACGAAAGGGACGGGAGAGGCGATGGGAGAGTTCGTACGGGTGACCGGCACGGCCGATGTGCAACCGGGCCAAGGGATCGTCGCTGAGGTGAACGGCAAAACCCTCGCAGTGTTTAATGTCGATGGCGCCTTCCACGCGATGGACAACACCTGTATCCATCGTGGTGGCCCACTCGGCGAGGGGGATTTTGAAGGGTCCGTCGTGATCTGTCCCTGGCACGGCTGGCAATACAATGTCACCACAGGCGTATGTGTGGCGAATCCTGCGGCAAAAGTTGACGTCTATCAGGTGACGGTGGATGGCACCGACGTGAAGGTGCTTATATAGCAGGATGCTGAAAAATTCCGCCAGCGTGAGAAGACCGTTATTTGGTTTATTTGGTTTGTCTCGTTTGTTTGGTTTCTCTGGGTCAAGCAACAAAATAAACCAGATAGACCAGATGAACTAGATCAACCCGTCCCGCTAGGTTCTCTATAAATGGCAGTGCCAAGCATGGACCAGAGCGACGTACTGTTCCTCTATCGTCAAATGCTGCTGATTCGCCGGTTCGAAGAAAAATCGGCGGAGATGTACGCGCTCGCAAAAATTGCCGGTTTCCTGCATCTCTATATCGGCGAAGAGGCTATTGCGGTCGGGGCTATGGCCGCCCTTCGACCGGATGACTATGCGATCAGTGCGTACCGCGACCACGGGCACTGTCTTGCCCGAGGCTCCGACCCCGGCCACGTGATGGCCGAGCTGTTCGGCAAAGCGACAGGCCTGTGCCAGGGCAAAGGGGGCTCTATGCACCTGGTGGATGCCCTCGCCGCTTCATGGGCGGCTATGCCATTGTCGGAGGCCACATTCCCCTTGCCACCGGCTTCGCATTCGCGACCAAGTATCAGGCGCTCGATCTCGTGACCGTCTGCTTCTTCGGCGAAGGGGCGATCCCAAGCGGCCAGGCACACGAGGCATTCAATTTGGCAGCCTTGTGGAAACTTCCTGTGATTTTCGTTTGCGAGAACAACCGCTACGGTATGGGGACACCGGCTGAACGGGCCATCGCACTCTATGCGGACGTGGCTGAGACGGCCCGCTCCTATGGCATCAAGGCTGAACGCGTAGATGGCATGGATGTACTGGCCGTGCGCGAGGTGATGCGCAAGGTCGTCGATCAGGTGCGTGCCGGGCATGGACCATACTTCATCGAGGCGCTGACCTACCGATTCATGGGCCATTCAATGTCCGACCCGGCACACGGACATTACCGGACCAAGGAAGAAGTGGAGGAGCACCGCAAGCGCGACCCTCTGCTATTGCTGAAGCAGACAATCCTGAGTAACAGCCTCGGGCACCGAGGCCGATTTCGTTCAGCTTGAGCGGGAAATCGGCGAGGTCGTGACAGACGCCGTCACATTCGCGGATGACAGTCCGTTCCCCGTTCCATCGGAACTTTACAATGACGTTCTGGCTGAGTAACCGGCTGCTCAAACAGCTTGCCAGCAAGGCCGCAGGGGAGAAACAACCGGAGGCGTACCCTCTGGGGTACGTTGAGGATTGTTTCGACCTCTGAGAACGCCGCTGGAAGGCTGTTTCAGCAGCCGTCAGGTCGTCACATGGTGATGTCCTATCGGGAAGCGCTGAACCAGGCCATGCTGGGAGGAGATGCGTCGAGACTCGCGCATTTTTCTGATCGGCGAGGAAGTGGGCTACTACCAGGGCGCCTTCAAGGTCAGCAAGGGCTTTGTGGAAGAATTCGGGCCGCAACGGGTGGTCGATACGCCGATCACGGAGGCCGGCTTCACGGGCCTGGCAATCGGCGCCGCCATGGCAGGGTTGCATCCCATTGTCGAGCTCATGACCATGAATTTCGGCATTCTGGCATTGGATCAGATCGTCAACAACGCCGCAAAATTCATTACATGTCGGGAGGCCAGCTGTCGGTGCCGTTGGTGATTCGCGACCCGGCAGCGCAGCACACCAGTTAGGCGCGCAGCATTCGCAAAGTTTGGAGGCTTGGTTCTGTCACGTGCCTGGATTGAAAGTGATCGCGCCGGCCACGCCGCACGATGCGAAGGGCTTGCTGAAAAGCGCAATCCGGGACAACAATCCTGTCATCTTTATCGAAGCGCAATTGCTGTACGGAACGAAGGGGGAAGTCGGAGACGGTGAATACACGACCCCCATTGGTGTCGCCGAGGTGAAACGTACCGGACACGATGTCACCATCGTCGCCTATTCGAAAATGCTCCTGCTGGCGCTGGAGGCAGCCGATCAACTGAGTCGAGAGGGCATCGAGGTCGAAGTCATCGATCCCCGGACCCTCAAACCCTTGGACATCCCAACGATCGTGGCCTCGGTCAAAAAGACCGGACGCCTCGTGATCGTCGAAGAGGGCTGGCGTTTCTGCGGGCTGGGCGCACAGATTGCCGAGAGCGTGTACGCTGCGGCGTTCGACTATCTGGATGCCCCCCATTCAGCGCGTCACCGGCGAAGATGTGCCGATGCCCTATAGTCGCCCGTTGGAAGATGCCGCCATCCCGGACAAGCCACGCGTGATCGAAGCCGTCAAGCGCCGTGTGCGGCGTACAATAACCGAAGTAAGGAGGCACGTATACCCATGTCGTTAGAAGCCCATGCTCCCGGTCATATCGAGATCACGGAGACGCTCGTTCGGCTCTATGTGTTCCTGACGCAGTATCTTGACCGCTGCCTCGATGAGGCAGCCAGAAAGTCATACCCGGACGAGGAACTGCACGCGCATCTCTCCACGACACGCGCCACGATGGCGGACATTCTCGCGGTGAATCCCGTGGTCAAAAGCAAAGTCGAGAAAGAATGCAAGGACGTGCTCGCCCTAGGAGCCGCAATCTTGAAAGGCGGCCACGAACGAACCGCGGCGATGGAGCCGATGCAGGCGCAGCGCGCCATCCTTGCGGAACAAAGACCATTGCGTTGAGCGATCTTTTGGCCGTGTTCCGGGCTCTCTTGACATAAGGAAACGCGTGACGCGCGGGATATGCGAGAAAGGCGCGACGCGGACAGATTAGATTTCCACCTCGTTTGCTCGTCTCCCTGTCCCGCCCGTATTGGTGCGGTTCAT
>ERZ1370068.10425-contig-9125_pt1 | contig 67345 bp, 69 predicted proteins | sample MGYA00561227_ERZ1370068 | MGnify/ENA primary metagenome ERZ1370068 (study PRJEB38410, sample SAMEA6850437) | metagenome | study: Metagenomic assessment of the ecological functions of the soil: analysis of the soil microbiota associated with the... | reverse complement strand
CAGTTACGTATTGCTGGGGCTCAGGACGGGATCGATCAGCACGCTCGCCGGCGGCCCGTAGCGCACGAACAGCTCGGTGCGCATGTCCCACCTCAGGCCGCGAGCGTCGCGAAACAGCAGCAACGCGAGCCCGAGGCGGGTCAGGTAGTCCAGCTCCGCTTCGTTCTCGGGCGTGGTCAGGTCCGGATCGGGAGACGGCCGGATTCCGGACCTCTCCCGATCGTCGACTGTCCAGGGGCCGGACGCGCGTAGTGTTCCCGTACCGACTCGGGCACCCGGCTCGCGCGCCACCCGAAACATGCTGTCGGCGAGCGCCAGATCACCACGGCGCCAGGCGGCGCAGGCGAGCGCCACCATCGGCTCCCACGCCGCGGGGTCGGCCGCAATGCCGGCGAGCGCGGCACGGGCCGCGGGATCGAGACGGCCGCGCGAGAGCGCGAGCGCCGAGAGCCGCGCCCAGTTCCCGGCGTCGGCCGGGGTCGAGCTTGGCCGCACGTACGAGACTCTGCTCTGGCGCGCACGAGGGCCGAGCCTCGAACGAGCTGAGCCACTCCCAGGTCCACGCCGAGCCCAGCGCCAGGTGCGCCTCGGCATCGTCGGGGGCGGCACTGCTGCGCGTGCTCGTAGCAATCCCGACCATGCTTGCGCTGGCCGCACTCGAGGCACAGGCGCCCCAGGTCGAGCCACACGCGGTGATCGCCTGGGAGCGAGCAGCGCGGCCTGCTCGAGCTCGGTCATCGCCCGGCGCTGGGCATCCAGGGTTCCAGCGGTGAGGCAGTCGATGGCGTGGCGATGGAGCGAGTCCGCCGCGCGTGCGCGCCCGGCGCGATCCGCGGCGGGCGGCACTCTGGCATGCATCAGCAGCGCCGCCGCCAGGCATCGCGACCAGGCGCCGCGGGCGATCGCTGGCCTCTTGCGCTCGCTTTGCCGGGCGAGCGCTGCCTGCCGTCCCGCTTGGCCTTCTCCTTGGCCGCTGCCTCGGCCTCCGCCTTTGCTGGTCCAGGGCGGCACGATCCCGCTCGACGCGCGCATAGGCGATCGACTGGCCGAGATGCTCGTGCACGTGCGGAGAGCAGCAGCATGTAGTCCGCCGCGCACCGTGGACTTGATGCCGAAGAACTCGGCCGGCTTGTCGAGGTCGGCATCGCTCAGGGCCATGAAGCCCCGTTCCATGTGAGCGAAGGAATCCTTGAGCGCCTCTGGATGTCGGCCTTGGTGGTGAGCGACGTCTCGTAGGTTTCGCTGGCGAACGCCCTCGGGCGCGGCCACGCCCCAGAAGTCGCGGGATCCCATTGCTGCCGCCCGCCACGTGCATGAATATCTCGCCGGTGGAACGCACGCACCTTGGCGGGACGATAGGCGTACTCGGCTTCCGGCGTGGCCTCGGCAAGCTGCACCAGCTTGCCCTCGGCACGTCGCGCTTGAAAAAGGTCATCATCTCGCCCCCTGACCCCGGTGGCCGGGGCCTGCGCGGAGACGGGGCGCGAGCAGCGCCGAGCGGCGGTGGGCAGCACAACGTGATGGCTCGATCGACGTGACATGAGCACCTCCCCGGCGGGGGCTGCGGGTGCGCGGAGTCCCGCGCCGCCGGCAGCGGGTAGCGCACCACCCGGCGTCTACTCCACCATCGTGGCGACGCGGCCGCCGGTCGCCGTTACCGTGCCGCAACACCGACCCAACGTTGGAGGAACCATGTCGCTTCCCCACGCACCGCATCTCGCCCGCCGTCGTCGTGATGGCCATCCTTCCCTCCTGTGCGCGGCCCCCGCGGCCGCGCAGACCAAGCTGTTGCGCTTCCCCGATATCCACGGCGATCGTCGCGTTCTGCTATGCGGGCGACATCTGACGGCGCCCGCGACCGGCGGGGCCGCCAGCCGCATCACTTTCCATCGGGGGCTCGAGCAGGTCCCCTTCTCGTCCGACGGTGGCTGGCCTTCACCGGGCAGTGCAATGACGGTGACGAGCAGGTGCCTACGGTGCTCGGCCGAGGGCGGCGCGCCGCGCCAGCTCACCTTCCACCCCGCGGGGCCCAACGCCGCGCAACGGCTGGACAACCAGGTGATGGGCTGGACCCGCGACGGGCCGCGTGCTGTTCAACACGCTCCGGGACGCCGGTGCGAAGCGCGAGCGCAATCTCTACACTGTGCCGGTCGATGGCGGGCCGGAGCAGCGCTGCCCATGTACACGGCGGGCGCGGGCGACTACTCGCCCGACGGGCAGCGGATGGTCTACTCGCCGCTCTTCCGCGACTTCCGCACCTGGAAGCGCTACCAGGGCGGCTGGGCCCAGGACCTCTGGATCATCGATCTCGAGACGCTCGCGGCCGAGAACATCACGCAACCATCCGCGCAGCGACCGCGATCCGATGTGGGTGGGCGATGCCATCTACTTCGCCTCCGACCGCGACGGGACGCTCAACCTCTACCGCTACGCGCTGGCCGACCAGCAGACCACGCAGCTCACGCACTCGACGACGTGGGACGTGCGCTGGCCCTGCGACCGACCACCAGGCGCGGCATCGTGCTACGAGCTGGACGGCGAGCTGCACGTGCTGGACATCGCCTCCGGCAGCGACACGAAGCTCGCGATCCATGGTGCCGAACGACGGCGCTGGCGATGCGCCCTCGCACCTGCATGGTCGAGAAGTTCATCGAGGACTTCGCGCCGCCGCGCGCGGCGAGCGGCGCTGCCCGTGGCGCGCGGCGATGCGTTCACCGCGCCGATCGAGTACGGACGCGACCCGCAACCTCACGAACAGCTCGAACGCGCACGACAAGTGGCGCGCGCTGGTCGCCGCACGACGGCCGCGCAGATCTGCCTACCATCTCCGACCGCATCGGCGGACGACCAGCTCCTGGATCACCGCGCAGGACGGCTTGGCAGCACGCAGCAGCTCACCACCGGATTCGAGGGCATGAAGTACGCGCCAGCCTGGTCGCCGGACGGGAAGCAGATCGCCTTCTCCGGACAAGGAAGGGAAGGTCTACGTGGTCGACCGTGGCCGACGAAGCGGATGCGCACGGTGCGCCGACGAGGAGCGCGGGCAGGTGGACGACCTACGCCTGGTCGCCGGGCGGCAGCTTCCTCGCGTTCTCGCTTTCCCACCCTCGGGATTCCGTCAGCATCCGGGTATGGAGCGCCGGTGACGCGATCCGACTCCACCAGGTGAGCGCGAGGATGTTCAACAGCACCGATCCCGCCTGGGATCCCGACGGCCAGTACCTACTTCCTCTCCGACCGCGACTACGCGCCGCAGCAGGCGCGCAAGGAGGCGCAACTACGCCTCGAGCCGCAATACCGGGATCTTCCGCGCTGGCGCTGCGCAAGGACGTGAAGAATCCTTCCCGCGCGAAGCGACGAGGTCGCGGTCGACGCGGGCGAGAAAGCGGACGCTGGCGCCGGGCGGCGCAGTAAGTCGGCGAAGGGCGCGCCGGTCCGGCCACAGGCACCACAGTCGAACGACAGGGCGACGCCGCTGGCGGCGGGAAGGACGAAGACGGCAGCAAGCGAATGTCAAAGCCGATCACCATCGACTTCGACGGGATCGCGGCACGCTGCCACGCCGCGTTCCAGTCACGGCCGAGAACTACCGCCGCCTCACCGCGATCCCCAGGGCGGGCTCCTCTACGTACGATCTCGGCGCCGGCTTCAACGGCCGCGACTCGTACGCTGCGCCCGGCGCTGGTCCTCCTACTCGATCAAGCGACCGCGACGAGACGGTGATCAGCGACGACGATGAGCGAGTACGCGGTCTCCGGACGACGCGAGGCAGGGTGCTGGTCTCCGAGTCCGGCAAGTACAACCTCTACGACGCCAAGTCCGAGGTGAAGGACATGCAAAGACGGTGGCGACCAAGGACCTGGCGGTCGACCGGGTCCCGGCCCAGAGAGTGGGCCGCAGATCTTCGAAGAGTCTGGCGCCGCTACCGCGACTTCTTCTACGTCAGGAACATGGAACGGGTACGACTGGAAGGCGATCCACGACCAGTACGCGTCGCTGCTGCCCGTACATTGCGCACCGCTGGGATCTGACCTCGTCATGAACGAGATGATCTCGGAGCTCAACAACTCGCACCTCTATCTCGATGGCGGCGACTTCGAGATCCCGCCGCGCACCCGACGGTGGGGCTCGCCGGCGCGCGCGCTTCGACGCTGGACGAGAAGGCCGGGGCGTTACCGGATCGCGAAGATCTCACCGCGGACAGAACGGCGAGGAGCCGCAGTACCGCTCGCCGCTCTCACCGAGGTGGGTCGATGCCAACGCGCGCGGCGACTACGTGCTGGCGATCGACTGGCGAGGATCTCACCGCGACGGACAACATCTACCGAGCGACTCCGGCAACCGCAAGACAGGCGCGGTGACGCTGACGCTCAACGCCAGCCGCTCGGCGGCCGGCGGCGCGCGCGAGATCACCGTACCAGCTCGGTCACGACCGAGGGCCAACCTCATCTACCTCGAACTGGGTGCATCGAGCAACTACGACAAGGTGACGCGCGGCGACCGGCGGTCAGCGTCGGCTATCTTCACATTCCCGACATGCAGGCGCGCCGGGATCGCCGAGTTCATCAAGTGGTTCTATCCGCAGATCCGCAAGGACGGCCTGATCGTCGACGTGCGCTCGAACGGCGGCGGCAACGTCGTCGCAGCAGATCATCGAGCGCCTGCGGCTGCGAAGCTGCTCGGCACCAACTTCGGCAGCACCCGCGACGACCGCCCGGGCACCTACCCGGAGCACGGTATTCACCGGCCCGATGGTGTGCCTGCTTCAACGAGACCTCGGCCTCGGACGTGGTGACATCTTCCCCTACATGTTCCGCCAGGCCGGCCTGCGGGCCGCCCTGATCGGCAAGCGCTCTGGGGCGGCGTGGTGGGGATCTCCAATCGCGGACCGCTCGATCGACGGGGAGGAGTGTCGGTGCCGCAGAGCGGCCTCGCCTCGCCCGACGGCCAGTGATGCGTGATCGAGGGCCACGGCGTCGATCCCGGACATCGTGGTCGAGAACGATCCGGTCTCGGTCGCGGCCGGAAGGACCCGCAGCTCGAGCGGGCAATCGCCGAGGTGGTGAAGCTCAGCGGAGAAGCAGCCCGGCGAAGCTCCCGCCGCGAGCCGCCGGATCCGGTGAAGACCGAGCAGTCCCGGCCGCGTCGCATGGGACCGGCCCGGGGCGTCCACGATGCCTGGGGCATGCTCCGGCCGCCAACTGCCCGGCGCATGTTGGGGGGGTGTTCCATAAACCATCCAGATGGGATGTTGACAGGAGTGTCAAACTGATTAACTCAGCAGCGCCTCCAGCCACATCCAAAGCGGATGGTCAAGCTGAGGATGCGATGGCGGAAGCTGGAGAAGCCTGACGGTCAATCTGGGCTGGTGGATCTGGGCCAGATCGAGCTGCTCGTGGAGCAGGGTTCTACGCCAACCGCGCCGAGTTCATCCGCTCGGCGATCCAGAACCAGCTGGCGAAGCACGGCGGACACGGTGCGCGAGAGCCGCTACGCGGAACGTCACTCTGCGTCGCGAGCTACGGGCCGACAAGCGCCCCTGGAAGAGGAGCGCCGCGAGGGCCGGTCGACGCACCGCCGCACCTGGTCGGATACCTCGTAGATCGACGACGACGTCACACCGCGATCTGGCGCGCGCGACCATCGAGTCGCCTCAGGTGCTGGGGATCTTCGGGCGCAGCCCCGAGGTCAAGCGCCGCGCGGGGTGGCAGATGCGCACGCATTGACGCGCGGCGACCCGCCTCGCGATCACGAGCGACAGGCGGTGTTGCCGGACAGCGCCGATCAGGCCGTGCCCGGCCAGGATCAGGCCCCATGAGCAGCAGGTAGCCCTCGAAGTGCGCCGGTGCCGAGGCCCGCGCCATCTCCGCCACGCGCGTAGCCGCCGAGGCCGATCGCCGGCCAGCGAGAGCAGCAGCACCGATCGCGCGCAGCACGCGGACGCGGGCCCCGACGATCGAGATAGGCGAGTGCACAGGCCGCTGTAGACCACGAACCCGATCGCGATCCCGGTCCAGCAGCGGGATGCGCGCCGGGGTCGTGCCGCGGCAGCACGAACGCGATCACCGCTCGCGAGCCACGCCGCCACCGCCAGGGTCATGAGCGAGGCCAGCGCCCAGCATCACCTTGCAGCGGGAGCGAGACAGCCCGTCGAACTGGCGCGCCAGCGGCCCGGAGGTCCGAAGCGACGCACCGCGGCTTCCTCGGCCTCGTGCCGCGACATGCCCTGCCTCCGTTCCGTCGGCCGCGATCTCGGTCCAGGTGGTCCGGCGCGCCTCCTCGATCACCCGGCGGGCGAGCAGCGGATCGCGCCGGAGCTCGTGCCGCAGCCGCCGCAGATAGTCCTCCGGACGGGCTAGCCATGCTCGGGGACCGGCCCCCGCACGATCGCATCTCGACGCTGTCGACCAGCTCCGCGCCAGGCGCCGCTGGCGGCTCGCGCGAGCGCCGCCCGCCCGGCCGGTGTCAGGCGGTAGGTGCGCCGCACGCGCCTGCCCACGGTGCGCGCATCGCTCACCAGATAGCCGGCCTGCTTCGAGGCGATAGAGCGCGGGGTAGATGGTCCCTTCCGCCAGGTCCAAGCCGACCACCGCTTCGAAGCCGCAAGGCCTCGATGATGGCGTACCCGTGCGACGGCCGGCGGCCCACCACCGCCAGCACCATGAGATCAATCTGCCCCGCCAGCATCGGCTCGCGCTTCATACCTGAGACCATCTTAGCATAGCGCCGCTAAGGGTCAAGGGTGCGGCTCCGACGCCTGCTGGACGCCGGAGGCGCCCGTGACGATGCGCCGGCCGGGACGCCGGAGGCGGGCGTCGCCGAGAGGGATGCGCGAGGCCCGCGGGAGCCATGGATGGCGGAGCAGGCCGAGCTAAAGCGAGCCCGGCAGGATGCCGGGCGAGCTGTGCCCCGCAGGCGACCCCCGCCTCCGGCGTCCCGGCCGGAGCTCGACCTGACTGTTCCGGCCGGAGCATGATTCGAGAACCGCCCGCGGGCGCCGGGCTACTTCAGATACTTGCGCAGGAACTCGATGGTGCGGGGCCAGGCTTGCTGGGTGGCCTTGTAGTTGGCGCCGCCGCGCAGCGTCTGCGCGCGCAGGAAGCCGTGGCCGGCGCCGTCGTAGAGGTGCGGCTCGTAGAAGCGGTTGAGCTTCTTGAGCGCCTCCTGGGCGGGCGGGATCGTGGCATCGACGCCGCGCGTCGTCGCCGCCGTAGTGGCCCAGCACCGGCGCCCTGACGTCGGCAGTCGCTGGCGCTGTCGGGCGAGACGCCGTAGAAGACCACCGCCGCGTCGGGCGGCGGGGTCTGCGGCGGCGTACGAGAAGCTGCGGCCACCGCCCCAGCAGAAGCCGACGGTGGCGATCTTGCCGTTGGCCGCCGGCAGCTTGGCTGGCGTAGGCGCGCACCGCGTCCAGCCGCGACCACGGTTTCGTCGAGGCGTCAGCGCCGCGCACCAGCTTCACCACGTCGTCGCGGCTCGCCACCGAGTCGGTGCCGCCGCCGCCCGGCCCGAGGCCGGAGATGAGATCCGGGCGCCACGGCGATGAACCCGTCGCGCGGCGAACTGGTCGGCGACGCTGCGGATCCAGTCGCTCAAGCCGAAGATCTCGTGAATGATGAGCACCACGCCGGCCTTGTCCCTTGCGCTCGGGATACGATGATCCAGGTGCGCAGCGGCGGCTTGTCCTTCGCCCAGGCGATGTCCACAGATATTCCCCGGTGCCGCGGCGAGCCGTCGAGCGCCTGCTTGGCGACCTGCCTCTCCACGCCGGGAGCCTGGGATCTCGCACGATCGAGATCGTATCGGCCGGCGGCGCGGCCGCCGGGGTGCTGCGGGCGGGGCCTGGGCGATCGCGGCGAGCGGGAACAAGGCGAGGCGAGCAGGGTGGGCGGGGTCGGGCGCATGGCAGTCCTCCGTCGAGCGTGATGACGCGAAGCGCGCACGAATCTACACCACCCGGGCGATCGCACGCCGTGGTGCGCTTTTCCCGCTGACGGGCCGATAACCATGGGATGACCGTCTCCCCACAGCCGGGCAACCTCGCACGCAATCGCAGCCTCACCCGCCTCGCCCCGAACGCTCTCCGAGCCGCGCTCGGGCCGCGTCCACCGCCCTGCTCCTGGGCGCGGTCGGCTGCGCCACGACCCACGGGCTCGCTGCACCCCGCGAGACCCAGGTGGGACTCCCGCCCTCGTACTACGGCAGCGCCACGACGGACGCCGCACGGCGAGCGGCGAGGCGCTTTGACATGCACGCCATGACCGCCGCCCACCGGACGCTGCCGTTCGGCACCGCGCGTGCGTGACCAACCTCTACAACGGTCGCCGCGCGGTGGTGCGCATCAACGACCGCGGTCCCCATCACGGCAAGCGCATCATCGATCTTTCCTACGCCGCGGCGCGCGAGCTGGGGCTGGTGGGTGCCGGGGTGGCGAAGCGTGCGCCTGCGAGGTGGTCGGCGGCCAAGGCTCGTCAAAGGCTCGTAAAGCCTCGTAGCGGTCGCACGAGCGCGGCGCGATGCGGTATCTCTGCCCCGACCGCGCGCCGTCTCGAGATGCCCGGCAGGATGCCGGGATTCTCGAAGCCGTGGGCGCGCGCCGGCTCCACCTTCCGAGGTTCGCGTGATGCCGAAGACGACGATGGTACGCGCCGCGCTGCTGTGCATCGGGTTGGGTCTGGGGTTCGTTCCCGGCGATGGCCGCAAGAGCCGCCACCCGCCCCGGCTCCGCCGCCCAGCCTGGATCGAGTCGCTCAGGCCGCAGGCCGAGCGATTGGATCGGCGCCGCACTCACGAGCGATCACGCCTATCTCCGGCTCTCCCAGCTGTGCGACGGGATCGGCCACCGGCTCTCGGACCGGCGGCGCTGGATCGCGCGATCGAATGGGCGGCAGGGGGCGATGCGCGAGGACGGCTCGAGAGTGTGCGGCTCCAGGCGGCGATGGTCCCGGCCTGGGTGCGCGGTGACGAGCATGCCGAGATGGTGGAGCCGGGCCCGCAGAAGCTGGCGATGGTGGGGCTCCGGGCGCAGCGTCGGAACACCCGCCGGCGGGATCACCGCCGAGGTGGTGGCGGTGAGCAGCTTCGCCGAGCTGGACTCGCTGCCCGCCGAGGCGCGTGCGGGGCCGCATCGTCCTCTACGACGTCGCCGTTCCGAGAGCTACGGCGAGACGGTGTCGCTACCGCGGCGCAGGGCGCCAACCGCGCGCGCGCGGCGCGGGGCGGTGGCGGCGCTGGTGCGCTCGATCGGCCCGGTGAGCCTGCGCACGCCGCACACCGGCGCCATGGGCAACTACGTGGACAGCATCCCGAAGATCCCGGCCGCCGCGGTCACGCATCGAGGATGCCACCATGATGCACCGCCTGCTCCAGCGCGGGGAAAGCGCGTGCGTCGCATCTCGAGATGGGGCCGAGAACGGCCCGATGCGCTCTCGCACAACGTCGATCGGCGAGATCATCGGGCGCGAGCGGCCGAACGAGGTGGTGGTGGTGGGCGGGCACATCGATTCCGTGGGACGTGGGGCGCCGGCGCCCAGGACGACGGCGGCGGCGTGCGTGATCGCGATGGAATCGCTGCGGCTCATGAAGCGGCTCGGGATCAGCTTCCCGGCGAACGGTGCGGGTGGTGCTGTGGACCAACGAGGAGAACGGCACCCGCGGCTGCGAACGCCTACGCCGACTCTCTCTGGGCGCTCTGATCGGTCACCACGTGGCGGCGATCGAGACCGACGGTGGCGTCGAGCGTGTGAACCGGCTTCGACATCGGCGTCAACCGCTTCGGCACCGACTCGACGGACACCGTGCGCACCGCGGCGGCGATTGCGCAAGCTTCAGCACCGATCATGCCGCTGCTCGCCGGGCTCGGCGCCGACCGCCTCGGCCCCGGCGGCGGAGGGGCCGACATCGGCCCGCTCATGAAGAAGGGCGTGCTCGGGCTCGGCCACCGCACCACGATGGAGCACTACTTCGACTGGCATCACACCCCGGCCGACATGCTCGACAAGGTGGATCCGATCGAGCTGCGCAAGAACGTCGCGGCCCTGGCGGTGATGGTGTCCGCGCTGGCCGAGATGCCGGAGCGGCCGCTCGAGCCGCCTGCGCCGGCGCCCCGACCGTAGCCGGCCTGACCGCCGCGACGCGCGGCGTCCGGCGATCGCGCTGGCTGCGCCGCTGGCGGTGGCAGGCCTCCCGCGATCGCGGCCGTCGCCAAGTCGGCCGCGCCGGCCGGGCCGCTCACGCCCGCCGAGCGCGAAGCTGGTGGCGGCGGTGGACGCGTCGCGCGCCGCGCGCGCTCGATCTGCTGAAGCGCGCGGTCGAGGTGAACAGCGGCACGATGAACCCGGACGGCGTGCGGCAGGTGGGGCACCTGTTCGCACCCGAGTTCGATGCGCTGCCGGGTTCGCAGACTCGCTGGGTGGAAGGGGTCTCGTGGGGCGTGCCGGGCACCTGATCGCCACCCGTCGCCAGCAAGCAGCGGCCCGCGCGTGCTGCTGATCGGCCACACCCGACACCGTGTTCGAGAAGGACAGCCCGTTCCAGCACTTCCAGCCGCTCAACGCACCTCGACGGCGCGCGGGCCGGGCGGTCTGCGACATGAAGGGCGGCGACGTGATCCTGCTGCTCGCGCTCCAGGCGCTGAAGGAGACCGGGATGCTGACCGGTTGCAGGTCACCGTGGTGCTGACCGGCGACGAGGAGAAACACGGCCTCGCCGCTCGAGCGCGGCGCGCAGCGATCTCGCTGAACGCCGCGCGCCGACGTGGCCATCGGCTTCGAGGACGGGGACGGCGATCCGCGCTCACGCGCGTCGATCGCCCGCCGCGGGGCCAGCGACTGGATGCTGCGCGTGTGGGGCACGCCGGCCCACTCTCGCAGATCTTCCGCTCCGACATCGGCAGCGGGGCGATCTACGAGGCCGCGCGCATCCTCGACCAGTTCGCGACTCGCTCACGGTCGAGCCCTACCTGACCGTCAACCCCGGCGCGGTGGTGGGCGGCAACCGCGATCGGCTTCGACCGCGAGGAGAGCCGCGGCACCGCATTCGGCAAGACCAACGTGATCGCCGAGAGCACGCTGGTGGTCGGCGACCTCGCTCGCTCTCGACTCGAACAACGCGAGAATGCCAAGGCGATCATGCGCCGCATCGTCGCCGCGAGCCCGCCCCACGTCGGCGCCGAGATCACGTTCGAGCGACGGCTACCCGCCGCTCGCGCCCGTCGACGGCAATCCGCAGCTGCTGCGCCTCTACGACCGGGCGAGCCGCGATCTCGGCTACGGACCGGTCGAGGCGGTCGATCCCTCGCGCGCCGGGGCCGCCGACGTGTCGTTCACGTCCGGGCGGGTGGCGATGGCGATCGACGGGATCGGCATGCGTGGCGACGGTGGACACACCGTCGAGGAGACGGCGCTGCTGGCCTGGCTGCCGCGCCAGGCCCAGCGCGCCGCCCTGCTGCTCGCGCGGCTGCCCGCGGCCCTCGGTCCGTCGAAACGGTAGAGCGCGCGGGCGCATCGGAAGCGCGCGGGATTCCGTTATTGACGAAGGCTTGACCTCGATCTAGCCTCACGCACCTCGGAACGGGATCCCCGCCGTTTCGATCGTGTGGACCTTCACGGCCCGCGGGCTCGCCCCGCGGGGAAGGGAACCCAGCGCCGCCCCCTTCCTGCCGTGGCGGCGCCCGCGGAGAACGCCATGCATTCGAGCCGTACCGCACCCGGTTCCGGTTTGCGTTCCGGTTCGGCTGCTCCTGGCACTGACGGCGGGCCTGATCGGCCTGCTCGCTGCTTCCATCGCCGGCGCCACCGATGGCCCCGGCGGCACCGACACGCTGCGCTGGGTGAATCCCAACGGCGGAGCGTGGACCGACGCCGCCAACTGGAGCCCGCCCAACGTCCCCGACAACGACAACGAAGTGGCGGTGCTGGATTCGCTGGTGCCGACACCCCTATACCGTGATCGCTCCGCACCGGGCTCCTGGTCGGCGGCATGCGGATCAACAAGTACAGCATTCTCGACGTGAACACGCCGGGCCGCTTCCAGCTCGACGGCTGTCCGATCAGCCATGGCACCATCCGCCTGTCGGGTGGCGTGGACATGTACATCAACCGCCCGCTGTTCCAGAACCTCGGAACCACGATCATCGGGTCGGGCGGGGCGACGATCGAGCTCCGGATGCCGTACAACACCGCCGGAACGATCGACCAACTCTCCTACCACGGGGCCCCACCGGCAGAATCCAGCTGGATGGCGGTGCCCTGTACCTGTTCTGCAGCTCGCTCCTGGACGGCACGATCGAGCGGGTGAGCGGTAACAAAGGAGGTCACGGTCGAATACGCGGTGCCCCAGCACCTGACGATCGCTCCCAACACGGTGGTTCGCGTCACCGGCCTGATGGATCTGCTGGAGCGCGGTGGCTCCCTCATCAACAACGGGTCGCTGATCGTCTCCGGGACGTTTCAGGGCCCGATGGGCGGGTGTCTCCAACTCGCTCACCGGCACCGGCGAGATGATCCTGGACGAAGGCCGGATCATCACCGGCAACGACAACACCGGCGTCCTGATCAACGAGGTCGGCCACACGATCCGCGGCTGTGGAACCATCGAGGCCACGATCGTCAACTACGGCACGATCGAGTCCGATTGCATCACCTCGATCATGATGGTGAAATCGCCGGTCGAGAACCACGGCGCGATGAGGGATCTGGGCGGGATCCTGGCGTTCCGTGGCAGCGCGGCCCAGATCACCAACGTCGGGACCATCTCGGCCAGCGGCGGCACGATCTGGATCGACCTCGGCGCCACCATCTACAACTCCCAGGGAGTGATCCGCGCCGACGGCCGCTCGATCGAGCTGAGCCGCAACAGCACCGGCACCATCCAGGGCGGCACGATCGACGGTGTGGGCACGGGCACGGTCCACGTCCAGGGCGCGGCGACGCTGAAGGACGTGACGCTCACCCCGGCGGCCACGCTGCGCACCTGGCCCGGCGCCACCACGCTCGCGACCGGCACCGCGTTCACCAATCGCGGCACCTCGCGCGTCCAGGGCACGTTCACGGTCGGCAACACCACCAACTACATCCAGAGCGGCGGCGCTACCTCGCTCGAGGGCGGCTCGCTCAACGCCGGGCGCCCAGTCCAGATCCAGGGCGGCGAGCTGCGCGGCTACGGCACGATCGCGGCGAACGTCGCCAGCTTTGGGACGGTGAGCCCCGATCCGCTGCTGGGAGCGCTCACCATCCAGGGCGACTACTTCCAGTATTCCTCCGGTCTCCTCAACGTCGGCTTCGCCGGATCGGACCAGGGCAGACCAGCCTGCTGCAGGTCACCGGGAACGCGGCGCTGGACGGCACTGATCTCGGCCGCGGCGGTGAACGGCTATGCACCGGTCCCGGGGCGGCAGTACGAGGTGCTCTCGTACGGCTCCGCTCTCCGGCGCGTTCGGCACCGTGCGGGGAATCTCGCCGGGCAGCTGGACGTGACGGCACTCTACGACGCGGACGGCGTGGGGCTGCTGGTGACCGGCGTGGTCGGCGTCAGAACCTCCCTCGCAGCCGCGGGCGCTGCGCTTCTACGGGCGGGGCGGGGCGGAGGCGGCGTTCGGTGATCGAGCTGCCGCGGGATGCGACCGTGACGGTGCGCGCCTATGACGCGCGCGGCCGCGAGGTGGCACGGCTCGCGGACGGTCTCAAGCCGGCCGGCGTGTACCGCTTCGCGCTGGGCGGCCCGGGAGCGCAGAGCCTTGCGAGCGGCGTCTCACTTCGCGCGCGCCACGGTGGAGAGTGCGGGCACGACCGAGACCCGCACCGCGCGGGTGGTGGCGCTGCGCTAGTTGCCGTCTCGAGACGAAGCGGCCCCTCGCGCGTCATCGTCGCGAGGGGCCGTTTTCGAGCGCGGCGCCGGTCCTACTTGGGCGGTGTGAACACGAACGGGGCCTGGAAGGTGGTGAGCCCGCCGCTCACGGGCGGGAATTTCCAGCTCCGGATCTGGGACAGCGCGCACGAGGCGATGCGCTCCGATCCCAGCGTGTTGCGCACCACCGTCGCCTCCTGAACGTTGCCGGAGGCGGTGACCGTCATCGCCACCACCAGCTTTCCGGTCAGGTGCTCGTCGCGCTTGAGCTCGGCCTCGTAGCAGTACTGGATGCCGGCGGCGTATTTCTGGATCACCGCCAGCAGCTGGGCATTGCTGCGATAGACCCCGGGCCTTGACCCGGTGCCCGCGCCGCCCTCGGAGCCGCTCTGCTCCTGGGCCACCGCGGCCGGGGCCAGCGAGCCGATCGAGACCAGCGTGCCCTCGACTGCCGAACCGCCGAGATCGGCCGCCGCGCCGCTGCCGGCCGGCCCGTCGCCGACCGCCCCCAGCTGGCCGTCGCTCCGCCCCGAACCCACGTTGCGCGCCCGCGCCCGACGCGAGGCGCGGTACTCGCCCGAGTTGGCGGCCCCGAGCGAGGTGTTGAGATCGCCCAGCGCCTTGTCGAGCGACGAAGTGGCCTTGGTGAGTGCCGCGGTCGCCGCCTGCGCGCGCGCCCGCCCCGCCTGGGCGGCCACCTTGTCGACCGGCTTGACCGGTTGCACCTTGGGCGGTGTGATCGCCTGCTCGGGCGCCTTGACCACCGGGTCGGCCACCTTTTGCACCGAGAGCTCCTCGCGCTTGGCCAGGTTCTCGGCCGGCCTGGGCGGCTCGGGCACCAGCTTCTTCAAGACCACGGTGCGCGAAGGCGGCATGATCACCCGCACCACCTCGGAGTTGCGGAACGGGCGCAGGATGAGGACGGCCACGAACACCGCGCAGAACAGGCAGCAGGCGATGATCGTGGCGCGCCAGAAGCGCCCGATGCTGTGGCAGCAGCAGCTCGCGGCGGTCGGCGGAAAACACCAGCGCCGCCATGCGCAGGCGTGCCGCCGTCGCGCGGTATCGCCCGCCCGGCTCGTCCCCGCGGATCGCGGCCTGTCCGAAGCTGTCCCGGGGTCATGCTCCGTTCCGCAGCCATGGGGCTTCGTCGCTTCCGACACCCGCTCACGGCGCGCCCGCCGAAGTGGGTGGGTGGTTGGTCAGGGCAACACGGGTCGGGAGCCGCGTGGTCTCGCCGACCTGAACGCTGGTCTTGAGGTAACGCTGATGATGGAAGCGCGTGAACCGGCGCTGATCGCGCGCGGTTACGGAACAGCACCTGCGGGGCCGGGATCTCGCCCTCGATGTGGATGTCCTCGAGCCGCCGGGGCTCCTCCGCAAGCCGCGCGGTCGTGTCCGCCGGCGCGGGCTTCGCGCCTTTTGCCTCGTGGGCGGTCTTCCCGGCCGGGGCGGTCTTCCGGGCCTTGGCGTTCGTGCCATGCTTCGCCTTGGGCGCGGGGGCGCGCTTGGACGCGGTCGCCGTGCGCGCGGCCGACACGGAAGGCGGCGGAGCCACCACCAGCAGGGCGATGAGCAGCAGCAGGCGCGGGATCATGGCTGGCGCTCCTTCTCTGGCTTGGGGTCGGGCATCGACCTGGGTTCGCCCTTGGCGACCGGGCCGAACAGGTTGTCCGGGTCTTCGCTCGAGCGCTCCCGGTAGGCCTTGAGCCAGCGGGTGGCGGCCTCTTCGTCGAAGAAGAAGAAGCGCGCGACGATCGACAGGTTGTAATACGGCCCGGGCAGCTTGGGATCGATGTCGATCGCGCGCATGAACGCGTCCCGCGCCGCTTTCGGATCGCCGGCCCGGAAGCCGCGTGATGCCGTAGTTGTTCTGGTTCGCGGCGCTGTGCGGATTGTCGTCCAGCGCCGCCTTGGCCAGATCATTGGCGGCCTCGGGGTGATCGCCGCGCAGCGTCACGTAGACCAGCGCCGTCCCGGCCCGGCCGGCATCGCGCGCGCCGGGCGTCGGACACCACCGCCTCAGCCTGATCGTGGCGGCCCAGCGCCTCGTAGTGGAGTGCCAGCCCCGCGAGCAGCGGTTGCGGCACCCCGTCCGGAAACGCGCCAGTGCGCGTGCGCGCCGCCTCGAGCAGCGACACGCCCTCGCTGTTCCGCCCGGCGTCGTAGTAGAGCTTGGAGAGCAGCATCAGCGCCGGCAGGTAGGCCGGGTCGCGGGCGAGCGCGGCTTGAGCGCCGCTTCGCCGCGGGCCAGCGAGTCGGCTCCACGTACACCTGGGCACTGCGATACGGCCAGTAGGGCTGCGCCGGATCGAGCGCGGCCTGGTCGTCGCGCCTCGGCCAGCTTCTGGTCCACTTTCGCTCGAGCTTGGGCGCCTCGTCCGCTTTCGCCTTCTCACTGCGGGCCGTGGGGTCGGTGCGGTGGGCGTGCGTGCCCGTCCCGCAGCCCGCAAGCCCCAGGCACAGGGTGAGCCAGCGGGGCGAAAAGGATGGGAGAGAGCCGCGCGGCCGGGCGGGTCGGTCGATCGGGATGGTTCATCGCGGGCTCCTTTCGGGGTTCCGGGCCGATTGCTGGGCCGATTTCTGGGCGGAGTCCTGGCGCCGAGTTCTGAGCTGATTTCTGGGTCTGCTTTGCGTTCCGGTCGCTGCGCGCGCGCCCTTCCTGACGCATCTTCGGCGGGTTCCTTCTTATCGGCCGCCCTGGCGTTCACCAGCGGGTAATCGGTCTCGGGCCGGTAGCCGAAGCGGTCGCCGAGCCGCTGCCACAGGGCGCCCTGGGCGCGCGCGATCCACGGGTCGTCTTTCGCGTCGGGGGTCCGCTTCAGCAGATCGCTCCACACGTTCTCCCCGCGCTCGCCAAAGGCGTGCGCGCGCTCGAACAACACGTCCTCGTAGGCATTCAGCCCGTCGCCGGTGAGATCGTGCGGGCGCTCGCTCTTCTCCAGTGCGTCGCCGAAGTTCATCAGCGCCTCGCCGATCCGGAACGTGGACGCGTGCGCCCATTCGGGAGCGCCCTGGTCCACGCTCTGCTTGTAGAGCCCCATCAGGCGGTCGAGGCTCTTCTGCTTGGCGGCGATCGAGGGCGGCAGCGGCTGACGGATGCGCAGCGCCTCGTAGGAGGGCCTCTGCTTCCTCGGCCTGGAGGAATGCCACCTGGCCGAGAATCGCGTGGGACGCGAGCTTGGGATTCGTCTTCGCCCGCCGCAGGTACTCGGCCAGGTAGGTGGGCGGGGCGGCGGCAACGCGCCTTGGCCGCCGGGCCCTTCGCGCCCGCGGCTTTGCCCTTGCGCGTGATCGTCTTGACGGGCGCGGGGAGCAGCGATCGAGACGGGATGATCCGGGCCCACCGTCTTCAGCTCCTGCAACGCCAGCCCTTCGTACACCTCCATCGCGGTCTCGACGTCGTTCGGGTAGCGCTTGATGTAGGCAAGGCGGATCTTCTGCGCTTCACCGTCCTTGCCGGCCGCCGCGTACAGGTCCGCGGCCTTGAGCCAGGCATCGGCCGCCCCCTTCTCGCCGGGATAGCGCTCGGCGAAGCGCACGTAGGCGGCGGCCGCCTTCTCCTTCTCGCCGCCCTTCTCCCAGGCGCGCGCGATCTCGAGATGCGCGTCGCGCACGTATTCGCTCTTTGGGAAGCTGTCGATCACCGCCTGCATTGCGCTGCACCGCCGGCCCGGTCTTCCCGGCGCGCCCCCATGCCAGCCCGGCCCGGTACTGGGCGCGCGGCGCGTACTCGTAGCGCGGCCAGCGCGTGGCGACCTGCTGGAACAGCTCGGCGTGGCGCTCGAAGCGCGACGAGTCCTCGGCCACCGCCGACTCGGCGAGCTTGTAGTAGACCACCGGGATCGCCTGCGCGGCGCGCGCGCGCCAGGGTGTCCGAATGCGCCGCGCGCGCCGCGGTCAGCGCCTGTTCGTAGGCCGGGCCGGCCTGGTCGTAGCGACCGAGCCGGAACATCGCGTCGGCGCGCAGGATCGCGCGCGCGCGGCGCGCGCGTCGCCGGGATGGCTGCTCGCGAGCTCGCCGAAGCGCGCCGCCGATTCGTCCAGCCAGCCGTGGGCGAACGCCAGGTTGCCCTCGCGCCACAGCAGATCCGCGGCGTGAGGGTGACCGGGGAAGCGGGCCCGAGCTCGTCGGCGGTGCGCAGCACCGCGCGCGCCAGCGAGTCCTGGCCGGTCGCGGCGCGTGGCTTGCCGGGGCTCGCCTGAGCGCGCGTGCTCTCGTACCATTCGTCGGTCACCGCCACCCGCTGCCACATCGCCTGGGCCGCGACGCTGCTCGCTGCCGGCGGCGGCGCGCTGGTAGTGCTCGAGCGCGGTGGAGTACTCGCCCAGCTGGGTCGCGGCCTCGCCGGCCTTGAGCGCCAGCGCCGGCGCGTCCGGGTCGTCGGGCCAGCTCTTGAGCACTTGCTGGTAGAGATCGAGCGCCGCGCGCCAGTCGGCCGGCGCGTGCGTGCTGCGCGCCCGCTGGTGGTACTCCTGCGCCACGGTGCGCAGCGACGATGCGCGCGAACTCGGCGCCGGCGGTGCGCACCGAGTCCGGAGCTCTGCGCCCGCGCCCAGTCGCTGCCCGGGGCGAAGCGGGCCGAGAACGAGAGCCGCGCCTCGCGGGCGCGATCCGGCTGCCGCGCGCGCGTGATGCGTGTCGATCATGCGCTGGGCGGCGAGCAGCGCCTCGGGGCTGTCGGGGTAGCGCTGGAGGCACAGCTGGTCGGTCGCCACCGCCTGGTCGTACTGTCCGAAGCGCCGGAAGTGCTGGCCGAGCGACATCAGGATGCGCTGCTCGTAGGGCTGTGTGACCGACCCGGCCGAAGTGGCTCTCGAACGCGGCCGCCCCGCCGGCGCCGCCAGCGAGCTGGACCAGGTAGGTCTCGGCCTCACCCTCGACGTCGGCCTCGATCTCGGGCCGGCGATCGGAGCGGTAGAGATCCAGCACCGCGCCGAACGCCCCGGCGGCTTCGGCGTAGTGGTCCTGGCTGAAGTGCGCCCAGCCGGTCTTGTAGAGCGCGATGCGCGGTCAGGCCGGCGTCGGCCCCCTGGGGCGGCACGCCGGTAGAGCTCGATGCTCTCTGGCGTAGCGCTTCTCGTTGAAGCGCATATCGCCCATGCGGCAGCGTCGCTTCCTGGCAGTAGGGCGACGAGGGCATGCTCGCTCACCAGCCGGGTGAACATCTTCTCGGCCTCGGGATCACCTTCGTCGGCGAGGATCGATGCCGGCGTTGAACAGCACCGCGTCCATGTGCTCGAAGCCGGGATCCTGGGCCAGGATCGAGCGGTAGAGCGACAGCGGCTCGCTGTGGCTCAGCACCGGGAGCGGCACGTGGCCGGCGCCGCCCTGGGCCTGATCCTGCACGTAGGCCGCCATCTGGTCGCGGAACTCGTGACGCGCCTCGACCAGCAGCAGGTCGGCGAGCCGGAAGCGCATCTCGCCGCGCGAGGGCGAGTCGGGATGCTGTTCGAGGAACGCGCGGTGAAGCGTGACCGCCTCCGCGCGCCAGCGCACCGCGTCCGGCTGGTCCAGCTCGTCCACCGCGCTGCTGTCGCCGGCCCCGCTCCGCCCACTTGCGCCGGAGAGCAGCGAATCCCGCGCCCGGGGCGGGCAGCCGCGTACCCAGCCCGTAGGCCGAGGCGGCGAGGCCGTAGTCGATCCCTTCGCGCTCGCCGGTGAGGCGCATCCAGCGCCGCCTGGACCGCAGCGTGGGCGCCGTCGGGCGCGGAGTTTGGCGTAGGCGGCGTCGCGCTCGGCCGAGGCCCGGGTCAGCGAGTCGACGCGCGCGGCGAGGCGGTTGCGAGCTCTACGCTCGATCCGGACGCGGCCAGGCTCGAGTCGATCGTGGTCGCAAGGCTCCCGTGCCCAGGCAAGGAGGCGTGGGCAATCGAGTCCTGCTCTCCGGCCTTGGCGATGATCCCGGGGCGCCACGCCTGCTGGTACGAGCGGGCGATCAGCGCCGGACCCCGTCGATCAGGAGCCGCCGCCACGGCATCGACCGCACGCGCCAGCCGCTCCTCGCCGGCCAGCACCGAGTCGGGGCCGGAATATCCGTCGGGAGGCGGCAACGCGCGCTCGCGGTTGGGGCCGTCGAGGTGGAAGAGCGCATCGCGTCCATCCACAGCAGGTTGCCGGCGCATTCCTCGAGCACGGTCCGGGTGCGCAGCAGCACGCGCCGCGCGTGGCCTCGTCGCGCACCGCCCTGGAGCCGCGCGTCGAGCGGCAGTCCAGCGTCGCGCGCAGCGAATCGAGCAGCGACGCGTAGCCGGCCAGGCTGTCGGCCTGGCTGCGCGGTTCGGGTGAGACCGAAGGCCAGATAGCGGCGCGTGGCGCTCCAGTCGTTCCTCCTCACGCACCTCCTGCCAGCGTGTGAGCGAGAGCTCGCCCTGGGCTTCGTCCCGGTCGCGGCGTGCCCCCGGCGACCGCCTGCCACCTCGGGGCCGGAGGCGGGACGGCGTAGGGGGACCGCTCGCCGAAGGCCGGCGCTTCGAGATCAGGCAATGCCGCCTCGGGGCGCTCGCGCAGGTCGGACGAGGTGTCGGCCAGCCCGCGGGCGATGGTGGCACCCGGCGCCATGTCGAGCATCAGTGCGGGCGGGGCGAGCGAATGGCCCTCCCAGGTGCGCCACAGCGAGTCGGGATCCGGCGTCGCGCAGCCAGCGCTTCCAGGATGTCGCGGTGGCAGCGCCCAGTCGTGATCGATCTCGCGGTAGATGCGGTAGGCGTTCTCCCAGCTCCCCTGGTCCAGCCGCCTGCCCGGCCAGCGCCTGCCAGAACCTCGCGGCGGGCGACGCGTAGCCGGAGTCGTCGTGTGCCAGCGCTCCCAGCGCCACCACACCCTGGGTGCTGTCACGCCGCGCTCGATCGCCGCCCAGCCCCTGCATGTGCCGGGCGCGCGCCGCGTAGGCGCTGCCGGCCGGGACCCGGCTCAGCAGGGGGCGGGCGTCCTCGCCGCGCGCGCAGCGCCTCGGTGGCGAGCCGGATTCCCGCGGCACCGGCGAGATCGCGCCCGAGCTGCGAGCTGGCTATCGCCCGCGGCGAGGCGCGTCCACTCCGCGCGATCGTCCTGTCCCGGTGGCCGCCAGCGCCTGGGCCTTGAGGTAGGTGAGGAGCGGCGAGACGTCGCCACGTGATTCCGCGTCGGTGATGAGCGCGAGGCGCCGCAGGCGCGTTGCCGTCGCGCAGCAGCACGCCGGCGGCCAGCGCATCGGCCGACGGGCTTCCGCCCGCGCTCCGCCGCCCGACCCCGGGGCGGGTCCGCCCGCGGGTCGGAAGGAATCGCGATCCAGGTGCTGTCGGGTGCGTGCGCGGCCTCTCCGCCGGCGGTCTCTCGCCTCGGTCGCGACCACCGCCAGCTCGGAATGCAATCCAGCGGGTGTACGGGCTTTCGCGCCGCCAGCCGGCCACGGTGCGCGCCAGCGCCACGAACCGCGAGCGAGCGCCGATCTCGAGATAGGCCTCGGCCGAGCAGGAACGCGGCGCGGTCGGCGTCCTCGAACACGGGCCCGGCCGAGAAGTCGATCGCCTCGAGGTTCTCGATCACGCCCGCGCATGTCGCCGACGGCGCCGTTCCAGCGCGGCACGCCCGAGCCGGAGCAGCGCCTCGTCGGAGGCCGCCGGCGCGACCGCGAGCCGGCGCGGCGCAGCGGCCGCGCTCTCCGCCAGAGCCCCGTGCGCTCCGCCGTCACGCGTCGCCGGTCCTGCCGTGAGGCCGGGCGCGCGCGCGGCCCCGGCCGGTGACGCGCTCATGCACACGAGCATCACGGCCCAGGCCAGGGTCAGACGACCCGGAATCGATGCGAGCGGTCGCACGCCGACTCTCAACCGTCGCCGGGGTGGAGCCTTGCGTCGTGGAGCCAGGTGTTCGCCTGGATGCTCGGGACGCCCTGGTCCGACCGGAGCGTCGAGAGATCGAGGCGCAGCAGGGTCAGGCCATCGCGCGCCGGGTCGAGCGTCACGTACCCGGCATCGCCGGCCGGCCACCGGTCACCGGTGATCGCGACTTCGACGACCTGTTCCCTGGGCTCGACGAAGCCGTGGAAGATCTGAACCACGCCGCCCTTCTGGAGCGAGAGGCACTGCTCGGGCGTGAACGGCACGCTGAGCGTGTCGCCGCCCTCGAGCGTGAGACGCACGCCGGTCAGCGGGGCGTCCGCCGACCAGCCGCTCACCACCACCATCAGCGCGGTCTGCTGCCGCGCCGGCAGAAGTCCTCCTGCAGGATGCCGAGCCGCGTTGCGCTGATCGGCCAGCACGCGATCCATGAGATCCGAGCTGGTTCTCGAGCCGGCCCAGGTCGTTGATGCTGGCCGAGCAGCTGGCGGCGCGCGCAGGCTGTCGTCGGCGGCCGCCACCGAGTCGCGGGCCGCCATCAGGTCGCGCAGCATCTGCTGGTAGGCGAGGAAGCGGGGATCGATCTCGCCTGCATTCCCGACCAGATCGCCCGGCTTCTGGCGCAGCAGGTCGAAGCGCGCGCGGATGAAGTCGCGGTTCTCCTTGAGGAAGCGCAGCGTCGGGTGCTCGTCCTTCTGCGGCCGCGCACGCGCTCGACCGCGCACCGACGCGCGGCGGCTCGGCGCGCGCGGGAAGGCGGGCAGGCGGCCAGGCGGCGAGCGCGAGCGGCTACCGCGATCGCAGCGCAGGTGCGGCGGGCGGCGACGGGCGGCGCATGCTCATCCTCGCCACGTCCGCAGCACCTTGCCGTTCGGCGCGTCCAGCACCACGAACAGCGACGGCAGGTTGGGCGCGCTGTAGACCAGCATCCAGGTGGTGCGGTCGGGCTGATCGGCCTCGATCGCGCCGCGCAGCAGCAGCATGGTGTCCAGGCGACCGTCGTGCTCGTGGCAGAAGCGGCGCGCCGGCCCCTCGTCGGCGACGGTGAAGGCGGCGGCGCTGTCGATCCACTCGGCCGGGATCGGTGGCGCCTCGAACTTCATGGCCAGGTCCTCGGCCACCACGATCTTGCCGTCGCGAACCGAGTAGCCGCGCGCCTTGTGGAGCGCAGGTCGAGTAGAAGAGATAGCCCCAGCGCCGCGACGCCCCGTGCGAGTCGAGCGGCTCGTCGTTCTCGAGGTAGATGAGGGTCGCGTCCTGCGCCCAGATGTTGGCCGCGGCGCCCGCCAGATCGAGCCCGGCGCGCGCGTGGACCGGCGTGCGGTCGCCGGCCGGCGCCGGAGTGGCGAGCGACGCATCAGGAGCGGCAGGAGCAGGCCGGCAAGCGCACGGCGCGCGCCGCGCGCGGGCCGCGGTGCGATGTCGTGTGCCGGGAGGTCGTGCATGGTCGCCTCGCTAGAAGAGGTAGGAGGTCGCGAGCGTGAACTCGATGTTGCTGTCGCGACTGGCGCGAGGTGCCGGCCCCGGTGCTGAACCGGTAGTTGCGCACCTCCCAGCGCGCGTGGCGGTGCGCTTGGAGAGGAACAGCTGCGTGCCGGCGCCGAAGTTGAAGCTCGGCTCGGTGTCGCCCTGCATGATCGAGGAGCCCACGCCGACGGTGACGAACGGCACCATCTGCCGGCCGGGCAGGATCTCGTAGGTGAGGTTCAGGTTGTAGAACAGCATGTGGAACTTCTCGGCCTCGAGCGTGAGGCCGAACAGCGACTCGACGATCTCGGCCGGGCGGTCGATGTGCGTGCACGACGAGCCCCGCCTCGGCCTGCACGCGGTCGAACACGTAGTAGCCGAGGCGCGCGCCGAACACGAGCGAGTTGGACTTGCGGTCGAACGCGTAGCCGCCCGCGTAGCCGCTCAGCACGTAGCTGCCGGTGCGCGTGTAGAGCTTGGGGTTGGGGCGGAACTCGAGGTCGTTCATGTCCTCGAACTCCTGGCACAGATCGCGAGTGGATCCACGCGGTCTCGAAGTCGGAGAGGCGGATGTTGTACCAGGGGCCGCTCTTGGCGATCACCGGGTACACCGCGCCCTTCTCGCAGCACGCCGGCGAGCGCGAAGTGCTCGCCCGGGCCCTGGCGCACCACGTTCTTCCCTTCGCCGGTGATCCGCACCTTGTGCGTGGTGGCCGGGCGGGCGTTGGGGTTCGCGGCGGCTGCGGCCGGCGCGGACGGGGCGGCCGACCCCGACGGTTTCCGCTCCAGCAGGAACTCCGGGGCGCCGCCGACGAGTCGGCCACGGGAGGGACCGGGATCGCGAGCGTGGTGTCGGCCGTGCTCTGCGCGCGCGCGCCCGCCGGCCAGGCCATCGCCAGCAGCGCAGCGGCCGTGACCGCCGCCCGGCGCACCGGGTGCGGAATCGCGAGCCTCACGGGTCGCACCGTTCTTCCTCTCATGGCCGCCTTCGCCCTCCTAGCGAGACCCGAGTGTCCGGGCCACTTCGCAACGTGCACTCCAGTCGCCGAACGTTTCGCGTGCGTAGACGATCTGGCTGCCGGCGCGATGGGCGGTGTCGATCGTGAACGCGCCGCGCATCGAGTCCCAGGCCCACCGACCAGTGCCCGCCGAGCGGGCGCCGCACCGCGAGCCCGCCGCCGCCGGTCCACGTGTCGACCGGGTCCAGCCGACCGCGATCAGGCTCACCGGTCCAGGCGGCTGGATTGTGATCTGGTCCGGGTGGTAGCCGAGACGCAGCCAGCCCCCGTGCCCCGCACCCACAACCGGATCGCCCGGTATTCCACGAGCCGTACCTCCCCACCAGCTCGAGGCTGGTCGCGTGGACCTCGGGGAAGCCCCAGATCGCCGATCGCCTGCTTGGTCCCGGCCCGCCACGGCTCGAGGCCGGTCGCGAAACGCCCCGGCCGACCAGGCCGGTGAGACCCCACCCGAGCCGCGGGGTGGTGTCCCACTGATAATCGGCCAATCCGTATCAGATTGAGTACTTCCGGTGAGGAGAGCGAGCGAGATAAAGCCCGGGACGGGGCCGCCGGGGTGGGTGTCGCGAGGTCCATCGGGTAGGCGGGGGGATCGCCGGGAGCCTCTGCGGCCCGGGCGCTCCCGGCCTGGCGAGAGCGCCAGGGAGGGCCAGGGCCAGCACCGCAGCGACGCCCAAGGACAGGCGGGTGGCGCCCTGCGATCCGGCGCCGAATCCATTCGGGCGGCCGGTGCGCATCAGTTGGGCTGCGGCCCGGTCACGGTGAGCGGCAGGCCCACCGGAAGCACGCGGTACTGGGAGGAAATGAACGGCACGACGACCAGCGAGTCGCCGCCGCCGGGGAGCTCGAGCTTGGTCGCCGAGCCGAGATAGCAGACCAGGAACAATCCCACCGGGGCGCCGGTCGGAACCCCGGCCGAATCCAGCATGGCGGGAACAGTGCCCGAGAACGAAAAGTCGAACGGCTGGATCAGGTGATCCCAGCCGGTCACCTCGCGGGCGTCGCGGCCGAGCGACACCGAGTTGGCGAGCAGCTGATCGATTGCCGCCGCCATCGGCTCGCGCTCGGCGTCGGGACCCACGATCGAGCCGATCGAGTAATGCTGCTGCTGGCGCGCAGCTCCGCCACCACCGCTCCGGTCAGGATCGAGCGGTAGGTGATGTTGGCGCGGCCCGAGATCGCGAGCGTCGATCCCGAGGGCACCGCCTGGAGCGGCAGCAGGTTCGAGTTCGCCAGATCGACGCGCGTCCACTGGTCCTCGATCTTGGGCTCCCACAGGCAGCCGCCGAGCGATCCCCCAGAAACCCCATGAGCACCAGCGCGAGCGCCCCGCCGATGCGGCGGGCGTGCGCGGATAGGGAGATCCGGCGGAGCGCGCGATCAGCGGACAAGGGCGATCCTCCCGCTCTCGCGCGACCCGGCGAGGTCGAGCCGGTAAAGTAGACGCCGGCGCCAAGCGCATGGCCGCGGTCATCGGTGCCGTCCCAGACGATCTCGTTCAGGCCGGGCGTGAACCCGCCGCTCCAGCTCTTGAGCCGGCGCCCCGAGGCGTCGTAGACGCCGAACGTCACCCGCTGCGTGCCGAAATCCGGCAGCACCATCGCGATGCGCGTAGTCGTGGTCATGGGATTGGGCGTGCTGCCGAGCAGGATCGGGCGCTCCGGCAGCGCGCGGCGCCGCTTCCGCTCTGGGCGAGGAAGTGCGCCTGCGCCACGTCAGGTGGGCCCGTCGGCGTAGCTCGAGGCCGCCGAGACGCGCACCAATAGATCTCGACCCGCCTGGGCACCGGCGAAATCGGCCGCCATGAGCGGGACCGTGTGGAGTCCCGCCGCCATGGTGCCGAGCGTCGCGGCTCGAGAGGGTGCGGCCGTTGCCGGCGTCGCGCACCTCGAGCGAGAGCTTCGCCTGGTCGGTGAGCAGGAAGTGCGCGGCCGGCGCGTCGCCGCCCTGGACCGCGAGCTGCGACAGCTCGACGCCGAGCTTCCACAGCCCGACGCCGGTGCCGTCGCCCCACTGGTCGACCGAGATGCCGTTGGGCTGGCCGGCGCGGGTGAGCTTGCCGTCGCGATGGTCGTGGATGTTCACGAACGGCACGTGGAAGCTGCGCGGGTGGGCGAGATCGCCGCTCAGCTCGGCGACCTTGACCAGGTCGGGGCTGAACTTGGTGACGCTCGCCGCCTGCGGCGAGGCCGCATAGACGTTGCCCCACTGGTCGGTGGCGAGCGACGTGAGCAGCTGGGCCTCGTGCCGGACCTCGCCCACCCACTCGAGATGATCGCCCGCATCCCTGAGGTGAACGATGCGGCGGTTGTGAGCGTCGGCCACGTACAGATCGCGGGTGTTGACGCCATCGCTGTGACCCGCCGCCACCGCCATCGGGCCGGCGAAGCGGCCACACCGCTGCCCAGTGCGCCGAGGCGGGCAATGACGCGCGCCCCGCCGGTCTCGAGCGCCAGCGCCGCGACGCCGTTCCTGCCGGTCTCGGCCACGTACAGGCGATCGTCGCCGGGCCGGAACGGCGTGCCGCCGTCCGAGTAGGCGACGTCGAACGGAGCGCTCAGCCCGTCGATCTCGAAGCAGCGGCTCGAGCGTGATCTCGGCGCGGTCGGTGGTGGCCTGGAGCACCACGATGCGGTTGTGGCCGGTGTCGGCGACGTAGACGCGATTCAGCTCGTCGACTGCCATGCCGCGCGGTGAGGACAGCGGGCCGAGCGGCCCGCTGGCGCCGTCGTAGGCGCTCAGGCTCTGCGCCGCGCTCGCCGAACACCAGCCGGTTCCAGCGCGTGATCCGAGACCACCTCGAACTGCCGGGTCTCGAGGTACGGGAAGCGGTCGTACACGTCGACATTGGCGATCGCCACGGTGGCGTACGGGTTCGCGAACAGATCGCGGCCCGCCTGCTCGCGGGCGACGCGCCGGGTGAGCACGTCGACACCCGCCTCGGGCGCCAGCGGCGTCTTCTCGAAGGTGCCCGCGGCGAGCGGGACACCGGGTACAGCATCAGGGCCAGGGCCAGCAGCAGGGTCGTCTCACGTCGGGCTCCTCTCGTCTAACCACGTGCTAGAACCGGAAGTCGAGTGCGGTCTCGACGATGTTGGCCGAGTAGTTGTTGTTGTTGAAGTAGCGCTCGTAGTTCACCGACATGCCGAAGCGCCGCCACAGGTCGTGCTCGGCGGCGAGCTGCGCCAGGTCGAACTCGAGCGTGCCGCCGAACAGGTGCGAGGACAGCGGCCCGAGGCGGTAGTCGCCGGTGCGGTAACCGTTGATGCCGTCGACGGTCGGATACTCGGGGGCCCAGAAGTCGGCACTGGTCTGGGTGTAGTAGCGGTAGCCGTAGCGCACGATGACTCCGTGCGTGATGTACTGGCTCAGGTCGGCGCCCAGCTCGTGCGAGGTGATGCCCCAGTCGTCGTTGTAGAGCCGGTAGTTGAACTTCAGGCTCGACCGGTTGCTGCAGGTACTGGTTGAGCTTGCAGGAACAGCGTCGCGGCGCTGCCGCTCCTCCGGGTGCCGCTCGGGGACGTTGGTGCCGCCCGCGTAGACGTTGCGATAGGGGTTGTGCTGCAGCCCGTGCACGATGTTGTACTCGACGCCCGCGCCGCAGCACCGTGGTCGGCGCCAGCACCTGCGTGGCGACCGACGTTCCAGTGCATGGTCCGCTTGGTCGCGTCGCCGGTGTCTGGTGTCCGAGTCCGCGAGCGGCTTGATCGCGTCCCAGCCGTAGCTGGTGCCGACGGCGATGTTGAGCAGCGCGTCGTGGATAGTCGCGGTTGGTAGCCGGCGGTCGGCATCTGCGCCAGGTAGTCCTTCTCGACCGATACGTAGTAGCTCGACCGTCGCGCGCCGCGGCTCGACCAGCCCGCCCTGGACCTCGTTCCGGACCTTGACGTAGTCCTGGTAGGCGTTGCCCGAGATCGGGCGGCTGGCGGTGGTGATCGCGTCGATCGCCTCCTGCGTTGCCCGCCGGCGCGCTGATCGCGGGGATCGTCACGTGCTCGTTGTTCACGTGCACGCTGAGCGCGGCGAGCACTACGATCGTCGTGGCGTAGTCGCCCATCAGCGATCGCACCGCCACGTGCTTCGAGTCGGTGAAGAAGCGGAACAGCGAGCTCAGGGTCGGCGGGTCGGGCAGCGTCGTCCGCCATTGCGCGGCGCAACGCCTGCGGGGCCGAGCGCCGCCAGTCCGCGAGGACCAGGGCGAGCCGGTAGACGCGCGTCTCAGTTGCACGCGCAGCCTCCGCCGGCGCCGCCGGTGCCGCCGGTCGAGCCTTCGCGCGCCTCGAACGTCTTCATGCGCCGCGCATCGCAGCTTGGCGTCGGCCGAGAACGACATGATGCGAGTCGGCGAGCTGCTCGCGCTGGTAGGCGCGCACCGCGCTGCTGCAGCCGCTGGCCAGCGCCAGCAGCGAGCAGGCGCAGGCGGCGCCGAGCCGCGGCGGCGGAACGCATTCCATTGCGGGGGCGGATCATCGCGTGTCTCCCGTGGTTTCGAGTGCCTGCGTGGACGGGCCGGCCGGCGCCTGCGGCCAGCAATCGCCGCGTGGTCTCGGTGATCGATGCCAGCGTCCGCGGATCGGCCGCCAGTGGCGAGCGCCACCTCGCCGCGCCGGTCGAGCACGATCGTGAACGGCACGTGCGGCAGGTCGAGCCGCGCGCGCCAGGTGGTCGGGTCCGTCGTGGCAGAGCGGGAGCGGAAGCTGCTGCGCGCGGGCGAAGCGCTCGCGACGTTGCGTGCCTCCTCGTCGATCGAGATCGCGACCACGCGGCCGCCACGGCCCGCGACCGAGGTCTGGAACGCGTCCGAGGCGCGGCAGCTCGCGGCGGCAGGGCGGGCACCAGCTGGCCCAGAAGTTCAGCACCACCACCTCGCCTTGCAGCGTGTCAGGAGAGCGCGTCGGCCGTCGACGGTTTTCACCACGCGCGCCCTTGAGCTGGCGACGGAGCGGTCGCGATCCATCGCCGGCTCCGGGTGCTGCCGGCCATCGCCGACCGGACCATGGTCGCGAGCCGACGAGCGCCAGCCACAGCGACGCCAGCAGCGCGGCGCGCGCGCCAGCTGTGTTTCCGCGTACCGTGGTTCGCATGGTCGGCTCCGTTCTCCGTTCGCTCACTTGTACTGGGCGCCGAGCAGCACCCAGAGGTTGAACTGGCGCGTTCTCGACCGCGGTGAGCGAGTCGGGGCCGGTCGGGATGCGACGCCCTGCGCCGGCGTGGGTCCCGAGGCCCAGCACGTAGTCGATCAGCGTCGAGCGGCGCGGGAACGGCGGGTCCACCACCTGCGGCCCGCCGCCCATCATCTCGCCCGAGAGGTTGACGTAGCCGCGCGGGAAGATGCGGTTCATCGCGCGTCGTGTCGGGCACGGCGGTCAGGTCGAGCGTCGTGCCGGCCGGCCGTGCGACCGTGTCGATCGCCGGCGTAGTGGCAGCTCGACGCACTTGGCGGCCACGACCGGGCCGATGTGTCTGCTGGTAGTTGATGATCATGAACTGCGACCTGGGGATGTTCAGGTCGTGCGCCGGCAGCATGCGCGCCGCCATCGGGATTCGGGTTGGTCTGCACCGGCCCGCCCGCCACGCGGTCCTCGTGGCAGCCGACGCACCTGTTGAACTCCTCGCCCGGGCGCACGTAGAGGTGGGTGCGCTTGACCACGAACCCGCGGCCGTTCTGGTCGAGGCGTCGCGAAGCTGATCGGCGTGTTGGCCGGCACCTTGATGCGGAACGAGCCGTCGGACTGCACCGGGGCGAAGCCGATCAGCGCGCGCTTCTCGAAATCGTTCGCCGAGAAGTCGTTCATCTCGCCGGCCAGCGTGGGACGGGCGGCGATCACCGCGATGCTGTCGATCGGGTCCACGCCCTTGCACCGGCCGCTCCTGGCCGTCGTTGGTGCCGCGGTTGAACACGTCCTGCGCGAGGAACACGCCGTAGTCCACGTTGCGGTCGACCGTCGGACGGGATCACCGGCGGCTTGGGACGCGGCGCGAGCAGCTGGGCGTCGTATTCGTTGGCAGGTCGGGTCGTTGTAGAGGAACGTCATGTTGTCGAGCGTGAACGTCGCCGGATCCGACTGGGTGCCGGTGCCGGCCTGGTTGAGCGAGAACGTGTAGAGCCCGTAGTCGACGTCGCCCTCGGTCGCGGCCGGCAGCGAGTAGGAGGCCACGTAGCGGTTGCCGCCGATCGCGCGTGGGTACTTGAACACGCCGTAGCGGCCACGGCTCGCCGTCGTTGTTGACCTGCGCGGTCAGCACGTCCCAGTGCGGTGGACGTCGGTGCCGGTCGCCGGGTCGGCCGGGCCCTCCTCGGTCTTGAGGATCGCCAGCGGGCCCGCGTCACCCTCGATCGCGCGTGGACTCGATTGCCAGCAGGCGGCCGTCGGGGGTCTGGGTGGGATGGAAGAAGTTGCGCGAGTGAGGGCCGAACAGATGGAAGGTTCCCGAGCCGTCCGGATTGGTCACGAACAGCGGGAAACGGTTCATGGTGCCGAAGTGCTCCCAGCGCGTGAACACGACCCGGCCGTCGGACAGCAGCTGCGGGTCGAAGTCGTCGCTCTGGTTGAAGCTCACCCGTTCGAGGTTCGATCCGTCCGCGTCGCATGCGTACAGGTGCTCGGCCGGCGCGTGGTTGTACTCGTCCATCTCGCCGTCGCGGGAGCTGGTGAACATGACCTGGCCGTTGGGCAGGTAGAGCGGATCGAAGTCATGGCCGCCGCCGCTCGTCACCTGGCGCAGCCCGGTGCCGTCGGCGTTGATCTCGAAGATGTTGCGATTGCCCGCCCCGGGCGGACGCATCGAGAACAGGATCTTCTTGCCGTCGAACGACACCTCGGGGTCCGAGATCGCCGCCCCGGTGTAGTTGGTGATCGGGGTCACGATCCCGTCGGGCGAGATGGGCGACAGCTTGAAGAGGTTGCCGTCGGCCCAGGTGCGGTTGAGGGTCTCCACCGCCTGGGTCTTCACGAACACCAGCGCTTCGGTGGTCGCCTCGGGCTGGATCAGGTCATCGGGAGCGCTGTTGCGGCAGCCCGCGATCCCGGCCGCGAGGAGTGCCCCCGAGGCCAGCAGCGCGAGCAACGTGAGCTTCGCGGGATAATGCGTTCGTTTCAGCATGGCGTGAGGTTGTCCTCCGGCTGAGGATTCAGGAGTCACGGCCTGATCGAGCGGTAGAACGCGAGTCCGATGGATTGCTGGAAGTACTGGTAGGCGACAGTGCCTTCCTTGTCGCGCTCGCGGCCCAGCACGGTGTCGTGCCGGAGGTCAGCGCGGATCGCCAGGTCGCCGCGGATGTAGAACTCCAGCCCTCCGCCGATGGCGAGGGCGTTCTTGGTCACAGGGGCGGCGTTGATCGACTGGCCCGGGAACACCAGCATCATTCCGTAGCCGGCGGCCGCGTGCGGCTGGAAGCGGCCGGGGAGCGGGCGGCGCACGATCACGCTCAGCATGTGGAGGGCGGCGTGCACCGACTGCCCCGGGTTGTGACCGATGGACCACTCGTAGCCCAGCCACTGGTTCGGGTGGTAGGTCACGCGCAGCGCGAACAGGCGCTTGGAGCCCAGCATCCCGTAGGCGGGGCTCACCGCCAGGCGGTTCTGGAACGGGCGCACGCCCGGCGCCAGCCGATACGGATGCTCGGCCAGCTCCGGCACCAGGGCTTCGAGGCCGTCGTGCGTGCGCACCGGGCCCGGCACCGGCGCTTCTTCGGCCGCCGGCTCGGGCGCGATCCCGGCCACCGCGGCCGAGTCCGGCGTCTGCGTCTCGTCGGCGCGCGCGGCGCCAGCCGGGTGGAGGCAGAGCGCGAAGCAGCCCCAGCGCCCACGGCGCGAGACGGAGGCCTGGGCGCATCATTGCGGCACCGCCGCCATGATCCAGGCCAGGATCGCCTGGTAGTCGGGATCCGAGGTCGATGCGAAGGGCTTGTAGCTGTGCGGGACTCCCCGGCGCTCACCGCCAGCGGCTTGAGCAGGATCGGGCTGGCCTGCGGGCTCGACGCCGAGACCTGGAGACACACCTGGTCGAAGTCGAACTGCGCATCCTTGGCGCCGGGCGGCGAGAGCTCGAGCGTGCCGCGGATTCCGCCCCCGTGGCAGTCGCCGGTGGCGTCACATCCCTGCCGGATCAGCACCGGCTCGACGCTGGCCTGGAACTCGGAGTAGCTGAGCGCGAGCCGGGTGCCGCCGCTGGGTGGCGCGGGCGGTGCCGTGGGCGAACTGCAGCCCTGGACCGCTCCCGGCGCGACGCTCAACAGCAGCGCCAGCGGCAGAACGGCACGGCGTACTCTCGTGTGCGCAAGCACGGGCCCGAGCCTCCGATCGTGCAGGAACGAATCTCACGCGGTGCGATTTGACCGGGCGCCCGGGTCAGACCCGGGAAGCCCGGTAGAGCTCATGGCAGCGCACGCGTTAGCGCGCCCGCCGCCGGGAACTGCTCACCGTCCGTGGGGAGGAAGCACTCAGACCACGCAAGGACCGGGCCGCACGGGAGGGAAAACGCCGCAGCGCGAGGAGTGGCGCGCGGCGCAGGAGATTAGGAGATCAGAAGTATCGAACCTGTATGAACGGCCGGGCGGCAGGCTCGAGGGTCAGCCGATCCCGCAGCGTTTCTTCCACCCACATGGTATCGACGCTGCCGGTGCCCGGTTGGATCAGGATCGCCGACAGGTCGCCCAGCGCCTTCGCCCGGCGCCGTGCCGCGTCGAGACCCACCACGAACAGCGGCGTATCCCAGCCGTCACATTCCATCGCCGAGGGGAGACCACCGTCACGGCGATCAGGCCCTGCACCGGCCAGCCGGTGCGCGGGTCCATGATGTGGCCGTAAGTCCTGCCGTTCACCGCCACGAACTGCTCGTACTGGCCCGAGGTCGAGATTCCCTCTCCGTGGAGGGTGAGCCGCGCGAGGAACGGAATGCGGTCGCGCGGATCGCGGATGCCGATGCGCCAGCCGGAAGCTCCGGGCGGACTCCCATCGCGAACATGTTGCCCGAGAGGTCCACGAGGGCGTTCCGCACCCCGCGCGCGACCAGGCTCTTGGCAGCGACATCCACCGCGTAGCCCCTTGGCGATGCCGCCGAGATCGATGCGCGTGGCGGGATCGTCGAAGCGCAGCATGCCGGTCTCCGGCGCAAAGTGGACGCGCTGCGCTCCCACGTGAGCGAGCGCGGCCTGGATCTCCGCCTCCGAAGGCACGCGGCGCGGGCCGCCCAGGAACCCCCAGGCGCGCACCAGCGGCTCGACCGTGATGTCGTAGGCGCCGCCGCTCTCCTTCCACAGGGCGAGCGCCGCCTGCAGCACGCGGCCCACCTCGGGGTGGACGCGCGTCTCCTTCGTTCCCGCCTCGCGGTTGAGTCTCGCCACCTCGCTGGTCGTGGTCCAGTTGCTCATCAGCGAGTCGACCCGGCGGAGTTCCGCGAGGGCGATCGCGGCCACGCCCCATGCGGCCGCGGAGTCGTCGGTCACAAGCGTCACGCGCCCGTAGGTTCCCATGGTGTGCTCGGTCCAGGAGACGTTGCGGAGCGCGGGCGCCCCTGGGCTGCGACGTCGTCGCCGCGGGGCGAGCGGGCGGCGACCAGCGTCAGCACCAGAAACAGCACGCACACCGCCGTCGCGCGGCGGGCGCGTCCCGTCATCGCATCCTTGGAACTGGGAAACCCCATTCCACCGTCTCCGAAGCGCATTGCGACCGCGGGCCACCGGGCCCTCTCCGTGATGATCGGCCGGGAGGGTCGGGAGCGCGAGGCGCAACCGCAGCGACCGGGCACAACCCGTTACCAGCCAATGCCATACAGCGTAGGGCGAAGATGGCGTCCACGCCGGCGAATCGGTGGGTGGGCGGTGGGATCGGCGGTCGGATGGTTTAACACCACATTCATATTGCAGCGCCTGTATCAAGTAACGCCGTGCTATCCTCTTTCGGCTCGACAGGCTTGGGCTCCCTGCGCGCCCCGGCCTCCGTTCCGGAGATCGACACCATGGGTCCCTCACCCCGGCGCGTTGCGCAGCGTGGTTTCCGCGCCACGCCGCTCCTGTGGGGAGTGCTCTCGATCCTGGTTCTGCCCGGCCCCGCGTCCACCGCCACTATCCGGGTTCCCGAGGACCAGCCCACGCTGCAGGCCGCGGTGCGCGCGGCCCACTCCGGCGACCTGATCCTGTTCGCACCCGGCACCTATGCCGGCGGAGCGTTCGTCGACAACAAGTCTCTGATCTTCGATTCCTGGTACCGGTTCTCCAGGGACACCAGCTACATCTCCCGCACCGTGCTGACCGCGGTGGCCTCCGGCGCCTGCGGCGGGGCGCCGGGCTGCGCCGGCAACGCGGTGCTGGAGTTCGGCCCCAACGCCGGCTACAGCGGGATCACCGGGCTCACGCTCACCCATGGCGAGAACGGCGTCGCGGCCAGTTCCCGTGTAGACATCACCGCCTGCCACGTGATCGGCAACGGGGACGGCGTGGACTACGTGAGCGGGGCGGGGGCACGATCCGCAACAGCCTGTTCGCCGGGAACAGTGACGACGGCATCGATCTCAACGGCGACATGGAACTGACCATCGCCGACAACGAGATCCGCGACAATGGGGACGACGGGATCGAATACCGCCTGTTTGCCTACGCCGGCCCGGTGCGCACCGTCACCGTGACCGGCAACCGGATCACCGGCAATGGCGAGGACGGGATCCAGCTGATCGACTATTCGTCGGTCGACAGCTTCGTGGTCCGCATCGAGCGCAACCTGTTCCGGGCCAACTTCGACGCCAGCGGCTCGAGCGCCGCGATCGGCTGCATGGCCAACGGCAACTCCGGCCGAGAACCTGAGCGGGGCGGCGATCGCCGAACGCGTGTACGTGATGCACAACACGTTCCTGGGGGAGAAGAACGGGCTGGTGGGCGGCGCCAATACCATCGCGCTCAACAACCTGTTCACCGGCATCGAGAACCGCGCGGTGCGTCGCGTGGGGAAATCGATCACGGCCTGGTCCCTGTTCTGGAACAACCTGGTGAACTACGAGACCAGCGTGGTGGATTCGGCCAGCCTTCGCGTGGCTGATCCCAAGGTCGATCTCGACCGGGCACCTCATGGCCTGGCAGTGCCGCAATCGCGGCCGGCACAAAGTCCTATTACTGGAAAGGGGAGACGGTGCTGAACGAGCCGCCCGGATCCTCGATCGACCTGGGAGCGTATCCGTATGTGTCCAACTGGAGACCGGTGGTGAGGCTCCGGGCCCGACCGGATCGTGCGAATGCCGGCCACGATCCGGCTTCGCCGCCCAGGCGTCCGACGATGGGCGGCTGGTGCCGGAAGGCATGCTCGCCTTCCAATGGGCGCGTGTTGAGCGGTCCGGCGCCGGTGACACTCGATACGCCGAACCTCGCGGCCACGACCGCCACGTTCACGACCGAGGGTCTCTACAGGTCGCTTCGCCGCCTCGGATGGAAGCTGACGGGGGCGGACACGATCAGCATCGCGGTCCAGCAGCTGCTCCGGGCTGGGCGATTTCCCGGTGAGCGCCGCGACCGACGATGCCGAGGAGCAGACCAACAGGCTCCTGTCCGCGAGCGTCTCCGACCTCGAGCTGGTGTACAGCGGCGGCAACCAGGTCGTGGGCCTGCGCTTCCCGGCCGTCGCCATTGCGTCCGGAGGCCGTCATCAGCGCGCCTACATCCAGTTCGTGTCGGACGGGATCCAGTCGGAGCCGACCAACCTGTTGCTGCAGGGCCAGGCGGCCGACAATCCCGGCCCGTTCGTCGCCCAGCTTCCACGACATCTCCGCCTGGCCGCGCACCGCCTCCTCGGCGGTCTGGGCACCGCCGCCCTGGACTGTGCTTCGGTGAGGCCGGCAGCAACCAGCGCACCGCCGACCTTACACGCGTGATCCAGGAGATCATCGCCCGGCCGAGGCTGGCGGAGCGGCAACGCGATCGTGGTGATCGTCTCGGGCGGCGGGCATCGCACCGCCAAGTCGTACGAACGCGATCCCGCCGGGGCGGCGGTGCTGCACATCGAGTTCGAGCCCCAGGCGGTGGCGGTTGGCCTCGAGCCGCCGGCGGATCTCGACCTGCGCACGATCGGCGCCACCGTGGCCCGCGGCGCGGTCGAAGTCGAGTTCGCCCCTCCCGCCGCGCGCCCCGCGCGGCTCGAGCTGGTGGACTTGGCCGGCCGCCGGCTGGCGGCATCTCGAGGTGGTGCGATGGGATCGGCCGGCACCGCGCGAGCCTCGCCCGCGACCTCCCGGCCGGCGTCTCACTTCGTGCACCTCACCCAGGACCGCAGCTCGCGCGTGGTCAAGGCGGTGGCGCTCCGCTAGCGGGTCCGATCAGATTGGCGCGCCATGCCGGGCCCACGCTCCGACCGAACCCACGGCGATGATGGCCCTGCGCGGGCGGAGTGTGACGCCCGCCGCCGCGCGCGCCCGATTCCGGCCAAGTTGCTGGCCGGGATCGAGGCAATGGGGATGCGCGCCACCGAGGCGTTCTGGGCGACTCATGCCGCCCGAGGTGGCAGGACGCGTGCGGCCGCACGTGGAACAGGCGGGGATGGGCTGCTCACGCTGTGCGCCAACAGCGACGCGTTGCGGCTGAATCGCGTGGTCGGGCTCGGCCACCGGGGCGAAGCGAAGCGAGGCGCTGATCGACGCGATCATCGCACGCTTCCGCCGCCACCGGCTGCGGCGGTTCAGCATCGCTCTCCCCCGGGCCGCAGAGCGCCGAGATCGCCGCCTGGCTCTCCGAGCGCAGATCCGCCCGCCACGCTGGCTATGCCGCTGCTGGTGCGCGACGCGCGGCGGCCGATCGCGGCCCTGCCCACCGACCTGCGCGTGGCGAAGGCCACCCGCGGGGACGCGGAGACGATCGTCGCCATCCACGAGCAAAGCTTCGCCGGGCCCCCCAGCCGCAGGCCGTGGGCGCTGGCCGGTACGCGTTCCTGCCCGGGATGGAGCAGTACCTCGCGTGGGCGGGCCGTGTGCCGGTCGGGGCGGGGACGCTGCGCATCGAGGGCGAGCTGGCGTGGCTCGAGGGCGGGCGACGCTGACCTCAGCGGCGGCGCCACGGCGCCCACGCGGCGCTGATCGCGGCGCGGCTCCGCCGGCGCGCGCGCCGGCTGCCGATGGATATGGGTCGAGACTGCCGAGCCCGAGCCCGGCCGGCCCGCGGTCTCGAACCGCAACTCTGGTGCGCATCGGGGTTCAGGCCCGCGGTGCGTCAAGCCGGCGTTCGTGTGGCACGCGGACTGATGCCGCCCGCGTGCAGGCCTGCGGCCCGGCTCCGCGCCGGGACCGTGCCCTGACGCGGCGCGCCAGCAATACCGTGATGTCGTCGGCCAGCCCGCTGCCGGCCTCGAACGAGCGCACCTCGCGCACCAGCGCGGCGGCGATCTCGGCGCACGGGCGCGGGTGCAGGCGCCGCAGCGTTTCCTCGAGCGCGGGCTCGCCCCACAGCTCACCCGACGCGTCGGCGCCTCGGTCACGCCGTCGGTGTAGGCGCGAGCAGATCGCCGCGCGCGAGCGTCGCCTCGCCGCTCTCGACAGCGCGTCTGCGCGGAAGATCGCCCAGCACCAGGGCCGCCCGCGCTCAGCCACTCGATCGATCTTCCGTCGCCGCGCAACAGCGCCGGCGGATTGTGCCCGGCGTTGGCGTAGACCGAGCTTCCCGCTCGCAGCGTCGACGCATCCCAGGAACGCGGTCACGAACCGGCCGGTCTCGACGCTGCGGTGCAGGAACTCGTTGCAGCGGCCCGCGAGCTGATCGGGCGCGAGCGGCGTTCGCGTCCTGGCTCATCAGCGAGGCGCGGAAGCCGGACATGAGCAGCGCCGCCGGCACGCTCTGCCCGAGACGTCGGCGATCACCAGCAGCACCCGCCCGCCGCCCAGGTCGAAGTGATCGTAGTAAGTCGCCGCCCACCTCGCGCGCCGGCTCGCTCTGCCCCGCGATCCTCGAGTCCCGCCACCTCGGGCGGCGCTTCCGGCAGCACGCCGCGCTGGATGCGCCGCGCCAGCTCCAGCTCGCTCTCGAGACGGTGCGCTCCTCTCTCGAGGCGCGCGCGCCGCGCTCCAGCCCCTCGGCCATGCGGTTGGAACTGGCGGGCCGCGTCCCATAGGTCGTCATCGCCCTGGATCTCGATGCGCGGTGGTGAAGGTCGCCGCGTCCCACCGCCGCCGCTCCGTCGCGCACCGCGCCCACCGCGCGGGCGATGCTGCGTCCCATGCCATTCACCATGGAGAAGTCCAGCCATGCGAGCGCGGCAGCATGAGCAGCAGCACCAGCAACCCCAGCAACACCAGCGGCACCACCTGAGCGGGTTCTCGCGCACGTTGGCGAACAGGCCGGCGAGGGTTGCGCCCGGGTGCGGCGCGGGCCGTGAGCAGTGAAGTCCGAGCGCCGCCATCGCCCGCGTTGGAACTCGATGCCGGGATCCGCGCGTTGCAGCCCCGCTTCGGCCAGCGACTGGGCGCTCTTGAACGGTGTCCTCCTGGGACCCGGCTCCGACCACGTCGGACCCCGGCCGTTGCTCTGGGAGATCGCGACCACCAGCGGCCCCGCGCCGCGCCGTCGCCGTCTGGCGTGCGCGCTTCGAATCGCTGCACGCCAGCCGTGGACGTCTGCGCCATCAGAGGACGTCGAGCGTGTCGTGCCAGGAGCTCGAGCCGCCTGGGATCACGTGCAGTCGCCGCGGATCTCGAGCCGTCGTCCCCGCGCATCACGAACCGGGCCTGCCCAGGATCGGCGCGACCGGTCGAGTCGAGCGCGCCTGCCACCCGGAGAGCGGGAGGCCCGCGACGCCCGCCGCGGCGGCGGCGCGGGTCGCCGCCCCCCATCCAGCGCCTGGCCCGCGAGGCCCACGCCGACACCCCGCCCGGGCAGAGAATCGAGGCCACCGCGAGCCACGGCCCGAAAGCTTCGTCTCACCCGGGATGGTGTCGCCAAGCCGCACCCGGCCCGAGGCCGCACCGCGGTCCAGCCAGTTGCAGGCGGTGCCGCGCCAGCGCCGCTCCCGTTCAATCGGCGAGGCCGGGCGCTGGATTTCTCCACCGGCGTCGCGCTCTCGACGCGACGCGGTGAGCTGGGCGGCGACGCGGTCCGGACGCGTCGGCGATCGTCCGCCGCCCGGCCAGATGGGCTACGATCGGTAAAGCTGACGCCCAAAAGCGTCGTGGCGACCCACAAAGCGCGATGGCGATGGCGAGCGTGTACCGCCAGCAGCTCCAGCACGGGAGAGCGCGAGCTGCCGCGTGGCGGCGCGGATCCCGAGCGAGGGATCGCGCGTGAAGGCGATAGGCCACCGCCTTGACCAAGCCCCGATCAGCGCGCGTAGATGCGCGCCATGCCGAGCACGGATGCGGGTGAGCGTGCCGATCGGCGCCAGATCCGCCGACCAGCCGCTCTGCCGACTCGCCCGGCCACAGCAGCACAAACGCCGCCAGCGCCGCGGCCCCGGCTGAGGTGCGGAACAGGGCGATGGTGCCAAGGGCGGCCTTGCGCCAGCGCGGAAGGCGCAGCAGCCAGCACCCTGAAGATCGTGAACGCCCACCCACGGGCCTGTGGAAGACTTCCGCGCGTAGCAGGGACCGCCGTCAGCGCGAACGGCGCGCGCACTGGATGGCGCGTGAGACGGAACGGTCCCCGCAGGGCGAGCGAGGCCGAGCGCGATCGAACGCCACCGGGGCGGCGGCGAGCGCGGTGAGGATCGCGCGACCTGTGAGCCCGGCGAGCTCGGAGCCGTGCTGGCCAGTATGCGCCGGCAGCATTCCGGCGCCGAGCGCGCTGTCGCGCAGTCACCGAAACGGATCAGGAGCCGCGCGCTGCCTGGGGTTCCGCCGCGCGCCCGGCGCGCCACGCGCGCGCGACCAGCGGCAGCGACCAGCACGGGCCAGCGCGGCCGAAAGCCATGCGGAGTTCAGCCCGATCCCGGGGACTGCCGTCAGTCGAGACGTGGAGAGGGGTGCGCGTCGACCTGAGATTGCGGCCAAATCTCGGCGGACGAGGATCTGCCTTCCTCGAGGCGCTGGACGCCTGGGCCGGTGTATACCGGGACGAGGTGAGACCTCGGTCCGCGCCGGGGAGCCAGCCGCGCTCACTCCGTCCCACGAGCGCCGAGCTGGCGTCCTCGCCGGGAGAACTCCATGTCCTGCAGCAGGCCGGATCTGCCTGCCCTGGAGGTCGAAGATCTCGAGTCGGACGCGTCCGTACGGATGTTGCGGAGCGTTCTAAAGTCAGAGCGTGTGACGCCTGCCTGAGCGAGGGATTCGGGTGCGGGGGGCCGGCCTGGAAAGAGAACAAGGGTCGATCCGGTTTCTCTACTGCGGGGGCGACCGGTTGCAGAGCGCCGTTCAGCATCACCGGGTACCTGGCGTCCTCGCGCTCGACACGGCCAGGTTCTGGCTTGCCGTCCCCGTTTCACGCGTCGCCGATCGCCACCCCCGGAGATGGCTCGTTCCGCTAGGCTGCAGTCGGATTCGTCCGCCGAGCGTCCCATCGCTGCTGCTGTCGCCGGCGCGCAGACCGAGGACGAGGATTGCCTCGCGGTCACGAGGTCGAGCTATGCCGTCGGTTGCCGACGTCCCCGATCGCCAGGCGGACTCGGTATGGCCGGCCGCATGACGTGGTCTTTGCCTCTGAAGCTCCCGCTGCCGGAACTCCGAGGCGGAGACCGCCAACCAGAATTCCCCGCTCGTCGCGGCGAGGTCCAGCCTGCCGTCGCCGAACCAGATCCGCCCCGTCACCACCGGCCCGGCGCCGTGGCCGTGTAGCGGGCCTCCGTGTGCGTCCAGAACTCCCCGGTGTTACCGTTGCCGGGGCAGCATCGAGACATTGCCCGCGACCACAGCGTTGGCGGTCCACGATCTCGGACCCTGCTGTCGGCAAAGTTGAAATCCCCGATCACGCACCGGGTTGCCGAACCCGCCGGCCGGATAGGCGCTGGATCGGATCGAGCGCCACACACCGTTCCCAGGGCCGATCCGGACCGCGACATCGCGCAGAGGGTGACGGCTGCCACCGCCAGGTCGGGGAGATGCCGTCGCACGTTGAGGTTCCCGATCGCCACCGGAGCTGGGCGCGGTATCGACAACCTGATGCGGGAAGGTCGATGCGCGCCGCGAAGGTCCAGCATCGCCGCTGCCGAGCAGCCGAGACGTCGCCCCCACCGTCCGCGGTCTGGTCGGGCTGCGTCGGCGTTCAGTCCCCGATCCTCACGTCACGGGGAACGGCCAGAAAGCTGTATAGTCGGTCTTCGTCCCGAAGGTGCGCCGTCCCTGTTGCTCGAGCAACACCGAGATCATGCTCGGATTGCTGTTGTTCGTCGCCAATAGGTCGGGCTTGGTTGCCGGCGTTGAGATCCTGATCGTCACGAACGCCAGGTAGGGGCCGCGAATGTCAAACTCGCTCATGGCCCCGAAGCCCTGCTGCAGCCGTTGCTCGGGAGCACCGCGATTTTCGGACGCGCTGGCTCACCACGGCCAGGTCGAGTCTGCCGTCGGCGTTGAGATCTGCCATCGCCACAAACCGACACGTCCATCCCGCGAGGAAGTCGGTCTTCAGGCTGAAGCCGCTGGCGCCGTTGCTGAACAGCACCGGAGACCGTGTTGAGTTGGTGTTGCGATCGCCAGGTCCGGGCCTGGCCGGCTGTCGTTGTTGAGGTCGCCGATCGCGACGCATCCCGGGTATGGGCCCGCGCTTTATGTCGGTCTTTGCCCCAAAGCCAGGCCATCGCCGTTGCCGAGCAGCACCGAGACTGTGCTCTGGTGAAGTTCGAGTTGGAAGCCGCCGTGAGATCGGGTTTGCCATCCGCGTTGAGGTCGCCAGATCGGCAGACAGCTATGAGAAGGCCCCGGTAGCTAGCGCTTCACTTCGCTCCAAAGGTCCTGGGTGCCGTTCCCGAGCAGCACCGAGACCGTGCTGTCTGGATTCGCTGCCAGCCGCCAGGTCGACCCCGCCATCGCCATTGAGAGACTGTACGCCGCCAGGTGGTCGAGCGGAGGTCCTGATGACGTGAAGTCGGTCTCTTCGCGCCAAAGCTCGTTCCACCTGTAAGCAGCACCGGAGACTGTTCCGATGTAGTCGTATATTTGCGGCGCAGCCATTTTTGTTCCTGCCGCCAGAATGGACTTGCCGTCCCTGGGTTGAAACTATGATCACCACGGAGCAAAGCGTCGCGCTATCCGAAATCGGCTTTAGCCCGGAAGGTAACGGGGTCGTTGCCGCTGGCAGGACCGAGATTTATCCGTTGTAATGCCGTGGCCTGCCCCTGGTTCGGCCACCGCGAGGTCGGGTTTGCCATCGCCGTTGAGGTCGCCGATCGCGACGGAGAGACGTAATAGTCCCCGCAGTGTAGTCCGTCTGCGGTGAACCTCCCGGCACCGTCGTTGTGAGCGGTACCCGAGACCGAGTTGGAGCTGGCATTCGCCGCTCACCATCGGGCTTCTTGCCGTCGGCGCTGAGATCGGCGATCGCCAGGGCAGCATCCGTCCCTGCGCTTCAAACGGGAAGAACGGCGGGCGAAGAGGGTGCTCGCACTGCCGCGGGCCGATCGCGGCGAGGCGGCGATAACCATCGCCCGGTTTGACTGAATCGCGCGGCAAGGCCAGCGGAAGGGCGTGCCATTAGCATGAGCGGCCCCGATCGGGTCACAACATGGAGTCGGATAGGGTCGCGAGCACGGCAAGTCTACTGGTTCGGCGGAAGCACGCCCTAGCGGATTCCCTCAGACCCCGCTGATTCGCCCCGGGCCCGTTCAACACGTTGGTCCCCAAGGTCATACTTCGTCATCACCCGCGCTCCCGCTCGGCGCCGCGCGATTCATCGCGACGCCGGTGTCGTGGGCGGCCGCCGCGCCCGGCGCGCCGGACCTGGCGGCAGCCAGCGTCAGGTGGAGAGGGCGCAGGGTCCGGTTCGCGTCGCCCACCAGAGGTCGGCTTGCGGTGCGCAGTCGCAGGCGAACGACCGCTGGCAGCGAGACGCGTTACCGTGCCGGGCATCGACGCCGGGGCTGCCGCCAGTCGCCGAGTCAGTGTGCGCTGGAGTGGGCCGTCGCTGGGTGAGCGGGCCGCGGATCACGGTGAAGACCACGGTGTGTCCGCGCTGATTGTGCCGCGGAGGTGACGATCTGCCACCGAACGCGGCCGCGATCTTGTCCTCGCGGCAGACATTGCAGGCTTCGGGCCTGCGTCGCGACGAGATAATGACCGACAATGACGGCAGCCACGGTCATCAGAGGCGGTGGCACGGGGAGGCTCGAGCTTGTCGTATCTCGTACCGGGCTGCGGATGATTCTCCCCGCCCATCGGAAGTACCGACTGGCGCTGGGAATGTGGTCCTGCTCGGAGAGATTGATTCGGCATCGGCACCTTGAACCGCGCGAGCAGCGCCTTGGCGGTGTCGTCGCGGCGAGTCATCGTTCTCGGACGAGTCGCAGCCAGGCTCGTGATCCAGCGCTCGTCGCGCCGGCGCCGGTCACGCCGCAGCAGATCCAGGCCCGATCGCCGGGCCCTTCCCGATCGTGTGGCATGCGAGGCAGCGCGTGTCGAACAGCGTCTTGCCCTGCAGCGTCTCGGGATCGCGTCGGGCTCGCGGTCGCCGGGATGTTGTGGTGCTCGAGCGGTTCGCTGGCGCGGCTCCGGCGTGCCGCCGGTGGCGTCGATCACGCCGATCGCGCCCTGCGAGGCGTTGGCGAAATGGTGGTCGACCATGACGTACTTGCCGCTCTCGGGAATCCTGAACTCGACGATCGCCGAGCCGCTCGAAGCGGCAGCAGCACGGTCTGCATGCCGCGGAACTGGTTGTCGGGATTGCCGTCGATCCAGACGCGGTCGAAGATCGTGCCCACGACGTGGAAGCTCGAGGTGTTGCTCGGGCCGACGTTCAGCACGTAGAGCCGCACCCGCTCGCCCGGCCTTGGCCGGCAGCGGATGATCGACCATGCCGTTGTACGACGCCGTTGAACACCGGTGTAGGTCGACGCCTTGGTGCGCAGCCTTGTCGGTGTCGAGCACGTACAGCGGCTGTGCCGTCCGACCGTGCGCTCTGCCGGATCCGGGCTTGGCGTAGAACTCGCTCTGGATGACCGCGTACTCGCGGTCGACCTTGGTCGGATAGCCGTCGCGCGGCTCGGCGATCAGCAGCGCCGTACATGCCCGAGGCGATGTGCTCGAGGATCATCGGCGTGCCGCAGTGGTACATGAAGACGCCGGGGTAGTTGAGCTGTGAACTCGAACGAGATCGTCTGGCCCGGCGCGATCGAGCGGTACTTGTCCTGCGGCGACACCATCGCCGCGTGGAAGTCCATCGAGTGCATCATCGGCATCGCCGAACGACGGCATGCCGGGCATCGGCTCGTCGCTGCGGTTGGTCATGCTGAAGCGGATCCGGTCGCCCGACGCGCGCGTGCACGATCGGGCCCGGAACGTGGCCGCCGAACGTCCAGGCGTTGAAGTGCACGCCCGGAGCGATCTCGATCACGCGGTCGACGACGTCGATCTGGATCGTCTTCACGCTTCCGGCGGTGAGCGCGCCGACGGAAGGCGCGATGCTGAGCGCCTCACCGGAGAAAAAATGGTCCGGTATGACGCTGCGGCGAGAGTGCGGCTGGCGCTGGGTGAGGTCCATGCGCTGATTCATCGTAGCGGTCCGGGGCGGGCGAGCAGCCGGCCAGGACGATCGTCAGTGCGAGCGGCAAGGTCCAAGCGAACCGTGCCAGCCATGACTACACCGTCATCACCCGTGCCTGCTCGGCGCCCACGCGGCCGGTGCGGCAGGCGGGGAGGCGAGGAACTCCGCGGCATGGGCGCGCCTGCAACTCGAGCGCTTCGGCCAGGCGGTCGCCCGGCAGACGCGTCGATGCAGGCGAGGATACGGGCGCGCACGTCGCGCTCGCTGGTGCTCGAGGGCTCGGGCGAGGCCGGCCATGTGCGTGGTGACGCCCTCCAGCGGGCCGGCTTTCGAGCGGGCGACGCGTGGCGCCGCGGGCTTCGCCGCCCACCAGCGCCTCACGCGCGCTTGCAGCGCCTCGTCCATGGGCGCGGCGTGGTCGGCGAGCCAGCCCACCGCGTCACGCGCGCAACGCACCGTCTCGCCGGTGAGCAGCATGCGCGCGAGGCGGCCCACGCGCTCGCGCGGCGCGCGGCGGAACGGCCAGTGGCAGCCTTCCATGCCCGGCACCACCGGCAGCGTGACCTCGGGCCAGCCGAGCCGCGCGTCCTCGACCGCGCACCAGATGGTGGCAGTGCATGAGCAGCTCGAGCATGCCGCCCAGGCAGCGCTTGCCGCGCGACGAATCCGACCGACGACTTCGAACTGGTCGTGCAAGCGCCACGCGCCGTGCGCGGGCCAGCCGCGCGGTGATCGCGAGTCCCGCCTCCACGTCGTCGAGCGCGGAGAAGAAGTCGGCGGTGTCGGCGCCCACCATCTGGGTCGCGAGGTGGAAGTCGCCGGTCAGGATCACGCGGCGGATCTTCGGCCTTCGAGCCAGTCGAGCGCGCGGTTCAGCTCGCGGTCCACGTCCCACGAGTAGCTCTCGCGCGAGAGCGTCACGCACGCCCACCGTGCCGTCGTGCTCGGCGTTGACGTAGAGCTGCTCCCAGTCCGGCGCCGTCCATCGCGCTCGAGCGTCTTCGGGATGCCAGGCGCTCGCGCGGCCGCCGGGTGAACGCGGTGATACGCCTCGACCGTGCGATCGCACCGCCGTCGGGCCCAGCGCACGCATCGTCGGCGAGCGCGCCGCTGGCGGAACTGGGCGCACAGCTCGCCGATCGCGTTCATGACCGGCGAGATGCGCGCGCCGCTCGTGGAGCATGCAGGCTCGTCATCTGGAACAACGGGCCCAGGATCGCGACGCGGAACGCCTCGTGCTCGGCCTCGGTGAGCGTCCAGTCCACCACCGGGCGAAGGTGATCGGGCGGGTACCACGCCTGCCCGGTGTCCTTGCGCTCGATCAGCTCCGGCGTCGGGCGGAACAGGTCGCCGTAGACCTCGGCGAGATGGTGCAGGCACGACCAGGTGAGGAAGTCGGCGCCCTTGGCGCCGATCGCGTCGCTGGGCGCGGAACGGATTGGGGCCGAGCAGCCTGCGCTGTCAGCTTGTCGATCTTCCAGAAGGGCATGTTGGTGCGGCGGTGATGGACGCAGCCCGGCCAGCGTCACGCCGCAGAACAACACGTCGAGCACGAACGACCAGTGATCGCTCACCGCCACCGGGATCAAGCCAGCGCCCACAGTAGCCGCGTGACGTCCGAGGGCGTCTGCTCCACCACCTCGTACACCTTGTTGATCTCGTGCGGGAACGCCGGGTGCGCGATCCCGACGCCCAGCTCGCGGCAGGGGAAGCCCGAGGTCACCGAGGCGGATCTCGATCTCCGGGAACGCGTCGCGGAACAGGTGCGTAGTGCGGCTGTCTTGCGCCTCGAGGATCTCGGGGATCGCTTCCGAGCAGGAAGCGCGGCTTCATCGCCGCGAGATCGCCAGGCGGCGTCCGCCCGTCGTACGTGAGCCGCACGATGCCTGCTCATGATGCGGTCGGCGCGCCTCGCGCGCCGAACGCCTGACGAGGCCCGGATACTGGCGCCCGATGCCCGTCCGGGCCGCCGGGAAATCGAGCGCGATCACGCGCACGCCGAGGGGCTCGAGCCGCGAGCCGAGCTGCATGGTCTTGCCGGCACCGACGATCCCGTTCCCGCCCGAGATGACCAGTGCACCGCGATCGGAGGCGGCCCGAACACCCGCTCGACCAGCCGACTCCACGTCCACCGGGAGCGCTCCGCGGCGGAAGATGTCGAGCACCGAGCCGAGACCCAGCGCTTCCAGCGTCGCGGGTCGCATCGCGCGCACGCTCGATCGTCCGCGATCGGGGAGCGCCTGTTCCTGCACCGCACCGCTCATCGTGTGCCCCTCCTGTCCGGATCCGTCACCTCGAACAGCGCCGCGATCCCCACGTCGCCGGCGGCACAGCCGAACACGAGCACGTAGCCGCCGCCCAGCTCCACCGCCTCCTCGAGCCCTTCGATGAGCGAGCGGGTGAGCGTCGGGCCCTGCGGATGACCCCACACCAGCGAGCAGCCGGTGCGGTTCATCTTGCGCCAGTCGTAGCCGGTCACGCGCGTGAACACGGCGTCGTTGACCGCGAACGGGTTGTGGTTCTTGACCACCGCGATCGAGTCCATCGTGATCCCGGTGCGCTCGAGCAGCCGCTTGACCGCGAACGCCGGCGCCTCCGGCATCAGGCTGGGTTCGGTGCGCGCCTCGGCTCTTGGCCACGAAGCGGATCGCGATCTCGGGGCGCTGGGAGAGCTCGCGCGCGCGCTCGTCGCTGGTCACGATGCAGCGTCGCCAGCCCGTCCGAGGCGTGCGTCTGGGTGCCGCTCGTGACGCAGGTGTCCAGCTCGCGCTGGGCGTTGAGCGAAGCCAGCGAGACCTCGCGCACGCCGACATCGTCCGTAATCGCGGCCCAGCGGGCCGCCCGGCGACGTTCGAGCACGTCGAAGCGGCACCAGCACGCGCTCGAGGAAGCCCGACGCCCTGGCCTCGAAGTACTGGCGGTGGCGCACGAACGCCACCTCGTCCACCTCGGCCCGGTCGAGCCGATGGTACTTGCGCGCGGGTCAGGCCGGCAGCGGCGATCATCGCCTTGCCGGTCGCGGGATCGAAGCCGAAGTTGTCCCACACGTCGGCGATCGCCTGCGTGCCGCTGGTGCGTGCGGCGCTCGGGAAAGACGCCGACCGGCGAGTCGCTGGTGCGGTCGAACGTGAGCACACCGACCGCATCGTGCGCGCGCGACTCGATCTCGGCGCCGGCCAGCAGCACGGCCTGGAGCCCGGTCGCACACGCCTGCTCCACGTGATAGCCGGGGAGGCGGCGACCCATGCAGCTCGCCACCAACGGGCGCGGTCCAGAACTTCCAGTGCCAGGGGATGGTCGAGCCGATCACCAGGTACTCGAGGGCGTGGCTCGGGCACGCCGCGCAGCGAGAGCATGCGCGCCATCGCCTCGCCCGCGAACTGCCCGATGTTCACCTCGGCGAGCGGGCTGGTCTGCCAGGCGGGAAAGTAGCTCGCGCCCCAGGTGCCGTAGGGAATGCGGGCGCGCGGAAACATGCGGTCGGTCGCGATCACGCGGCACAGTGGACCACGAACCGGGGCCCCAAGTCGAATCTGCGATGGGTCGGTCGTATACTCCGCCGACGATGAAGATCTCGGTTCTGGGCTCGGGCGCGGTCGGCCAGGTACTGGCCGATGGATTCCTGAGCTACGGCGACACCGCCGTCATGCGCGGCAGCCGCGAGCCGGGCAAACTCGCCGAATGGCAGGCGAAGGCGGGAGCGAAGGCCTCTGACCGGCAGCTTCTCCGAGGCGGCGCGCTTCGGCGAAGTGGTGGTGCTCGCGGTCAAGGGCATCGGCCGCCGAGTCGGTGCTCGACCTGTGCGGGGCGGAGCACTCGATGGCAAGGTGGTGATCGACACCACCAACCCGATCGCCGAGCAGCCGCCGGTCAGAACGGCGTGCTGTCCTTACTTCACCACCCTCGACCGCTCGCTCGATGGAGCGGCTCCAGACCCGCGCTCCACGCGGCGCGTTTCGTCAAGGCGTTCTCGTGCGTCGGCAATGCGCTGATGGTGAATCCCGGACTCCCGGGCGGGCCGCCGTCGATGTTCATCTGCGGGAACGATGCCGCCGCCAAGGCCGGAAGTGCGGACGATCCTCGACCGCTTCGGCTGGGCGACCGAGGACCTGGGCGGCGTCGAGGCGGCGCGCGCCATCGAGCCGCTGTGCATCCTGTGGTGCGTTCCCGGCTTCCTCGGCAACGGCTGGGCACACGCGCTCAAGATGCTGCGGGTCTCGAGCTGCCCGCGCGATGCGATAGCTCGCGCCGCCGATTCAGAATTTCCATTTGACGCGTTTGCGCAGTCTCATGGACCTGCATCCAACGCCGATTGCGTAGATGCGCGCCAAGGGTGTGCTGTGGGCCCGTGGACGGGCTGAAACAACGCGGCCGTGTCCGAAGTCACCGCAAGCGTCGTTCGGCGGAGCTCTGCGGCCATCCCAGGGCGTCGAGAACGCCCGTGCTACAAATGGTGCGTTCGCCCCCGCGAGCCCCGTCGACACCCGCCCCCGAAGCGGAGTGTCCCGTGAAGCGCTACTCGCTGTCGCACCTGTCGGATGAGTCATTGCTCCAGTGGTCTGATCGCTCTCGTCGCCCAGGACCGCATCACCACCGCCGAGATGCTCGCCCACATCGCCGAGGTGGATGAGCGCAAGCTCTACCTGCCGGCGCGTAATCCTTCCATGTATCTCTACTGCGTCCGGGAGCTGCACCTGTCCGAGGATGCGGCCGCCAAGCGCATCCAGGCGGCCCGGGCGGCCCGGCGCTTCCCGGTCATCTTCGCGGCGGTGGCCAGCGGGCGGCCTGCACCTGAGCGGCGTGGTCCTCCTCGCACCCCATCTCGTCGAGGAGACGGCGGCCGATCTGATCGCTGCCGCCGCGCACAAGACCAAGTCCGAGATCGAGCAACTGCTGGCCGATCGGTTTCCCAAGTCGGACCTGCTGACGTGGGTGGCCGAACTCGCCGGTGGCTTCAGCCGCAGAGGAACATGCCCCGGGGCATGTTGACGACCCGCAAGTCGTTGCGAAATCAGCATCGGATCTCGTCGCAACTCGTCCCGGGACGAGTGGAGACCCGGGCCAGGGTAACGCCGCCTCGTCCCAGTCGGTGGCGCTCCGGGCGACGTTGAGCCGGGAGACGAGCGAGAAGCTGCGCTACGCGCAGGAGCTGCTCGGGCACCAGGTCCCGAGCGGTGACCTGGCCCAGGTTCTCGACCGGGTGCTGGATCTCGCGATCGCGCAGCTCGAGAAGCAGAAGTTCGGCGCGACCCCACGTCCTCGTTCTGGCGGTCGGAAGTCAGCCAGGCCCCGCTACATCCCTTTGTCGGTGCGGCGGGCGGTTTGGAAGCGGGATGGCGGGCAGTGTGCGTACGTGAGCGAGAGCGGGCACCGGTGCGAGGCGAGAAGGCCGCTGGAGTTCGATCACGTGCTGGAAGTTGCGCGCGGGGGCGAAGCGACGGTCGATGGGGTTCGGCTGCTGTGCCGCGCGCACAACCAGCACGCCGCCGAGCGCGCGTTCGGGGCGGAGTTCATGCGCCGCAAGCGGGTTGCTGCTGCCGAATCCCGCGCTTCATCCGAGGCCCGTGCGGATCGCCCCGGAACCCAATCCGGAGCAGCCCCGCTTGGCACCGCGCAGCAAGGAGTCGCGGGCTTACTCCTTTTGAATGAACGTTCCGGCCTGAAGCTCGGCGTACGCCTGGCGCAGCTCCTCGCGCGTGTTCATCACGATCGGGCCCGCCCATGCCACCGGTTCTTCGAGCGGCTTGCCCGAGACCAGCAGGAAGCGGATGCCCTTCTCGCCGGGCGCGCACGGCGACCTCGTCGCCGGGGCCGAACATGACCAGCGAGCGGTCGCCGACCGGCTCGCGGGCCACGATCTCGTAGGGCCCGGGCTGCTCGATCAGCACGCCGGTGGGCGGCGCGGCATCACGGAACGTGCCTTCGCCCTCGAACACGTACGCGAACGCATTGCGCCGCGTGTCCATCGGGAGCGACTTGCGCACGTTGGGCGGCACCCACACGTCGAGATAGGTGGATCGGCGGCGACGCCGTCGACCGGGCCGCGCTTGCCCCAGAAGTCGCCGGTGATGACCCGCACGCGGGTGCCGTCGTCGTCCACCACCTCGGGAATGTCGCGTCCCAGCACGTCCTGGTAGCGCGGAGCGGTCATCTTGAGCGACGAGGGCAGGTTCGCCCAGCAGCTGGAACCCGTGCATGCGTCCCTGGCTGTCGCCCTGCGGCATCTCCTGGTGGAGGATGCCGCGACCGGCGGTCATCCACTGGATGTCGCCGGCGCCGAGCGATGCCGCGAGTTGCCCAGGCTGTCCCCGTGCGCCACGGTGCCCGCCAGCACGTAGGTGATGGTCTCGATCCCGCGGTGCGGATGCCACGGAAAGCCCGGCCAGGTAGTCGGCGGGGCGATCGTTGCGGAAGTCGTCCAGCAGCAGGAACGGGTCGGTCTCCGTCGGTATCGCCAAAGCCGAACGCGCGGCGGAGCTTGACGCCCGCGCCCTCGATGGTCGGCTGAGCGGGTGACGATGCGCCGGATGGGACGGATGGACATGGCAAGCCTCGGTCGAAGAACTGCGTGCGCGCGTCGAAACGGGCCGCGGACGAAGCGCCGCGGCAGTCCACGGATCGGGGCTTAGATGCAGCGACCGGCCCAGCGATCCTGCGCGTGGGGTGGGGGCATGCCGGGACCCGATCCCCGTGGCTCGCTCCGGGTGACGGAGGGCCGCCCGGGGCCGGCCGATCAGCGCGGGCGCATCTCGGGGGTCTGAAGCAGGGCGGCGATCTGGGAGACCAACTCTCGCTCGCCTTCCCGGCCGCGCGCTGGTAGCACTCCTCGACGTTCGCCATGAGCGCTGCATGGTACCCGGGGTCGACACCGTCGCGTGAAGGTGAGGAAGTGGTAGCGCATCGCCCGTCGCCGAGCTGCTCGAAGGCCTGCGTTCCGGCGCGGATCTCCGAGCATCTGCCGCTGGATTTCGTGCGGGTAGAAGTCCATGCGGTGAAGGTGCGCGACCAGGAACGGTACCCCGGCACGCGCAGCGAGAGCAATGACCGCCCGGGCGGCGCCTCGGCGGGAGGTGTGGTCGCCGGTGTCCCGGTATCGGTGAGCAGCAGGTCGTCGATCAGCTTGAGGGCGCGGCCGGATCCCGCGACCTGCCCGGAGGTCCGGAGCGTCGACAGGATGGCCTCGAGCAGCGAGTAGCCCATCTCGCCACGATGACGCGCGATCTGAAGCACCACCACCGCCAGCGCGTCCTGGAGCGTTTGCAGCTCGGTGCGGATCGCGCGCGTGATGCGCTTCTGATCGACCAGCGCCGGATCCCGTCGGTGATCGGGGAGGAGAGAATCCCGAGCGCCCAGCCCACGACCAGCATGGCGAGGTCGGCGGAGATGCCCGCGGGGTCCCAGAGGACCGAGGGGTTCGAGGTGGTGATGGCGTGCTCCACGCGGCCCGGCCGTGTCGGGGAGGTTTCCGGCAACCCCTTGATGCCAGCCGCGGGAACAGAGTTCTCCGAGCCGCGGTGGCTGTCGCTCGTCCGTGCAGGTCGCACGAAAACGCCCGGTCGCCGGCCCTCGCCATTGCGAAACGCCCGGTCTAGAATCTCCCGTCCCGCTTGGCCGCCCACATTCCGACCGGAGGAGCCCCGTGCGCCTGTCCGTTCCGGAAACTCTCCGCCTCCGCCCGGCGCGGGCTCCCTGGCCTGCGCCGCGTGCGCCTGGCTCCTGATCGCGGTCGCTCCGGCTTCGGCGGTGGACGGGGACTACGTGATTCGGAGCTTTCGCTTCGCTTCGGGCGACACCCTCGGCCAGCTGCGCCTCCACTACCTGACGCTGGGCCAGCCGCAGCGCGACGCGCGCGGCCGGGTGACGAACGGTGTGCTCATCATGCACGGCACCGGCGGCAGCGGACGCCAGTTCATGGCGCCGCAGTTCGCCGGGGTGCTGTTCGGGCCCGGGCGCACTGCTCGACACCACGCGCTACTACATCATTCTTCCGGACGGGATCGGACACGGGCGCTCGAGCAAGCCCAGCGACGGCCTGCGCATGCGCTTCCCCGCTACGACTACGACGACATGGTGATCGCCGACCATCGCCTGCTCACCGAGCACCTGGGCGTTTCGCATCTCCGGCTGGTGATGGGCACCTCGATGGGCGGCATGCACAGCTGGGTGTGGGGAGAGATGTTCCCGGACTTCATGGACGCGCTGATGCCGCTCGCCTGCCAGCCGGTCGCGATCGTGGGGCGCAACCGCCTGTGGCGCGACGATGGCAATGGACGCGATCCGCAACGACCCGGAGTGGAAGGGCGGCGACTACACGAGCCAGCCGCGGGCGGGGCTGCGCACCGCGATCGATCTGCTGCTGATCGCCGGCAGCGCTCCGATCTTACCAGCAGAACTCGCTCAACACGCGCGACACGGTGGACCGCTACCTGGCCAGCCAGCTCGCCACGCGCATGGCGAACACCGACGCCAACGACCTCCTCTACCAGGTGGACGCGTCGCGCGACTGCGACCCTTCGCCCAAGCTCGAGACGATCCGGGCGCCGGTCATGTTCGTGAACTCGGGCGACGATTTCATCAACCCGCCCGAGCTCGGGATCGCCGAGCGCGAGATCCAGCGCGTGAAGCGCGGCCGATTCGTGCTGATCCCGGCCGGCCCCGAGACGCGCGGGCACGGCACGCATACCTGGGCGGCGCTGTGGAAACAGCACCTCGAAGCGCTGCTCGCCGAGTCGGCCCCCGGCACGCCGCGCGGCCGGCGCCGGGCCCGGCAGCGCCCGCTAATCGAAGCCTAGGCGGACTCCCGGGCGCGGTCGGCGGGAGGGTTCACGCCGAGCTTCTTCATCTTCTTGTAGAGGTGGCTGCGCTCGAGCCCGAGGCGCGCCGCCGCCTCGGTCATGCTCCCGCCCGTGGCCGCGAGCGCCGCTTCGATTCTCTGCTGCTCGAACCGGCGCACTGCCTCGGCCAGGCGCCCGTTTTCCGGCTCCTGGGCTGGCCGCCCGGCGCCCGGCGGCTCCGAGGGCGGCAGCACCGCGAGCACGTGCTCGGCGTCGATGCGTTCTGCCGGCGTCATGATGAGCAGGCGCTCGACCAGGTTGCGCAGCTCGCGCACGTTGCCGGGAAACGGATGCCGCACCAGCGCGCTCGAGGGCCGCGGCGGTGAACCGGCGCACGCTTCCGGACGCCTCGGCGATAGACCGGTCTCGCCCGCGAGCCGGGCCGCGAAGTGCTCGACCAGGAGCGGGATGTCCTCCGGCCGCTCGCGCAGCGGCGGCACCGTGATCGGGATCACTGCCAGCCGGAAGTAGAGATCGTCGCGGAACCGACCGGCCGCGACCGCGTTCGCGCAGGTCGCGATTCGTGGCGGCGATCACCCGCGCGTCGACCCGGATCGCGCGTTCGCCGCCGACGCGCGGTCAGCTCGCCCGCCTCGAGCACACGCAGCAGCTTGGTCTGGGCGCGCGGGCTCAGGTCGCCGACCTCGTCCAGGAACAGCGTGCCGCCGTGCGCCTCCTCGAAGCGCCCGCGCCGCGCCTGGGTGGCGCCGGTGAAGCGCGCCGCGCTCGTGGCCGAACAGCTCGGACTCGATCAGCTCCTCGGGGATCGCGGCGCAGTTGACCGCGACGAACGGCCCGGTCGCGGCGCGGGCTCGCGGCGTGGAGTGCCCGCGCCACCAGCTCCTTGCCGGTGCCGTGCTCGCCGCCGATCAGCACCCGTGCCGCACTCGGGCCGGCGCGCTGGATCTCGCTCCAGCAGGGCGTGGATCGCGGCCGAGCGGCCGAGGATCGGCCGCATCCACGGCTCGCGCAGACGGCGGTTCTCGGAGGCCGAGCGCGCGGCCGGCGGTGGCGTTCCTGCAGCATCACCAACAGACGCTCGAGCGCCAGCGGCTTCTCGAGGAAGTCCCAGGCACCGAGCCGCGTCGCCTGCACCGCCAGATCGATCGTGCCGTGACCCGGACATCATGATCACCACCGTGCTCGGGGCGGTGGCCGCGATCTCGGCCAGCAGCCTCGAGCCCGCTGCCGTCCGGGAGCCAGACGTCGAGCAGCACCAGGTCGTAGGCCTCGCGCAGCCGCGCGCGCGCCTGGGCGAGGCTCGCGGCACCATCGACCTGGTAGCCCTCGCGGCCGAGTGCCCCTGGAGGCTGGTGACGATGTTGGCCTCGTCGTCGACGATCAGGAGCGATGACATGGGGAGCCTCCCGGCGTGCGGGGAAGGCGGATGCGGAACGTGGTTCCGGTCCCGCGAGCGGTCTCGACGGCGACCGTGCCGCGGTGGTCGAGCACGATGCGCTGGACCACGGTGAGCCCGAGGCCGCTGCCTTCCGATTGGTGGTGAACCCGGGCGTGAAGAGCCGCGTGCGCTGCTCGTCGCCCAGCCCCGGGCCGTCGTCGGCGACGGTGATCGCCACCGCATCCCCGTCGAGCGCGATCTGCGACGCGGACGCATCCCGCGCCGTTCACCGCCTCGAGACCGTTCCGGATCAGGTTGACCAGTGCCTGGCGAAGCTGCCCGGCATCGGCGGTGAGCGTGAGCTCGCGCTCCGGGGCGGCGATGGCGAGCCGGCCCTCGGCCAGCTCGGGCGTAGAGGACGCCGAGGTCGGCGAGCAGGCCGTTGGCGGTGCACGGCGATGGGGACGGGGCCGGCAGGCGCGCGAAATCGGAGAACTCCTGCAGCATGCGCCTGCAGGGCATCCACCTCGTCCCCGATCGTGCGCACCGCCTGCTCCAGGATCGCCGGGAAGTCCGGCCGCTGCTGATCGAAGCTGCGCTTGAGATCGGCAATCGAAATCGCGATCGGCGTGAGCGGGTTCTTCACCTCGTGCGCCACGATGCGCGCCATCTGGCTCCACGCCGCCTGTCGCTCGCTGGCGACCAGCCGCTCGCGATAGGCGCGCAGGTCGCCGCGCATGCGGTCGAGGGCGGCGACCAGCGTCTGCAGCTCGCGCACGCTCTCGAGCGTGAGCGGCTCGTCCCACTCGCCCTGCGCGACACGCTGGGAGAAGGCCGCGAGCCGCTCCACCGGGCGCGAGACCTGGGAGGACCACAGCAGGCCGAGCAGCACCGCCAGCGCGAGACCCAGCACGCCGAGCGCCGAGCGACGTCCACTGGGCGGCGGCGATCGCGCGGTCCAGCGGCGCGGTCGAGATCAGCCCGGTGATGCGCGCGCCCCGAGCGGAGCCGATCTGGGAGCACCAGGTCGCGCGCCAGATACGATCGGTCCGGCGAGCGCCACGCGACGGACCGCGCCGGCATCGTCGCACCCGCAGGGCCGGCAGCGGCTTCTGCCACCGCGGTGGCCACCGCCGGGGTTGGCCGCCACGGCGCGGCCTTCGGCATCGCGCAGGATGAGGCTCGATGCCACTGCTCCGCTCGGAGCCGGGCCAGGAACGCGGCATCGATCGTGAGCCCGCCGGAGACGACACCCGTGCGCTCACCCTGGTAGAAGATCGGAGCGCTCGCCTCGACGCGCAGGTTGGCGCCGTCCGCGGCCATCGCGGCGTCGCCGCGCGCGACCACCTGCCGCCGGACATGTCGGCTACGCTCAGGACGTCGAGGCCGAGCAGCAACGCGCCGCTCGGCGAGGTAGTCGTCGAGGTCGCGGCTGGCGCCGGTTCGCACCAGGTAGAGCCGGCGCAGCTCCCGATCGCGCTGCCAGGATGCCGAGCTGGTCCGCCACGCGCTCGCCATCGGAACGCACCTGAGGCTGGAGCCCGCCGAGTGCGGCCTCGAGGCGCCCGGCCGCCTGCGCCCGCACGGTGCTCTCGATCCGGTGGGTGAGGAGCAGCATGGCAGCGGTGAGCGGAACCAGCGCGATCACCGCCGAGCCGAGGATCAGACGCGAGCGGAGCGACTCATCGTGGACCCTGCGGGCAGTGGTAGAGGTCGAGGAACGCGCGCGCGCCGAGGGTGCTGACCTCGGGCCGGCATGGCGACGTCGCACACCACCGGGCAGTCGGAGCCGGGGCCGGAAGCGGCGGAGGCGGTGAGCGGGTCGCGCCAGCGCGGATGCTCCCGCAGGTGGGCGGAGAGCTCGCCCGGCCAGAACACGCCGACCTCGATCTCGCCGCGCGCTCGAGCGCGATCTCCTCGTCGGCCGGATCCGTCGAACGGCTGCACCACCAGCGTGTCGGGCCACGACGTCGAGGCGGGCGCGTCCGGCAGGCGCGTGATGCGGAGCGCGCGACCCACCGTCTCGACCCGTGGGTGGCCGGGTCGAATCCGGGGACCGTGCGCGCGCACACGGGAACGGATTCGCGCGCCGCCCGGAGCGCGGGATAGCCGACCCGGAGCAGCGCCGGGGCGCTCGGCGGCTCGGCGAAGACCCGCAGCCGGTCCAGGTGCCGGGTGTCGAGCGCCGGAGAGGAGTCTCGCCCGCGCGAAGTGCCCGATCCAGCACGATCGCTCACCTCGCCCGTGGCCACCAGGCTTGCCGTCGCGGAGTGAACGTGAGGCGCATCGCCGGCTGGAGCGGGATCGAATCGTACCCGGCGATGGTAGACACGGTCGCCGGTCACCCACACCACCCGCGCATCCAGCATGACTACGACGTCGCTCATGGCTTCAGCCGCGGCGCCGACCCAGAGGAGCACAGGTCACGAGCAGAATCGCCGCGGCGGCGAGGGCCCGACGTGGTCGCGGGCGCCGCTCACTTCCCAGCCCCCAAGCGCGGCCCGCTGTGTCCCGGCGGTCCGCATCTGCGTCCAACATGGCGTGCTCGCCGGATTCGATGTGTCACAGCGGCTTCGGTCCGCGCCCAGACGGCGGTTCATTGCCCGCGTGTCAGGATTGACACGATCTTGATGCGGTCCGGGACGGCCGGTATGTCGTAACGCGTTCTGCGGCTGCGCAAGTTGCCCATCGGGCACGCTGCTTGAGATGGGAGCCCGGTCGAGGGGCGGAGCGAACGCTCGCAGCTCCATGACCCGCGCGGCGACACCGGCAACCCGCGGCGCGGGCCGCGACGTGGAAGCGGGGGCGGCCGGGAGGAGAGAGAGACGATGCATGCGAACCAGCAGGAACCCGGAATGCGGGCGGGTCCCGCCCGCGGCACCCACGCGAGCCGAGGTGGCGAACGCCATGCGCGACGGATCCGGCCGACGCTGATGCGGCGCGCGGGCTGGGGTGCCGCGACGCTGGCGGTCCTGATCGTCGCCGGCGTGTGCGCCGGCGGCTGCGGGAACCGCGCGACGGAACGCTCCGCCGCAACACAGGCGCCCGAGCCGGCCGTGGCCAGCGGCCCAAGGGGCTCGGATGCCGGGGCGTGGCCAGGTCGCGGCGAGTGCCGCGAGCATGACGTCCTCGGCGCTGGGGCGCGAGGCGAACAGCGAGGCGCTCGCCGCGGCCTCGGTGGATTCGCTGCCGCCCGATGTCGCGGCGACGGTGACCGAGACCCAGGTGTTCACGGGCGCCAGCGTCGAGATCACCGCCCAGGGCTTCCGCCGGACGTGGTGGGCGTCACCCTTGGCGACCGCAGCGGCGGTCACTCGCCGTTCGCCTACGACTCGGGCGCCGACCTGTGGCGCGTGGCCTACCGGGTTCCGGTCAAGCCCGGCACCGACCGGTTGCCGCTTCGGTCACCGCGCGCAACGCGTCGGGACGCTGGCGACGCGCGTGTGGTGTTCCTGAACATCGAACGGGAGGCGGCGGCGTGCGACACCCTCCCAATGGTCAAGCCGTAGGCAGCGCGATCGATACGAAACGGGGCGCCGGGCCCCGGCGGTGCGCACCGCCGGGGCTCGCGCGCGTCGCTCAGCGCAAATGCACCAGCCGGCACTTCTCCACGTGCCCCGCGCCCTCGAGCCGGCACATGTAGACGCCGGGCGGAGCGTTGTGGCCGGTCTCGCCTCATGACGCCGTTCCAGCGCGCGAGGTGGGGCCCGCCCGATACTCCGTCGTCGATCAGCGTCGCCACGAGCCGTCCGGTCACGTCGTAGACCGCGAGCTTCGCGTGCCTGCCGCCCGGGCGGCATCTCGAAGGCGATCGTGGTCGAGGAGGCGAAGGGATTGGGGATCGCGGCATGGAGCTCGAAGCCGCTGCCCGGGTCGCCGACAAAACGCCGAGCTGATGCGCGGAATGCGGAGATAGTAGACGTCCTGTTCGCCGTTGAACGTGGCGGACCAGGCGAGATCGGCGCCGTTGGTATCGGAAACCATGTGGTAGTAGTCGCCGATCTTCTGCTGGTTCGGCCAGCCGATGCGGCTGTTCCACACCGGGCTCGCCTGCTCGTTCCCGCTCCAGGTGACGCCACCGTCGAGCGAGTAGGAGTAGTAGAGCGCGCTCATCGAGCTGTCGGCGGAGGCGCGCGTGTCGTTCCACGCCGCTTCGAGCATGCCGTCCGGGGCCACCGACAGGGTTCCGAACCACTGCCAGGCGTGGTTCCCGGGCGGGTCGTCGTTCACGCGCACCGGGCTCGACCAGGTCTGGCCGCCGTCGGTGCTGCTGGACGAACATGCACGTCCATCGGGTCGCTCGGCGTCTGAACGGTCGCCAGCACGTACACCCAGCCGGCCGCGCGGACCGTTGGAGCGATCCACTCCGATCCATAGCTGCCCGAGGAGGCCGGCGGGATTGGGACCGTCGATGGGACCGCCGAGGCGGAGTGACCCGCCCAGGTTGACGGTGCGACGGTGAAGGTCGGCGTGGACCCGACGTTCCTGGCGTTCGTGGAACGTGCCACGTAGATGGGTCCGCCCGAGCCGGTGGTGCCGACCACGTAGAGCGTGCCGTCGCTCGCCACCGCCAGAGTTCCCCAGATCGGCGAGCTGGGAATCGTCCACGGCCCCTGGAAGAGGACGCCGTCCGGCGAGCGGTTGAACGTGTTCGGCGCGTAGTTGTTGCCGGCCGTGCTCCACGCCTGGTACTGGAACCCGCTGCCGGTGCTCGTGCCCCTGTCGATCGTCATCCACTGCTTGTCGCCGCCATTGGCGAACGCACCCGCGCCCCGAGTGGCGCCGCCATCGCCGGAGGGAAAGATCTGCGTGGTGAAGTTGCCCATCAGGCTGTTGTAGACAGAATCCGCCGGTGGCGTTGACGTCAAGCACCGGATCGCTGCGGAACACGCCATAGTCGCATCGGGTCAGGCTCGTCGTCAACACGCCGACGCCGCGCTCCGGCGCCGCCGTCCGCGACGCCGCCGACATCCGGGCGGGCCGCGACCGCCGAGGGCGTCCTCGTGCCTGACCGCATGGATCGAGACCGCAGCGGTCGCCGCCGCCGAGGCGCGCCTCGACCCCGAGGTCGCCGAGCCGGATCAGCGAGGTCCGCTCACTCGGGCCTGGCGTCAGGCCAGCGAGCGTGCGCTCGGTGCAGGCCGCCGATGCCGTCGCAGGTCGACCGAGTCGGAGGTGGCCGACTCCGCCGACTGAGCCGGCGGGCTTCGCGTGACCGGGGTGGCCGAGCTGGTTTCGCGGTCGCGCCCTGACCACGTTGGCGCTCGCGCGTCGCTCGCCTGCCGGCGTGGCGCGTGTCCGCTCGGCGCTCGCGGCGCGGCGCGGCTGTCCGTGGGCGAGCCGGGTCGTGCTCCGCCTCAAGCGGTATCGAAGGGGCTTGCCTGGCGGCGCGCCACCAGGGCCTGCTGGATGTCCCAGGAACCGTTCATCGTGCTGCTCCTTCATCATCATCTCGATCGTCATCGCACTCGTTGTTAGGCAGCGATCGAATATGATGGGCCGCGCAGGCCGGCGGCGTCGCTGTCCATGGGTCCCTCCGCTGGGCCGATCAGGAACCGGGTGAGGTCGCCGAGCGCCTCGCTGATCCGTTCCCGTCGAAGGCTGTAGTAGGTGGCCGAGCTCTGCCTGCACGGCGGTCACGAGACCGGCTGCGCGCGAAGCTGGGCCAGCGTGGTGGCTGACCGCGGGCTTGCTGCCGGATGTCGAGCTGCTCGGCGGTAGCCCGGTCCCGTACAGGCGTCGCGGTCCGCGAGCAGCTTGAGGATCCGGAGGCGCGTCGCGTCCCCGAGTGCGCCGCGGTCGGAGTCGTGACCGCAGAGGGCGGCGAGCGGGAGGAGCTTCGAGGGCGTCAGTCCGCGACCGGGTAGGGCCGGCCAGGCGCGCCAGCCGGCGCCGCCGCCGAGCAGGTAGTTGAACGGCCGGGCGAAGTACGACGGCGCCAGAGATCACCCGCTCGACGGTCGGGTCCGACTCGACCCGAATCCCGTTCGTCGTCCGCTCTGACGGTGCTCGCCGATCGGGCTCGAGCGTCGCCCGATCCGCCGCCCGGCAGGTCGTAGTCGCTGCTGCAGGATCGCCGTCGACCCGGTCCTCGATTTCCGCGGCGAACGCCTCCGCCCAGGACCCGAGGACCTCGAGCGCGACCGTCGAGCTGGCCGGCCGATCCGCGAGGAGCTCCGTGACCCAGCTGCCGCTCTCTCTTGCCCTTCCCATGCTCGATGCCGGGCGATCCATCGCGGCGGACAGCACCTGGCACCGCCCAGGCGAGCGCCCGCCTGACCTCCGCCCTGGTCGACCGGCAGGGTCGAAGAACAGGTTGCGCGAACACCGGCCCCGGGCCGGCGGCGGCGCATGGCCGCGACGACATCGGCCGCGCTGCTTCACCTCGCTCGGTCGACGAGGAAGCCGGCCAGGTGGGACGAGCGAGCCCCGCCGATGCTCGTCGTCGAGGAAGGCCCTCGACGCGGCCGGCAGGCTGCGACTTCAGCGCGCCGGCGAGCCACTCGCGGGTCCGGGCTCGGCGAGGTCGTCGGTCGAGCCGCTGTCGCCCGCCGACAGCGCGAACAGGGAGTCGAACGCGCGCCGGACGTGCCACTCCACGGCGAACGCGGGCGCCGACGCGCGGTGAAGTCGCGGACGGGCGCTCGCCCGCGGTGGCGCCGCGGGCGAGCTGCCGGGTCGGGAGCGATCTGCTAACCATTAGATGCGTATCTAACAGTCGACCTGACGCCCGTGTCAAGCGGCAATTCCGCGATCCCGGGCTTATTCCTCGGCGGGTGACCGCCGATCGAGCCTTCTCGCCGGGCCCCGCTGCAACATCGGTCCCGGACGAGCTCGCCCGCCGCCGCGCGCCGGGGCGCGATCGTCGCGACCGTCGCGACCGATCGGGCTCGCCGATGCCTCGCTGGGCGGCCTTCCGGGGCGCCCAGCGATCGATCGCATTCCCGCGCTGGTCCGGGTCTGCCGTCGCGCGGCCGCCGCCGCGCGTCACCTGGCTCCAGGTCGTCCACCGGTTCTGCGTCCGGTTCTGGCGCCTTCGGCGTCGAGAATCCTGGCCGAGTCGGGCACCGAGGTGCCGGTCGATCCCTGGCGATCGCGGGCCGCGGGACCGGCGCCAGGCCACTGCGCCTCATCCTCGACGGGGCGGCTTCCTGCATCGGGCCCGTGGTGACTCTCGCCCGTCGTGACCTCGTTCCCGGTTCTGAACAGCGCGCTGCGCTACGATCGCCGGGTGCCCGTCCCCACCGTTGCAGCGTTCAGCGATGAGCGCCTGCCCAACGGCTCTGCGCCTGGGATCGTCGCCGAGGACCACCTCGCCCCGGTCGTCGCGGTCAACCTCTGGTACGACGTCGGCTCGCAAGCACGAGGTGCCGGGCAAGACCGGCTTCGCCCACCTGTTCGAGCACGTCATGTTCCAGGGCTCGGCGCCACGTCGCGAAGGCCGAGCACATCGCCCTCGTCCAGGCCGCCGGCGGCACGATGAACGGCACGACCTGGCTCGACCGGCACGAACTACTTCGAGACGCTGCCGGCCCACCAGCTCGAGCTCGCCCTGTGGCTCGAGGCCGACCGGATGGCGCACGCTCCTCGACGCGCTCAGCCAGGAGAACCTCGACAACCAGCGCGAGGTCGTCAAGAACGAGAAGCGCTGGTCGTACGACAACCGGCCGTACGGCTCGTTCGAGCGAGAAGCTCCAGGCCCACCTGTTCCCGCCGGAGCATCCGTACCACCACCCGACGATCGGCTCGATGGACGACCTCGACGCGGCGTCGGTCGAGGACGTCAAGCGCCTTCTTCCGGACCTACTACGCGCCGAACAACGCGGTCCTGTCGGTCGTCGGCGACGTCGAGACCGGCCGACGTCCGTGCGCGTCGGGTCGAGCGGTACTTCGGCGGCGATCCCGGCGAACCCGAACATGCCCGCCGCTCGGCGACCTGTCGCTGCCGCCGACGCTCGGCGGCGAGCGGCGCGAGGTCGGTCCACGACCGCGTGCCCGCTGCCGCGCGATCCACGTCGGGCTTCCGGGCGCCCGTCTTCGGCGACCCGCGCCTCGACGCCCTCGACCTCGCCGGCCAGATCCTCGTCGGGCGGCAAGGGCAGCCGGCTCCACCGGCGGCTCGTCCGCGACGAGCGGCTCGCCCAGGACGTCGCGATCTTCACGCTCGGCTTCACCGGCGGCGCATCGGTCGACCGCCGGCTGGGCGACGGTCCGGCCGGGCGTCGATCGTCGCGCGCGTCGAGGCGGCGCTTCATCGAGGAGCTCGAGCGGCATCGCGACGCGAGCCCGTCAGCGACGACGAGCTCGCGCGGGCCAAGGCGCTGACCGAGTCCGACGAGCTCGGGCGCCCTGCAGCGGGTCGAGGAGCGAGCCGACCGGCCTGTCGATGTACGCGACGCTGTTCGACGATCCCGGGCCTCATCAACCGGATGCTGCCGCGCTACCTCGCCGTGACGCCCGAGGACGATCCGCGACGTGTGCGCGCGACGGTCTTCCGGCCCGACAACCGGGTGGTCCTGCACCTACCGTGCCGGCGAAGCGGCCCGCGACGGACGACGGAGGCGGCCGCATGAGCACGACGCGCGATCCACGGCCGTGACGGACCGTCGTCGCCGGAGCGGCCTGACGCCCGGCGAGCCCGCGGCCGTACCACTTCCCGGCGCTTCGACCGCGACGACGCTGGCGAACGGCCTGTCGCTCATCGTCGGTCGACCTGCCGGGTCGGCGCGCTCGTGTCGGCGTCGCTCGATCCTCGCCGAGCGGCGCGGCCGACGAGCCGGCCGAGCAGGCCGGCGCGACCGTCGCTCGCCGGCCGGCGCGCTGACCGAGGGCACGGCGCGGCGCGACGCGATCGAGCTACGTCGAGGCCGCCGAGCGCCTCGGCGCGTCGCTCCACGCCGAGGCCGGCTGGGACGCGCATGTCGGTCGGCGTCGACGTCCCGGCCGAGCGGCTCGGGGCGGCGCTCGAGCTCGTGGCCGAGGTCGTCGCTCGAGCCGACATTCCCGGAGCCGAGGTCGATCGCCTCCGCGACGAGCGGCCTGAACGACCTCCTCCAGGCGCAGGCCGACCCGCGCCGGCGCGTCGAGGAGGCCTTCGTCGACACGATCTACGCCGCCGGCGTCGCCGTATCACCGCCGCCGTCGGGCGTCGCGCGAGACGGTCGAGCCTGACTGGACCGCCGATGCGCTGCCGCGACCTCCACGCGCACGGCGATCGGATCCGGCCCGGATGACCCTCGTCGTCGGCGGCGACCTCGCGCGGCGTCGACGTCGTCCGCGTCGCCGAGCGGCTGCTTCGGCGTCGTGGGCGGCCAGTCCGGCCGCCGAGCAGCCGGCCGATCGCCAGCGACGCTCGGCGCTCGACGGCCGACGCGCTCGTCCGGGTCATCCACCGGCCGGGCTCCGTCCAGACGGAGATCCGGATCGGCCACCGCGGCCTGCCGCGCCGGATCCCGGACTTCCACGCCGTGTCGGTGATGAGCGCGATCCTCGGGCGGCCTGTTCAACTCCCGCCTGAACCGGAAGCTGCGCGAGGAGAAGGGCTACACGTACGGCGCGGGCGCCGGGTTCGACATGCGTCGAGGCGCTGGGCTCGTTCGTCGGCGCGGGCCGCGGTCAACACCGAGGTCACGGTCCCGGCCATCGCGCGACATGCTCGCCGAGCTCGAGCCGGATGCGCGACGCACCGGTCGACCGACGACCGAGCTCGCGCGCCGGCGCGCGACTTCCTCGTCGGCGTCTTCCCGCTCCGGTTCGAGACGCCGGCCGCCGTCGTCGGCGCGCATCGGCGGCCTCGCCGTCCACGGCCTGCCGTACGACGAGCTGGATCGGCTACCGGCCGGCGATCGAGGCGGTCGACATCGACGCGGTCGCGGCCGCGGCCCGTCGCCCACCTGCACGTCGACGACGCCGCGATCGTGCCTCGTCGGCGACGCCGACGCGTTCCTGCCGGCGCCTCGAGGCGGCGGGTCTCGGCCGGATCGTCGTCGAGCGCGACGGTCGACGCCGACACACCGGCCGACGGTCGCTGACGTCGCGCCGGCCGAGGGGCGGGCCGGGCGGTTCCCGGCGCTCCGCTCGCCGGTCTATCGGCGCGGTTCCTGCTCGCGGCGATGGTCGCGACGGTCGGCGGGTTCAGCTGCAGCCGACCGCCCAGGGCTGGCTCGTCCTCGAGATCACGAACTCGCCGGGCCTGCTCGGCCTCGCGCCGCGGCTGCCGGGCTGCCGACGCTCTTCCTCGCCGCCGTTGCGCGGCGTCCTGGCTGACCGGTCTCGACCGGCGGCGGCTCCTCGTCGCGACGAACCCCGCCGGCGCTGTCCTCGCGGCCATCCTGGCGTGCTCGCTCACGACGCTCGGCGCCGTCGAGTACTGGAGTGCTCGGTCCTGGCGCTCCTCAACGGCGTCGCGCTGACGGTCCAGATGCCGGTGAACCAGGCCGTCGTCTCGACGATCGTCGACCGGACGTCGATCGGCAATGCCGTCGCGCTCAACTCCGCGCAGTACAACCTCGCCCGGATCCTCGCGCCCGGCCGCCGCGGGTCGCGATGCTGCGGTGGCCTGGCGCTCGGGTTCTGGGTCAACGCCGTCGCGCTCGCTGCTCGTCGCCGTCCTCGTCTCAGGCCTCGCGATCCCCGGACCACGGTCCGATCGTCCAGGTCGGCGCTCTGGCGGGACCTCAGCGACGGGTTCGCTACGTGGCCGCGAACCGGGTCCTCGCGATCGTCGTCGTCCTGCCCGCGGATCCCGGCGCTGTTCGTCCTCAACTACCTGACGTTCATCCCCGTGTCTGCCGCGCGACATCCTCGACACCGGCCCCATCGGGCTCGGCCTGCTCACCGGCGCTCGATCGGCATCGGCGCCCTCGTCGGCGCGCTCGTCACCCGCGACGCTCCGGCCGCTCGGGCGGCTCGGGCCGGCTCATGCTCACCGGCCTTGGCGGTCGTCGGCGTCGGGCTCACCGTCTTCTGCCCTGTCGTCGCGCACCCTGCCGCTCTCGATGCTCGCCCTGGCGGTCATGGCGCTTCCAGGTGACCTACTCACTCGACCACGAACACGCTCATCCAGGTCCTGTCGCCGGCGTCGCCTCGCGGCCGGATCCTCAGCCTGTACGTCCTCACCTCGATCGGCCTCATCCCGATCGCGAACCTCGCCGGCGGCGCCATCGCCGAGCGCGCGGGGCGTCCCCGCCGTGCTGGCCGTCTGGCGGCGTGGTAACGGTCCTCGTGGCCGTCCTGACCACGGCCGCTGCTCGAGCCGCGGCATCGGCGGCCCATCGCCGCGGCCCTCGCGCGGCAGCAGCTGGGCGCCGACTGATCAGGACCTGCTGCAGGCTCCGGCTGCGGCTCCTTCTTTCGCTGCCGGCCATCTCGTCGGCGGCCGTTCCCGCGGCCCCGGACCCGCCCAGGAGCGCGGCCTCGGCCGCGACCGGCTGCCGCCTCCCGCCGCGGCGACCGCGGCCTTCCGACGGGCGCGGGCCTCCTTCGGGCGCGCCCGTGCCCTTCGAGCGGCGACGCCGGAGGATCTGGCTTCGCGCTGGATGAGCGCGAACGGGTACCGGCCGGCGAGCTGCGCGATCGGCCAGCCAGCGCACGCCGACGTTCGACATCGGGATGAAACCCCGGGTCGCCGCTGTCGACGAACTGCATCAGCGACCCGCTCCTTCCCGTGGATTTTCAGGTAGACGTAGCCGTAGATGATGTGAGCCCGGGTCAACGATATCGACGCCGAGTGCGGCCGCTGCGCCATGACGACGACGTGGCCGTCGGTCGTCGGTGAAGCCGTGCAGCGACCTGGACGACGAGCTGGGCCACGATCGTGCGACGTCGTCGAGCCGCACCCGCAGCTCGGGCGATCGTGATCCGCGCGTCGGGAAAGCGCCCGACCGGATCCAGGAGCACGCACGTCGCGCAGCCGGAAGAACCCGTCGAGCATGTTCACGTAGTCCGAGATCTGGCGGAAGCGGCGGACGTGTCCGCCACGCCCGGACGCGCGGAGGTGCAGGTCCCGATCGAGCCGAGGAAACGCCCTCGCGCGCTGCCGGCGCTCGTGCTCCGCCGCCGGAGCGCTGCCTGAGCCGCCGGCCGCCGCCAGAGCCCCACGGATCCCCGAACGAATCTGCGGCCGCCCCCGGGCGGCCCGCCGAACTGGTCGGTCACCGACCTACCGTACGAGGCCGTACGCGGATGGTGTCGCGAGCCCGTTCCGGCGGTAGGCGAAGCAGAACGTTGTTGTTGCCGGCGAGAGCGCGAGGTCCCAGCAGAACTGGAGGGTCAGCTGGGCGTCCGCTCCGCCGCCTGTGCTGCATGACGAGCTGCCGAAGTGGACTTTGGCGCCTTTGCGTAGACGGTTCCCGAAAGGACGACGCACGCGCCGCCGGTCATCGCGATGATCGGCTGCGGAACATCACTGAGCAATACGTAACTGAACGAAGTACGC
>ERZ1370068.7615-contig-6521_pt1 | contig 67354 bp, 105 predicted proteins | sample MGYA00561227_ERZ1370068 | MGnify/ENA primary metagenome ERZ1370068 (study PRJEB38410, sample SAMEA6850437) | metagenome | study: Metagenomic assessment of the ecological functions of the soil: analysis of the soil microbiota associated with the... | reverse complement strand
GCTACGTATTGCTCGCACCATTGCATAGCGGCGCAAACCTGGCGCCCGCGCGTCCCAGGGACGGGTCCGGGATTCATCCTGGGCTGGGTCCCGGCGTTCGACCTGTCGGGCCTGCGCCGGACGAACTTTCGACGAGTGCCCGCTAGATATTTTTGCCGCAGCGGACCGAGAATTCCTCTCGCAAGCTGGATTGAGAGAGGCGCTCAGCGCCGCCGCGATTTTGATCTGAGTGCCGTTTGCCCGACGACGCGCCCGGCGAATTGCCAGCCGGCGCCGCGCGCCGGCGGCGCCGTCGGGTACTACTATGCGACTGGTTCTGTCGCGGCGGTGGTCGGCGCTGTCCTCGGCGGTTTTCGTCGCGATTGGTGATTCTGGCCGGCACCAGCCGTTGGCGGCGTGCAGAGGGCGGCATCAAGATGTTCTCTGTCGGATCGCCGCCACCCGTGCAGGTTGATCGGCTACGATCTGCGGTTGCGGCAGAATTTGCGTACCGCGACTTTTTCTCCGCCGCGCTTCGGATTAGCGGATCGGCGCCGCCGACCGGCAGCGGCGCCTCGGTTCATGGCAAGGCGGGCACTGGGATGAAAAAGAAGCTGGCGATGCCGTTTGCGTCGCTGTCGCGCTCGTCGGCACCGTCGCGCCCCGCTGATGTTGAGCTGCGCTGGCAGACGCTCGCGGTCGATAAGCCGATCGGCGCCTGGTCTTACCCGACGCCGCTCGGCGCCTGCCACCGGCGGCTGGATCGGGCGTAGATACTTTTGTCACCGGCCCGACCGCGACATTGGTTCAGGGGCCGCGGCCGGCGGTGTTGTCGGGCAGTGAGGTGGTATTCGGCGGCAAATGCCCCGGAGCTCCGGCTGCCCCGCGCCGCGAAGCTGTCCTACAGGCAAAGAGCTGCCGCCCGGCTTCGAGCTGATCTGGCTATGACAGCAAAACCGGCCGGACTGCGCACGGCGGCCTTCCGCGGCTTCCGATTGACGGCGCACTCCGAAAAACGTTCCACATCTACCTGGCGCTGAATTCGACGCCGCCGGTATTTGACATGTCGAGCCGGCTCAAGGCGATGACATGGAGCTGACGAGCTGACCCCGGCGGTGGTGTGTCGGCCTTGGCTCTGCTCGGCGCCGACACCGCCCTTTGCGTTCCGGCAGTCGAGGTTGAAGTCGCATCGCCCCGTCGAGAACACTGGTCGATGTGGGCGAAAACGCTCGCCTGGCGCTTCAAGGACCAGCGCTCGATGATCACCTCGACGACCTCGACCGTGCAGCCGCAGGAGATCCGGTCGAGGGCCGACCAGGCCCCGGCATGGCATTGTTCGAGGCCGTTCATGCACAGAACGTCGCTTTCGCGCCGCAGCGCGAGCTGGCTACCACCCCGACCGCATTCGCTTCGCGCTCTCCTTCGTCGAGAATGGCGTGATGCACGGGCTGGTGACCGGCCGGAGCCACCTGATCGGTACTCTCAGCCAGATCATCACCCCGATATGAAGATCTGATGAGTTTCGTGCGCCGTTGCGCGTTGTGGGGCGGCTCTCAACCGGCGCCCCACTCGACAGCCCTGTACCTTCCGCAGAAGCACGCGGCCGACAAGGATTTCACCAATCTGCTCGCGCTCGTCAACCATGCCAAGGCGTTGCTGCCGGCGACGCCGACCAGCTTTGACCGCGCGCTGCTCGACAACATGCTGGGGCTTGCCAGCTTGTTCCAACGATCCCGCCGCCGCCCGCAAGGCGTTTAACGACGCGATGACGGCCGACCCCACGAACTCCAGGCCGTTCCTCAACGCGGGCCTTTACCGATTTTGTAATTAACGATTATCAGCGCGTCGACCGCATGGCCGAGTTGATCCGTCTCGCGCCGCCGGCTACAAGATCCTTCTTCTCGCCACCTCGCATACATGACCTGGGGCGCCGCGCGCGCATGGGCTGCGCGACATCATGCTGACCGCATGCTGGAAAAGGCGGTGACAGCCAATCCCGACAGTTCCGTGCGCTCGGCCGGCTGTGGGCGGTGTCAAAAGTCGCCGGCGATCATGCCGCGGCTTACGCCTCGAGCGGCTGGCGCATGAATCCGCTGCCACGCCGGAGAATTACAGCGAAGTGGCGGCTGCTATTTCCGGCTCTCCTGGGGCGATAACGAACCGGTGACGCTGAACAAGTTCACCAACCCGAAAGGCGTTACGTTTCACTGACGCGGACGCATCAGAAGCCGGCTCGGTGCGCCGTGGGGCCGCTATCAGGCGGGTTGTACGCGCTGCTTGCCGCCTCTACGATCAGGCGAAAGGGAGCCCGAAGCGTCCCGTCGCGGCGCACCGCGGCATCAGACCCGGCGCGCGACCCACTGCGACACAGGCTGGAGAGCGATCTTCGAGGTCGGCAGGGCGCGCGCCCCGGTCGGCCCTGCGCAGTGGCGTCTAGGGAGGGACGACATGGAATTGACGACGTTGGCCTCTTCGCGTTGTTGTTTGGCCCGGGCTCTGGGCCACCGACAGCATTGTGCATTCCGGAAGTGAACGAGGTCGAAGTCGCGATCGCGCCGAAGGTCGGAGAACATTTCCCGTCGACGAGCAGACGCTGGGTGTCGCGGTTCAAGGATTTGCTCGACGAAATCATCTCGACGCCATCGGTCGTCCGTCCGCCGGAGATCTGCTCGCGGCTTGACCAGGGTCTCGGCATGGCGCTGTTCGAGGCCGTCCATGCCCAGAATATCGCCCTCGCGCTGCAGCGCGAATTTGGCGGCAACCCGGACAGCATCCGCTTCGCGCTCTTCGTCGAGGCAACGGAACATTGCACGCGCTGGTCGCCGGCCGCAGCCACCTGGTCGGCAATTTCAGCCAGGTGATCAGTCCCACTCCCGGCGAAAGCCTGATGAGCTTCCTGCGGCGGTGCGCGATGTGGGCGCCTCGCAGCTGGCGCCCTATTCGACGGCGCTGTACCTGATGGAAAAACATTCCGCCGACAAGGATTTCACCGACGTCGTCGCCTTGGTCGAGAACGCCAAGGCGTTGCTGCCGGCGACGCCTGACCAGCTTTGACCGGGGTTGCTCGACAATATCCTCGGTCTGGTCGCGCTGTTCCGCAACGATGCCGCAGCCGCCCGCAAGGCCCTCGATGATGCCATAGCGGCGGATCCGACCAACGCCGTGCCGTTCCTCAACGCCGCCTTCACCGACATGCAGTTCAACGAATACCAGAAGGCGGCCGACCGCATGGCGGCGCTGATCCGCCTCGCGCCGCCCGCCGAACAAGGTGTTGCTCGCCACCGCCTACATGACCTGGGGCGGCCCGGATGGGATTGCATGACCTCAAGGGGGCCGACCGGATGCTCGATCTGGCGCTCCAGGCCAACCCGGATAGCTCCGCCGCCTGCGGCTTATGGTCGCGAAGCAAAGCGGCTGGAAGGCGATCAGGCCGGCGGCCGACCGGCTGCATCGGAAGGCGCAGAATCAGCCGCCACCTTCGAGAACTACAGCGAGGTGGCGTCGCTCTATTTCCACCTCTCCTGGCGCGACAACGAGCCGGTGATCCGCAGCGAATTCTCCAACCCCGACGTCGTCAAATTCCACTGACGCTGTGCGCGCCCGCTGGCGGGCGGCTGGGACCCAAGTTTCAGCATCTCGCATCGCGGGTCCTGCTTCTCGCCGACGACGGGTTGCTTATCTGCGGAGGAGAACTTCTCCGAGAGGGGTGTGGCAGACGCCAGATCGAACGCTCACTCGACTTTTCGGTTGAGGTATTGAAAGCAGCTCTACGATGGGCGCACATTTGAGGATCAATCAACAGGAACACTAAACCCTTCAAGCAAAATCGCCAATTGGCAGCAGCAGGCTCCACGTCTTGCCGTGTATTCTCCCCACTAAGGGTAATATATCTGCTGAAGTGCACTCGGCGTCTTACTGATGTCATAGTGCGGTACCAGCTTGTCTGAGTGAATGATCTTATTGCACATTTGTGCCGAAACGTCGGTTGCTTTTCTGCTGCGCGAAGCAAAGCTCTCAAGTATTGCATCGAGCCGTGATAAGCCCGTGCCTATAGAGCTTAGCCATTGGAGCAGCGGGCGGCATCTTCTTCATCTGATCGTCAATCTCCATTTGCATTCCTGAGTAAGCGACTTCGATCAATGACCGACTGACTTCTAACTCTCGAAAGCGCCGCTGCAATTGCCTGAGCAAATCATGCGCAACGGTCCGCCGTTCAAATTCCCCGCGTTGGCAAAAGAAGTGGCTGGTAAAGGTGATACGCCTTCTGCAGCAAGACACCGCGCTCAGACGGTATTTGCCGGAGGAAAGCATGAAGCACTAACAGATCTTAACTTGCGCGGTATGGTATACCCGCCGGGCTGACGTGGCGTTGCAGTTGGAAAATAAGCTCGCAAACAATTTGTCGATGAGCGGATTCAGCAAGGCGGATCTGCGGCTGGTCCAGTGACAATCTCTTAAGCGTGTGGAGCTGCAGTCTTCCAATCAAATTCTGTATCGCAACAACGTGTGTGGCTCATCGCGAAATTTCACGTCGTAGTATTTTGGTGGCTGTAACAACCTGTACTCCTCCTCATTTTCGTGCTGCAAAGCCGAAAACAATGCAGTTCTATAACATGAAGCGCCAATGTGAGACGAACTTGCAGCCCAAATTCTTCAATAATCGCGTTCGAGAGGCCCTACCGGCGGTGGCAGACAGGGTGGTAGCGTCCTATCGATTAATCTGCGAAAGATCCCTCGAAGCCGCGTTCCGTCACAGCAGACGGAAACGTCATGTTCTCCGAGATGACTTGCTCCCGCGGTCTTGCGAAGGCCTGTTCAAGTACCTTTGCCGTCAAACCCGATGGCGTAGCCGCGACCATTGTCCGCATAAGCACGCCACTGGTTGATCATTGCCTTTGCGTGCTCTGGTGACTACAACAAAAAATTAGCGATCCCTTCAACGGCATCGCCCTTATTAGCGCCGAAAATCACCAGCGAACATCTGTGTTGCCAGAAGCCGATCCCCTGCTTTCGCGATGTACCTGACAGCAGATCTTTGCCGCCAAACTTCTACGGTATATTTGGTGCCCGCCGGATCGTTTAGGATAAAATATGTCGGTACACCAGAGGGTCCCGCTTTCGATGATACCCCGTAGCCCATTATCGTCAGTATAGTGGTAGATGATTCCCGGCGTCGGCTCGCCCCTCCAGCCTACCTGGATGTCCCTCGCGATCTCCTTTCAGATCTGTGTGTTCAGTTCGATTGAAGATTCTGCAGATCGGCAGTATGCCGTCGCTCATTTAACTCACCTCATGTACAAATGTGAGATCAGTTTTCGCCTGTGCTTCTCACGCCGTTCTTCGATCTCCCTCTGTGCCGGCTGACCGTTTTGTGTGCCTGTGTTGCAGCAATGCGTTCTGGTCTCCCAGTGACCGGAAACATTCCTCAAAATCGCTGCCAAAGAAGGGCATCTCGAACGACCGAGCTTCCTGTCGATATCAAAAACGGTCTCGGTATATACGAGGCCGGTGCGCGATCGTATTGTTCATCCGCTGTTTTTGGGTCTTGATATACTCCGAAGCGTCCGCGAAATTCTTGTCGAGCCATGCGTTCCTTCTCTCGCAAAGCTTTGTCTGTGATGCGAAGCATGCCATCCTCCTCGCGCTCTATAAAAATATCGTCGGCCGGGTTTATCGCGCACGCGGCCCAAGCGCCGGCCTCCAAACATGGCGGAGGTTCATGAACGCCTGAACTTTGTGCAAGCGTGGACGGTCGAAAGTATCGCTACAGGTGGTGCTTTTTCGTGTAGGAGAAGAAACGCGCGAAGTTCGTGCCGGCTAATATCCATCGAGGTGACGCACCACCAAAACGGTGGTGTCGCGCGCATGGAAACTTAGTAGACGCCATAGCGCTCGGGAGGCGGTGTGCCAGCAGATACTCACCTTTACGAGGCTCCAGCGTATTCGAATTTGGTCAAATCACTCGCTGTGCTGATCATGTCGTTGCTCATGGTGCCGGCCCGAACGGGTCGGCTGGCCGCTGAGGGTACCGGAGCTGGAAGCGCTAGGGCGTCGCGGACGGCAGGGCGGCTTCTTTGCTGTTTGAGCCGCCAGCACGCCTGATACCATGCGCGCCTGGAATTTGAACTCGCGCACAGCGTGAAATCCACCGCGAAGAAATGGTGGACACGTCCGGATGCGAGGTGAGATTGATTTGCGCTGCCGTAGCTTTGCTCGCCATGCGCTTCCCCGCGGTAGATGTACCGGCTCTGGTATCGAGGGATCCCACGTCCCCCCTGTCTCGCACCGATCGTCTGCTCGATCTCGTCGGGATCGACGCCGTAGGAGATAATCGGTGTTCCTTATGAGCGTTACGAGGTCGGCTTTTGATAATGAAGCGGCTTCTGCGGGATGGACAGCGGGTCGGATCGACGATGCTAAGAAGCAACGCGATGAGGAGGGTGATGAGCATAAGTCAAGCGCTTGCCGGCGCACGGCAATTTGCCGCCGAAGAACTTAAGACCGCCGTCCCCGACGTGCTTGTACCAGGATGCATGCGCCGTACCAGGACGATGAGGGTCTGTATGGTCGTGGTGAGTGTGATCTAATCCCGACCGTGGCGGGCAAGTGGTTACCATGCGCACCGTGAACATCCGCGACGCCAAGAAACATCTGTCGCGGCTCGTCGATCTCAAGCGCGGCGGGCGACGTTCATCATTGCTAAGGCCGGCAAGCCCTCGTTAAAGTGGTCCTGCTCGACGCCCCGCCCACCGGAGAGATCAAACGGCTGGGCTTTATGGCGGCATCACTGTTCCGGACGATTTCGACAGGATGTCTGCGGATGAGATCGGAAAAGATGTTCTACGGCGACAAGTGACCCCACCGAGGGAGGACGCTCATGGCCCATACGATCATGCGCGGCGGCCGGGTGCTCGACATCGACCGCGGCACCGCCGAGCCCGCCGACATCCTGATCGAGGACGACACGATCCGCGAGATCGGCCCGCCCGGCTTCGCGGCGCCGGACGGCGCGCGCGTGATCGCGGCCGAGCGCAACGGCTGATCCATCCCGGCCTGATCAACGCGCACACCCATGCGCACGGCAACCTGCCAAGGGCATGGGCGACCGCTGGACCGCTCGAACTGCTGCTGACCGCGGCGCCGTGGATCACCGGCAACCGCGGCCCCGACGACATCCATCTGACCGCCCAGCTCGGCGCCGTCGAGATGGTGCTGAAGGGCTGCACCGCCTGCTACGATCTGTTTTGTCGAATGGCCGTTGCCGAGCCGCGACGGCATCGCGCCGCGTCGCCTCCGCCTATGCGGAGGTCGGCATGCGCGCGGTGATCGCGCCAATGGTCGCCGACCGCACCTTTATGAGGCGATCCCCGGCCTCCGCCGACGCCTCTGCCGCGGCGCTGCAGCGAGCGCGTCGCGGCGTTGCGCCTGCCGCCCGGCGCGGCGACGCTGGACGCCATCCGCTCGGCATTGCAACGATCTGGTCGCTCGACCGCGATCGGGTGCGGCCGGCCGTCGCGCCGACGATCCCGCATCATTGCTCGGACGATTTCATCCTGGCTGCGCCGACGCTGCGCGCGCGACTTCGATCTCGGCCTGCACAGCCATGTCGCCGAGTCGAAGGTGCAGGCGGTCGCCGGCATGCGGCTCTACGGCAAGACCCTGACCGCGCATCTCGACGAGCTTCGGCGTGCTGGGGCCGCAATTCACGGTCGCGCACGGCGTCTGGCTCGACAATGACGACATGGCCCGGCTCGGCGATCATGGCGCCTCGGTTGCGCCACAACCCCGGCAGCAACATGCGCCTCGGCGCGCGGGCTCGCCGATGCCCGCGCGATGCTCGATCCGGCGGGTCAATCTCGGCATCGGCACCGATGGCGCGATCGTGCTCCGACAACCAGAACATGTACGAGGCGATGCGGCTCGCCTCCTTCGTCTCGAAGGTGCAGGGCCGGAGTGGCGCCGCTGGATGACGACGCGCGAGGTGGCGCTGGCGGCGACCGAGGGCAGCGCCCGCGTTCTCGGCTTTGGCGACCGCATCGGCCGCGATCGCGCGCGGCTATAAGGCCGATCTGGTCATGCCTCGACCTCGACCACCCGAACTGGCTGCCGTTCAACAACCCGGTCAACCAGCTCGTCCACAGCGAGGACGGCAACGCCGTCCACAGCGTGATGATCGCCGGCCGAATGGTCGTCGAGAACCGCCGCGTCCTGACCGTCGACATGGAGCGGTTGCGCGGCCGTGTCGAGCGCCGCGCGCGAGCGCCTCGCCGCCGCCAACGCCGACAACCGCCGGCTCTACGAGGCGCTGGAGCCGGTCGTCGGCAGCTATTGCCCCGGTCTCGCCCGCACGCCCTATCACGTGCACCGCTACTGGCGCCCGCCCGAGTAGCTGCCGCCCGCGCGGCTTGACTCAGCCACACCTGCGTCAGCGGCGATTCCGTGCAATTTCTTACTTGACAAATCCGGATTAATACATGATAATGATATCGCACGCTGCACAATCCGGATCGGTCCTCATTGCGGAGCGCTCCGGCACCGGCCGACCGGGTGCCTCTTATGTGGATCTGAGACGAGTCTTGCGCAAAGAGGTGGTCGCCAGCGCATGGCCGATATTATGGCCTCAGTAGTAATATTGTTGTAGTTTTGTCACTGATCGTCGCCGCTGATTGTTGCATTTTTGCGCCGCTGTTATCCCCGCTGTTTCGCCGTGCTGATATCTCGCTGTTATTTGCCGCTGTTATGGCCGGAAAGGCCAGCAATCCCAGATACTTGCGGCATCGGTCTCTTTTTAAGGGCGCAACTGCGGAAGCGGCCACATCCGACACCGTCATTCCAGGGACTGTCCCGGAAGGGCTGGGCCCGGAATCCGTGAACACGGGCCTCTGGAATATGGCTTCTGGGCTGGGCGCCGCGCGTGGCCCGGAATGACGCTGTTGGATTGTCCCCTTGTCGCCTTAGGATGCGCAACCCCCGGAGGAGGAGCCACATCATGAGCGAGCCCGATCTGGAACAGGTTTCTGACCGAGCGCGACAAGGCGGTGTTCGCCGCCGGCGGTTTGGCGCCCGCGCCGGCTTCGGCAAGCGGCCGGCCCTCCTGGTCATCGACGTCAACTGGGCGTTCTGCGGTGAGCGCCCGGAACCGATCCTCGAATCGATCAAGCGCTGGCGCGACCTCCTGCGGCGAGGACGCCTGGGTGGCGCTCGCACTACATCAAGGCGCTGATCGACAGGGCGCGCGCGAAGGGCCTGCCGGTCATCTACACCACCGGCGGAGGACGCCCCGACAAATGGGACCGCCGGCAGCTGGCGGCTGGAAGAGCTCGCGCGCCGGCGAGACCGGCAGCGCCTGCTCCCGGCAGCAACGCCCGCCGGTCGACGGCAACGAGATCGTCGCGCATGATCGCGCCCGGCGCCGCAGAGACATCGTCATCAAAAAGCAGAAGCCGTCCGGCTTCTTCGGCTCGAACCTCGCCTCGTATCTGACGCTGCTCGGCTGCGACAGCGTCATCGTCACCGGCACGACCACCTCGGGCTGCGTGCGCGCCACCGTCGTCGATGCGTTCAGCCTCAATTACCGTGTGATCCTGGCCGAGGAAGGCTGCTTCGACCGCAGCGAGGCGAGCCACGCAGTCAGCCTGTGCGACATGCACGCCAAATACGCCGATGTCGTCCCGACCGCCGAGGTGCTGGCCTATTTCGACACGGCTCGCCACCGGCCTCTTCGATCTGCCGACCGGCGCTCCGGATACTGCGCCGTCGGTGAAGGCCGCCGCCGAAATAGACTTCTGAGCCGCGTCCCGGCGCAAGCCGGGACCCACTCCTCAATCCGCTCAGCGTCGGATATGGGTCCCGGCTTTCGCCGGGACCCGGTGTCAGAAGGGGAAGCCAAGAGGATGCAAGCCGCCATCATGGTCCCGGGTCCCGCGGGCGGGCATTGGGACATCCGCGAGGTGCAGCGCCCGACCGTGCCGCCGGGTCATGTATTGCTGCGGGTGCGTGCCTCCTCGATCAACCGCGCCGAGTTCCGCCGCCTGCACAATCTGAAGACGCAGCCGGGAAAACCCGCGCCCGAGGAGCGGGTCGGCGGCGGCGACGCGAGCCGGCGAGATCGCCGAGCTCGGCGCCGGCGTCACCGGTTTCAAGCCCGGCGATCGCGCGATGGGCCGCTGCGCCGGCGGCTTCGCCGAATTACGCGCTACTCGACGCGCGAGTGTGATGCCGGCGCCGGCGAGCCTGTCCTGGGAGGGAGGCGGCCTGCATCCCGGTCGTCTTTGTCGTCGTGCATGATGGTCTGTTCGCCAGCGGCCAGCTCAAAGCCGGCGAGACCTGCTGGTGACCGCGATCCTCCGGGGTCGGCGTCACCGCGCTGGTTCTCGGCAAATATCTCGGCGCCCGCGTGATCGGCACCTCGCGCTCCGCCGACAAGCTCGAAAAGCTCAAGCCCTGCACGGTCTCGACGCCGCGATCGTCACCGGCAGCGACGGTTTCGGGGCCGCGATTGCACACGGTAATCGGCGAGAAAGGCGTCGACATGATCGTCGACAATATCGGCGGCGATGTGCTCGGTGCCCTGCATCGAGGCCATGCGCGGTTGGCGGCCGCTACGTGCACGATCGGCCGGATGAGCGGCGTGCTGAAAGGCGAGCTCGAACGTCGATCGCCTCGCCGAGTCATCGCCTGCATCTTTACGGCGTCAGCAACCGGCTGCGCAGCTCGGCGCAGCGCGCCGAATCGATGCGCCGCTTCATCGCCGATCTGATGCCGCGCGCTTGAGCGACGGAAAATCCGGCCGATCATCGACCGAATCTTCCCGCCTCGCCGAGCTCGAACGCCGCACAGGCCCATGTCGAAGCCGACAATCACGTCGGCAAAGTCGTGATCCGGATCTGACTTGGTTGTCATTGCGAGGAGCGGAGCGATGAAGCAATCCCCATCCATGATGGGCACGCGCGGCTGTGAGATTGTTTCCGCTTCGCTCGCAATGACCAGTCTTTAGGGAGGAACCCCGATGTCCTTGAGCCGGCAGATCGCCGCCTTCGTCGCCAATCTCGCTACGACGATCTGCCCGCGGCGGTCGGTCGACCGCGCCAAGGGCGTCACGCTTTGCAGGCGCTGGACTCGGCTCTGGTCGGGCCAGGCACATGCCCAGCGAGCAGACAGGCGCTGGCGCTGATGCAGGAAGAGGAGGCGGGCGGCGGCAGGGCCGCCACCGTGCTGTGTCAACGGCGCGAAGCTGACCAAGGCCGGCGCCGCCTTCGTCAATGCCGAAACGATCTTCGCCGGCGGCAAGTGCGACACCTTCCGCATGCTGACCCATCCCGGCGTCAGCGATCCTGCCGGCCGCGCTGGTCGCGGCCGAGACGACCGGCTGCCTCCGGCAAGGAATTCCTGACCGGCGTCGCGGCCGGCTACGAGGTCATGGAGCGCATGGCCGCCGAGTTCATCCCGACGGTGATGTCGCGCGGCTTTCACGCCGGCCCGGTGTTCGGCATCTTCGGCGCCGCGATTGCCGCCGCCAAGATCCAGGGTCTCGACGCGGACCAGGTCAACGGCGCGATCGCGCAGTGCGTCAACCTCGCTTCGCGGCAACCTCGAAGGCGCCCGCAGCGGCGGCCGTTCGCTGCGCGAGGGCGGCGCCGTGCGCAACGCGCTGCTCGCGGTCGCCATGGCGCGGCACGGCACCCCGGGCGGCGAAACCACGCTGGAAGGCGAGGCCGGCTTCTACCATTCCTATGCCGGCAACAACCAGGGCCATGTTGCGCTACAGCTTCACCGGCGACAACCGCGCCGAGCCTCGACAAGATCACCGAAGGCCTCGGCGCGCGACTGGATCTCTCCTCGAGACGCTGTACCGGATCTATTCGACCGGCCGGCTACAACATCGCCCATGTCGACGTCACCGGCGCGGCTGTGCGAGGAACACAACATCACATACGCCGACATCGACCGCATCGAGGCGGTGGTGAACTGGCTCGAGACCGAATATCCGAGCCCGGCCTTCCCGAGCCGCGGCATCGACATCCCGCCGCGGCCCGGCAGCACGCAGTACTTCACCGCCTATGGCGCGGTCGACCGGCGGCTACCCGATGCTGCGCGGCGGCGAACCCGGGCCCGGCGACACCGACCCGCCGGAAGTGCCTCGATCTGATGCACCGCGTGACCTCTGATCCTGACGGTGCGCCGCACCCTGTTCGGTCCGCGCATCACCGTGTTCACCAAGGACGGCCAGCAGCTTCACCCGCGAAGGCACCGGCCGCGAGTTCATCTGGGATTTCGAGGAAGCAAGCTCCGGCGCATGCGCGGCATCGCCCCAGGCCTGGCGATCGGCGAGACGCAATTCGCCGAGTTGATCGACGCCTGCCGCCATCTCGACACCCTCCCGATGCCGCAGCCCGCAAGCTGATCGCCCTGACGATCCCGGCGTGAAGAGCGCCTCTTCGTATCCCCTCTCCGCCCTTCAGGGCGGAGAGGAGGGGCCCAGCGCGGAGCGCTGGGAGGGTGAGGTGGCTTTACTGCAGGCGCTCGAATCCCACCTACCTCGACCCTCTCCGCCCCGAGGGCGGGAGAGGAGCACACGGCGCGGCATCGCCCCGTAAATCCAGAAATCGGCCGATCAGGGCGGCGCCTGGCGCCGGCATCGCCGGCGGCGTTTTCGGATGCAGACGAACGGATGCGGCTGCGCGCCGAACGCGCGACTTCCACGCCATCGAGATGCCCGGAAAGGCGGCGACTCTCCGACACAAAATACTGGGCGCGCACTGCATTCTCCATCGATGTCCCGGCTGCCCGGCAGCAACGCCTCGGCATAATCATAGACCGCGCCGTCGCCTGCACATACCCGGCATGCGACAGTCCGGTGAAGCCCGGCGATACCGCCTTGCTGACGATATGCCCGTCGCGGCCGAGCGCCATCAGCCCGTGAGCGGCAGCAGCCACTCGCCGACCCGGCACGCACGGCCCGAACGCGGCCATGTCCGGCAGGATCCGCCGGTGACGATCTGCTTTCTCGCGCCGCGCGGTATTGATCAACGCCAGGAGGTTGATCTCGATTATGCCGCCGATCGTCGCAAAGGATTTGGTCGGCGCCACGGTCAGCGCGCATGGGGAATGCTCTCGTAATGCCGGTTCCACACATCGAGGAAATCCGGCAGATCCCCGATCCGCGCGAGATAGACCTGCGCCTTCACCGAGCGTTCGAGCGACGATCCCGCCGCCTCCAGCGCCGCTTAGTCAGCTCGTGCTCGATCAGGAACTCGGTCTGTTTGCGGATCTCGATCCCGGCCCAGGCCGAATGCTCCGGCACATGCGCCCGCGGGTCGAGCTCCCCGCCTGGGATTGTGGGCCATCTGCCCGGCGACGAATACCGAACTCGTCGCACACCACCGCCGGCACAAAGCCCGAAGTCGGCGCCGAGGCGACCCCGGCGGGTGGATCTTGCGGATCTCGTACCCCGCGCTCGGCACCACGGCGATCAGCGATGTCGAGATCGTGCTCTCGGCGGCGAAGCAGCGCTCCATGACGACCGAGGTGCTCGGCGGGATGTAGTCGGCGAACTCGGCATGCCGCGCCAGATGGTAGGCGGCGACCGCTTCCGGCTTGGGTAGAACTGGTCGAGCCGCACGGCCCGACTCAGATCCGAGCCGAATTCCTGCAGGATCTGGCGCATCCGCTGCAGGATGAAATCGCCCTCCCGCCGGCTGCGCGATTTCCGAACAGCGGATATCCCGACGGTCCCCCACCGCCTCCGGGATGCCGCTCGCGAAATCGAAGGCTTCGTGGCCGGTCAGGAAGATCCACGGCCCGGCCTTGACCGCATAGGCATACGGCACCGGCATGCCCAGCAGGTTGACCGATTTGACCTCCATACCCGGCATCGCCCCTCCCAATTGCGTATTGGCTCGCGGCATATTAGCGGGCTGACGCATCGCGGATAATTCCCCTAGGATGCGCCGCGCCCCTCACCAATACGGACCTTCACCGATGCCTGTGCAAGCCTCCGCAACAAATCGTCTCCGAGCTGGCCCCGACCGGCGTGCTGCGCGCCGCGATCAATATGGGAAATTTCCTGCTGGTCACCGGCAAGAACCCGATCGGCGACCGTCCGGGCGTCTCGCCCGACATGGCGGCGGCGGTCGCGGCCCGGCTCGGCGTCCCGGTCAAATATGTGCCCTACGCGCGGCCGGGCGAGATTGCCGATGATGCCGAAAAGGGCCTGCTGGGACATCGGCAATATCGGCGCCGAGCCGCAGCGCGCCGCGGTGATCAACTTCACCGCCGCCTATTGCCGAGATCGAGGCGACCTATCTGGTGCCGGCGGGCTCGCCGATCAAAAGCGTCGCCGAAGTCGACCAGCCCGGCAAGCGCGTCGCGGTCACCGCGCGCAGCGCCTACGGCCTCTGGCTCGAAAACAACTTCAAGAAGGGCGAGCTGTTGCAGTTCGACAGCGCCGATGCCGCGATCAAGGCATTCGTCGACGAGAAGATGGACGCCTATGCCGGCGCTGCGCCCCGGGCTGATCGATGTCGCCGCGAAGCTGTCCGGCTCGCGCATCCTCGACGGCCAGTTCACCGCGGTGCAGCAGGCGATCGGCACGCCGAAGAAGAACGCCGCGGCGTGTTGCGTTCCTGCGCGACTTTGTCGAGGAGTCGAAGAAGAACGGGCCTGATCGCCAGCCTGATCGAGCGCCACGGCACCGTCGGCCGCCTGTCCGTCGCCCCGCCCGCGTAAATTGATTGGTTCCCCCGCAAAGCGGGAGGGGGACCGTGCGAAGCACGGTGGAGGCCGCCGGCGGTACCCTGACTGCAAGCCAGCCTTGCCCTCTCCGGCTCGCGTCGCTCGCTACCTCCCCGCGAGCGGGGAGGAACCGCTCCTCCGGCGCAGCTCAGCGCGCGACCACCCTGCGGTAGAGGTGCCAGGTGGCGTGCCCCAGGTGGGCATCACGACGATCAGCCTGAGGAACGCCGGGATCGAGCCCAGCATCAGCGCCGCCGCCACGACCAGCCCCCACAGCGCCATCGGGCCGGGGTTCGCCATCACCGTGCGCAATCGATGTCATGACCGCCGTTTCGAGCCCGACCTCTCGGTCGAGCAGCAGCGGGAACGACACTGACGCTGATCGACATCGCCAACACCGCAAACAGGAACCCGACGCCGACGCCGATGACGATCATCGCCCAGCCGCGCGCCGTCGTCAGCACGTCGCGGGCGAACGCCGTGATCGAGGCCGGCGGCTCGGGTCCCGCAGGTCAAATCGTAGATCGCCATCGCCGCGCCGAGCCACAGCAGGAAAGATTGACCATCAGCACGAGGCCCAAGCGTCACGATCGCGCCGGAACGACGGGGAGTGCACCACCTGGAACGCGTCGGCCCAGCTGGCCTCGCTGCGCCTGCTCGCGCCGCCGGCTCATCTCGGTAGAGCCCGACCGCCGCAAACGGCCCGATCAGCCGCAAAGCCTGAAGCCAGCGGGAACAGCAGAGCGGCAAGCAGCGTCGTACCGAAGGCGAGCCGCGCCAGCACCAGGCCGGCCAGCGGATGGATGACGCAGAGAAACACGACATCGGTGTGGAACGCCGCGAAATCCTCAAACCCGCGCCGCAGCGCATCCCGAAATGTCGGCGGCTCCGATCTGCCGCACCGCCGGGGCCGGCGCGTTGAGGCCCGCGCGCCTCGCGGCTGGCGCGGCCGACCGACCTCGACGGCATGGCCGGCAAGCCGCAATTGATCCACGCTCCATTCAACGGGATTTCGGATATGCATCGCCGTATCCTCCCGAACCGAGTTCGGGGGCCGCGGGCCGCCTGGCGGCAGCACCTGCAATCCGGCTGCTGGTCACCGCAAGCAGCCGCGACCCGCCATCCAAGCCTGGTATAGCTGATACCGCGGACCGCTCGACGCAAGCCCTCGCACGATCCGTGTGGTATCGAGCGATGGCCGTATTCTTCATCAGCGACACGCATTTCGGCGATCATCAGGTGCTCAACCTGGGTATCCGCGCCCGTTTGCGCCGGTGGCGGCAATGGATGCCGAAATGATCGCGCGCTGGAATGCCGTGATCGGCGAGGAAGACGAGGTCTGGCATCTCGGCGACTTTGCCCGTACCGCCGCCCGCGCCGCCGAAATCCTTCCGCGTCCTGAACGGCCGCAAGCACCTGGTCCTCGGCAACAAGCGATCCGCAGCGCAGCGGACCGAGGGCTGGGAAAGCATCGCGAGCTATGCCGGATTGCAACTCGACGGCGTCGATCTCGTGCTCTGCCATTACCCGTTCCGCCGCTGGAAGGGGATGGATCGTGACAGCGTCAATCTGCTGCACAGCCACAGCCATGGCGGCTGAAGCCTTTGCCGCGGCAGTCTGATGTCGGCGCCGATGTCCGCGATTTCCGGCCGGTCACCTTGGCCGAGCTTCTGCCGCCGCAACAGCAACGGAGACGCCGACATGCCTGATGCAGCCGGAAGACGGTCTCGGCCTGCCGCCGGAGCGCCTTCGCCCGGATCGACTGACACCGACGACGAGCTGTTCTACGAGCCGCCGCGGCTCGTCCTGCACATCGACGACAGCGCCGTCGCGGCCTTGACCGAATTGTACCGCGCCATATTGCCGGCCGGCGGGCGCGCCACGATCTGATGAGCAGCTGGGTCAGCCATTTGCCGCCGCGAGAATCGAATATCGCCAGGTCGTCGGGCATGGCATGAATGCGCAGGAGGCCGCCAACCCGCGCCCTCAACCGGTGGTTCGTCCAGAACCTCAACCGCGACCAGACGCTGCCCTCGCCGATGCCAGCCTCGATGCCGCGATACCGATCTCGATCCAGTATCTGCAGCGGCCGGTTGCCGTGTTGCGCTGACGTCCGCGCTGCGCCCCGGCGCGCCCATAATCATCAGCTTCTCTGAACCGCTGCTTCTGGACCAAGGCGGTGGCGGTCTGGCGCGCCGCCCGACGATCAGGGCCACGCCTCCCGTCGAGCGCTACCTCGCCACGCCGGCTTCGGCCTCCATCGAAGCCCGCGTCCTGCCGAGTCGTCGAAGACGTCAGCGACCCGATGATCCGCCGTCCTCGCCCGCGCCTGCCCAATATCGGTCCCGGCGAAAGCCGAGACCTAGTTGTCCGCCTTTCGAACGCTGAAGGGGATGGATCCCGGCCTTGCCGGGATAAACAGAGCCGCCCAATCGCCCTCCGCACGCAAGCGGGGAGGGGTGGAGGTAGGGGCTGGCTTGGCGCATCACCCACAACCGCCGTGAGCCTTCTTGACCGCGTCGCGCCGCAACGCCGCAGTCCCTCCAGCTGGCCGGCCGCGTCCTGCGGCGGCTGGTGTTTGGCGGGCTGACGGTACTCGGCGTATCGATCGTCGTGTTCGTCGTGTTGCGCATCCTGCCCGGCGATCCGCTGGTCGCTATCTTTGGCCCGGAGGGTTTCACCAAGCTGAGCGAAGCAGAGCGCGCTCACTACATGGCGGAGCTCGGGCTGAGCGACCCGCTGGTCGTGCAATATCTGTCACTGGATCGGAGACATCGCCCGCGGAAATTTCGGCCGGTCGTTCTTCCGCTCGGAAAGCGTTGGCGAGATGATATCGCGGCGCGGACCGCTGACCGCGGAAATCGCGCATTATGGCGGTGATCCTGTCCTGGCTGGTCGGGATCCCGGTGGCGATTGTCAGCGCGCTGCGTCCCAACAGCCTGGGCGATAATGTCTCGCGGTTCATCAGCATCGTATTTTTGGCGATCCCCGGCTTCTGGCTGGGGCATGCTGATCGTGCTCGCCTGCGCTGTTCTGGTTCGGCTATCGGGTGCCGCTTGGCCGGGGCGTCTCTGTTGGCAGACCCGTGGGCCAACCTGCAAATCGTCATCGGACCGGCCGTCGTGCTGGGTCTGGGACAGGGCGCCTATATCGCCCGCATGGCCGCGCTCCAGCCTCCTCGAGGTCATCCGCGAGGATTATGTGCGCACCGCCCGCGCCAAAGGGCTGAGCCGGCGCCCGGTGATCATGCCTGCATGCATTGCCCAATGCGTTGCTGCCGGTCATCACCCTGTCGGGCATACTCGCTCGGCTTTGTCCTGGCCGGATCGATACCCGGTCGAGCGCGCCTTCGGGACACCGGGGCTCGGCTATGCGATGTTTACCGCGGTCAGCGAGCGCGATGTCTTCGTGATGCAGAACCTGGTGTTTCTTGTACGCCGTCGTGTTTGTGGTGCTGAACATCCTGGTGGACCTGACAATTGCCTGGTTGATCGATCCGAGTGATCCGCTATCGATGACCGCCACCGAGCCCGAGACCGTCATACTCGCTCGCAGCAGGGTCGGCAGGCAGTCGAGAGCTCGCGGCTGCGCGCGGCTTGAGGCGAGGGCTGCAGGCATATTCGTCAGGCGGTCCCCGCTATCGGCATTCTGGGGCATGCATCGCGGCAGCCGATCCTCGTGATGGCGATCGCGGCGCCGTGTGCTTGCACCCTACCGAGCCGCTGAAATCCGACTTCCGGGCGCATGACTAAACCGCCGAACGACACCGCACTATTTCGGCACCGACCAGATCGGCAGGGACGTCTTGAGCAGGGTCATCTATGGCAGCCGTGCCTCCTTGACCATAGCCATTGGAGCGGTGCTGTTCGGAACCACCCTAGGCGCGTTCTGGGGCTTGGCCAGCGGCTATTTCGGCGGACGCTTCGACATCGTCAGTCAGCGCGTCATCGAGTTTCTGCAATCGTTCCCCGGATCTGATCCTGGCGATGGCGATCGCGATGGCGCTCGGCGCCGGTTTCGGAACCGTGATCGTGGCGATCGCGATCACCCGTATCCCGTTTGGCGGGCGGGTGATACGCGCGGTGGTGCTGTCGCTGAAGGAGATGTCCTATGTCGAGGCGGCGCGCGGTCTCGGCGCCTCACATTTGCGCATTATGGCGCGGCATATTCTGCCACAATGCGTGGCGCCCTATCTGATCCTCGCCACAACCCATCTTGGGGTCGCCATCATCATCGAGGCGGCGCTCGGCTTTCTCGGCGTCGGCATTCCGCCGCCGACCCCGACCTGGGGCAACATGCTGGCCGGATTCGCTGAACGCGGGCCTCGTCCCGCCGTGGTGGCTGGTGCTGTTCCCGGGATGCGCCATCACCCTCGACCGTGCTGGCCTTCAGCCTGCTCGGGGACGGCATCCGCGACCTGGTCGATCCGCGGCTGCGCGGCGCAGTGTCGGTGCGCGGTGGCAGAAGCGCCGCGCTGTAACGCGCGGCTGGCGCATGGGAAACCGTCGGTCTCGGCCTTTCATTTCGAGGATCTGCCGGTCGGGCGGCAGATTCAAGACGATCGGCCGCACCGTCACCGAGGCCGACATCACCAATTCTCTGTCAACTGCACCGGCATGGTCGAGGTGCTGTTACACCAACACCGAATTCCTCGCCCACGAAAGCGACATCAAGGGACGCCCGGCGCCGGGCGCGCTGGTCTACTGCTTCGCCGAGGGGCTGCTCGTGCAGTCGACGATGCAGCACACCGGCTTTGCCTTCCTGCACATGGAATTGTCGGTCGAGAGCCCGGTCGTCGCCGGCGACACGATCCACGCCGAATGCGAGATCATCGAGGCGCGGCCGCTCGAAGAGCCAGGCCCGGCCGCGGCCTGCGTGCGCACCCGGGTGCGCGTCGTCAAGCAGGACGGCACGGCGGCACTCACCTACACTGCCGCTGCGCATGGTGAGGATGCCGGAGCGACGATGAATCTACTCGATATCACATCGTCATCCCGGGGAAGGCCGGGATCCACCAGTTTCAGCCGACCAGTGGTTCATGGCCTGCGCCGGGACGACGATGGAGGTTCAGGTCAGCCCCATCGCGCTCGGCGCCTAGCCTCGTTGAAATTGAAGGCGGCTTCCCACACCGCGATCTTGCCGTCGCGCGTGACCCAGATCTCGACGCCGCGCGCCGGCCATCTGCTTTGCCGGCATGACGGTCCTGCCATTCGCCTTCCCAGTAATTGGCGAGTCATGTCGCCCGACAGCGCGCGCAACTCCTTCTCGCAGGCGGTAGATCCGATCTGCCGTTCGCTGCGGCTGCGGAACAGCTTTTCGAGCTCGGCCTTGCCGCGAAACTCCGGGCAGGTCGCCAAAGCGGATCGACGCAATCATCGGTGAAGCCGGCGAGCAGGCCCGGGATGTTCCACGGCATGAACAGCGACTCGACATGCGCGACGAACGCCCGCGCCTCCTCGACGGTCTGCGGATTGCGCCCAGTCATCGGAAATCCTAAAAAGAAAACTGCTTCAACGCAAAGGACGCAGAGGTTCCGCAAAGGACGCGATGGGCTCGGAGCCTTCGCGACCTCTGCGCGCCCTTGCGTCCTCGGCGTTAAAGCGTTCTCTTTTGTTATCGCAGTTCCGGACGATCCAGAACGCGCTTCTGGCCGCGCGCCACCGCGCTCGAAATTGTCGAAGCGCGTTGCGCCAGCGCTTCCAGTGATTGTCCCAGGTCGGTCCGGCGCCGTGCGGGCTGAAGATCGCGTTCTTCAGCGTGAACAGCTCGTGGTCGGGCTTGGGCGGCTCCTCGACCATGACGTCGAGCCCCGCGCCCAGGATCTTCTCGTCGCGCAGTGCCGCGTAGAGCGCCTTCTCGTCGACGACCGGGCCGCGGCAGGTGTTGATCAGGATCGCCGTCGGCTTCATCATCGCCAATTCGCGCTCGCCGATCAGGTTGTGCGTCGACAGGTCGAGCGGCACGTGCAGGGTGACGATGTCGGCGGTCTTCAAGCAGCTCGGGGAACAGCGCAAAGCGGACGCCGAGCGCATCCTCCTGGTCGCCGGTCATGCCGGTTGATGTCGTAATACTTGATGTGCATGTCGAAGGCCTTGGCGCGGCGCGCGACCTTCTTGCCGATATTGCCGAGGCCGATGATGCCGAGGGTCTTGTCTTCGAGCTCGTAGAGCTTGCAGGCATTGAAATCGTTGCCGCGCCAGCGCCCGGAGACGACGCCGTCGTGCTGCCAGATCAGCTTGCGGCAGACCGCCAGCATCAGCAGCATCGCGTGCTCGGCCACCGCCGTCGCATTGGCGCCGCCATTGTTGCAGATCGGCACGCCGGCGGCGCGCGCCGCCTCGAGGTCGTAGGTGTTGTAGCCGGCGCTCAGGGTCTGCACGATCTTGAGCTTCGGGCGCCTGCCCGATAGAATTCGGGACCGTGCTTGAACTGGCCGGCGCCGATATAGAACTCGGTGTCCTTCAGCAGATTCGAGGAATTCCGGCCGGCCATGCGGCGCGGTGACCAGCTCGTAGCCCGTCGGGCAGCAGATCGTGGGCGATGGCCATCGTCTCGTCGCGCGTGGCTGTCCGGGGTCAGAATGCGACAGGGCATCAGCAGCGTCTCCTCTTGCGGGGATTGTTTCGCGGCATCGTAGCCGCTGGCCGGGCAAGCGCAATCACAAGTCGCAGCCGATAGGCCTTGCGATCGCTCGTCATTGCCGAGCGAGCGACAGAATTGCGCGTGCAAGGTCGACCGTCCTACTCGCAGTGCCGCCCGTTTTCAGTAAACGAGGTCCCCCGCCGATGCCGACGAATCCCAGTTCCGCTTCCAGAACCTGCACGAATTCGTCGACGCAGGCGCGCACCAACCTCGACCGCAACAATTGGGACTACCTGATCGGCGGCTCCGGAGACCGAGACGACCCTGGCGCGCAACCGCCTGGCGCTCGACTGCGATCGGCTTCCGGCCGCGGGTATTGCGCGACGTCTCGAACGTCGATTGCAGCCGCACGCTGTTCGGCAAGAAGCTGCGCATCCCGGTGCTGTGCGCGCCGGTCGGCTCGTTGCAGAATGTTCGAGCCGGGCGGCGGTGCCACCGTCGCCGGCGGCGACGCGCGACATTCGGCAACGGCATGATCCTTTCCTCGGTGTCCGAGCCGGGGCTCGACAAGACCGCCGAGGCCGCGGGTGACGGGTTCAAGATCTTCCAGCTCTATGTGCGCGGCGACGCGCCAATGGGTCGACGACCATGTCCGCCGCGCCATCGACAAGGGCTACGACGCGTTTCTGCCTGACGGTCGACACCGACAGCTACAGCCGGCGCGAGCGCGACATCGCCAAGCGTCATCAGCGCCGCCGGGTGCGCGTCGACGATGCCCGCATCTACCAGGCGCAGTTCAACTGGCGCGATGTCGAGCGGATCAAGCAGGGCTTCGACATCCCGCTGATCCTCAAAGGCATCGCCACCGCCGAGGACGCCAAGATCGCGGTCGAGCACGGGGTCGACTGCGTCTACGTGTCAAACCATGGCGGGCGCCAGCTCGATCAGGGTGTCGGCTCGATCGACGTGCTGCCGGAGGTCGTCGAAGCGGTCGGCGGCCGCGCCCGCATCATCGTCGACGGCTGCGATCAGCCGCGGCACCGACGTCGTCAAGGCGCTGATCCTCGGCGCCGACGCGGTCGCCTGTCGGCCGGCTCTACGTCTATGGGCTCGCCGCCGCCGGCGCAGAGGGCATGGTGCGGCTCTTCGAGATCCTCGAGGACGAGATCCGCATCTGCCTCTCGCTGCTCGGCGTCACCAGCTACGCACGAGCTCGACAAATCCTACATCCGCGCCGGCCCGCCAGGTCGTGCCGCCGCACGTCCACAGCGCCTTCCCGCATCTCGACCTGCCGAAGGAAACCTACTCAGCCCGGCCCTAACCCGTGCCCGGTCTTGTGCCGGGCACCCACGTCTTTTCCTCACCGGCTGTGCATTTCAAGACGTGGGTGGCCGGAACAGGTCCGCAACGGGGGCTTACGATACCCAGGCGAGGAGACAGCCCGGCGGCTCACTTCTGTGGGGTGCCGGTGTCGCATCGCGCGCCGCGGTGTTTATACCCTCATGGCCAGAAAGCTGCGGCGCGCGAGCCTGATCCACAACGAGGAAGGCGGGGGATCGGCGCCATACCCGCGCCTACCTCGTCCGCCTCTTGGAAGGCGCCGGCTACGACGTCAGCTATTTCGCCGTCAGGCAGGGCGATCTCGGCCGAGGCTCTCGGTCACCCCTGCCGAGATCATCGTCGCGGCCGGCGGCGATGGTACGGTCGCCCGCGTCGTGGCGCACGGCGCGCTCCGATGGGCCCGCGATCGCGATCCTGCCGCTCGGCACCGCCAACAATATTGCCAGCCTCGCTGGGCATCAGCGGGCCGCTCTGAAGATATCGTTTCGGGTTGGCAGTAAGCCCGGATGCGGCCTATTACCCGATCAGCGCCAGCGGGCCATGGGGATGCGCCGCTTGACCGAAGGCGTCGGCTTCGGGCGCGTTCGAGGAGGCGATGCATGAAATTCCGCGCAAGTTCCGGCGTCAAGCGGGCCCGCGAGTTCGTCCGCAAGATTGTGGTCGACGCACCTCCGGAATGTTTGGAAATCGGCATCGAGGATGAGACGATCGCCGGCCGGTTTGCCGTGCTGGAGATCACCGCGATCCCGCTGATCGGTCCGCGGCTGCCGCTCGCCCCGGCGGCTGATCCGTCCGACCGCAACCTCGAGATCTCTGCTTCGTCGGCGATAACGAGCGCCGAGCAGGCGGGCCTTCGCGCAGTGGCTCGACAATCCCGAGAGCGCCGCAGCCGGCGCCGGTGTCGTCGCGCCGCCGCGCAGCGGCTGACGATCGCCGGCCAGTTCCGCCGCATCCGTCTCGACAGCAAGCTGTGGAACGGCGAACCCGACCCTCGCCTGGACAATACCTGGCCGGTGATCGGCATCGCCACCGAGCCGCAGCCATTGCATTTCCTGGTTTCTGACTGAGCCCGCTCATCCCTCCGCGTTCGCCGTTGCCGGTGCGCCGCGATTGGCCTGATAGTCGCGACGGCGGCACGGCGGAGGAGATATGACGAGCGGATCCGAGATCGCGCTTTGCCTCGGCCGAAGCGCTGGCCGATCTGTATCGCAAGAAGGCGCTGTCGCCGGTCGAGGCGGCGGAGATCGCTGTTCGCCCGGCATCGAGGCGTTGCAGCCCAAGCTCAACGCGTTCTGCGTCGTCGACCGCGACGGCGCCTCGCCGCGCGCGCGCTCGGAACAGCGCTGGCGTCAAGGGCATGCCGCTGGGCCCGCTCGACGGCGTGCCGGTGACGATCAAGGACCTCGTGCTGATGCGCGGCTTTCCGACGTTGCGCGGCTCGAAGCTGATCGATCCGGCGCAGGATTGGTCGGAGGACGGCCCGGCGGTGGCGCGGCTGCGCGAGGCCGGGGCGGTGATCCTCGGCAAGACCACGACCCCGAATTCGGCTGGAAGGCGATCGGCGACAGCCCGCTGACCGGCATCACCCGCAACCCGTGGAACCTGGAGCGCATACGCCCGGCGGCAGCAGCGCCGGCGCCGCCGCCGCCTGCGCTGCCGGTATCGCGCCGTTGCATGTCGGCAGCGACGGCGCCGGCTCGATCCGCATTCCTGCCGCCTTCACCGGGATCTTCGGCATCAAGGCGACGTTCGGCCGGGTGCCGGCGCTATCCGCCGCCTCGCCGATCGGGCCTGCTTGTCGAATGTCGGGCCGATGGCCCGCAGCATGTGCGCGACGCGGCATGCTGCTGCTGAACGTGCTGGACGCGTCCCGATCACCGCGACCCGTATGCGCTTGCCGCCCGACGATCGCGACTGGCTCGACGGCATCGAGGACGGCGTGCGCGGAGCTGCGTATCGCCTACAGCCCCGATCTCGGCTATGCCCGCGTCGATCCCGGAGATCGCCGCGGCTGCGCCGCCGCGGCGCGCGGCAGTTCGAGGCGCTCGGCGCGCTCGTCGAGGAGGTCGGCGACGATCTTCCCGTCGCCGCGCGATGCGCTGCTGACCCTCTGGGCCGCCGGCGAGGCGCGCGTGCTGGCCGGCTTCCCGGCCGAGCAGCGCCATCTGTGCGACCCCGGCCTGGTCGCGATGGCGGCGCTAGGCGAGCGACATCGGCGTCGGTCGAGTATCTCGGCGCCGACATGGCGCGCACCGCCCTCGGCATTCGCATGGGCGAATTCCACCAGCGCTACGATCTGCTGCTGACCCCGATGATGCCGGTGCCGGCCTTGCCGGTCGGCCAGGACCTGAACGACCCGGCCGGCGAGGGCAGCTGGTTCGACTGGTCGCCGTTCAGCTACCCGTTCAACTATGACGCGCCAGCCGGCCGCCTCGGTGCCGTGCGGGCTGACCAGCGCCGGGCCTGCCGATCGGCCTGCAGATCGTCGGACCGCTTTATGCCGAGGACCGCGTGCTGCGCGCCGCGCGCGCCTTCGAGACGACCCGGCCCGAGCGGCGCCCGCCGCTGATTCTCGAACTGAATTGCGGACGCGTCATGCTGATTGCTCCACCCGTCCGCAGCTGACGCCGCGGACTCCCTCGCACGTTCCTTTCCGAACCCTCCCCGCTCGTGGGGAGGGTGCAGTGAGGGTTAAGCGGGTGGGGCTGCGCCCGTCGATCTGAGGAATGCCCATGGAGACAATTTCGAACCGAAGATTGTCCTGACCGATGCTCCGATTCCGCCGATACGGCGGTCGATCGCCAGGATGGGCTGCGCGACTACAACACCAGCCAGGCCGGTTACGACGATTATCGGCCGCTCGCCGTGTTCGTTACCGAACCCCGGCTCGGGCAAAGGTTTTGGGCGGTCTCCACGGCGGCAGCTATCTCGGCCAGCTCCGGGTCGATCGTTTCTTCTCTTCCGGAAGACCTGCGCCGCGATCGGGTCGGCAGCCGGCTGTTGACGATGGCGGAGGAGGAGGGGCGCCGCCGCGGCTGCGCGCGCGTCACGCTGTTCACGATGGAGATACAAGCGCCCGGGATTTTATCCGAAAGCAGGGCTATGAGACTCGCTGCGCCGTCTCGATTGCGACCCACCCGGCGTCAACCGCTATCTGATGACCAAGCGGCTGACGCCCGGCAATCCGGCGCGGTGACGACGGCGGTATCGAGCCGTACCTTTGTCGGGCTGCCGGCGGCTACCGAGAGCCAGCGCGAATTCGGGCCGAGCGCACCGGATAGCGTATTGGATATGTGATAGCAAAGCATCGCGACCGTGTCGTACTGCCAGTCGGTGAAGTCGAGCGTTGATGCATCGCCTTTGAAGAGCGAAATCTCCTTCTGATACATCTCGATGCCGATCGAGCGCGGATTGTGATCCTCCACCCCGGTGTGATGCTTCGGGTTTCCCGCGTGAAACGCCTGATACTCCTCTGGAACGATGATGTAGGCGAGGACCTGTGGTCGCGGCCGATGAAGTAATGGATCGACTTCCGTCTGGGTCGCCAGCGGATTGGCGCTCTGCTCTTGGGTGCCGAGGCTCTTCGTGCCGTGCAGCACAATCTCGTCGATCGTTACGCCGCCGCGCGACCGGTAGCTGGTACTCGGTTTCTGCTTGAAGAATATGAGATTTCGTAAGACGCCAAAGTATGCCGCCATGCGGCCTGCATCCTTCAGTTCGTCCATCAGCGGGTCGATGAACAGCACGGTACCCCTCGTCGGTTAGGCGTCCGGATTGACCTGACCCCGATCATCGGGGGCGCTCGCGGCAAACGCGACCCACGAACCGCGCCGCTCGCCTTAGCTGCACATCTGTGCTGACTCTCTTGCGGTTCAAGGACGTATAACTGGGTCGATGCCCGCCGCTCGCTCGAACCAACTCATCGTCTCGTTGATCGTCGCCTGCGCGATGTTCATGCAGAACCTCGACTCTGACGATCATCGCGACCGCGCTGCCGGCGATCGGCGAGTCGCTCGGCGAGAACCCGCTCCGCCTCAACGTCGCGATCACCTGCTACCTGCTGAGCCTCGCCGTCTTCATCCCGATCAGCGGCTGGACCGCCGACCGGTTCGGCGCCCGCCGCGTGTTCACCGGCGCGATCATCGTCTTCACCCTGGGCTCGATCGCCTGCGGTTTCGCGCAGTCATTATGGATGCTGGTCCTCGCCCGCATCGTGCAGGGCATGGGCGGCGCGATGATGGTGCCGGTCGGCCGCCTCGTGCTGCTGCGGACCGTGCCCAAATCCGAGCTGGTGCGGGCGATGTCCTATGTCAGCGTGCCGGCGCTGATCGGCCCGGTGATCGGACCGCCGCTCGGCGGCCTGATCGTGACCTACACCTCCTGGCACTGGATCTTCTTCATCAACATCCCGATCGGCGCGCTCGGCGTGCTGCTGGTCAATTTGTTCGTCGAGAACATCGCGCGAGGCGACGGTGCGGCCGTTCGACCTGCCCGGCTTTCTGCTGACCGGCAATCGGGCTGGCAAGCCTCGCTTTCGGCTTCGAGACGATCGGCCGCGGGCGATTGCCGCTGATCGCCGATGGTCGGGCTGCTCGCCGGCCGGCGCGTTGTGCCTGATCCTTTATGTCCGCCACGCGCGGCGGGTCGACCATCCGATCATCGACCTCGCGCTGATGCGTATCCCGACCTATGCGATGGCGACGACCGGCGGCTTTCTCTTCCGCATGGGGCTCGGCGCCCTGCCGTTCCTGATGCCGTTGATGCTGCAGGTCGGCTTCGGCCTCGACGCGCTGTCATCCGGCCTCATCACCTTCGCCAGCGCCGCCGGGGCGATGTCGAACAAGGCGGTCGTCGCGCCGATCATCCGCGCCTTTGGCTTTCCGCAATGTGCTGATCGCCAACACGATCGTCAGCAGCGCCTTTCTGTTCGGCTATTCGTTCTTCCGGCCGACCACGCCGCATGTCGTGATCTTCCTGGCACTGCTGGCCGGCGGCTTTTTCCGCTCGCTGCAGATGACCAGCCTCAACACGCTGTCCTACGCCGATGTGCCGGCCGGGATGCTGAGCCGCGCCACCAGCCTGACCAGCATGGCCCAGCAGCTGTCGCAAAGCGTCGGGGTCGGCACCGGCGCGCTGGTGCTCTATGTGATGCTGTCGACCCACGGCACGGCGGTGTCGAGCGCCGCCGATTCTCTCGTCGCGCTCGCCGATGGTCGCCGGCATTTCGCTGCTGTCGGTGCCGTTCTTCCTGCGCATGTCGCCCGATGCCGGGCGCCGAGGTCAGCGGCCGCGCTGCGCCGCGCGTCTCGGCCGATTGATGCCCGGCAGATGACCTTGCGTCTCTTCGCCTGGAACATCCGCCAGGGCGGCGGCACCGGCTATCGCGCGATCGCCGCCGCTATCGCGCGACACGACGCCGATGTGCTGGTCATCTCCGAATATCGCGGCGGCGACTCCGGCTGAGCGGCTGCGCGCCGCGCTAGCCGCGATCGGCTATCGCTCATACGACCGCGCTGACCCCGCCATCCGCTGGCGGCAACGGCGTGCTGATCGCCGCGCGCCATCCGTTCGACGATGGCGGCGCGGTCAACGATGCAGTGCCGGATCCCTGCCGCATGGTGCGCGCCTATTTCGGTCGCGCTTCGCATCTACGGCATCTACATGCCGAACCTCTTAAGGAAAGTGCCGTATTGGGAGGCGCTGATCGCCGCGCTCGCTGGCAGATCCTTGCAGGCCGAGGCGCTGGCGATCGGCGATTTCAACACCTGCCGCGCCTATGTCGACGAGCCCGGCGCGATCGATGTCTGCCGCCCATTACATGGATGAGGTCGCCGCGATCGGCTTCTGCGATCTGTGGCGTCATCGCTACCCCGACGGCCGCGAATTCTCCTGGTACAGCACCCGCGGCAACGGCTTCCGCATCGATCACGCTTTTCTCTCACCGGCGTTGACCGCGCGGGCCGGTGAAATCCGCTATTCGCACGACGAGCGCGCTCGGCGGCCTCTCCGACCACTCGCCGCTAATCCTCGACCTCGACGTCTAACTCGCGAAATTACAAACCGCGGACAGCGAGCGCGGGCCTGTGGCCGCGGCGCATCTCTGTCCCATCCGCTCGCACTGGGCATCGCGTCTGCGGCCGCATCCTGCCGACGAGAAAGACTGTCGATCAGGCCTTGTCCAGCCAGAACGTGTCGAACCGGACCACGTCGTAGATGCCGAAATAATCTTTTTGGGTTGTGGCCCTTCACGTAGTTGTACCAGACGTCGTTGATCTTCTCCCAGGCGACCGGCACCAGCGGAGGATCCTGCTCCATGAGGTCCTCGGCTTGCCGGATCAGCGCCAGACGCTTGCCGGCATCGACTTCGACGTCGATTTGATCGACCAGCTTGTCGAACTCGGCGTTGTGCCAGAACGAGTAGTTCTGCGGCCCATCGGTGCGGTACCAGGCGTTAAAGTAATCGGAAGGGTCGAGCAGGGTCGAAACGATGGCGCCGACGGCCAAATCGTAGTTGCCGGCCGCTGCGTCACCGAACCAAACCGATTCGACAACCGTCCGCAGGTCGGATTGAATCCCCGCCTCCTTCAACATCGCCTGAATGGCCTGGCCAAACAGCTTGTGATGGTTCAGGTCCCGCACCATGAAATCCAGCGGCCGCATGCTGCTCTGGCCGGCGGCGGCCAACAGGGATTTAGCCTCCTTGATCGCGGCGCCGGGATCCTCCTGATAGCCGAGCCGTTTGACGAGCTGGTCCTTGGGCGTGGCGAACGTCGGAAAACGGATAGATAAATCCTCCCGTCATCAGCGGGGCGACATCCTTCACGACGTCCACCAGGACCTGTTTCTCGAACAGCAGGTGCATGGCGCGCCTGACGCGCGGATCATCGAACGGCTTCCTTTTGGCATTCAGCCAGGTCGCGTGAATGACGCTCTGGTAGAATTTCGCGGTGGACAGGCCGGGCGTTGTCGCCGCCTGCGGGCGGTAGCCGGGTCGAGCGCGCGGGCGTAATCCACTCTGCCCGATAGAATCGCGGCCCCAAGCTCCGGGGAAAATGGCAAGAGATGGTAGACTTCGATGCCATCGAGGTACGGCAGGCCTTTGTTCCAGTAGTTCGGGTTTCTCTCCATCACCCAGATCTCGTTCTCGACCCGCCGTTGCGTCTTAAAGGGACCGGTACCAGGGATGTTGAGGACCTTGCGTAGATCGTAATTATTCTCTTCCAGCGTCTTCTTGCTGAAGATCACGTTCCAGCCGCTGGCGAAGGCGGACATCATGAAATTGATCGAGCGCGGCGCGGCCAGCTTGAATTCGACGGTGTATTTGTCGCGCGCGTTGATCTCGCTGACCGCCCTGAACAGCGGCGTGCGCGGGATGCTGACGCCGGCCGGCGGTTTCGCGATGCGGTCGAAGGTCGCCTTTATGTCAGCCGATGTGAAATCCGTCCCGTCGTGGAACTGGACACCCTGGCGCAGGTGAAACGTGTAGGTCTTGCCGTCCTTCGCGATTTCCCAGCTATGCGCCAGATCGGGGACGATGGTCTTGCCGCTGTCGCGCGGATCACGCCGGATCAAATTGTCGAACATGCAGCCCTGAGTGCCGATGTTGCCGACAGTGCCCGATTGATGCACGTCGAAATGCGGCGGGCGATTGAGAATGCCGTAGCGCATCACCCCGCCGCGCTTTGGATTGGGCTCCGGCGCCGCCATCTGGAACTTCGAGCCGTCGTACTCCATCGGAATATCGGCGGCGAGGCCGTAGCGTGGGGCCAAACCGTAAGCTCCCATCAGCGCGGCTGCGCTCCCACGAAGCACATCGCGGCGGGACCAACTGGTACGTGCGGGATGCCTAGTAATCATGATGCTGGTCTCCTCCCTTTGGATTTTGCTGATTTTCTTTATCCGGACATTCCTCGGGTTTCCGAGATATTAGGCTATGGTTGCCTCCTTGGGCCAATCGCTAACCGCGCACAGACAAAGGTGCGTTGGAGATCGGCGGGCGTCACTGTCGAGCGACCGCTGACCACTAAGGGTTGTAAGATGCCCCGCCGGGCCGTCTGGAATTGACACCCTAATTCCCGACGGCGCGCACCGGTTCGCGGGCGCCGCCCAGCTGGCGCCGGATCAGCCGGGCATAAAGCCCGTTGCGCGCCACGAGCTCGGCGTGATCGCCGATCTCGACGACCCGGCCCTGCTCCAGCACGACCAGGAGGTCGGCGTTGCGCACCGTCGACAGTCGGTGCGCGATGACGATCGTCGTGCGGTCGCGCATCAAGGCGTCAAGCGCGCCGCGCACCTGCGGCCTCGCTGACCGCGTCGAGATGCGAGGTCGCCTCGTCGAGGATCAGGGTCGGCGCGTTCTTCAGAAAGGCGCGGGCGATCGCGACGCGCTGCCGCTGGCCGCCCGACAGTTGCACGCCGCGCTCGCCGACCTTCGTGTCGAGTCCGTCGGGCAGGCTGGTGACGAAATCCGCGAGCGCCGCCTGGTCGAGCGCATGCCGGATCGCCGCCTCGTCGGCATCGGGCCGTGCCAGCGCGACATTGGCGCGCAGCGTGTCGTTGAACAGGTAGGTGTCCTGCGACACCAGCGAGATGCGGCGGCGCAGATGGTCGAGCTCGAAATCCCGCGAGATCGACGCCGTCGATCAGGATATGCGCCGCTCGCCGGGTCCCAGAACCGCAGCAGCAGATTGGCGAGGGTCGTCTTGCCGGCGCCTGACGGGCCGACGATCGCCACCGTCGCGCCGGCCGGGATGTCGAGCGCCACGCCTTCGAGCGCCGGCCGACGCGCGCCGGGATAGGCGAAGCCGACCTCCTCGAAGCCGATCGCCGAGCCGCCCACCGGCGCCGGCGGGCGCAAGGGGCCGTCGCGCACCGCCGGCTCTTCCGCGATGCACCGCATAGAGCCGCCGGGTCGAGGCGATCGTGTCGGCCAGCTGGCGGCTGACCTGGGCGATTTCCGAGATCGGCAGAAACGAGGCGAGCGCCAGCAGGATCAGCAAGCGGCAGGGTGGTCGCGGCGAGCTGCTGGTCGGCCACCAGCCAGGCGCCGGCGATCGCGACCGCGAGGCCGCCGAGACCCGGTGGCGATCTCCAGCTGCGCGGTTTGCGACGACAGATCGGACAACAGCGGTCAGGCGGGTCTTCTGATAATCGCGCACCGCGTCCATGAACCCGTCACGGCGCCCGGCGACCGCCTGGAACGCCACCAGGTCGGACAGGCCCTGGATCGTCTCGGTGACATAGGCGCCGAGCAGCCCCAAGGCCTCGCGCGCCTCGGCGCCGAGGCGGTCGATGCGCGCCCGCATCACCACCGGCGCGAGCCCGGCGTAGAGCACGAACGGCAGCAGCGCCAGCGGCGATCGGCCAGGCGACGACCGCCAAGGTGGCGAGCACGGCGGACGGCACCAGGAGCGCCACCAGCGCCGGCGCGACGGTATGGGCGAAGAAATACTCGACCGTTTCGATGTCCTGGCTGGCGAGCGCGATCAGATCGCCCGAGCGCCGCCGCACCAGATAGGCCGGCGCCAGCGCATCGAGCTTGCGGTAGAGATCGATGCGCATCTCGGCCAGCAGCCGATAGGCGATGTCGTGTGCCAGCCAGCTCTCGATCCAGTGCAAGATGCCGGCTAGTGGCGCGGTAAGCCCCAAGAGGATCAACAGCCAGGCGAACGGCGCGCCGGTCTTGACCGCGGCGACCGCGAGCGCGCCGAGGATTCCGACGCCGATAAAAAGCGCGACTCGCCCGATGCCGGAGGCGACGACGATCGCGAACTCCCGCGCCCACGGCTTGATGATGCGGGCCAGGCTTATCAGCGTCGCCGCCGCACCGATCCGTGCCGCTGCGGCAGCCGTCGCGGTCGGCGCGTCGGGACCGAGATCGGTCGCGTCATCTTCGCGCTCGGCGCCGGTGGCCAGCTCGTCGAGCAGCGAGCGCGATATCGTCGCCGCGCTCCTCGGCCTGCGCGCCCATTAGCCGGCGATAGGGGCCGTCGCGGCGGATCAGCTCGGCATGCCGGCCGGTCTCGACGATATGGCCCTGGTCGAGCACCAGGATGCGGTCGGCGCCGATCACGCTCGACAGCCGGTGCGCCAGGATCAAGGTGGTGCGGCCCTGCGCGAGGCGGTCGATCGCCTGCTGGATCACCGCCTCGTTCTCGGCGTCGACCGAGGACAGCGCTTCGTCGAGGATCAGGATCGGCGAGTCGCGCAGCAGCGCGCGGGCGATCGCCAGCCGCTGGCGCTGGCCGCCCGACAGATTGACGCCGCGCTCGCCGATGACGGTCCGGTACCCGCGCGGCAATTGCCGGATGAATTCATGGGCGTTGGCATCGCGCGCCGCCTGCTTCCAGCTCGGCCTGCGTGGCGTCCGGCTTGCCGAGCCGCAAATTCTCTTCGACCGTGCCGTGGAACAGGTAGGTGTCCTGGTGCACGACCGCGATCTGCGCCCGCAGCGCCTCGGGGTCGAGCCTCCGGATGTCCTGGCCGCCGACCCGACACCGCCCCGACCTTGCGGATCGAACAGGCGCAACAACAGCCGCGCGATCGAGGATTTGCCGGAGCCGCTCGGCCCGACAATGCCGATCTTCTCGCCGGCGGCGACGGCGAAGGACAGCCCGTCATGCGCCGGCTGCCGCCCGCCTGGATAGGCGAAATGGACATCCTCGAACGCGATGGTCGGCGCCAGTCTGTGCCGCCCTCTGCCCCACTGGCGGAGAGGTGGGGTGAGTGAGCGGCGGTCGCGGTTTTCACCAGCGGCTCGGCGGCAAGCAGGGCCTGGATCCCGGCCGCGGCCGACTGCCCGACCATGCCCTGGTGCAGCACCGCCCGGAGGTCACGCAACGGGCGGAACACCTCGGTGCCGGCCATCAGCACGATCAGCAATGCCTCGATCGTCATTACCCGTTGGAGACCCGCCACACCCCGAGCGCCAGCGCCGCGGCGGCGCCGATCGCGATGCCGCAATCGGTGATGCCGCGGGTCATCACGCTGGTCGACAGCACGCGCATCGTCGGATCCGACAATTGCCGCGCCCGCTCGGCCAGCCGTCGGCCATAGGCGGTGCTCTGTCCGAAGGCCTTCAAGGTCGGCAGGCCCTGTACCGCGTCGAGGAATTCCGAGCCGAAGCCCTTCATCGCCTCGTGCCGGACCCGTGCCTCTGCCGCCCTCGACCTTGTTCCACGCGATCGGCGCGGCGAGCGTCACCAAGGCCGCGATCAGCATGACCGTCGCGACCGGCAGGTCCCACCACACGATGAACAGGAAGATCGCGATCGGCGTCAGCGCGGCGACGCAGACCTGCGGCAGGTACTGGCCGAAAAAGCTCTGCAGCTGCTCGACCCCGTCGACCAGCGACAGCATGACCCCGCCGGTGCGCTCGCCGGCGAACCAGGCCGGGCCTAGTTCGGCGATCTTGTCGTAGAGCCGGCCGCGCAGATCCTCCTGCACCCGGCTGGCGGTATGGTGGGCGATGACCGTGCGGCTATGGTCGAGCAGGCCGCGCAGCAGCACCGCCGAGCGCCACGCCGATCGCCGCCGTCGCGGCGATCGGCGCGAATCCGGCGCCGGTGAAGACGCGCGCCAGCAGCACGCCGAGCAGCGCGAAACGCGCGATCCCGAGCGCCGAGGCCGCAAGGCCGATGACGATCGCCAGCAGAATGCGGCCGCGCAACCCGCGCGTCAGCTGCCATAAGCGCCGATCGAAATACATCAGCGCCACTTCTCTTCGGTATTGCCCGACGCGCTCGGCGTCGGTGAGCGTGCGCGGATCTTCGATGTCGACGGTCAGATGCTCGGTCGGTTTCGGCGTCGCGGTCACCAGGCTCACCCCGTCCGGGGAGTGGAATCGATGCCAGGTGTTTTGCGGCACGATCGCCACCATCCCCGCCTTCAGGCGCGAAGGATTGCGGCCCGTCCGCGGTCATGATGTGCAGGGTCGTCGCGCCCTCGACGATCTGCACGAGCTCGTCGCCGTTGGGGTGGCGCTCCCAGGCGGCGTCGCCGCTGAATTTGGCGCTGTAGATGTTGCCGTCGCGGAACGGCGCCAAGCGTCGACGAACGCGCCGCTTGCCTTCCGCTCGGCCTCGGTCGTCTCCGGCCTGCGCCCGCGCAGCATCGGCAGCTTCGCCAGTTCGCTGTTGAGATCGATGATCGTGATCACCTGTCCCTCCGTTCGCTCGATCGCTCGCGCCGACGGTACAACTGCGGGTTCGGGGATCATACCGCTCACATTATGATTTCAGTTATCGACAAAATCGGGACCCTGCGATACGTTTCCGTATCATGGTGAGCACCAACGGCAACGCCGCGATCGACTGGGACGACGCCCGCGTCTTTCTCGCTGTCGCCCGTCACGGCTCGCTGCGGGCTGCCGGGCGCGCCCTGGGCCTGAGCCAGCCGACGATCGGACGCCGGCTTGCCGCCTTCGAGGCGGCGTTCGGCGGGCCGGTCCTGTTCGACCGGCTGCCTGATGGATTGCGCCTCAACGGCGCCGGCGAGGCGCTCCTGTCCGGCCGCTGAGCAATTGGAGAGCGCGGCGCTTGCTCTGGAGCGTCGGCGCGCTGCCGCCTCGCCGGCGTTGAGCGGCACGGTGCGCGTCTCGGTCGGCGAATGGGCGGCCCGGTTTCTCGCCGGCAATCTCGGGCGAAACTCGGCCGACGCCGCTGCCGTCCGGCATCACGCTCGGAACTGGTCGAATCGCCGGAGACCGCCAACCTGGCGCGGCGCGAGGCCGATCTCGCGGTGCGTCACCATCCGCCCGAAAGCGGCGATCTCTATATCGCCAAGCTCGGCACCTTTGCCGCCGCCGTCTATCGGCGCGCCGGAGCCGAACGGCGATGCCTGGGTGACCTATACCGAAGAGCAGGCCCATTACCCGACCGCGCAATGGGTTCAGCAGCGTCTGCGCGCGACCGGCTGCTCGATCGCGTTGCGCGCCTCGAATATGCCGATGCAGCTGGCGGCGATCCGCGGCGGGGCCGGGCAGGGGATCTTGCCCTGCTTTGTCGGCGACGCCGACCCGTTGCTTGAACGTGTCATGCCCCCGGCGCCGGAGATCGCCGCCGATTATTGGGTCATCGTTCATCGCGATCTGCGCCGGGCAGCCTGCGTCCGGGCGGTCATCGATTGGATACAGGCCTTGTTCAGCAGGGAAGCGCGACGTGCTGGCCGGCATTCGTCCCCTCGCCGTTTCGGCGCCGAGAGGGACAAGCCGCGCCCCGCAGCGACGGAATGAGGATCGCGCAAAGCGCGCGTGAGTAACGGCGCACCGCTTCAGTTTTTTGTAACGATTGGTGGATTTTTACATACTGTTTACCATTCACGTGCAGGGTTGTAATGGCCAACCCACCCCAACGGCTGCGAAAATCGCGCTGATACATGGTAGTTAATACCCCGATTGGTTCAGCGATTTGCGGCCTTGACGGCAGGGTCAGCACTTTAGGAGAAGGCGATGCGCGGTCGACCGACTGAAGGCGGATCGGGGACGGCAAAGGCAAACCAGGGCGAGCGGTCGCTGATGCGGCGCTGGATGCAGCTCGGCTTGACCGGCCGGATGTTCCTGCTCGTCGTGATCGCCGTGCTGCCGGCGCTGGTCATCCAGGCGGTCAACGAATATGCGCTGCGCACCTCGCGCGAGGACGATATCCGGCAGCGCGTCATCCAGATCACCAAGCAGTTCGGCGAGGAAATTCAGGCGATCCGGGCAGGCGCGTCGCAGCTGCTGATCGCGCTCGGCGAACTCGACGAGGTTCAGAAGCGCGACAGCGCCGAGTGCGGCGCGACCTTCGCCAAGCTCAAGGCGCGGTTTGGATCCTACGTGCGGATCGGCGCGGCGGACGCCACCGGCAAGGTCTTCTGCTCGAGCGGATCCGGTCATCGAGCCGTCGGTCGCCGGAGACCGAGTTTTTCAAGCGCGCGATGGCCGGTGAGGGCCTTGCAGTCGGCAATTACTTCGTCGATCCGGCGACGAAGGAGAAAATGATCCATTTTGCCGAGACGGTTCTGCGATCCGAACGGCAAGGTGGCGCGGTATCGTGTTCGCCGGGCTCGATCTGAAGTGGCTGGCCGAGCATCTCAAAGAACGCGGGCTGACGCTCGTCGCAGTCGATCCTGATTGCCGACCGGCTGGGCAACATCGTTGCGCGGCTGCCGAACGGCGAGGCGCTGGTCGGCAAGAACATGCGCAAGTCGCATGAAGACATCATGGACGGCTATACGCGCCGGCTGGGAGGAAGCGGCCGGCGTCGATGGTGCTGACCCGCATCTTCGGTTACGTGCCGGCCCAGCTGCCGCCGAAGGATTTCTTCCTCAGCGCCGGGCAGGCCAAGACCGAAGCGATGGAGCCGATCGAGGCCGCGACGAAACGCGGCATCCTGCTCATCCTGCTCGGCCTGCTGGCGGCGATGTATCTGGCCTGGGTCGGCGGCCGGCGCTTCATCAAGCGGCCGATCGCCAATCTGCTGGAAGGCACCGCCGAGTGGGGCAAGGGGCCATTACGATGCCCGCGTCAAGATCGACGACCGGGCCTCGGAGATCGGCCGCCTCGGGCTCGCCTTCAACGACATGGCCGATGCGCTGGCGGCGCGGCGCCGCGCGCAACAGCGGGCCGAGGAGGAGCTGCGCCACCTGAACGCGACCGCTCGAATCGCGGATCGGCCGGCGAACCCTCGGAGTTGGAGGAAGCCAACCGCGCCAAGTCGCAGTTCCTCGCCAAGATGAGCCACGAGATCCGCACCCCGGTGAACGGCGTTCTCGGCATGCTGGAGCTCGTCGGAAGCAGAACCAAGCTCGATACCCGGCAGCAGCGTTATCTCGATACCGCCCGGCGCTCGGCCGAGACCTTGCTCGGGATCATCAACGGCATCCTCGACATCTCGAAGATCGAGGCCGGCAAGATCGAGCTTGAGCAGTCGCCGTTCGACCTGCGCGACCTCGTCGAGGAGGTGACCGAAACCTTCGCCGACGTCGGCCTACGGCAAGGGCCTGGAGCTGACTCTGCACGATCCCGGCGAGTCTGCCGACGGCGTTGGTCGGCGATGCCGGACGGCTGCGCCAGATCGTGACCAACCTGGTCGGCAATGCGATCAAGTTCACCGAGAAGGGCGAGGTGGGCGTCCGCGTCGAGGCGGTCGAAGCTGAACGCCGCCTCGGTCTTCATCGCCTTCGACGTGAGCGATACCGGCATCGGCATCCCGGCCGACAAGCAGCGGCACATTTTCGACGCCTTCGCCCAGGCCGACAGCTCGACGACGCGCCGCTACGGCGGCACCGGGCTCGGCCTCAGCATCGCCAAGCAGCTGTGCGAGATGATGGGCGGCACGATCGATCTGACGAGCGAGCCGGGCCGCGGCTCGACCTTCCGCTTCACCGCCCGCTTCGGCCGGCAGAGCGAGGCGACGCAACCGGTCGACACCGGCCTCCTGCTGTTCAGGGGATGGCGGTTCTGATCGTCGAAGACAACGCCGTGCGCCGCCGCAGCCTCGAAGGATCAGATGTCGAGCTGGGGGCATCCGGGTCTGCGAGGCCGAGAACCGGCGCAGCGGCGCTCGCCGAGCTCGCGTACCGCCGCCGCCCGCAGAGCGCGCTTCGGGCTGGCGATCATCGACATCGACTCTGCCGACATGAACGGGATCGATCTGGTGCGCAGCATCAAGGCCGATCCGGCCAATGCCGAGCTGCGGCTGGTCATGCTCACCTCGCTGCGACCACGAGATCGATCAAATGCGGCGACGATGCGCGCCTATGTCGCCGGCACTGACCAAGCCGGTGCGTCAAGTCGGCTTTGCGCGCACTGGCCTCGCCATGATCGACGGCGATATCGAGCCGGCCGCTCCGGCTGCCGGAACCGTGCCGACCGCCGCCTCCTCGAAGGCGTCGCCGGGGCGCGCGTGCTGCTGGTCGAGGACAACCCGGTCAACCTCGAAGTCGCGCGTCGGCATCCTCGAGAGCTTCGGCTGCAAGGTGGAGACCGCGACCAACGGCATGGAAGCGCTCGATCGTTATGTCGAACGGCGAGTACGCGCTGATCTTCATGGATTGCCAGATGCCCGAGATGGACGGGTTCGAGGCAACCGCCGAGATCCGCAAACAGGAAGCGAAATCCGATCGCCGCACCCCGATCGTCGCGCTGACCGCGAGCGCGATCGAAGGCGACCGCGAGCAAGTGCCTCGCCTCGGGCATGGACGATTACGTGCCGAAGCCGCTCTCACCACCGACCAGATGCGGCTCGGCGCTGGTGACCTGGCTCAGCTCGGCGACGCGCAGCGCCGCCAAGCGCGACCACCTGACCTTGGTGGCCTCGGCCCGCGCCGCCGGCACCGGCGCCGGCACCGGCACCTGCTGCCGTTGCCGACCGAGCCGATCGACGATGCGCGTGCTCACCGATTGGCAGCTGCAGCGCGAGGGCCGTCCCGGATATCGTGAACCGGGTCATCACGCTGTTCTCGAAGCGCGCCGGCGCTTCTGAAGGATCTGCAGGAGGGCGCAGCCAAGGGCGATACGGCGGTCCTTGCACCGTGCCAGCCATACGCCCTGAAATCGGCCAGCGCCAATGTCGGCGCCGCGCTGTTGTCGGCGCATTGCCGGAGAGCTCGAAGCGATGGCGCGGTCGGGCTCGGTGCCGGATGCCGCGGCCCGGGTCGAAACGATCGCCGCGGATTACCAGCAAGCGCATAGCTGCTCTAACGGCCCGCCTGCCGCGAGTTGCCTGATGGCCGGATTCGTCTCAACGGGCGGGCCTGTTGATCTTGATCGCCGACGACGACGAGACCGAACGGTTTCTGCAGCGGCAGGTGCTGGAGCCCGAGGGCTTCGAGATCATCGAGGCGAAAACGGCGCAGGCCGCGCTGGAGGCGCTTCAACGAAAGCAAGCCCGATCTCGTCATCCTCGATGTGATGATGCCCGAGATGAGCGGCTTCGAGGTGTGCCAGGCAATCCGCACCTTGCCGGGCGGCACGCAACACGCCGGTCGTTGATGGCGACCGCGCTCGACGATGTACGACTCGATCGATCGCGCCTATCGGGTCGGCGCGACGGACTTCATCGGCAAGCCGATCAACTCGGCCTGTATTGCCGCACCGGGTGCGCTAGCATGCTGCGCGCCCACGAGACGTTGCGAAACCTGATCGTCAGTCAGGAGCGCCTGGCCGAGGCGCAGCGGATCGCCGGCGTCGGGCAATTTTCGCTGGCTGCCGCAGACCGGGCTCGGTCGAATGCTCTGCCGAGCTGTGCCGGATGTTCGGGCTCGGCGAACGCGCCCGCTCGCTTCCGCGTGCGGCCGCTGTTGCGGCGATCCTCGCTGCCGACCGCAGAGCCGTCATCGGCGCTCTGCGCCGCGGCCTGGCGGGCGCCAAGATCGACCTCGATCATCGGGTGGTGACGCCCGGCGGGTGAGCTGCGAACCCTGTGCTGGCGAGCCGAGATCTCGACCGTCGAGCGACGAAACCGCTATCTGCAGGGCTCGGTCCAGGACATCACCGAGCGCAAGCGGACCGAAATCGAGCTCGCCGCCGCGCGTGACGAGGCGCGCAGCGCCGATGCCGCGAAGACGGCCTTCCTCGCCGCGATGAGCCATGAGCTGCGCACGCCGCTCAACGCGATCATCGGTTTCAGCGAGATGATCGCCGAGCAGGCGTTTCGGGCCCGATCGGCCAGGAGCCGCTACGTCGATTACGCCCGCAACACCGGCAAGGCGCGGGCAGCAGATGCTCGGCTTTGTCGTCGACGTGTTGACGATCGCGCAGCTGGAGGCCGGCCGGTTCGAGCTGGAGCTCGAGAAGTGTCGGAGCTTGTCGAGGATGGCAGAGCCGATCCTGGCCGAGTTCCGGCAGAGCCGAGCATAGGGCGAGACCGCGAGGTCGCGCTGGCGGTGAGCGGAGCGCCCAATCCGGTCAACGCCGACCCGCGGGCGGTCCAGCAGATGCTGCTGAAGCTGTTGTCGAACGCCGCAAAATTCAGCCCCCGGAGACCGCGATCCATGTGACGATCGCTGCCGGCGAAGGGCTTCACCCGGCTGAGCGTTGCCGATCGGGGAACCGGTATCACGGCCGAGACCGGCCGCCATGGCGGTCCGCCCGTTCCGCCAGGTCGATGGCCGACTGGCGCGCAAGTTCGGCGGCACCGGGCTCGGGCTCAGCATCGTCAACGGGCTGATCGAGCGGCATGGCGGCCGATCTGACGATCGACAGCGCGCCGCAGCAGGGAACCTGCGTGTCGCCTCGATTTTCCGGCCGTCCGCGTGGACAGCCGAGCAGAGGCGGATTGCCGCAGTCGCGGACTAGCGGCGCGGCCGCTGGCGTCGCTCGTTATTGGTCGGCCCGGTCGTCAGCGAACCGTTCTGCCGGATCCATAGCATTAAAAATTAATTAAGCCATTGGCGCTAGCTCGTCGTGGCGGCAGATGTTCCTGTCCCGCCGCGGGATCGACGAAGGTTGTCAATCATGGCATACGCGTGCTCGTCCTCAGGTGTTCTCGACGGGTGGCCCTAATCCGCATCGTTCCTCCGACGGCGAACCGCTCAACCCAGCGCTAGCCAGCGACGCGAGGAGAGAAAATGTCGGACCGCGTCCTGTCGCCTCCGCTTGCTCGAGCCGGCGGCAGGCCAGAAGACAACATGGCGTTGATCGCCAGGTTGCTGCCGCTCGATATCGCCGTCTTCCTGGTCTACCTGACGGTCGGCGCGCCGCTGCCGGTGATCCCGCTGTTCGTGCATGACCGGCTCGGTTTCGACCCGCTGATCGTCGGCATCGTCATCGGCGCGCAGGCGGCGGCGACATTGCTGGCGCGACCGCTGGCCGGCGGCGTTTCCGATCGAGCGCGGCACCCGCGCGGCGGTCATCGTTGGGGCGCTGATCTCGGTTCTGGCCGGGGTGTTCTATTTCATTGCGACATTGCTGGAGTCCAGTCCCGCGGCGAGCCTGACGGCGATCATCGCCGGCCGCTTGGCGCTGGGGCTCGGCGACAGCCTGTTCCTGACCGGTGCGATGGCCTGGGGCGTTCAGCTGGGCGGCCCGAAGAACGCCGGCAAAGGGCTGATGTCGGTCGGGATCGCCCTTTACGCGGCAATGGCGATCGGCGCGCCGTTGGGGATCAGCGATGTTCCAACAGCGGCGGCTTTGCCGTGCTGGCGCTGATCGTCGCCGCGACGCCGCTGCTGGCCTGCGCTGATCGCCCAGCGGCTGCCGGCGCAGCCGGTGGTTGCCGGCGTGCGCATCCCGCTGCGCGAGGTGTTCGGCCTGATCTGGCGCCCCGGCGCCGGTGTCGCGCTGTCGGGGGTCGGATTTGCCGTGATCGCCGCCTTCATCACCCTCTACTACCAGTCGCATGGCTGGGACGGCGCGGCCTACGGCCTGACCGCCTTCGGCGTCGCCTTTATCGTCGCGCGGCTGTTTCTTCGGCGGCTATCCCGATCGCTTCGGCGGCGCCCGCGTTGCGCTCGCCTGTCTGGCGATCGAGGTCGTCGGGCAGCTGCTGCTGTGGTTTGCGCCGCTGCCCGCGGTGGCTCTGCTCGGCGCGGCGCTGACCGGGTTCGGCTATTCGCTCGCCTTCCCGGCGCTGCTGCCTGGAGGCGGTGCGCCGCGTTCCGCCGCAGAGCCGCGGTTCGGCGATCGGCGCCTATGTCGTCTGTCTCGACTTCTCGCTCGCCTCGGCGGGACCGGTGGCCGGCTCATGGTCGCGCCGCTCGGCTATTCGGCGATCTACCTGATGGGCGCCGCGTGCGCGGCATTGGCCGCGCGATGCTGACGATCGGCCTGCTGACCCGAGCGCGACGCCGCCGCGCCGCGGTGCCGCGAGCTAGCCGATAAAACGGGGTTAACGGCCGCCGGTAACCTGCCCGTGGCTAGCGACGCCGCTTGCGTCCTTCCGCCGCACTGCTCGCGATGCCGCCGTATCTCGATTTGGCGACACCGAAACCCGCATGTTTCCAGCACTTTTGCTTAACGGATGCTTGACGCGGCGCGCGCTCTCAGCCAGCGGGCGATAGGCGCTTTCCGGTTGTACATCGCCGGATTCAGATCCACCGGGATTAAGCAAATTTTTACGGATTTTGCCCCGATCATCCGTTTCGCCGATCGCGCCCCCGTCCCCCGGCCGGCGCTATCGAATATTCTGAAACAACTTGGAGGGCTATGGAATGGCACCCGACGGCGCGGTTGCTTACAGGGAGTGGGATCACGTGGACGTAGACCCCGAGCCGTCGACGATTTCCAGCCGAAGATGATCGCGCTGGTCGAGCAGCACCGCCCGTCGCGGATGCCGTTCTTTCGCCGGGTCGCCGCCTTGCCGTTCGCGATCGCCAGCGACCCCGAGTTTCTCGGCCAGGTCCATCTGGTCTATCAGTCGGCGATGCACGCCACCCGGGCCGCGGTTTACTATCTGCCGCATCTCGACAGCCCGGCGTTGCGCAAGCGCAAGCTGCAGATCTTCGTCGACGATGACGGTCTGGTCGGTGGCGATACCCATCACTACCAGCTGACCCGGGCCTTCCAGAACATCGGCGCCAATATTCAGCTCGGAGACGAGGAGTTCGGCAGCCCCGAGGAGCTGTGCCGTCATCTCGATCCGGAGACCGGCCATTTCGTGCGCCTTGCCCAGAAGCTCTATTCCCGCTCGCTTGGTCCGTGGTGCGCCGTCGAGGTCCTGTCGGTCGATTGGATGAAGGCGCTTGGCGAGGCATTCGCGGTCCACTTCCGCAATTCATCCACGAGCCCTATTTCGAGGATTGCTTCTCGCATCACGTCGAGGAGCGTCATGCCGACGAGTCGCTGAACGTCACCCATCTGGTCCTCAGGGAGCGCCCGGAGCTGCTGCCCGAGACGATGCGCGACGCCAAGATGATGGCCGAGGCGCTCGACGGGGTGTGGAACAATCTCGACCGGATCGTCCAGGCCGCGCGCCGCCGCGTCCGCCGGCTGTAATACCCGTTACCGGATCACCTCCAAACTGAAATGCCCGGGCTCGCCCGGGTCATTTTCTTTGCGCGCAGCAAAATCGTTGTCCGCGGCGGACTGCTTGCGGCGAGGATCTGCGCCTGCAATGACCGACCGCGCCGCAGGAGGAACCCCATGATGCATCGCGTGCTGATCACCGGAGCGGGCGGCGGCATCGGCCGCTCGTTGCGCGAGACGTTGCGCGGCGTCTACCCGGTGCTGCGTGCTGTCCGACCGGGTGCCGCTCGCGCCGGCGCGTCCGGGAACGACGGTATCGAGGAGGTCGACCAGACCGACATCGCCGACATGGCGCAGGTCGAGACGCATGGTCGCCGGCTGTCGACGGCATCATCCATCTCGGCGGCATCTCGGGCGAGAACAGCTGGGAGAAGATCCTCGAAGGCAACATCGTCGGCCTCTACAACGTGTTCGAGGCGGCGCGCCGGGCCGGGGTCAAGCGCATCGTCATGGCGACCTCGAACCACGCCGTCGGCTTCTACCCGCGCAGCCAGACGATCGACCACCGGGTCGTGCCGCGCCCGGACAGCCGCTACGGCGTCTCGAAGGCGTTCTCGGAAGCGCTCGCCAGCCTCTACGCCGACAAGCACGGCATCGGCTTTCTGTGCACCCGGATCGGCAATTTCGGGACGAAGCCGATCGACAGCCGGCGCGCTGTCGATCTGGATCAGCCCGCGCGACTACACCCAGCTCGTGCGCATCGGGCTCGAACACCCGGACATCCATTTCGAGATCGTCTACGGCGTCTCGAACAACCAGCGCTCGTGGTACGACAACTCGAACGCCTACCGGCTCGGCTACCGGCCGCAGGACGATTCCGAACCCTACGCCGCCGAGATCCTCGCCGCCGAAGCCGGCCAGCCGAAGGACCCGATCGCCGAGCGCTACCAGGGCGGCACCTTCTGCGCCGACAGAATACGACGCCGAGGAAGCAGCCGCCATCGTATATGCTCCTCTCCCGCCCGGGGGTGCCTGGAGCGGGCGCGCGAGAAGAGGCGGGTGAGCCCGTGAGTCGCCAGCCACTGGCAGAAGCCCACACCCGGCCGCCGGCTGACGCCAGCGCTCCGCCCCCTCGCAACGACCGCTGTGGGTTGTCATTGCAGGAGCGCGGCGACGAAGCAATCGACGACGTCGGCGCGATTTATCCGCAGCAGTTGTCGCGCCGGGCGGGGTGGGGACCTCGAACACGTTCAGCGTGACCGGAGACAGAAGGAGTAGTAGCCGATCAGCCCGGCGAGATCGACGATGCCCCTTCTCGCCCCACCGCTTGACGACGCGGTCATAGGTCGAATCGTCGACCCGGTGGTCCTCGTAATAGTCGCGGCAGAAATCGTAGACGAGCTGCTCGTCGGGATCGTCGAAGCGGGCGTCTTGCGCTCGCCGATCGCGTCGATGACGTCCTGCGATATGCCGGCGTTCTGCGCCAGCGCGGCACATGCGCCGCCCATTCGAACTGCGCGGTCCAGTAGCGCGCCGTCATCAGGATCGCGATCTCGGTCAGCTTCTGCGAGAAATCCGGTGCCGAACCGGACATGCGCGCCGAGCTGGTGCGCGTGGTCGGCGAGGCCCGGGCTCTTCAGCCAGACATGCACCGGCGGCGGCACCGAGCCGCGCGGCCCCGCCTTGCAGGCATCCCAGATGCGGCGCTGCGCGTCGTCGAGGCGGCTTTCGTCCAGTTGCTCGTATCGCGGCATATCGGCTCTCTCCCGGTTGGCTTGGATCGCGGCCGATCATACTGTCGCCTGGCGGCCATTGAGGGAGGGCGGATATGCAACGGCAGCGTAGGCTGGGCGGGCTGGAGGTCTCGGCGGTCGGGCTCGGCTGCGCGACGATGACGCCGTTCTACGACGCGCCCGATCCGGCCTCGGCGCATCGCCACGATCCGCCGGGCCCGCGAGCTCGGCGTCGATTTTCTCGACAGCTCCGGACGCCTACGGCGCCGGCCGCAACGAGGAGCTGATCGCCCGCGCCGTCGCGGGGCACCGCGGCGAATATGTGATCGCCAGCAAGTTCGGCAATCTGAGCCAGAGCGGCGGCCCGCGCTTCTCCGACGGCCGCCCCGAATATGTCCGCGAGGCCTGCGAGCAAGAGCCTGAAGCGCCTCGAGACCGATGTGATCGACCTCTATTACATCCACCGCATCGACCCGGCCGTGCCGATCGAGGACACGGTCGGCGCGATGAGCGATCTCGTGCGACAGGGCAAGGTGCGCCATCTCGGCATTTCCGAGGCCGGCGCGGCGACGATCCGGCGCGCCCATGCGATCCACCGCTGAGCGCGGTGCAGATCGAATATTCGCTGTGGACCCGCGACGTCGAGGCCGAGATCCTGCCGCTCTGCGACGAGCTCGGCATCGGCTTTGTCGCCTATAGCCCGCTTGGGGCGCGGCTTCCTGACCGGCAGGGTGACCGGCCTCGACGGGTTGCGCGACGGGCGATGCGCGCCGCCGCATGCCGCGCTTTCAGGGCGAGAACCTCGCGCGCAACCTGGCGCTGGTCGAGGAACTGAAGGCGCATGCCGCCGCCGAGCGCTGCACCCCGGCGCAGCTGGCGATCGCCTGGGTGTTGTCGCGCCGGCCGTTCATCGTGCCGATCCCCGGCACCAGCCATGTCCACCGGCTCGAGGAAAACGCCGCCGCGGCCGGCCTCCGCCTGTCGGCCGACACCGAGGACGCGCTCGAACACATCTTCGCGCCCGGTGCCGCCGCCGGCGCCCGCTACCCGGCCGGCCACCTCGAACGCCTGATGATCTGACCGCAAGACTCGTCATTCGCGGCGAGCACGGCGACGAAGCAATCTCCACCGGCGTAGCCAAGATCGGCGGAGAATTGCTTCCGCCGCGCTCGCCGGAATGACACGGCTAGCTAACGAGAGAATTTGAAGAGGGCGCCCATGGAATTCGGCATGTTTCACGAGTTTCCCTCGCTGCCGGGGCGCAGCGAGACCGAGGCCTTCGACGAGGCGATGGCGCAGGTCGACGCCGCCGAGCGCTGGGGCCTCGATGTCGATGTGGCTGGCCGAGAATCCACTTCGCGCCCGAGCGCACCTACCTGTCGGCGCCGCTGGCGATCGCCAGCGCGATCGCGGCCCGCACCCGCCGGATGAAGATCGGCATCGCCGTGCAGGTCCTGCCGCTGTGCCATCCGCTGCGCCTCGCCGAGGAGGCGGCGACGGTCGACCAGGTCAGCCAGGGCCGGCTGATTTTCGGGGTCGGGCGCAGCGGCGTCGTCAGCACCTACGACGCCTATCAGGTGCCCTATGACGAAAGCCGCGAGCGCTTCACCGAGATCCTCGACATCGTCAAGCGGGCGTGGTCCGAACCGCGCTTTTCCTACGCCGGCAAGTTCCACAGCTTCGACAACGTCGCCTGCGTGCCGCAGCCCTATCAGAGCAAGCTGCCGCCGATCCGCATCGCCGCCAGCACCCCCGACACCTTCCCGGCGATCGGCGCGCTCGGCTATCCGGTGTTCGCCAGCACGCGGCACGCCGACCTGGTCCGAGCTCGGCGCCGCACATCAAGGCCTATCACGACGCCTGCAAGGCCGCCGGTCATCCCGGCAAGGGCCAGGTCTTCGTGTCCGCCCCGATCTACATCGCCGAGACCGAAGAGCGGGCGCGCGCCGAGGCCGAGGAGAGCGTCACCCATTTCTACCGGCTGCAATACGAGCTGATCGCCGAGTCGGCGCGGCGCTCCGGCCGGCAAGTCGTTCATCGACCGGGCCGAACGCCTGCGTACCCTGACCTACGCCGATGCGTTGGGCGGCAACGTCATCGTCGGCACCCCCGACAGCGTCAGCCAGCGGCTGCGCCAGTTGCGCGACGAGATCGGCTTCGACGGCATCCTCGCCGAGCTGAATTGCGGCGGTCTGATCCCGCACGATCGCGTGCTGAACGCGCTGCGCCTCCTCTGCCAGGAGGTCATGCCGCGCTTTCGGTGAGCGGGCCAGAGGCACCGCCGTTTGTTACAGAAATTTGCGCGCCGCTATCGCCTCGCCGGCATCGGATTGAAGCCGGGTTACAACGACGTGATGCAATTCACTGGGAGGAGCGACCGATGACCTGGATCACGCGGGTTGGGAAGAGTGTTCGCCATCGCTCGCCGCCGCGCTGCTGCTGCGGCGCGGCGAGTCTGACTGCCGGCGCGCGCCGCCGAGCCCGATCAAGATCGGCTTCGGCATGGCGGCTGACCGGCGGGCTCGCCGCGAACGGCAAGGCCGCCTTGCTGGCGATGCAGATCTGGGAGGAGGACACCAACGCCAAGGGCGGGCTGCTCGGCCGCCCGGTCAAGCTGATCTACTACGACGATCAGAGCAACCCGGCGACGGTGCCCGGGATCTTCACCAAGCTGCTCGACGTCGACAAGGTCGACCTCGTGATCGGCGATTACGGCACCAACCTGCTGGCGCCGGCGATGCCGGTGGTGATCCAGCACAAGATGACGTTCTTCGCGCTGTTCGGCCTCGACGTGAACCGCGAGTTTCAATACCCGAAATATTTCGCGATGCAGCCGGCCGGCGGTATGGATCCGCCGGTCAGCCTTCTCCAAGGGTTTCTTCGAGATCGCGACGGCGCAGGACCCCAAGCCCAAGACGCTGGCGATCATCGCCGCGGATGCCGAATTCCCGCACAACGCCGCCGACGGCGCGCGCAAGAACGCCAAGGCGGCCGGCCTGCAAGATCGTCTACGACAAGACCTATCCGCCGACCACGACCGACTACACCCCGATCGTGCGGGCGATCGACGCAGCCAATGCCGATGTCGTGATCAGCCTGTCCTATCCGCCCGACGCGGTCGGCATGGTGCGCTCGGCCAACGAAATCGGCCTCAAGGCCAAGATGTTCGGCGGCGGCCTGGTCGGGCTGCAATACGCCTCGATCAAGCAGCAGCTGGGGCCCAGCTCAACGGCATCATCAACTACGATTTCTGGGAGCCGGCCAAGACCCTGAAGTTCCCGGGCGTCGACGAATTCCTGAAGAAATACCAGGCGCGCGCCGGCAGCGAGAGGGGTCGATCCGCTCGGGCTATTACCTGCCGCCCTTCGCCTACGCCACATCTGCAGGTGCTGGCCGCGGCGGTCGAAGCCGCCAAAGGCCTCGACCAGGACAAGCTGGCGCGACTGGCTGCACAACAACACGATCAAGACGATCGTCAGCGACATCAAGTACGGCGCCAACGGCGAGTGGGTCGAGGCGCCGCGTCCTGACCGTGCAGTTCCACGACGTGCAGGGCAGCGACCTCGAGCAGTGGAAGAACGACAGCCGAGCAGACGATCCTGTGGCCGCCGCAATACGCCACCGGCAAGGCGATCTACCCGTACGAAGAGGCGAAGAAATAGGCTCGCGCATGCACGGCGGCGCTAGGCGCGTAGAGAGAGGAGCGGCGATGGAATTCGGCATGTTTCACCAGTTTCCGGTGGTGCCGGGCGGCAGCGAGAGCGATGCGTTCGCGCGAGGCTTCGACGCAGGTCGACGCCGCCGAGCGCTACGGGCTCGACGCGATGTGGCTGGCCGAGCTGCACGTCGATCCCGGCGCGCTCGGTACTGGCGGCGCCGATGACGATCGCCAGCGCGATCGCCGCGCGCACCGAGCGCATCAAGATCGGCATCGCGGTGCAGGTCTTGCCGCTGTGCCATCCGCTGCGCATCGCCGAGGAGGCCGCGACGGTCGACCAGATCAGCCAGGGCCGGCTGATCTTCGGGGTCGGCCGCAGCGGGCTGCCGCGGACCTACGAGGCCTATGGCATCCCCTACGCCGAGAGCAAGCGACCGCTTTGCCGAGACCTTGCACATCATCGAGCAGGCGTGGTCGCAGCCGCGGTTTTCGCATCGAGGGCAAGTATTACAGCTTCGACAATGTCGCGGTGACGCCGAAAGCCCTATCAGAAGCCGCTGCCGCCGATCCGCGTCGCCGCCAGCAGCCCCGACACCTTCCCGGCGATCGGCAAGCTCGGCTATCCGATCTTCGTCGATGCCGCGCGGCACCTTCTCCGACATGCGCGCCGGCGATCGAGAGCTACCGCGCGGCCTACCGCGCCGCCGGCCATCCGGGCGCGGCCAGGTCTACTATGCGGGTGCCGCTCTATGTCGGCGAGACCGCACGAGCGCGCCCGCGCCGAGCCCGAGCCGAGCATCATGCATTTCTTCCGCGAGCAGGCCGCGCGGCTGCGGGGCCTCGGCCAACCGCGCCGGCACGTCGGCCAGCGAGGGCCGCGCCGAGCGCGCCGCGATGCTCGACACCCTGACCTACGAGGATGCGATCCGCGGCAAGATCATCATCGGCACGCCCGAGATGGTCGCCGACGCAGCTGCACGCGCTGCAGGAGGAGCTTGGCCTCGACGGCATCCTCGCCGAGTTGAACACCGGCGGCCGCATCCCGCATGATTGCGTGATGAACGGGCCCTACGCCTGCTATGCCAGGAGGTCATGCCGCGGTTTCATTAGGTCGTTAACTCGTGACCGCCGATTAAGGTCGGCCGGCGGCTCGGCGGCCGTTCGCGCGATCGACAGCGACGACCGGATCGGCTCAAGCGGGCGGAAACCGGAGGATCCTCTTTGCCGAACTAAACCACCCCTGCACTTTCGGGAAACAGTCTGCTCGTGACTTCTGCCGGCAGGTCAAAGGGCAGCGGTAGCGCACACTGGAAGATCGTACCCCCACCTCACATCCAGCGTTTTCTGCCCAGATTTTGCCCACGATACTCTCTAACGATGGTGTGCGTGGTGAGACGCAACCCGAGGCCCGTCCCTTCCTCCTTCGTTGTGTAAAGGGCTTTGAATACGTTGTTTAGATCCTTCTCCGAAATGCCTGTTCCCGTATCGTATACAGAGATCTTCTCCGCCTCGGACCCGGTCCCAAGCAGACGCCCGAAGCTCTAGCCCAGTCAGTCGGGCGGCGACAGTCGGCCATAGCATCCATTGAAATTCATAGCCACAGGTTCAGGCGACCGCCTGGTCTGCGAACACGACTTCGCCGCGCATCGATTAAGGGCCGGACTCTAGGGCGCTTATCGGAAAACGCCGCGCTTCAATGCCTCGGGTCGCAAAAGTTCGACTGCAGAGTCAACGACCTCTACCTGGATGTCGAACTCCTGATGTTCAAGTTCACCCTCCCCTCGCTGCTTCAACAACGTCCGCATATGGCGAACGATTTGGGCTGCGAGCCTGCCGCTCCTCCTGAATATCAGCCGACGCAGTCTTTCTTCAGGCGAGGAAATGCCGCTCGGCTGCTCTGGAAGATCGATGTCGGCAGAACTGGCGGCGAAACTTGTAGAATCGCGGTCAACGGCTGACCGGAGTCCATGTCCAAACTGACGCCGCAAGCGCGCTCGCTGTCGCAGTTCGATTGAGATGGATCGCCTCCAGGCTCGTCGGACGCGACGAATGTCTCAGCGATGCGACGGCGACGCCGCTCCACAAGCAATCCGTGCGAATGATCGCCGCTCCAACAAAGAGAGAGTCTCCGCGAACCCGGAGAGACTCACCGCGCCAGCCGTGCTGGTCCCAGAGGTCCTGGAGTCGCGAAACCGATCTTCGCCGCCGGCCGGCATGGCAATTCGCCCCGCTGATCCTCCACCGCTTCATTTCGCGCCAAAGCCAAACCGCAGCCTGCTGGACTGAGGGCTCCAGCACTGCAGTCCCCGGCGCTGCCAACCCATCGGCGACCCGCGAGACGAGCTTAGCCGCTTCCGGTGCCGCGCGCTGGCAAGACTGTACAGGTTCCCCCGACGATGCCTGGCGCGCCGATGAAAACCGATCGGAGGAAACCGTAGACGTGGAGCGTTCGCGGCCGCCGACACCGCTCGTTGCACGGCATCGTGCGGGACGCAATGCGCAGTCACCGGCCCCGTCCTGAAAAAAGCGTTGCCAACAGCACGATCGTGTGCGACGGAAGGCTGCGAGAGGCCTTGGTCAGTAGTTCTGCCATTGGAGCGCGCCGCCAGGTAGGCGAGCGAGAATGCGGTCCCCATAAGCACTGCAATTCCCGTCGTACGCTTCATCAAGCAGCCGCCGATCGAAATGCCGAGTTGCCGGCCACGACGACGACCCGCGTTGTTCAGAGGATGCAGCCTGAGTGCCACGTCCAGGGTCGGCGCGTGAACTCGCTTCACCAGCACGAAGACTGCGGACCAGCGGTGCGGCAAGGACCGGTCGCCAATCTCTTGCCGGTCAATTCCGCAAAAGACGATCGCCCATCGCGCTCCGGGGAAAACCTCGTCCTTTCCGTGTCTGACCAGAAACTCCAGCGCAGCGCCCTATGACGCCTGTCCGCCACAATCGATCTTCTTGCCCGCATCAATGTCTCGTACGGAGAAAGTCGCGCAGAGACTTAGCGGGTACGCGATCGGCGCCGAACCGCGAGAGGTCCATCGCCTCCCGGTAGATTCCCGACATGGCTCCGCCGATATCGGAGGCACAGCGGTGTGCGGACGAACCCGGCGTCGAGCATTGCCAGGGCCAGGCAGCTCAGGATCGCTCGTCGGCAAAGCAGGACGACACGTCGCGCTGCCGGACGCTGCCGGCGCGGAGCTGGCAGTCCAGATGACCAATCCGACAAGCAGGATCCGGAAGCGCGCCGCGAATTTTCATGACATGCGTGCCTCACTGCTACTCTGGCCCCGCAAGGGGGGCAGTGAGAGCGGTGGGTCTGAGCTAACCTCCCATTTTCTCGACCGTAGAAGCAATGTGACGAGTGGCGCATCGCCCAACGAGGGCGAAATCCAACCTGGCGCTCTGGGACGCGACCGGCCGGGGCCCCGTGCGTCAAATGAATAGGTGCGCCGGGTCGCGATGGATGGCACGCTCGGGACAACCCTTCGCAGCCGGACGGCGCCGGGCCTCGGTTAAGCGCGCAAAGAGCGCAGGTGCATCAAGAGGAATAAGCAGCCAAATCGATTGCCGTTATAAGCAACGCCCACAAATGGCCGACCGAAATTTTAATGGACGAATAGCAACCCCCGGGGCGAAAACGGCTTATAGGAGAGCCGTAGTGCGTTAAGACGTTGTACCGCTGAGACGAGAGGTGCTGACGCTGGTTCCTGTGATTACGATCGCTGGAGCGGATTATGCCATTGCCGCGAAGTTGATCGGAGCAGTTCGATCCCGCCGATACCCGCGCATATCCACGTCGATTATCAGACAGCTATCTACTTCCGGAGCTGCGGCGCGCAAGAATGCGGCCCCCGAGGCATAGCAACGAACCTCGATCCCTTCGCACTCGAGTAGCAGCTGGACGGGACGCCCTGACGGCCGCATCGTCATCAATCAGGTGCGCGATATGGTTTGGCACAGTGCAGCACGCTACCCTTACCTGGACAGGTGCATTGGAGACGGATGGCCACCGGAAAATCAGCGCTTGTTTGATTTATCGCAATCGCTACTACCGCGGTGAGGCGCTCTGGGTGCCTGGAGGGTTGACGTCTTCCCGTTTTTCTCATCCGGCATGAATGCGAGTTTTCCGGTTTCGTGAGACTCTGGTGGGAGGAGCAGAGCCGTGAAGAAGAGCAGGTTCACCGAGGAGCAGATTTCGTTCGCAGTTGAAGCAGGCCGAGATGGGGACGCCGGTGGCAGAGGTCCTTCGGCGGATGGGGATCTCGGAGCAGACATTCTACCGCTGGAAGAAGCTTTATGGCGGGTTGGGCACTGGCGAGCTGCGGCGTCTGAAGCAGCTCGAGGAAGAGAACCGCAAGCTGAAGCAGCTCGTCGCGGACCTCAGCCTCGACAAGCACATTTTGCAGGACGTTCTGTCAAAAAGCTCTGAGGCCTGATCGGCGGCGTGAACTCGTGCGGCAGGTTCAAGCAACCCACGGAGTGAGTGAACGGCGCAGCTGCGTCGCGCTCGGCGTCGAACGGTCGACGATCCGCTATCGCTCGACCAGGACCGATCAGGCACCGCTGCGGCTGCGCATCCGCGATCTGGCCAAGACTTCGGGTGCGCTACGGTTATTTCCGCATCTACATCTTGCTGCGTCGGGAGGGATGGATGGTCAACCACAAGCGGGTTTATCGACTGTATCGCGAGGAGGGGCTGAGCCTCAGGCTGAAGCGTCCTCGCCGGCACGTCAGCGCAGCCAACCGAGAGCGGCAGCCGGCCGCGACCACGCCAAACGCGCTGTGGTCGATGGATTTTGTCTCCGATGCACTGTTCGATGGTCGCCGGCTTCGTGCGCTGACCGTTGTCGACGCCTTCACGCGCGAAGCGCTGGCGATCGAGGTCGATCAGGGCATCAAAGGAGACCAGGTCGTCGCCGTGATGACCCGACTGGCTCTGATCCGCGGGGCACCCCGCACCATCAGGGTCGATAATGGGCCGGAGTTCGTCTCGAAGGCGCTCGACCGCTGGGCCTACGAGAACGGTGTCACGCTTGACTTCAGCCGGCCCGGCAAGCCGACTGATAATGCCTTCGTCGAATCCTTCAACGGTCGCCTGCGCGATGAATGCCTCAATGCACACTGGTTCTTGTCGCTGGCCGACGCGAAGAGCAAGATCGAGGCGTGGCGGCGGCAATACAGCGAGAGCCGTCCTCACACTGCCCTGGGGTGGCTGACTCCCCAGGAATTTGCCCTGGCGGCGGCCCAACAGGTCGCCGAATGAAGACCGGAAGCTCACCTTTCGGCCGGACCAAAAACCGGGGGACCGTCAAATCAACCCCGGACTCTCCGTCTCAATCCGGATGAAAAACAGGGGGTCACGTCAAGGGGGCAAACTGTCTGTTCCCCAGCGTTTGCGGATGCTGCCACAAAATTGTCATGCAGTCTGGGCTACCTGAGGGGAAATATCTTAGCCCCCAACAACAGCGGTCGATTTTGACCACATCTGGAAGCCATGGCCACGGATCGGCACCTGGGACCCGAGACCAACCTCGTCGCCTCACGCGGATGCCGAGACCGGCGGGCCCGAGCAGCCGAGCCGGCTGAGGCACTCACGGCGCTAGGCCACTATCTCGCCGCGGCCAATCGTATCCTGATTGAAGGGCAAAGCCGGACGGCCGCAGAGGCTCGTCCGCGAAGTTCTAGCCAACAGCATGGCCCAATACGAAGGCGCGCCGTTGATGCCGCAGCGCCAGCTACCAGCAAGCTCTGACTGCATTACGCAATGGCGAAAGTCCGATAGACCGCAGTCCATTCTCGCACTTAAGCCGATCACGGGACATCACCCGGGCTCACCGGTTATCGACGAGGTGGTCCCAGCATGGTGCCCCCCTATAGGGCGACTGGTTGAGCTCTGAGGGTTTTTGAGAGCCCCTCTCTGGACTCGACCTAGCAGCCGATTTTGGGGCCAAGGCAAAGGTCCGCATTGTTAGCGGTCGATCCGGCCCTTTAACCCGCGGGCGTCCGAACGGCCGGTATCGGCGCAATCTATCCGTTGAGTCGATGGATTCGCGAAGGTCAGCAATCCACCCATAGCCAGACCCCCAAGAACGCCTGGTCTCCGGGGCCGCCCGTCCATCGAGTTCGCGCTGGCCGTCTGCCACCCGCGAAAGCGCCATCCCGGGGTCAAGTATTCCGCCGTTGCGCCACCGGCTTTCGCGCGCCGGGGCAGGCTCGCGCCCCGGCGTCTGGGGTGACGAACTCGTGAGGAGAGCATCGCATGCGGTTCGGGTTGTTCGGCGGCGCGCGCACCGAGACCGGCGAGCAGGCGAGCGACAGCCGGATCTACACGCGACTACATCGATTACATCTGCGAGGCCGAGGCGCTCGGGCTTTCACAGCGTCGTTCCTGGTCGAGCACCATTTCACCGGCTTCGGCCAGGTCTCGGCGACCCTGAACTTCCTGACCTATCTGGCGGCGCAGGACCGACGACGATGCGGCTCGGCACCGCCGTCGCTGGTGCTGCCCTGGCACAACCCGGCGCTGCTCGCCGAGCAGGCCGCGACCCTCGACCTGCTGTCGAACGGCCGGCTTCGATTTCGGCGTCGGCAAGGGCTACCGCTGGGGCGAGTTCCACGGCTTCTGCATCCCGATGAGCGAGGCCGAGGAGCGCTATCAGGAGACGCTCGCGCTTTCTGCGCAAGGCCTGGACCAGCGACGGCCGCTTCTCGCATCACGGCAAGTACTGGCATTACGAGGATGTCGTGATCGAGCCGGCGCCGGTGCAAAAGCCGCATCCGCCGTTGTGGATCGGCGCGGCCGAGCCCCAATTCGATCCGGCTATGCCGCCGAGAACGGGCTTCAATCTGCTGCTCGGCCAGGGCGGCAGCCCCGAAACTGGTCGCCGAAGGCGTCGGCGATCTACCGCCGCGCCGTCGAGGCGCGAGGGCCGCGCCTACGATTCATCGATGGTCGGGCCTGACCCGCGCCCTGCACATCGCGATGAACGACACCGGAACGCGAAGGCGGCGCGCGCGTTGCGCGCCAAGTTCATGCGCCAGGTCCAGCAATTGTCGCTGTCGCCGACCGGGCGAGTCGCCGACGCTTGGGCCGGCCGCGCCGGTGATGTCGCGCGCCGAGATGGACGAATTGACCGAGACGCGACGCGCTGATCGGCCCGCCCGAGGAGATCGTCGGCCGGCTCAAGCGGCTGCAGGCAGGCGGGATGGAATATGTGCATGGTGATCGACTGTCGCCGGCTCGCTCGACCACCTGCGCACCTTCGCCCGCGAGGTGATGCCCGCTTTCGCCTGAGCTGAGGTTCGACGCGAACAATCCCGCACCGCATTGCGGAGAGGGCTCGTCGACCGCGATAGCAGGACGGTGGGTCAGTTCCAGCAGTACTCGCTCGCCTCGCGGCTATCCCTCGGCACCCCTCTCCTGCGGTGCGGGAGAGGGTTCGAGCTCAGAGATCGGCGTAGATGTGCGTCTCGGCGCGCGCGCCGGGGTGGGTGACGGCGCCCTTCTCCGGCGTCGCCGACGGTCTGCGCGTATTTCCACAGGGTGCCCGACTGGTAGCCGTTCTGCCGCGGCGTCCAGGCGCGGCGGCGCTCGGCCAACTCGGCGTCGCTGAGCGCCACGTCGATCGTGCCGGCGACGGCGTCGATCGTGATCATGTCGCCGTCGCTGCAGCAGGCGCGATCGGCCCGCCGACCGCCGCCTCCGGCCCGACATGGCCGATGCAGAAGCCGTGCGTCGCGCCCGAGAAGCGGCCGTCGGTGATCAGCGCCACCTTCTCGCCGACCCCCTGGCCGTAGAGCGCCGCGGTCGTCGACAGCATCTCGCGCATGCCGGGCCCGCCGCGCGGCCCTCGTAGCGGATGACGATGATGTCGCCCTCCTGTAGCGGCGCTGCTCGACTGCGGCGAAGGCATCCTCCTCGCAATCGAAGCACAATGCCGGTGCCGGTGAAGCGCAGCCGTCTTCATGCCGGCGACCTTCACGATCGCGCCCTGCGGCGCCAGATTGCCCTGCAGCACGACGAGCCCGCCGGTCGGCGCCAGCGGCTGCGGCGTCGGGCGCACCACGTCCTGCCCGGTCGGGAAGACGACGCCGCTGCAGGTTCTCGGCGATGGTCTTGCCGGTGACGGTCATGCAGTCGCCGTGCAGATAGCCGCCGTCGAGCAGCGCCTTCATCAGCACCGGCACGCCGCCGATGTCGTGCAGATCCTTCATCACGTAGCGCCCGCCGGGCTTCAGATCGCCGATATAGGGGTGCGCTTGCGAGATCTCGCCGAAATCGTGCAGGTCGAACTCGATGCCGGCCTCGTTGGCGATCGCCGGCAGATGCAGCCCGCCATTGGTCGAGCCGCCGGCCGCGGCGATGATCGTCGCGGCGTTTTCGAGCGCCTTCCGGGTGACGATGTCGCGCGGCCGGATGTTGCGGCGGATCAGTTCCATCACCGCCTGGCCCGGAGGCCTCGGCATAGGCGTCGCGCGAATCGTAGGGCGCCGGCGCGCCGGCCGAGCCGGGCAGCGCCAGCCCGATCGCCTCGGAGACGCAGGCCATCGTGTTGGCGGTGAACAGGCCGCCGCACGAGCCCGCCGAGGGACAGGCGACGCATTCCAGCTCGTGCAGATCCTCGTCGGACATGCTTGCCGACATTGTGCGCGCCGACCGCCTCGAACACGTCGCCGATCGTCACGTCCTTGCCCGTGAAGCGGCCGGCAGGATCGAGCCGCCATACATGAAGACCGCCGGCACGTTGAGCCGCACCATCGCCATCATCAGCCCGGGCAGCGACTTGTCGCAGCCGGCGAGGCCGACCAGCGCGTCGTAGCAATGGCCGCGCATCGTCAGTTCGACCGAGTCGGCGATGACCTCGCGGCTGACCAGCGACGATTTCATCCCCTCATGGCCCATCGCGATGCCGTCGGTGACGGTGATCGTGGTGAACTCGCGCGGCGTGCCGGCCGCGCGCGGCGACGCCCTTCTTGGCGGCCTGCGCCTGGCGCGACAGCGCGATGTTGCACGGCGCCGCCTCGTTCCAGGTCGTCGCGACGCCGACCAGCGGCTGGTTGATCTGCTCCTCGGTCAGGCCCATCGAATAGAGGAAGGCGCGGTGCGGCGCGCGTTCCGGGCCGATCGTGACATGCCGGCTCGGCATACGCGACTTGTCGATTGCCGGATGGCGGACGTCGTCGGGCATGGCCGATCTCCTCTGCGGCGGATTCCAGGGATTTGCGGCACCGTGAAGGCTGGCGCCATCCGATCAATGCCGCGCGGGGACCGGCGTTGGCCGAGTTTCGGGCGGTCTTCCAAAATTTTCGTTGCCCTCTTGACGAATCCCGATGCAGAACGAAATAGAACTTATATCTTTTTACAAAGGGACCGCTAGGATATAGCATGCCCGGCTGACAGGCCGGCGAGCGGGCGGGCGCGCTGTGAGCGCCCCGCTTGCCGTTCTGATCCAGGCGCTTGGCGAACAAGTGGCCGGCTCCGCATTAGAAGCCTTGCACCTAAGCTGGTTATGTCTGTGTGCCGCGAAAAGTGACCGGTGAAATGATCAACGCGGTACGGGCAGCAGCCATGGCCGAAAACGCGGGCGAAGTATGGCTCGAAATGATTGAGGAGTGGGAAAACTCACTTAAGTAGAAGCGTGAATTCATCTTTAGGAAGGAGCTTGAGCGAGCGATATTTTAAATAAACGAATCGGTCGATAATGCGATCCACGTCCTTCGGCGTATCTCGAAATCCATCTCCTCTGAGCCGCCAGCGGACTGCCCATGTCGTGGTCTTGCCGAAGGATCGGTCACATAAGTTAAATACTCTGGAGCCACATTTAAAGCGTCATGCATATTCTGCCATTTTTTTCTTTCTGTGATCGGTTCCGGCGTTATCAAATGTTTTATTGAATCTAAGATGCGGGCGCAATTTATGAACGGCAGTTGGGACTATGAATGTGGCAGATAACCATAAATATCCTACGAAACTCATCATTTTTCGAAACCATTAGGTAGATGTCATTAAAGTTATTATGGGTGACGGATGTGTTTGTTGCCAAATTCAGGAATTCTGTGGCAGACGCTTAGTTCGATGACCGTTTTGATCAATCATTTCATCGAGAGATATAAAATATCCGTGCCCCATAGCAAATGACCATATACTCAGGCATATGCTAACTCATAAGTTAAACTAGCTGCCAATACGATTGTTTCTGGTTTAGTTCTGAAAGTGTAATCTCTGGAATTCATCTTGGAATAATTTATTTTTACGGATACCGATGCCTTATAGGTCGGGTTTTCAAAAGTTCACTTGGAACTTTGCCGATCTCCCATCGTAACGTTCGAGGTGATCGGGTGTACTGTGCCGAGAATATGAATCGTGACGGACATCTGATCGAAGCGTCTATGATGTGATCATGAAGCAGTCTGATCAATACAGCGACGAAGAGACAGAGCGGACGCGCGAACGACGATCAGGCGCTCATTCGAGTTGCCATACAAGCCGCACAAGGAGTTGGTCGGTAAGGTAGGCCGACCAGCCCAGCACAAGCGCGCGCCGTCAAAGACACCCAAGAAGCCGAAGTAACCGCCGTAGATTGCGAATCGCTCGCTCTTGCCGGTTACGCTCTACTAAGAGGTCGATAGGTCAACCGCTTGCCGTCGCCGCCTTTGCAATCGCGCGGCGAGTGCGCTCTGTGTCGTCAACGCCAAGCGCGGCGCGGTTTGAATAGCGGAAATCGAACTCATCCAGTAGCGCTGCAAGTGTTGTTCTCCGCAATGCTGATAAATCCCAGTCATTCCACGCTTGAAGATTGAGAATGAAAACCCCTAACGGGCCTGTCGTCACATCGCCACGCATATTCCTTATCGGAATGGTTGACGCGCTCATGTACCGCGAAGTCAGCAGCCGGTTTGCGGTAATGCTGCGCATCGTCCGTATGCACCCGGCTCTGCTGAGATACGTTGTCGTTCAGACTTGCCGATTGTCGCGCCGTCCAGCTTGTCCACCTGATTGAGTGAGACGGGCCGCCGCGCTCAACGAGCGTACGACGATCCGCTTTGTGGACGTACCGCGCGCCTTCTGCCAGCCGCGCCCATTCACAAAGACATCCTGGAGAGGGACCGACGAAAGTTTCGTCAACCCGACGACCTTGCCCGCGCCGCCCATCGGCGGCAGTACGTCCGCGTACGCTTCGCGAATGCGGTGCCACATGAACCAAGCCGTCTTGTAGGTGACGCCGATGCTGCGGTGGAGCTGGTGCGCGCTCATGCCCTTTTGCTCGACGCCATGAAGCGGTACGCCAGCGCCCATTTGGTCAACGGGACATGGCTGTTTTCCATGACGCCGCCCGTCTGTACGGTGAATTGACCGTGGCAGTCCTGGCACTCGCGATGGTCGGCGCGGATCTTCGCCGGGTTAGCGGCGGCGGAGTAGATCCGGCTGTTATTGGCATTGCCGCAGTGTGGGCAAGTGACGCCGTTCGGCCAGCGGATCGCCTCGAAATAGGCGCGGGCCTTGGCTTCGTCGTTGAAAATCGGATCGGTGAGATTGACGGTCATGGCGGGCGTCCTTGTTCCTGCCCGCTATTCTACTCTCCATTGTGATTCCCTTTGTCGCGGGATAATCGGCACGAAATAGAACTATATCGAGGCAAGTGGGTCGAGATGCCGGCCGGCAACCCGGTTTGCCCCGAATCATGCACTCGCTGCGGCGAGGCTTCCTGGCGGGCGGGTGCGCTCGCGCGCGGCTTCAATCTCCTGGCGGATCGTGCCCGGAAGCGGCCGGGGCTGCCGGTCGCCCGTTTCTATTGCGCGTTCACCCAGTTGTCCTGAACCCACCAGCTTGACGGCAACATTCGACAAAAGATCTGCAGTTTGCCGTCTGCCGTCCCATGGTGGTCGGTTGAGATCAGGAGAGGGCCAGCTTGATAGCCGGCCCAGCTTGCGACGACGACGCTCGGCTTCATGGTTCCGCCCCGGCGAAATGCGAATTCCTCGACGCGATTTTCCGGGCCCGACGTAGAGTTCTTACGTATCTCCAGGCGAAGCCGCCTCCGAGGGGTATTTTACCACCACTTGCTTCGCAGAATCTCTTCCCCAGCGGTATTGTTGCACGCCCCTGTTGGACATCGGCGTTGGAGTCCCAGTAAACATGCAACGGTAAGACAGCCAGTAATTATCGTTATAGAAAGCCGGATCAATCTCGTCCTTCACGTTGGCAGGTTCGCTGTCGAGCCGAGACTGCGCATAGGTAACCTTCACCGGCTCGCCGTCCTTGTCTTTGCCCTCATAGGGAGATTACATTTGGCCGGTCTTGCCGCCAAACCCATGAACGGGAGAGATTCACGCTGGGGAGCTCCATGTTGAAGGTGTAGCGGATCGCTTCGATCTGCCCGAACGAGTGTCGAGGCCATAGGTCTTGGCAATCTGCTCGGCAATGGTGGGCGCGTCTGCGCTCAGGAAGTTGCCGCAAGCACCAGCACCCCCAAAATAGACACCCGATCGTGATTGAACGGCCTAGTTTTGTCATGGGGTCCCTCCTTGGTGAATGAAAGAACCTAAAACGTCGTCCGTCGGTTAATGACGAGGCATCGCGGATGCAGATCGAAGGCGGCTGCTTCCAGCAGAACAGTACGATCTCGGCCAATTGCTCGGCGCTCATGAAATCCGGATCGCCGAGCCGTGAGCGGTATTCGTCGAAGCTGATATGCATGCCGCTGTGGATGTTGGTCCTGACATAGCCCGGTGCGATGTTGATCACGCGGATGCCGTTCTTTCCTTCCGCCCGCGCAAGCGACTCGCCGAAGGCACGCACCGCATGCTTGCTGGCCGTGTAGGCGAGCGACCGTACCGGGGCGGTCCTTGCGGTCGCTGACCGAGCTGATGTTGATGATCGTGCCGGATTGGCGCGCCTTCATTCCCGCCAGCACCGTTTTGGTGCCGTTGAAGACGCCCTTCAGATTGGTGTCGAGCTCGCGCATAGCTGGCCTCGTCCACTGTCGAAGGCCCGCGCATCGGCCATTCCGGCGCTGCTGACCAGGCATTCGACCGGTCCGTGCACAGCCCGCCGCCGCGACCGCCGCTGCCAGCGCCGCATAATCGCCGACATCGGCCTGCCGGTAGACGGTATCGGCTTCGGCAACCCGGCGATCGGCTCGATATGGCGCGAGATCAGCAGCAGCGGATGGCCCTCGCGCGCAGCTGACAGCGCCAGCGCCTTGCCGATCCTGAGCTCGCGCCGGTGATCATCACGAGCGGGTGCGAAAGTGAGTACTGAATGTCTCCTTGCGCGGGATTTGCTCATCTGACCGCGACGCGGCAATGTTGCTATTCAGTTTGGCCCAGATACCGTGAACCGTCATGGCCGGGCTTGGCCCGGCCATCCACGAAAGCAATATCGCGGATCCCCGGGTCAAGCCCGGGGATGACGGGAAGCATCGGGCCGGAGGATAGGGAGAATCGTAATGGCGGCGGTCATCGAACGGCAGGTGTGTACGGCGCGGCCGACCGGGGCGGCGCTCGGCGCCGATATCGAGGGCGTCGACTCTCGCCGGGCGCTCGACCCGGAGACGGTCGCGGCGATCAAACAGGCCTGGGGCGATCACCTGGTGCTGCGCTTCCGCGGCCAGCGCCTCGACGACGACGAGCTGATGCGCTTCAGCCGGCCAGTTCGGCGAACTCGGACTGGGCGCCGGTCATCGCCGCCGCACGAACGACGCCGCGAACCGAAGTGGACGCGTCGAGGGAGCCTACATCATCGGTCGTCTCGAACGTCATCGAGAATGGCCAGGCGATCGGCGCAGCTCGGCGCCTACGAGGCGATCTGGCACACCGACATGTCGTACAATCGCGGAGCCGCCCATGCGCCAGCGCCGCTCTATGCGCTCGAGGTGCCGCCGTCAGGGCGGCGACACCGGCTTCTGCCAACATGTATCTCGCCTACGAGACGCTTGCCCGAGACCTTGCGCCGGCAGGTCGAGGGCCGCCTCTGCCGCCACGATGCCGAGCCGCAACAGTGCCGGCGAATTGCGCCGCGGCTATGAACGAGGTGACCGATCCGCGCGAGGCGCCGGGCGCCAGCCACCCGATCGTCCGCACCCATCCGGTGACCGGCCGCAAGGCGCTGTTTCTCGGCCGCCGCCGCAACGCCTATGTCGAGGGCATGGCGCTCGACGACAGCGAGCGGCTGCTCGACGAGTTGTGGCGCGCATGCGACCACGCCCGGAGCTGACCTGGTACCAGCAATGGCAAGGGCGATCTGATCCTGTGGGACAATCGCTGCGTGATGCACCGGCGCGACGCTTTCGATCCGGCGACACGGCGGGTCATGCACCGCACCCAGATCAAGGGCGACCGGCCGTTCTGAAGCACTATCCGGCGTTGCGGCGATAGTCGCGGCGGGTGTTGCGCGCTTGCGCGGAGCAGTGGATCGCGGCCCTTCGCGATGCAGCTAGGGCTCAGGTAGGGGGAATGCGGTTTTTTTGTGGCAGTGTTTTGGCTGGCCGGCTGTTGATGCGGCGTGCCCTTGGCGGCGGTTCCCGTTTGATCCTGATCGATCCCTTCTGGGACCGGGTCAGCGTCGAGGGTCGTCACCAAACCGGCGACAATCGGGGCGATATTTCTCGAGCCGCAGTTCGTCATGCGCAAGAGCTAGACCGAGGCTTCGATGTGCCGGCCGGCGCCACGTTTGCTGGCGTCTGATCGCAGCCCCAATAACCCGTGCCGGCGCCTGGTCCGGCTGGACCCGCGCCACGCTGTTCCCCGGCGCCAGAGCACACCGATCTGTGAAAGCCGTCTCCGCGCCCTTGAGCGACGGGCGGGTCGTGAGTGGGCGGGTTTCTCGGCGGGGAGTTTGATGACGATCCGGTATACTTCGCCGGCGTAAGCTGCGGCTAAACCGCGCCCACCCAGAGCCGAGGAGCGCCCGATGCAAGTGATCAATGACGCCCAATCCTCGCGAAGGGATCGAGTTTCTGATCGGCTACCCGGTCAACCCGATCATCGAGGCCGCGGCCGAGGCCGATATCCGCACGATCATGGTGCGCCAGGAGCGCATCGGGCTGCACATGTGCGACGCGATCGCCAAGGTCACCTCGGGCGACCGCATCGGCGTCTTTGCGATGCAGCACGGCCCGGGTACCGAGAACGCCTTTGGCGGCGTGGCGCAGTCCTGGGGCGATTCCTGCCCGGTCGTCGTGCTGCCGGCCGGCTATGCCCGCAACATCAACCAGGTCCGCCCCAACTTCAACGCCGCGCTCAACTATCCGCAACGTCACCAAATGGTGCGAGCAGGTGACGGTGGCCGACGCGACCGTCGAGGCGTCTGCGCCGCGCCTTCACCCAGGTCAAGAACGGGCGGCCGGGCCCGGTGCTGATCGAGTTTCCGTCCGACCTGCTGCGCGAGGAGATCAGCGGGCCGATCGAGTACCAGAAGACGCCGCAGCTCAAGAGCGGCCCCGATCCGCGCTCGGTCTCCGAGATCGCCGCGGCGCTGGTCGAGGCCCAGCGTCCGGTCATCGTCGCCGGCCAGGGCGTCCATTACGGCAAGGCATGGAAGCAGCTGCAGGAATTGGCCGAGCTGCTCGAAGCCCCGGTCATGACCACGCTGCCCGGCAAGAGCGCCTTCCCGAGAGCGCACCCGCTGGCGCTCGGCTCGGGCGGCATCGGCATCTCGAAGCAGCTGCACACTTTCCTGCAAAAGGCCGATCTGGTGTTCGGCATCGGCTGCAGCTTCACCCGCTCGAGCTTTGCGACGCCGATGCCGAAGGGCATGCGCATCGCCCATTCGACGCTCGACCCGACCGACATCAACAAGGACGTGCCGGTCGAGCTGGCCGCGGTCGGCGACGCCGGGCTGACCCTCGACGCGCTGCTCGAGGAGGTGAAGGACCGGCTGCATGGCAAGACCCGCGACCGGCTCGACGGCCGTCACCAGCGAGATCCGCTCGCTGAAGAGCGAGTGGATGGAGCAGTGGATGCCGCGGCTGACGCAGAACACGACGCCGCTGTCGCCCTATCGGGTGATCTGGGAATTGCTGCACACGGTCGATGTCAAGGAGACGATCATCACCCATGACGCCGGCAGCCCGCGCGACCAGCTGTCGCCGTTCTGGGTCAGCGAGGTGCCGCTCAGCTATATCGGCTGGGGCAAGACCACCCAGCTCGGCTACGGGCTCGGGCTGGCGATGGGCGCCAAACTGGCCAAGCCGGAGAAGCTCTGCATCAATGTCTGGGGCGATGCGGCGATCGGCTTCACCGGCATGGATTTCGAGACCGCGGTGCGCGAGCGCATCCCGATCCTGTCGATCCTGATGAACAATTTCTCGATGGCGATCGAGTTGAAGGTGATGCCGGTCGCGACCGAGAAGTACCGCTCGACCGACATCAGCGGCCATTACGCCAATTTCGCCCAGGCGCTCGGGCGGCTATGGCGAGCGGGTCACCGAGCCCGAGCAGATCGTGCCGGCGATCCGCCGCGGCATCGAGAAGACCCGCGAGGGAACGCCGGCATTGCTCGAATTCATCACCGAGCCGTCGACGTCTCGCGCTTCCTGAGCAGTGCCCATTCTCCCCGCGAGCGGGGAGGAGTTCGCCGCACCGTTTCTCGATCCTTCCTCGCTTGCGGGGGAGGGCAGGGTGGGGGCAAAAGCAAGCGGGCTAAGGTATATGATGCTTCCGGCTTGCTCAGAGGCAGACCTGGCCAATTTCCCTATCATCCATTAAATGATGGTTTCGGAAGATGACCCGTTCGCACGGGATCAACAGGAAGAGCTGATCAACCGCAAGTATTGGGACGCGCTCAGCGACGGCAGCTTGGTGCAGATGATGACTGGAGGGCATTGGGGCGCGGCTTTACCGCCGACCAGAAACGGGTCCACCTGCAGGATATCGACGCCCGCGCCTCACTGAGCAGGTGCCGCCGCAGAAGTGCTGCCCCCTACCCCGGAGTGATACGACAACCCTGCGGCACTACGGCTGGCGGAAAACCACGGCAGGCCAGAAGCTGCTTGCTGAAAGTTCGAATATTCCAATACAACCGAAGAACATAAATACATCAAAGGAATAAATCTGTCTCATCAGGAGTAGGATCCATTCACATTTACGTATGTCCCTTGATGATACTGCCCTGATAGACCGCCAGATTTGTCAAAATTTATGGGGAAGTACTCAGAAGTAGCAAGAACGGCAGGAATATTGTTTGCCGATGATGTAGATGAAAGAAAAAAACTCTTTGGGGAGCATTTGCGATAATGCGACGGCAGTAATATGCCGTCGCCGTTTTAGTGTTGTAGATGCAGAGAGGTCGTCCGCCTGCCGACAGCCAGGGTAAACGGATCTCGGCACAACAGCCAGAAGGAGGAGTTTGCATGAATATACTCGGCTACTATACCGAGCTGATTTTTCCCTTGTTTAGCTGCTGTTGTATTTTATAAAACTAGCGAATTATGGAAAGGTCTCAATCCGGTATTGTATTCTTTAACTAGTTTAGCGTTTACTGGTGCTCTGATCGCTTCCGGCGCGGCAATTTCTGTTTGGGCGGAGTTTGTGCTGAGGGTACATGAAGAACTGACTTACAAAAGGTATTGAGTCCTTGATGTTGGGAGATGGCGGCCAGCAGAGAGAGTTGGGATAACACCCGTATGGTCTTCATACTCGCGTTTCTTTATCATTTAACGTATTACAAGTGGAGTTGGCGATTGTTATTGAATTTATCAAAACCCCACCAATTGCTCTAGCCGTTGAGGAATTACTGGTCTGAGCTTCACGGCCGTCAGGGACATCATTTATCGCGCAAAACAGAAGCGCTGCGTCAGAATAGTATCGTAACCGTTTCTTTGCCGTTTCAGGACATTTGGCCCCTAACTCCTTTTCCACCATGGAGATAAAGCTGATACCTCGTGAATTTGTCCATTCCGGCCCCAATTCGCAAAAGCTCGTTGAGGTCGGGCAGCAAACCGGCTGGTGGCAGGTTGTAGGAGATCATGGGTGAAAATTGCCGATGTGACGCGACCGCCGGACGCGCCGGTTTCTTCAACCGCGACCTCGCGCTGGTGGTGAAGGCCGGCGCTAAGTGACGGCTTCGTCATCCCGGCCCGCCGCTCAGCCCCGGCTTCACCCGGATCGTCCAGCCCGGCACGGCGATTTCGGTCATAAAAGCTGCTGTTGGAAGACGGGCAGGTCGCGTTCGGCGACTGCATGGATGTGATCCCTCCCGGGCGTCGCCGGCCGCGACCCGCTGTTCCGCGCGGAAGCATCACCTCGGCTTTCTGCAAACCGTCATGCGCGACGTCGCGCCGCGCCGGCCGATCGACGGCTTCCGCCCACTCGCGGAGGATCGACCGCAGCGAAGCACCAGGGGCCGGCCGCTGCATACCGCCTTGCGCTACGGCATCACGCATAGGCGCTGCTGCACGCTGTCGCGCTCGCCAATCGAGCAATACGTAACCGGAACGAAGTACTACC
>ERZ1370068.779-contig-10714_pt1 | contig 67364 bp, 78 predicted proteins | sample MGYA00561227_ERZ1370068 | MGnify/ENA primary metagenome ERZ1370068 (study PRJEB38410, sample SAMEA6850437) | metagenome | study: Metagenomic assessment of the ecological functions of the soil: analysis of the soil microbiota associated with the... | reverse complement strand
CATGTTACGTATTGCTCTACCTCGCCTGAGGGCCTCCGCGTGGCTACTGCCAGCCCACCGACCAGGGTCGCAGGCCGCCACGGCCGAGGACTGGCGCGCCGCCGCTGCCGCGGCCAGCCCCCGACGGCGACGGCGGCCAGCCCCGCGGACCGGGAGAGCTGAGTGAGCGCCGGAGCAGGCCCGCCGGCGTGGCGCGCCGGGGATCGGCCAGGCGGATGCGTGGCGGAGCCCACTGAGGACCCACAGACCGTCTGCTTCAACCCCCGAGACCCGCGACGCCGCGCCTACCGCCGGGCCGGGCTGCGCGGCGGCTGGATGGGCTACTTCGCCTCCCGCGCCGCCGCCATGGGCCCGGTCCCGGCCGAGGTGAGCGATGGCCACCTTCTACAACTTCCACCCCGCGTGGTCCGCCGGGCCATCCCCGACGCCTGGGGGTTCGCGCCGCCGGCAAGGTGCTCGAGGCCCGGTTCTCGGGCGCCGGCGCCGCCCTGCGCCGCCACAGCTACGGGGACCTGGGCCGACTCCGGGCCGGCGGCGGCCGAGGCCGCCACCCTCACCCGCCAGGCCATGCAGGACCAGGACCGCTCCGGCCGCCCCCTGTTCGCCGCCCACGCCGCCCTCGGATGGCCCGAGGAGCCCCCACTCTGGCTCCCGTGGCACGGCGCCACCCTGTACCGCAGTTCCGCGAAGCGACGGCCACGTCGCCTCCCTGCTCACCGACGGCGTCGGCGGCGGCGAGGCCCATGTCCTGGCCGCCGCCGCCGGCCAGCGGCTCCCCGGGTCGTTGCTGCGCGAGTACCGCGGCTGGTCCGACGAGGAGTGGGCCGAGGCCGCGGCCGGCCTGCGGTCCCGAGGCTGGCTGGAGGCCGACGGCGCCCTGACCGAGGCCGGCCGGGCCGCCCGCGACGCCCGCGAGCGGCGCACCGACGACCTGGCCACGTAGCCCCCATGGCGCCAGCTCGGCCCCGACGGCTGCAGCCCGCCTCCTGGGCTGCTCGACCAGCCGGTCCGCCTGGTCGTGGAGGGCGACGGCATCCCGTTCCCAACCCAGTCGGCCTCCCGGCGCCCTCGGCCTGACGGAGATGGCGGCGCCCCCGGCGGCACGGTGGCGCCGGTGACGTCCATCACCCAAATCCCCCTTGGAGCGCCGCCCATGGCTGACGAGTGCACCCACCTGGACGGACCGAATCCGGGGATCTCGAGCGCGAACCAGCCGGGCGGGTGCGAGGGAGTGCCTGGCCACCGAGGGACGTGGGTGGAGCTGCGGCTGTGCGTGGAGATGCTGAGCGAGGTGGGGTGCTGCGACAACTCGCCCAACGCCGCCACGCGACCAAGCGCTTCCAGGCTACGGGGCGCCTGATCATCCGCGCCTACGACCCGGACCAGGGGCTGGTGGTGGTGCTATGTGGACGAGCTGACCTTCGAGGTCGAGAACGCCGAGGCCGGCGCGAGCCGGCGGGTGAGGGGGGGCCAGCGCTGGACCCTAGCTGGTGGTCTGCCTCCGCCACCGGGGTGCTGCTGCTGAACGTGTCCGCGCCGAGTGTGACCCTGCCCGCGGTCGGGCGCGACCTCGAGGGCCGGCCTGAGCGTGCTCCAGTGGGTGCTCAGCGGCTACTCAGCTGGGCCCTGGCGGCGACCCTGCTGACCGCCGGCACCCTGCCGACCTGGTGGGGCGGCGGCGCATGTCTCTTTGGCGGGCTGGCCGGGTTCGCGGCCGCGTCGGTGCTGCCAGTGCCCTGGCGCCCTCGGCGCTGGTCCTGATCGCCGGGCGGGCTGCCCAGGGGCTGGCCGGGGCGTGGTGCTGCTGTCCTCCTCCTCGCTCGCCCTGCTGGCCCAGGACTTCACCGACGGCCCGGGCCGGCGCCCTCGGCATCTGGGGGCGACGGCTGCACGCTCGGCGGTCGGCCCGCTCGAGGGCGGCTACCGAGTCGTTCGGGTGGCGGGCCATGTTCGTGCTCTCGACGCCGCCGTCGCCCTGGCCTGCCTGCCGGTGGCCACCCGCCTGCGCGAGTCCCGCGACCCCGACGCCGACGGAGTCGACTGCGGGGCACGCCTACCTGGTGCTACCGGGCTGTTCCTGGCGTGTTCGCCCTCACCCGCGGCGACGTCGCCGGGTGGGGGAGCGGATCATCCTGGCCAGCGCGGCCGGGGCGGCGCTGCTGCTGGCCGCCTTCGTGGTGGTCGAGCGGAGCGAGCGCGCGAGCCCATGCTCGACCTCGGCCTGTTCGCCATCCCCACCTTCACCGCGTCGGTGGTGGTGAGGCGATAGCCGCCACCACCTTCGGCCCGTTCCTGTACTCCGACTCTGTTCCCGCTCGACGGGGCCGGGACCTCCCCTGACCGAGGTCGTGGCTCCAGCCGCTGCCTCTGTCCGGGCGGCGCTGGTGGTGTCGGTGCTTGGCGGCCGCTTCGCCGGCGTCCTGCCGCGGTGCGGGCTCGCCCTGCCGGCCGGGCAGCTGCCAGGCGCGGCCGGGCTGCTGGCCATGCGGGGCTGGAGGCGTCGTCGCCTCCTGGACGGCTGTGCTGCCCGGCCTGCTCGTCCTGGGGGTCGGGATCGGGCTGTCCAACCCGGCCGTGACGTATGCCGCCCTGGGCGTGGTCCCGGCTACCCGCAGCGGCATGGCCTGGGGTCAACAACACCTTTCCGCCAGGTCGGTATCGCCCCGGCATCGCCGTCCTCGGCACCTGGCTCCCGGCCCGGATCGAGGGCGACCCGGCGCAGCCTTCGCGGCCGCCCTCGACCAGATCCTGCTGGTCAGCGCCGCCGTCGCCGTCGCCGGGCTGCCCTGGCCGCGACCCTGGTCCGCCAGCGCGACTTCGTCGCACCCGGTGCCCGCCGGCTCCTAGCCCGTCGAGGTAGACTCCCGGCGGCTCCAGCTTGTTGCCCCCGAGATCCGCGGGCTTTGACCGGGTCGGACCGGCTAAGCTGGAGCGTTCCGGACCCGACGGACAACGAGGGAGCAGAACCCGTGAGCCTGCTGGCCATCGCCTGACGATCGTCGCCTTCCTGGTCGGCGCCCTGGTCGTCGTGTTCTGTGCTGCCATGGCTAACCTGTTCCGGGTCCTGACCTCGACCAAGCGATCTGATCGACGGCGTGATCTCCCCAGACGGTGCCGCTGCTGGGCGAGGTCAACAATTCACCGTGGCCATGGCTGGAAGCTCACCCGGGTCGACGGCATCCTCGGCCACCGCCGAGGGGGTCAGCCACCTCGGTCGCCGGCCTGGTCAACACTGTCGCGGCCACCATCTCCAGCCCCCGGGTCGCTTTCGAGCGCGTTCGCCTACGGGCTGCGCAGGCGGCCGGCGCGGCCTCCTTGACGACCAGCCGGCGGGACCGGGGCCGCCGCTCCCGTAGTGGCGATGAGGCGATGAAGGGTCTTCTGGGCCTGGTCGGGCTCGGCATGGGCGCGGCCCCTCGGCGCGGGCGTGATGCGGTGGGCGTCGCGGGCCGCGGACCGGCTGGCCCCCCAGTCGCTGGCCGAGGAGCTGGTCCAGACGGCCGCCGACTGGCGCGCGCGCCTGTCGGGGCGCTGAGCAGGGCCAGGCGGCCATGGCTGAGCGGGGAGGCGGAGCTGCGAGCCCAGCTCGCCGAGCCGGGGAGCGTAGCCGGTTAGCGCCGCCCTGGCCCGGTTCGGCGGGAGAGGAACGCCACGCTCCCGACCCACGAACGCGAGGTCCACACCATGAACTCCACAGAGATCCTGGCGCCGGTTCACGACTTCTTCGTCGAGCGGAACCACCGGCTGGTCCTCCAGCCCGCTGATCCCGACGACCCGACCCTGCTGTTCGTCAACGCGGGCATGGTGCCAGTTCAAGCCCTACTTCCTCGGCGAGGCAGCCGCCGCCGTACCGCGCGGGCGACAGCGTGCAGAAGTGCGTCCGCACCCCGCGACATCGACGAGGTCGGCAAGACCACCGCGGCACAGCACGTTCTTCCAGATGGCCGGCAACTTCTCGTTCGGCGACTACTTCAAGGAGGGCGCCATCGAGCTACGCCTGGGAGCTGGTCACCGAGCCGCGGATGACGGCGGCTACGGCCTCGACCCAAGGCTCTGGGTCACCGTCTACCTCGACGACGACGAGGCGCGTCGAGCATCTGGCGCGACGGTCGGCGTGCCCGCCGAGCGCATCCAGCGCCGCGGCATGGACGGACAACTACTGGTCGATGGGCGTGCCCGGCCCGTGCGGCCCGTGCGTCGGAGATCTACTACGACCGCGGCCCCGAGCACGGCCGCCGAGGGCGGCCCGGAGGCCGAGCGAGGACCGGCTACCTCGAGATCTGGAACCTCGTCTTCATGCAGGACGAGCGCGGCGAGGGCAGCGCCAAGGACGACTTCGACGATCGTCGGCGCCGCTGCCCGCGCAAGAACATCGACACCGGCATGGGCGCTCGAGCGGGTCGCCACGCTGCCTGCAGGGCGTCGACAACGATCTACGAGATCGACCTGGTGCGCCCGGTCATCGACGCGGGCCAGGAGCTGTCCGGGCGCGACGCTACGGCGCGACGCGACCGAGGACGACGTGCGCTTGCGCGGTCGATCGCCGACCACGTCCGCACGCGTCGCTGATGCTCATCGGCGACGGCGTGACGCCGTCCAACGAGGGCCGCGGCTACGTGCTGCGCCGGCTGCTGCGCCGGATCGATCCGCTCGGTGCGGCTGCTCGGCGTGCGAGGACCCGGTGCTGCCCGGAGCTGCTCCGCCGAGCGGGTCGTGGCCGCGACGGCGATGGCTCCGCCGGAGCTGGGTCACCGACTGCGATCGGATCGAGCGGTGGTCCGTGCGCCGAGGAGGAGGCCTTCCGGCCGCACCCTGGCAGGGCTGGCACCGCCATCTTCGAGACCGCCGCCGCCGAGGCCAAGAGGCCGGGCCGGCGCCGAAGCTGTCCGGCGACGCGGCGCCTTCGCAGCTGCACGACACCTACGGCTTCCCCGATCGACCTGACCCTGGAGATGGCCGTCCGAGGCCGGGGCTGGACGGTCGACGCAGGCCGGCTTCCGGCGGCTGATGGACGAGCAGCGCGCACCGCGGCCAAGGCCGACGCGCGAAGCCGCAAGACCGGCGCACGGCGTCGACGCCCTACCGCGGCCGTGCTCGCACGCCACGGCGGCACGCTGTCAGTTCCTCGGCTACGAGACCTGGCCACCGCGAGTGGCCAGCGATCGTGAGCTGTCGCCGGCATCGCGACGCCGCCGGTGACGCGCCGACCACTGCGCGGCGAGGGCGACGAGATCGAGCTGGTCCTCGACCGCACGCCGTTCTACGCCGAGGGCGGCGGCCAGGTCGGCCGACACCGGGTCTGATCGAGCTGTCGAACGGCGCCCGGTCCAGGTCACGCGACGAGCCCGGACGCCGGGCTGCAGGGCTGCACCGTGGCACAAGCGCCACGCGTGGTGAACGGGCGCAGCTGGACGGTGCCGAGGTCGCACGCCGAGCGTCGACGCCGACCGCGGGCTGGCGATCGCCCGGGCGCACACGGCGACGCACATCGGTGCACACCGGCGTTCCGCGACGCGCTGGGCGAGACTGCGGCCGCCCAGGCTCGGCTCGGTCGAACGCCCGGGCCGGCTGCGGTTCGACTTCACCCGCTCCAGGCGCGGTGCCCGGAGTCGGTGCTGTCCGACGATCGAGGAGCGAGGTCAACGCCGTGCTCCTGGACGACCCGCGACGTGCCATTGGCACGACATCCTGAGCCGAGGCCGAGCGCGGTCAAGTCCGCGCGCGATGGCGCTGTTCGGCGAGAAGTACGGCGACCGTGGTCCGCGTGGTCGCGGTGGGCGACTGCTCCCGCGAGCTGTGCGGCGGCACCCACGTCGGCCACGGCAGCCAGGGTCGGCCGGTGCATGGGGCCGGCGAGGCCTCGATCGGGGCCACCTGCGCCGGATCGAGGCCCTGACCGGCCCGAGGCGCTGCACTACGTCGACCGTGAGCGCCAGCTCCCGGTTGAGGTGGCGGCCCTGCTCAAGACCCGGCCCGAGGACGCCCCCGAGCAGCTGCGGCGGCGGCTGGAGGCGTCAGCCAACGCCCAGCGCGAGCTGGAGCGCCCGCGCGTGGCCGGGCTCGGAGCGCCTGGCCATCGAGCTGGCCGGCCGCGTGGCCATGAGGCCGACGACGGGCTGGCTGGTGGTCGAGCGGGTCCCTGGGAGGCCGGTGGCGGCGACGACCCGCGCCGGATCGCCAGCGCGGTCCGCGACCGGGGTCGGCGCCGGGCCCGGGGTGGTCGTGCCCGGCTCCGAGGCTCAGGGCGTGCAGGCCATGGTCGCCCTGCTCACCGCCGACCTGGCTGATCCGGGCGGCGGCCAGGGACGTCCTGGCACGGGCGGCTAAGGCGGTCGGGGCGGCGTGCCGGCGGCCGCGCGACCTGGCGAGCGCCGGCGGCCGCGACCCGGGCCAGCTGGATGAGGCCCCTGCGGATCGCCCGGGCCGACGCGGTCGAGGTCCTGGGCCAGGGAGCTGCCGCGGATGACGGGCCGCGTCCTCGCCCTCGACGTCGGGACCCGGCGACTGGGCGTCGCCGTGTCCGACCCGTCGGGGACGGTGGCCAGCCCGCTCGCCACCATCTTGCGCCGGGCCGCGGCCACCGACGCCGTTGCCCTGGCTGCCCTGGCTGCCGAGCAGGGCGCCACCACGGTGGTCGCCGGCCTGCCCGTGACCATGGCCGGGGCCGAAGGCCTGGCAATAGGGCCGTCCGGGCCTACCTTCGGACGAGCGTTGCGCCCGCTGCTGCCTGGCTGGCCTTCGAGCTCGTCGACGAGCGCCTTCTCCACCGTGGCCGCCGAGCGGGTTCCCCATGGCGGGTCCGCCGGGACCGCCGCCAGGTGGTCGACCAGGTCGCGGCCAGCGTGTTCCTCCAGACCTGGCTGGACGGCCGCCGAGGGACCGGCTCGTGAGCCGGAGGGGTCCGGCCGGAGGGGTCCGGGAACCCCGAAGGGGTGCCCGTTGGTCGGGCAGCTCTTCCAACTGGGTGCCCTGGATGAGTCGGGTCGAGCGGTGGCCGGCGCGCTGGCGCCGGCGGCGCCGGGGCGTCCTGGTCATGGGGGCGCTGCTGGCCGTGGTCGGGATGGTGGTGTTCCAGGCCCTCCAGTGGAGCGCGGCCAGGGAGAAGAAGGCGATCCCGCCCGGCCAGGAGGTGACCATCACCGTCAGCAGCGGCCAGAGCAGCGTCGAGATCGGCCGGCCCTGCGCGAGGCCGGGGTGGTCGACAGCGTCAACCGCTTCCGCGACGTCGCCGAGGAGCGCGGCCTGACAGCCTGCTCAAGCCGGGCGAATACAGGCTGGTCACCGGCATGAGCATCGACGCCGTGCTCGAGATCCGGCCAAGGGCCCCCAGCACCGGCGTCCCGCTGACCATCCCCGAGGGATTCACCGTGGCCCAGATCGTCGAGAAGCTGGCCGCCACCGACCAGTTCACCGAGGCCGAGGTCACCAAGGCCCTCACGAGCAAGGACCTGATCGTCCCCTCCGGCCCAAGGGCGTGACCTCGCTGGAGGGCCTCGCTGTTCCCGACACCTACGGCATCGAGGAGGACGACACCGCCGTCGGCGTCCTCCAGGACATGGGCTCTGAGCTGGCTCGAGGTGGTGCTTGTCGCGCTACCAGCTGCGTCGACCGCCCCCCAGGGCCTCAACGCCTACCAGCTGCTGATCGTCGCCAGCATGATCGAGCGGGAGGCCAAGGTCGACGCCGACCGGCCCAAGATCGCCGCCGTCATCTACAACCGCCTGGGCCGCCGGCAAGCCGCTGGAGATCGACGCCACCGTCGAGTACGCGGTCGGCCATTCCAAGCTGACCGCCAGGACCTGCAGTCGACCTCGCCGTACAACACCTACGTCAGGGACGGCCTCGCCGCCGACCCTGATCGCGCCGCCCCGGCGAGCGCCGCGATCAAGGCCGCCCTCCAGCCGGCCGACGGCGACTGGATCTACTACGTGCTGCCAGCAAGGACGGCGAGCACGCCTTCACCAGCAGCTACCAGGAGTTCCTGCGCCTCAAGCCCGAGGCCAGGCCAAGGGCCTGCTCTAGCCGTGCCCTCGCGGCGGTGCGAGCCAGGGGCTGGTCGTAGCCTTGCTCGTCGCGGCGGTGCTCGGCTGGCCTCACGCGCACGTTGTCGCCGGCCCTGCACCAGGCCGCCTACCGGCCGCCGGGCTGGACGGCTGGGCCTACCAGGCCCGCCCGACCCGCCCTGAGGAGCTGGCCGCGGCCCTGGACGAGGTCGGGAGTCGGGCGTGCTCGCCGGGGTCAACCTGACGCACCCCGCACGCCGGCTACGAGCTGGTCGACGTCCTGGAGCGGCCGGCCGACCGGCTCGGCGCGGTCAACACCGTGTTCGGCGCGAGGGTCGCCTGGTCGGCGGCAACACCGACGTCGCCGGGGCCGTCTGGGCCCTGGGCAGCCAGCTCGCCCTCCGGGACGATACCGCTGGGCGGGCGACGGCCCGGCCCTACTGCTCGGCACCGGCGGGGTCGCCCTGGCGGTGGCGTTCGCCTGGAGCCGCCTGGCCACGGCCCGCCGGCACCACGGCCTCGCCCGTGGCCCCGCTCCAGGTCGCCGGCCGTGACGGCGCCCACGCCAGCCGCCGTGGCCGGCCTGGCTGGTCCCGGCGCCCATGCGGTGGACGGGCCGGGCGGCTGGCTGGTCGCCGCCGCCGACGTGCTCGTCCAGGCCATCACCTGACCGCCCGGGGCGAGCCCGTCCCCGGCCAGGACCGCCTCCGCTCAGAGGTCCGCGTGCTCGACTACGGCTACGGCCCGGCCAGCCAGGGCCTGGTCACCGCGCCCGCGCGGCCGGGGCGGCGGCCGCCGCCGACGGCTCGGCATGCTCTGCTTCCAGGCCGCCGGAGCGGTGGCAACGATCGCCCGGGTCCGCCCCCGACCTGGACGCCATGGCCGCCGCCAAATCGGCCTCCTGGCCGGCCTCAGCCTGATCTGAAGAGAACTGTTGCGGGTTCCGGAAGCGTGGTTCCTGAACCCGGCACAACAGCTCTTCAGGTTGAGGAGGCGGGCCATGGACCAGGACCGAGCGCCGGACAGAGGTCACCGACGGCAGGTGCTGGCAGGCGATGGCCCATCCGCTGCGGTGGCCCTGCTAGCCAGCTCAACGCGCTCGGGTCGCGGATCGGATCAGTGCGCCCAGGCGCTGGGAGACGCCGGGCTGCGACCGGGCAGCTACCACCTCGCGCCAACTGGCCAAGGTGGGGGCTGGTGGCCAGGGACGAGGTCGGCAACGGGCGGGAGCGGCTCTGGCGGTCGGGCCCCACTGGCTGGACCTGCACCCGGCTGTCGACGACCCCGACCCGGAGGTGGTGACCGCGGCCCGGGCGACCCGGGCGGCCCTGGCCAACGCCGAGTCGAGACAGCCCGCCTGGCCCCGCCAGTGCCTGCGCCTGGAGCGGCGGGCGCCCAGGAGTGGCACGACGCCGCGACCATGTCCAGCTACTCCCTGCGCTCTCACCGGAGGAGGCCGGCCTGGTCCAGGCCCTGGACGCGGCCATCCGGCCCCACATCGGGCTGACCCGGCCGACCCGCCCGAGAGCGCCCAGCCGGGCACCCGACCTCAGCGCTCCTGCGGCCAGAGGCCCTGACATGAAGCCGGCTGGGCCCCGCTGCGCCGGCGCGACTGGGCTGCTGTGGGCGGGCGGGCTCATCTCCGAGACCGGCGACTGGTCTCGCTCGTCGGGCTGCCGGTCTGGGTCTTCAAGCTCACCGTCCAGCCTGGTCACCCCGCGACCGTGTTCCTGGTCGGCCTGCTGCCCAGCCTGGTCGTGGGCCCGCTGGCCGGGTCCTGGCCGACCGCTGGGACCGGCGCCGACCCTGGTCGCGGTCAGCCTCGCCGAGGCCGTGTTCCTGCTGCCGCTGCTGGCCGTGGACGGCCCCGACCGGCTGTGATCGATCTACCTGGTCATGGCCGTGGAGGCGTCCCTCGGCCAGCTCAACGACCCGGTCCGCAACGCCCTGGTCCCTCCCTGGTCCCACGGGACGACCTGGTCGCGGCCAACGCCCTGATCGGCCTCAACAGCAACCTGGCCCGCCTGGTCGGCAGCCTCTCGGCGGCGTCCTGGTCGAGCTGGCCGGCCTCCCCGGCCTGGTCATCGGCGACGCCATCTCGCGTTCCTCCTGGTGCCGCCCTCCCTGGCGTTGAGTGCGGCCGCGCGCCAGCGCGCCCTCCTGCTCCGGGTCCCCCGGAGGGAGCCTACCCGCTGAGGCAGACGACCGCGGGAGATGTCTGCCAGCCCCTGCCACCGGGCTCGTGCGGGAGTGGGTGGATGGGCTGCGGGTGACGGTCGGCGACCATGCGGCTGCGGTGGGGTTGGTGGTGAAACCCGCGCATGGCCGCGGTCGCCCAAGGGGTCTTCACCGTGTTGTTCGTGCTGTTCGTGCACCAGGAGCTGGGCGGGACGAGGGCGCAGGTGGGGTTGCTGCGGGGTGCAGGCGATCGGTGGGCTGGTCGGCGGGGTGGTGGTGGTCGGGCTGGCCAGGCGGCTGGAACCGGGGCGGCTGCTGGGGCTGTGCCTGGTGGTGTTCGCCGTGGTCGACCTGGCCATCTGGAACGGGCCGCTGGTGACGACCGCCGGCTGTAGCTGTACCTGGGAGCTGTTCGTGGCCGCCGGGATCCCGGGGATCGGGGTCGCTGACCAGCCTGACCGCGCTGGTCCAGGAGCGGACCGGCCGCGCCTTCCTTGGCCGGGTGTTCGCCACCTACTACGGCAGCTTCAACGGCCTGATGGCCCCTCGGCGATCGCTGGCCGCGGGGCTGCTGGGCGACGCCGTCGGGGTGGTCGCCGTGCTCAACGGCCGGGCGGCCCTGTACCTGCTGGCCAGGCATGGTCGCCCTGGCCACCCTGGGCCGCCGGGCGCGGACGGGCAGCTACCCGCGGGCCTCGAAGCGGGTGCGCATGCCGTTGGCGTAGTGGTTCTCCTTGGAGCCGCCGGCCTCGGTCTCCAGGAGGTTGCAGAACAGCGCGTAGCTGCCCGCCGGGCAGCCTCGAAGGTGCCGGTGCAGCTCTGCCCGGCCGGGAACGCCTCGATCTCGCCGACGAACGCGCCCTCGGGCAGCTTCTCCTCGTCGACGGTGCCGTCGGCGGCCAGGGGCAGCCTGGCCGGGTCGGCGGCGCGGACCACGACCAGCTCGTGGGCGTCCTGGCCGGTGTTGCGGGCCTCGAAGGTGACGGTGCCGGCGGGCACGTCGGCCCGGGCCGGCAGGACCGTCCACTCCTTGAGCTCGACCGCGATGGAGGCGTCGGCGCTGGCCGCGTCGCCGACCGGCTTGCAGGCGGCCGCCTGCCCGGAGGCGGCGCCGCTGCCCGAGGCGGCGTGCCGCTGCCCGAGGCGGTGCCGCTCCCGGAGGCGGCCTGGGTGCCGTCGACGTTGCGCACCCCGGTCCCGTCGTCCGACCCGCAGCCGGCCAGCAGCAGGGGCCAGGCCGATCCCCAGCCCTGCCAGTCGGTGCCCTTGCGGTCGTGCATCTTCCACCTCCGCGGTTCAGGCCTACGTCAGCTCGCAATTCCGGAGCTACCGAGGCGGGATTGAACCTTTCGAGGACGGGTGGTGACCACCGCCCAGGCGGTCAGGGCGACGAGCCAGGCTCCGTGGAGGACCCAGGTCCACCAGCTCATGGCCAGGTAGTCGGGCGGGCCAGCCGCCAGGCCCGGTACAGCGGGTTGGCGGTGGCGGCGAAGTCCACCGCCCAGGTGACCCTCCCGGCGGCGCCCTCGGCGACCAGCCACCCGAAGGCGACCACCCCTGAACCCGCCGGCCACGGCCAGCAGCAGGCGCCGGCCGTCGGTCCCGGCCGGTCCACCAGGCGACGGCCAGGGCGGCCAGGGGCAGGACGACCACCACCTGCCGGCCCGCGAACCACCAGCCCTGCATGGTCAGGGCGACAAAGGTGGCGACCAGCCAGCCGGCGGCCAGCGGCAGCGCCAGGGCGCCCCAGCCGGGCGGGCGGCGCCTGGCCAGCGCGGCCACGGCCGGGACGGCCAGCAGCCAGGCCGGCTGCCAGGCGGCCAGGCCGAAGCCCCGGTCCACCAGCAGGCCGAGCAGCTGGCGGCTGCGGCCCAGGTAGTCCGGCTCGGTGCCCACCACCGACAGCTCCCCGCCGACAAAGTGGTCGCCGGCGGCGTACGGGTCCAGCCGCCGTACCACCACCGGTGCAGGACCAGGAAGGCGACCCCGGCCAGGGCCAGCGACCCGGCCAGGGCCAGGCCCGCCTGGCCTGCCCGGCCCGGGACAGCCGCCAGCACGCGACCACGGCGATGGCCGCGGCCACCGGGACGTACTTCACCCCCAGCCAGGGCAGGGCGGCCACGGCCACGCCCGTCACCAGGGTCGCCGGACCCGCCCGGGCGCCGCCGAGGTGAGCGCGGCCGCCGCCGCCAGGACGGCCAGGGCCGCCGGGAGCCGGGTAGATCTGGCTGCCGTGGACGGCCAGCGGCGGCGAGCAGGCCAGCAGCACCGTGGCCAGGGTCGCCGTGCCCAGCGGCACGCCGATGGCGGCGCACGGCCGTCCACACCAGCAGGGCGGCCAGCAGCCCGGCCATGGCCGCCATGGCCAGCTTGGCCCCGACCCAGCCGCCGGCCGCCACCGGCCCGGCGCAGCAGCAGCGGCAGCAGCGGATCGTGAGGGCTCAGCCGACGCCCGTCCGCCAGCCGCTCGGTCTGCTCGGGCAGCGCCAGCGCGTGGAACGACCGCCAGCGGCCGTCGGCCAGCTCGTCGGCGATGTCCAGGTCTCGGTCCTCGGCCAGGCTGATGGCGGTGAGCAGGTACTGCGGCTCGTCGGCGGTGGTCCGGGTCGTGTGGTCGCCGGCACCAGGATCCCGGCGGCAGCGAGCCACAAAGGCCAGCACCCCGACCAGGACCATCACCCGCCAGACCCGCCCCGCCTGCACTGGCCGCGGCCCCGACCGGCGCAGCCCCAGACCGGTCCAGCCCCGACCAGCCCCCGCCGCTCAGCTACCGGTCCAGCCCCGACCGGCTCAGCCCCGCCGGCTCAGCCCCGACCGGCCCGGCCCCCACCGGCTCAGCCCCCAGCCACCCGGTCCGCTGCCGGGTCCCCCGGTGGGGGACCGTAGCCGATCGCCGGAGGCGGGGATCCGGTTGTCCACAGCCCCGGATGCCGCCGGCTTGTCAGGTGGGAGCATTGCCTCGGCGAACAACCAGGAACCAGGTCAGGACCCCGGACAGGGCCAGCAGGAACAGGGCGGCCAGGCTGGCGTCGGCCAGGATAGGCGTCCTCGGTGGCGTTCCAGATGCGCGTGGCCAGGGTCTCGAACCCGGGTGGGGCCAGAGCAGGGTCGCGGGCAGCTCCTTCATGGTGGAGAGCAGCACCAGGCCGGCCCCGGCGAGGAGGCCGGGGGTGGCCAGGGGCAGGTCGACGGTGCGCAGGCGCCGGAGGCGGCCGGCGCCGAGGGTGCGGGCGGCGTCGTCCAGGCCGGGAGGGGACGCCGGCCACGGCCACCTGGGAGGCTCGCGGGGCCTGGGAGCCGAAAGTGGACGACGTAGGCGAACACCAGCAGGGCCTCGGTCTGGTAGAGGCGGCCAGGGGCCAGGGGCCTGGAGGGTCCAGAAGGCGAGGGCGAGGGCGACCACGCCAGGCCGGGGAGGGCGAACCTCGCCGACGATGACGGCGTTGGCCGCGCCCGGCCAGGCGGCTGGCGTGGCCCGAACGGTCAGATAGGCCACCGGCAGCACTGGCGGCCACCGCGACCAGCGCCGCCAGGACGGCCATGGCGGCGGTGTGGGCCGCCGGCAGGGCCAGCTCGCCGGCGTCGGTGACCAGCGCCCCGGCCCGGGTCGAGCCGGCCGCCAGCCCTCGGACGGCCCAGAAGGCCAGCACCCCGACCGGGGCCACCAGGGCCAGGCCGACGACCCCGGCGACCAGGGCGACGGCCGCCGCCCGCCAGCGGCCGAGCGGGACCGCAGCGAGCGGGCCCCGGCGGCCAGCCGGCCCGGCCCGGCGCCCCGGGTGGCCGACCGCTCGGCCGCCACCACCGTCACGGCCAGCAGCCCCAGCAGGAGGCTCTGGGCGAGCGCCTACGGACCGGTCGAGAAGACCCGCGAGGCGTAGATGGAGCTGGTCAGGGTCTGGTAGCGCAACAGCTGGACGGCCCCGAAGTCGCTGATCGTGTAGAGGAAGACCAGCAGCGTCCCCGCCCAGACGGCCCCGGCCGCCTGGGGCGCCACCACCGTCCGGAACACCGCCGCCGGGCCGCGGCCGAGCAGCCGGGCGCTCTCCTCCAGCGACGCCGGAAGCTGGCCCAGGCGGGCCGCCACCGGCAGGTACACGTACGGGTAGGTGAACAGGGTGAGCACGTACAGCGCGCCCCAGAACCCCTCGAAGGCGGGCAGCCGCTCCACCCCGACGGGCTCGAGCAGCCCGGCCAGCAGCCCCCCGGGGCGAACGCGGCCACGAGCGCGAACGCGGCGATGAACGACGGCATCACCAGCGGCAGCGGCAGCAGCAGGCGGGCCGCCCGGCGTCCGGGCAGGTCGGTCCGGGCCACCAGCCAGGCCAGCGCGGTCCCGAGCACCGCCGAGGCGGTGGCCACCGAGACGCCGAGGAGCAGGGTCCGGGCCAGCGGGACAACGGTGGCGCCAGAGGTCCAGGCGGCCAGCGTCCCCCCTCGGTCAGCCCCGGACGGCCGGGTAGGCCAGGGGGTGGCGAACAGACAGGCGACCAGCGCCGACACCGCGCCAGCGGGACCGGGGCCCTCCGGCGGTCCGCGCCGGGCCCGGAGAGGCGCGGCCGGCGCTCAGACGCCGTCGAAGCCACTGGTCCGGATCAGCTCCACCGTGCGCTCCAGGCCGCCGCCGAGGGCGTCGACGTCGTAGTCGGGAGAGTGCAGGCTGGCCAGCGGGGGCAGCCCGGAGGCGGCGGGCACGCCGGCGACCAGCGGGTACTCGAAGGTCTGGTCGCTGAAGTAGCGCTGGGACTCCTCGGTGAGCAGGAAGTGCAGGAAGCGGGAGGCCTCCTCGGTCTTGTCGCTTGCCGGCCAGCACGCTGGCCGTCGACGGGATCACCAGGGCGCCGACGTCGCCGTCGGCGAAGGTGTGGTTGCGGCTCGGGGTGCCGGGGCTCTCCTGCTGGAAGCGGTAGTTGTAGTAGTGGTTGACCAGGCCCATCGCGACCTCGCCGCGGCTCACCGCCTCGACGATGGCGTTGTTGTTGGCGTAGGTCCGGGGTTTGTTGGCCACCATCGCCTTCAGCCAGGTCATCGGGTGGCGTCTTCCCCCTCGAGCTGCCGCATGGCGGTGACGAAGTCCTGGAAGGAGCCGTTGGCGGGGGCGATGGCGACCTTGCCGGCCAGAAGCGGTCGCCGGTCAGGTCAAGCACCGAGTCGGGCAGCTCGGCCTCGGTGACCTGCTCGGAGTTGTAGACCAGGACCCGCTGGCGTCCCGAGATGCCGACCCAGCGGCCGTCGCCGTTGCGGAAGCGGGTGTCGACCTTGCCGAGCACATCGGCGTCCAGCTGGCCGAGGTGCCTGCCGGCCAGGAAGCCGGTCGCCCCGGGCTCTGGGAGGGTACACGTCGGCCGGGGGTCCGGTCGCCCTCCTCGTCCAGCAGCAGGGCCAGCTCGGCCGAGTCGCCGTACTCGACGTCGATGGCGATGCCCGTCTCCTTGTTGAACCTCTCCAGCAGGGGCCCGATCAGGTTCTGGGTGCGCCCGGAGTAGATGGTCAGGGCGTCGCGGTCGCTGCCGCAGCCGGCCAGCGCCAGGGCGAGCAGCAGGGCGAGGGCGACGACGGTGCTCTTGCCGGGACATCCGGCCTCCATGTTTAGGTTCGCCTAAATCCTCAGCTGCCGGCTGGCCGCCGGCCAAGTCGAGGAGTGAGCAGCCCGCGATGGCCCTCCGCCTGCCCGCACCGCCCCGGCCGCCCGGCCACGGACCCACGGCCGGTCCGGGCCGGTGGTGGTGTTCCTGCCCGCCCACGACGAGGAGGCGACGGTCGCCGAGCGTGGTCGCCAGGGTGCCCGAGCTGGTGCTGGGCCGCCGGGTGGAGTGCCTGGTGGTCGACGGACGGCTCCGGCGACCGGACGGCCGAGCTACGCCGCCGGAGCCGGCGCGACCGTGCTCGGTGGGGCGGCCAACCGCGGGCTGGGGGCGGCCGTCCGGACGGGCCTTGCCGCCGCCGTCCAGCGGGGGCGGCGGCGGTCGCCTTCTGCGACGCCGACCGCGAGTACGACCCGGCCGAGCTGGAGCGGCTGGTCGCGCCCATCCTGGAGGGGCGGGCCGACTACGTGGTCGGCTCCCGGTTCGCCGGCCAGATCCGGCGCATGCTGCCCCAGCGCCGCCTCGGCAACCTGGCCCTCACCGGGCTGCTCCGGTTCGTGGCCAGGACTCCGATCGGCGACGGCCAGAGCGGCTTCCGGGCCCTGTCGGGAGCGGCCGCGGCCGACGCCGAGATTGTCCACGACTACAACTACGCCCAGGTCCTCACCCTCGACCTGCTGGCCAGGGCTACCGCTACCTGGAGGTCCCGATCGGCTACCAGTACCGCACCACCGGCCGGTCCTTTGTCAGGCCGCTGCGCTACCTGCGCCAGGTCGTCCCGGCGGTCTGGCGCGAGCTCAACCGGCCCGAGCAGGGCTGCCGGCCCCGCTAGTCCTCGACCACGTGGCTGGTGAAGGACTCGCGGGCGGCCGACCAGGCGGCGTGGTCGAAGGCGCCGTCCGGGGCTAGGGCGTCGGCCGCCGCCCAGGCCATGGCCAGGGCGTGGTGGGTGTTGTCGTGCACGAACAGGCCGAGGCGGCCGAAGCTGAGCAGGGCCGGCTGGGCGGCCGCCCAGGCGTCCAGGGCCTGGAACGGGGTCATGTAGCCGGCCCGGTAGACCGGGTACACGTTGGGCAGGCGGCGGACGGCGACCCGCCGGACCGGTCCCGGCTCGGGCAGGCCGCGGTCGGACAGGGCCGCCCGGACCAGCCCGGCCAGCCGGTCGTTGCCGGCCCGCCACAGCCCGCCGTCGCGCGAGCAGGGCAGCTCGGCGCAGAGCACCGTCCGGCTCGGCGGGTCGTCGCCGTCGCGGTAGTTGGGCGGCTCCGGACCCGGCTCACCGGGGTGCCGGGGTCGGGCAGGTAGTGGGCGTCGTAGTCGCTGTAGCGGCCCCGTCCAGGACCAGGTAGACGAGCACCATGGCCCGGAAGCCGAGCTGGCCGGCCGCCTCGAGCACGGCCGGGGACGGGGCCAGGTCGGTCATCGTGGCCAGGGTGGGCAGGGGGACGGTCGACCACACCCGCCGGGCCGCCAGCCGCTCCCCGCCGGCCATGGTGACCGTCGCCCCCTCGGGGCCGAGCTCGACCCGCTCGGCCGCGGTCCGGTAGCGCAGCTCGGCCCCGCCGTCGGCGGCCGCGGTGGCCAGGCGCTCGCAGATGGTCCCGAAGCCGTCCCTGGGGTACCAGAACCAGGGGCCGTCGCGGCGGGCGCCCCGGGCCACCGGGCCAGCAGCCGGCCAGGAGCCGGCCGACACCCGGCGGCGGCGCCTGCTCGCCGGCGAGCTCGTCGGGGTCGAGACCCCAGAGCTTGCGGGCGTAGGGGAAGTAGAAGCGCTGGCACATGGTCGGCCCCAGCCCGGCCCGGAGGGTCTCGGCGAAGGTGTCGGCCCGGGGCCGCCGGGCCCATGCGGTGGCGGCGTCGACGGCCACCCCGGCCGCGAACGACGGCGGCAGCCGCCGGGCCAGGTCGGCCGGGCGCAGCGGGAACCGGATCCAGCGGCCCTCCAGGTGGATGCGGCCGTTGCGGGGCCGGCGCTGGAGGTCGTCGCCGAGCAGGCCACGCAGGTCCCCGAGGATGCGGGGGTCGGTCGCCGGGTGCAGCCGGTGGCTGCCGTGGTCGACCCGGATCCCGTCCAGCTCGAAGCTGGCCGCGGCCCCGCCGGCCCGGGGGCCCGCTCCAGCACCACCACCCGGTGCCCGGCCCTGGCCGTCCGGTAGGCCGCGCCCACCCCGGCCGGCCCGGCACCGAGGATGACCAGGTCGGCCGGGTCAGCCAGCGGTGGCCCGCGGGTAGCCGACGGTCGGGCCGCCGACGTAGTCGAGGTCGACGGTGTCGCCGGGCCGGAACTCGGGGGCGTCCAGCACCCGCACCCGCAGGGGCCGCCCCGGGCAGCCGGGTCAGGTAGACGGCGTCGTGGCCGAAGTACTGGACCGAGTCGATGGTCGCGGCCGCCCCGGCGCTGACCCGCAGCTGCTCGGGCCGCAGGAGCACGTCGACGTGGCCAGCCAGCTCGGCCCGGGCGGCACCCGCCCGATGGCGGTGTCGGCCAGGCCGGCCGTCGCCACCCCGGAGCAGGTTGGCGTCGCCGAGGAAGCCGGCCACCGCCCGGGAAGGCGGGGGCCCGGTACAGCTCGGCCGGGGCCGCCTGCTGCACGACCCGGCCGGCCAGCATCACCGCCACCTCGTCGCCGACCACGAACGCCTCCTCCTGGTCGTGGGTGACGAACACGGCCGTGACCCCGAGGTCGGCCAGCAGCCGCTGCACCTCGGCCCGGATCTGGACGCGCAGGATCGTGTCCAGGTTGGAGAACGGCTCGTCCAGCAGCAGCACCCGACGGGCGTGTGACCAGCGCCCGGGCCAGGGCGACCCGCTGGGCCTGGCCGCCGGACAGGCTGGCCGGCAGGCGGTCGCCGAACCCGGCCAGGTCGACCAGCTCCAGGGCCTCGGAGACCCGGTTCCCCGGCGCTCCTCCCTCGACAGGCCGTAGCCGACGTTGCCGGCGACGGTCAGGTGGGGGAACAGGGCGCCGTCCTGGAACACCATCCCGATCCGGCGGCGCTCGGGCGCGACAAACGCGCCTGGGGCCGACAGGTCCCGGCCGTCGAGCCGGACCCGGCCGGCGTCGGGCCGCTCCAGCCCGGCGATGCAGCGCAGCAGGGTCATCTTGCCGCAGCCGCTGGGGCCGAGCAGGGCCACCACCCGCCCGGCCGGGGCCAGCAGGCCGGCCTGGTCGAGGACCCGGGTCGCCCCGAAGGCCTTGTCCAGGCCCTCGACGGCCAGCGTGCCGGTCGCAACAGATTGAGGCATGCCTAAATGCTACCGCCCGGCGGAGGCCGGACCAACCTTGACATCATTTTGTCAAGCGGTGAGTAACTAGGCGCATGCGAGTAGGGGACGCCGCCCGGCGGGTCGGGACCAGCGCCCGGATGCTGCGGTACGCCGAGCAGCTCGGGCTGGTCGCCCCCGCCCGCACCGCCGGCGGCTACCGCGACTACGGCGAGCGCGACCTGGCCGCGGCACGCCTTCGCCCTCGAGCCCAGGGACGCCACGGCGTCACCCCGGCCGCCCTGGCCTTCGGGCTGCGGGCGCTGGAGGACCCGGAGGTGGCCGGGTCCCCGCGCCGGCTGGCCCGACTTCGTGGTCGGACCCCGCCACCGCCCTCGACTTCGAGACCGCCGAGGCCAGGCGCCTGCTCCGCCTGGCCTCCTGACCCCAGACAAAGGAGTGCCCGCGTGGCGACCATGCTCAAGGACTCCCCGACCTGGCCCCCGAGGGGCCGGCGCAAGATCGACTTCGCGGCCAGCCGCATGCCGGTGCTGTCGGCCGTGGCCGACGAGCTGGCCCGCACCCGGCCCCTGGCCGGGCACCGCATCGCGGCCTGCCTGCACGTCACCACCGAGACGGCCAACCTGTGCCGGCGCCCTTGCTTGCCGGCGGGGCCGAGCTGGCCCTGTGCGCCTCCAACCCGCTCTCGACCAAGGGACGACGTGGCCGCGGCCATCCACGACGAGCTCGGGGCGGCCGTGCTCGCCGTCCACGGGGCCGACCGGGACACCTTCTACCGGCAGGTGGACGGCGTCGCTGGCCACCAGGCCGACCCTGGTGGTTGACGACGGCGCCGACTCACCGCCACCATCCACACCAGCCGCCGCGACCTGCTCGCCGGCATCGCCGGCGGCACCGAGGTGACCTCGACCGGGGTGCTGCGGGCCCGCAACATGGCCCGCGAGGGCGCGCTCGCCTACCCGCTGCTGGCGGTCAACGACGCCGCCACCAAGCACCTGTTCGATCAACCGCTACGGCACCGGCCAGTCGACCCTGACGGCATCCTGCGGGCCACCAACGTGCTGCTGGCCGGCAAGGTCCTGGTGGTGGTCGGCTACGGCTGGTGCGGCCGGGGCTGGCCACCCGGGCCCGGGGGATGGGGGCCAGGGTGGTGGTCTGCGAGGTCGACCCGCTGCTGGGCCCTGGAGGCGGTCATGGAGGGCTACCAGGTCCTGCCGGCGGCCGAGGCGGCCCACCTCGGGAGCTCTTCGTGACCGTCACCGGCAACCGTGACGCCCTCACCCTCGAGCACCTGCTTTGGCCATGCCCGACGGGGCCATCGTGGCCAACGCCGGCCACTTCGACCTGGAGATCGACGTGGCCGGGCTGCGCCAGAGCCGCCACCGCCGTCACCCAGTCCGCCCGGGCCGTCGCCTACCACCGGCCGAGCGGCGGAAGGGTGGTCGTGCTGGCCGAGGGGCGCCTGGTCGGCCAGGCCTGCGCCGAGGCCCCACCCGGCCGAGGTCATGGACCTGACCTTCGCCACCCAGGTCCTGGCCGTGGAGCGGCTGGCCACCGCGCCCGAGCCCCTGCCGGCGGGCGTGCACCCGGTCCCGGCGGCGGTCTCCGAGCGGGTCGCCCGGCACAAGCTGGCCGCCATCGGGGTCCGCCTGCGACGACCTCATCGGCCCCGCCCAGCAGGGCTACCTGCAGGGCTGGCGCCTCGGCACCTGACCAACCAGCCGTTCAAGCCGCCCGCCCGGCGTCCGACCTTACGAAAGGACAAAGCAGCCAGCCGAGCGCGCAGGAGCGGTGCATGCAGACCGAGGGACTGGTGGGTGGCCCGAACCCGACCGGGATGGGGCTACGTGAGGGGCGGGCCCCAGAGCCGGGTCAGGGTCGCCGAGCTGCTGGAGCAGGTGCTGACCCTGGCGCCTCCGACCTGCACCTGACCGCCGGGCAAAGCCGACCGTGCGGGTCAACGGCCGCCTTGGCCAGCTGGAGGACTACCCGGTGCTCCAGCCGGCCGAGACCCAGGCGATGATCTACTCGATCCTCACCCAGCGGGCGCGAGCGGCTGGAGGGCGAGCAGGAGCTGGACTGCTGCCCACGCGCTCCCGGGCAAGGCCCGGTTCCGGCTCAACGTCTACTTCCAGCGCGACTCGGTGGGGGCCGCCTTCCGGCTGATCCCCAGGAGATCAAGCCGCTGGAGGCCCTCGGCATCCCGCCCCAGGTGAGCAGCCTGGCCCGCCTGCCCAGGGGTTCGTGCTCGTCACCGGGCCCACCGGCTCGGGCAAGTCCACCACCCTGGCCAGCATGGTCGACCTGGCCAACCGGCAGCGCGACGACCACATCATGACGGTCGAGGACCCGATCGAGTTCCTCCACAGCCACAAGCGCTGCCTGGTCAACCAGCGCGAGGTCGGCGAGGACACGCACAGTCGTTCGCCAACGGCCTCAAGCACGTCCTGCGCCAGGACCCCGACATCATCCTGGTCGGCGAGATGCGCGACCTCGAGACGATCTCGATCGCGCTGACCGCGGCCGAGACCGGCCACCTGGTGTTCGCCACCCTGCACACCCAGGACGCGCCCCAGACGGTCGACCGCGTCATCGACGTCTTCCCGACCAACCAGCAGCAGCAGGTCCGGGTGCAGCTGGCCGGCGCCCTGCAGGGCGTGGTCTGCCAGCAGCTGGTCCCGACCGCCGACGGGAACGGCGCGGGTCGTCGAGGTCGAGGTCATGATGGCCACCCCGGCCGTCCGCAACCTCATCCGCGACGGCAAGACCCACCAGGTCTACTCGGCCATGCAGGCCGGCGGCCAGCCACGGCATGCAGACCATGGACCAGTCCCTGGCCGACCTGGTCCGCCGCGGCTACATCAGCTACGAGCAAGGCCCTTGAGCGCTGCCACCACGCCGAGGACTTCAACCGCCTCCTGCGGGCGGGCGGCCTAGAAAGGGACGCCAGACATGCCGACCAGCTACGCGTACAAGGTCCGGGACCGTGACGGCAAGATGGCCGCCGGGTCGATGGAGGCCGAGAGCGAGGAGGCGGTCGCCGGCCGGCTCCGCCAGCTCGGCTACGCCCCCATCTCCATCGAGCCCGAGAAGGGCGCCGGCCTCAAGACCGAGGTCAACGCTGCCCGGCATCGGCCGGGTCAAGCTCAGGACCTGGCCGTGTTCTCGCGCCAGTTCGCCACGATGATCAACTCCGGCCCGTCGCTGCTGCGGGCCCTGACCATCCTCGGCGAGCAGACCAGCAACCGCCGCCTGGGCGAGGTCATCATCCAGGTCCGAGCCGAGGTCGAGAAGGGCACCTCGCTGTCGGCCGCCCTGGCCCGGCACCCCAAGATCTTCAACCGCCTGTACGTGTCCATGGTCCAGGCCGGCGAGATCGGCGGCTTCCTCGACCAGGTACTGGTCAAGGTGGCCGAGACCTTCGAGAAGGAGGTCGAGCTGCGGGGCAAGATCCGCTCAGCCGCTGACCTACCCGATGGTCGTCTCCATCATGGTCATCGGGATCGTCAGCTTCCATGCTTATCTTCATCGTGCCGACCTTTGAGAACCTGTACGCGTCGCTGGGCGGCACCCTGCCCCTGCCGACCCGGATGCTGATGGGCGCCTCGAACGTCCTGCGCCGCTTCTTCCCGGTGGTCGTGCTGGTCGTGATCGCGCTGGTGTTCCTCTTCCGCCGCTGGAGGGCCACCGACCGGGGCCGCTACCAGTGGGACCGCTTCAAGCTCAAGGTCAAGGTGTTCGGCCCCTGTTCCACAAGAGCGCCCTGTCGCGGTTCTCCCGCACCCTCTCCACCCTGATCCGCTCGGGCGTGCCCATCCTCCAGGGCCCTGAGATCGTCGGCGATACGGTCAACAACATGGTCATCTCCCCGGGCCGTCCACGACGTCCAGGACTCGGTCCGCGAGGGCGAGAGCCCTCGCCACCCCCTGCGCCAAGCACGCCACCTTCCCGGCCATGGTCGTCCAGATGATGGCGTGCATGGCGAGGAGACCGGCGCTCGACACCATGACTCAGCAAGGTCGCCGACTTCTACGACCAGGAGGTCGAGGCCGCCGTGGCCTCCTCACCAGCATGATCGAGCCCATCCTCATCGCCGTCATGGCGCACATGTCGAGCAGGTGATAGCCCTGTATATGCCGCTTTCAACATCATCAATCTCAAGTAAACCTCACCGGGTAGAGCCAGTCTGGGAGAAGAACCCTGAACGACGGCTCGAAGGAGGAATCGCACGTGCTGCAACTTGGCGCCGGCTCAGGAGCGGAGGGCGGCTTCACGCTGATCGAGTGATGGTCGCTGATCATCGATCCTCATCGCCATCGCCATCACCGGGCGCGCGCACCGGGCCCAGAACCGCCGTCAGGCCAACCTCGCAACGCGTGCGTGGAAAGATCTACACCGACGCTCAGCTCTACGCGCGCCGTGACCGCTGCTGGCCCGCGGTCGAGCCGTCCCTGACGGCCTACGATGCCGGGCGGACCGCCTCGCCGGCAGCGTGTACGTCTCGAGCTGGCCGGCCGACCAACGCCGGCCGTGGGCCGGGAGCGCCTGTCGGCCCGCTGGCGCTTCCGCGATCAGGACATACCGCAGCACCGGCTGCCTGGGACGTTCACCTTCCAGTATACCACCTGCGGCGGCCGAGCGCCAGCCGCGGCATCGGTGACCCTGGCCGCTGGACCACTCATGCCGGCCCACCACCCTGTGGACCGCTGCCGGCCCCGGAGGGCCCGGCGGCGGTACGCTTCGGCCCATGAACCCACTCACCGTCGCAACTCTGGCCGGGCTGCTGGGGCTGGCCTTCGGCTCGTTCGCCAACTGTGGTCATCCACCGGGTGCCACGGGGCGAGTCGATTGTCCAGCCGGCCTCGCGCTGCCCGTCCGGTGGCGAGCCGGTGTCCTGGCCGGACAACCTGCCCGTGCTCGGCTGGCTGCTGCTGGCTGGCCGCTGCCGGCACTGCCGGGCGCCCATCTCCCGTCCGCTACCCGCTGGTCGAAGCTGGGCATGGGGCTGCTGTGGTTCCTGGTCGCCCTGCGGCTGGCCTCGGCCGGGCTCGGCTGGGCCATCCCCGCCTACCTGGCCCTGGCGTTCCTCTGCGTGGTCCTGGCCGTGATCGACGCCAGCACCCGCCTGCTGCCCAACCGGATCACCTACCCGGCCTTCCCGATCATGCTCGGCCTGCTGCTGCTGGCCAGCATCGGCCTCGGGGACCTGGGCCGGCTGACCAGGGGCTGCTCGCCGCCCTGGCCGTCAGGCGCCTTCTTCCTGCTGCTGGCCCTGATCTCACCCCGGGGCATGGGCCTGGGCGACGTCAAGCTGGCCCCGACCCTCGGCCTGGCCCTCTTGGCTGGCTGTCGTGGGGTGCGGTGGCCTTCGGAGGTCTTCGCCGGCTTCCTGCTCGGCGGCGTGGCCGGCCTGGCCGCCATCGCCCTGCTCGGCCTGACCCGCAAGTCGCTGCTGCCGTTCCGGTCCCTGGCTGGTCACCGGCGCCCTGCTCGGCGTCCTGGCCGGCGCGGACGTGGCCGCCTGGTACGCGCGCAGCCTGACCGGCTCCTGACCGAAGCCCAGCAACCTTCTCAAGGTCGTAGTTGGGCGGGTCGATCACTTTCACGGCCGCCACCAGTGGCCCCGGGCCCCAGCGCCCGAACCCGAAAGCACAACAGGGGAGACTGCAACGTGGCCCGAAAGGTCGTCGGACTCGACATCGGCACCACCGCGGTACGCGCGGCCGAGGTGTCGGTCCGCCGCGGCCAGGTCGTGCTCGAGCGGATCGGGGCAGGCCGGCCTGCCCGGCGGCGCGGTCGTCGACGGTGAGGTCCATGACCCCGCCGCCGTGGCGACCGCGATCAGGGACCTGTGGCGGCGGACCAGGATCAGCAGCCGGCGGGTGATCATCGGGGTGGCCAACCAGCGGGTGGTCGTCCGCCTGGTCGACCTGCCCTGGATGGAGCCCGGCGAGCTGCGCAGCTCGCTCGGCTTCCAGGCCGGCGACTACCTGCCCATCCCGGTCGACCAGACCGAGCTCGACTACGCCGTGATCGGCGAGCACGAGAGCCTCCGGCGGCCAGCGGCTGCTGCGGGTGCTGCTGGTCGCCGCCCAGAAGGAGATGCTCGCCGGCCACCTGGAGGCGGTGCGGGAGGCGGGGCTCCGGCCGGGGGCATCGATCTGAACCCGATCGCGCTGCTGCGCTCGCTCGGCCCGGTGGCCGGGTTCGAGGAGGGCGCCGAGGCGCTCGTCGACGTCGGCGCCCGGGTCACCAACATTGGTCGTCCACGACAACGGGGTGCTGCGCTTCGTGCGCATCCAGCTGATGGGCGGCGAGGACGTCACCTCGACCCTGGAGCAGGCCCTGGAGGTCGACCGCGACACCGCCGAGCGGACCAAGCTGACCGCCTCGGCCGGCGGCGAGGTCGACTTCGAGGCCGGCGACCTGGTCGCCAAGCGCCTGGAGGTGTTCGTGGAGGAGGTCCGAGGCTCGCTCGACTTCTACCGGTCCAGCAGGACGCTGACCCCGCTGGGCCGCGTGGTCGTGTCGGGCGGTGGCTCGCTGTCTCGGGCCGCTGGTCGAGCGGCTCCAGGCCGTGACCGGCGTGCCTGTCGAGCGTGGCCGCACCCTGGCCGGTGTCCGCGTCGGCCGGCTCGGCCTCCGACGCCGAGGCCCTGGCCGAGCTGGAGCCGACCATCGCCGTTGCCGGTCGGCCTGGCCATGCGGGCGGTGGCCTAGATGGCGCTGGGGGACCCCGTGGACACAGCAGCCAGGGCCCGCCCCGATCGACCTGCTGCCCCAGCAAGCTGGTCGAGGAGCGGGCTGGTCCGGCGCCAGCGGACCGGCATCGGCGCCGGCTTCCTGGTCCTGCTGGCCGCGGCTCGGCGTCTGGTACGTCGCTTGAGACCCAGGCAGCTGAGCGACGCCCAGGCCGAAGCCGACCAGGAGCGGGCTGACGGCCACCGGCCTTCGCGCCCAGCGGGCCCAGCTCCAGCCCCTGGCCGACCTCGAGGCGCAGATCGACGCGGCCGAGCAGCTGCGGGCGCCGGTGTACCGCAGCGAGATCCGGTTCTCGGGCGTCATGCGCGACATCTCCGCGATCGTGCCCGACGACGTTCTGGCTGACCTCGATGGCCGGTCGCCTTCAACGACGCCGCGAAGGCGTCGTCCGCACCCGGGACAGCCACCTGCGGCCTCGACCGGAGGCGCGGCTGCGGCGACCACGCCCGGGAGCCCCGGCGCCGGGTCGCCGGTCGCCTCGTCACCTCTCGCGGGCGCCGGGCCTCGAGCACGTCGACGTCGGCGGGTTCCTGCGGGCGCTGGCCCGCGAGGCCCAGAAGGGCGGACAGCGGGTGTACCTGAACCCCTACTTCACCACCTCCCAGACAAGGCTGACGACAGCGGGCAGAGCCGGACGGTGACGTTCTCGGCCACCGTCGACCTCTCGAGCGCCGCCTACTCCGGGCGCCACCAGCCACGGCGACGGTGACCCCGTGACCCGCCGCAACGAGCTGGTCCCGGCCGGGATCGGCGCCCTGCTGGTGCTGGTGGCCGCGACCATGCTGCTGGTCCGCCCGACCCGCCAGGCGACCGCCGAGGCGCACGCCGAGCGCGACACCGCCATCGGCGACAGCCAGGCCCTGCGCGACCAGATCAAGGCGCTCGAGGCGCTCAAGCCCAAGGAGTGCCGAGCTCAAGGCCCAGGCCGGCCTGGCCAAGGCCGAGTTCCCGGCCACCCCGGCCCTGCCCGCCCTGGTCGACGCCCTCCAGGACGCGGCCGCGGCCTGTCCGGCGTCGACCTGGGGACCGTGGCCCCTGTCCACCCCACAGACCTCGACAGCCAGCCCGCTGCTGGCCAGAGATCACCACCACCGTCAACGTCAGTGGCGGCTACTTCGAGATCCAGGACTTCCTGGTCCGGCTCGAGAACCTGGTCAAGGGACCGACCCTGGGCCGCATCGGACCCCCCCGGTCGGTGCTGGATCCAGAGTCGGTCAACCTGACCAGCGGCTCCGGAGGGCCGCCACCGGCGACTCGGCGGGCAGCCACGCACGCGACGCCTCGCACCGCCGCTGACGAGCTCATCCGGAAACATCGGTCCTGACCGTGTTCCAGTTGAAGCAGTCCAGCGGCATCGTCGGAGCACGCCGGCAGCGCCAGCGACCACGGCCGGCCAGGGCGCGCAGGTGAGGTGACGGCAGCCATGGCGACCCAACCACAGGTGACGGCCGGCGGCCCCGGCAGCTGCTGCTGCTGGTGGCCGCGCTGGCCGGCGGTGCTCCTGCTGATCGTGGGGCTGCTGGTGGTCCGGCCGCTGCTCGGCGGGGACCGAGGAGGCGCAGACTGCCCCACCGGCGGCACCACCGCCGCCGCCCCCGACCACGACCACGCCCCAGCTGATCGACCCTGTCGACGTCGCTGACGCCGTCGCCTGACGCCGCCTGGCCGGGCAAGAGACCCGTTCCGTCCGCTGGTCAGCGCGGGGCGCGGCCTCGGCGGCCACCGAGTCCGGCGTGACCGCCGACCGGCGAGCCGGTCGGTCGACCTCGACACCATCCGCGGCCACCGGGTCGACCGTCGCCGGCGCCGGCGCCGGGACGGCCACCACCCCGAGGTGGCGGCACCAGCGCCGAGCGCCAGGTCGCCCTGGTCAGCATCACCGGCGGCACGGCCAAGGTCACCGTCGGCGGGCACCGCCTACAGGTCTCCGAGGGCGAGACGTTCGCCTCCGATCTACCGCGCCACCGACATCAACTCCGAGTGCGCCAGCTTCGAGTCGAGCACGACCTCGTTCACCTCGTGCGAGGGCGAGGCCGTCCTCAAGTAGGGCCCGGATCCGACGATTGGTCCTCCGATGGGGACCGCGGCTGATGGGGGAGCCCAGGGTGTCGCAACGCCGCCAGGACGGGCACTCGATCGTCGAGCTGCTGGTCGCGGTGACCGTGTTCGCGCTGGTGTTCGCGGCCGTCTCGATCGGGATCGGCCGCGCCCTCGAGCTGAACCGCGGCAGCCGCAACCGCAGCGCGGCCGCCTACCTGGCCGCCAGGCAGCTCGAGGTCAGGTCCCGGTGCGTTCAGCTCGGTCGCCCTCGGCACGACCACCTGCGCCTACACCACCAGCAGCTGCAACGTGCCCTCGCCCTACACGGTCACCCAGGAACGTGTGCTCTGGGCGTCGCCGGGCAACACCAGCGCCGTCCTGCGACGTGCCCGGCGACCAAGCGGGTCCGCGCTGGCCTACAAGCGGGTCACGGTCACCGTCACCTGGCCCGACATGGGCGGGGTGGCCCCGGTGACCTCCCAGACGCTGCTGACCCCGCCGGCCGGGATCCACTGACCCCGAACGACGGCGCACATCCTGGTCAGGCGTTTGACCGCGACGCCCTGCCGCTGGCCGGCCAGACGGTCAGCCTGACCGGGCGGAGACCGGCCAGCCAGACGACCACCAGCGACGGCTGCGCCTTCTTCCCTACCTCGATCCCGGCACCTACACGGCCACCCTGAGCAGCTCCGGCTATGTCGACCGCCAGGGCAGCCAGCCGGCCACCCAGAGCCGTCGGGGCGACGGGCTGCCACCCAGATCACCCGCGTCCAGTTCGACTACGACCGGGCGGCCACCCTGTCGGTCGGCCTGGTCGCCCCTGCAGGTCGGTGATCCCAACCGGGACCTACGGGGATCGCCATGACCGTCGCCAACAGCAACCTTGACCGTCGGCTACAAGTCGTTCCAGCAGTCGGCCACCGGGTCGGGCACCACCCGGACGATCACCCCAGCTGTTCCCGTACGCGCAGCGGCTGCCAGGTCTGGACCGGGGACTGCGCCGACGCCGACCCGGCCTCCACACCGGCGGCAGCCGGGGTGCAGTCCTGGCCAGCAACCAGGGGCGACCACCACCGGCAGCGCCGCCTGGACGCGGTCGACGTGACCGTCCGCCGGACCAGCGCCACCGGCACCCTGGTGAGCGGCGCCACCATCAGCGCCATCCACGCCGCCGGCACCGGCTGCCTGCCGGCGAGACGCTCACCACCACGACCACGACCAACGCGGAGCGGCCAGCTCCGCCTGGCCCCTGCCGTAGCGGCGCCTGGATCCATCCGGGCCGGTCACCGGCCCGACCCGCACCGGCACGCAGCGCCATCACCCTCGGACCCGGTCACGACGACCGTCCCGGTCGCTGAGCCGTGGTGGTCCCCGTGACCGCCCCGGCGCGGGGACCGCGGCCAGGCCGGGATCACCCTGGTCGAGATGGCGGTGGTGGTCGCCCTGCTCGGGCCTGGTCCTGCGCCATGGCCTATGCAGGGGCTCGTGTCCTACCAGCGGGCGACCGCCGGTCGGCCGACACCCGCCAGCAGAACCTGGACCAGGCCAGGACGGTCATGGCCGTGCTGACCAAGGACCTGCGCACGGCCACCGAGTTCACCACCGCTGACCGCCACCGACGTGACCTTCACTGGCCTGCTCAACACCGCCGCCACCGCCCCGGCCAACCAGCTGCGGCTGTACGTCGACTCGGGCGGGGTGCTGCGCGAAGGCCGTGACCGCGCCCGACAACCCCACCGCGAGCCCGCTCACCTACACCGGCACGCCGACGACCCGGGTCGTCGGCCAGGGGCTGGTCTCCACCTCCGGCCTGCTCAGCTTCCGCGACAGCTCCGAGCGCCGTCACCACCAGCCTGACGGCGGTGACGGAGCGTGATCATCACCGTCTCGGTCGACCTGCCGTCGCGGTCGGGCGGCGACGTGCCGCCGACGGTGCTGAGCAGCCGGGTGTTCCCTCCCAACGTGGCCGCCTCGGCCTCGGAGCGCATGACGATGCGCAGCCGCAACGGCCAGCGAGGGCGTGGCCATGATCACGGTCATGATGATGATCGTGGTCGTGCTCAGCCTGCTCATGGTGGCCTCGCTCGAACTACGCCATGCAGGGCGAGCCGCCGTCCCGGCGCGACCAGGACTGGAACGCCGCCCTGGCCGCCGCCCAGGCGGGCGTCGACGACTACCGCTGTACCGGCTCCAGCAGGATCAGGACTACCTGCAGTACTCGGCGACCAGCCCGCCGACCCCGGCCAACGTCGCCTTCACCGGCTGGCACAACATCCCCGGCCTGGCCAGCCGGGCCAGTTCCACTACAGCGTCAGCAACGTGGCCAGCCGAGGCATCGTCCAGGTGGTCTCGACCGGCCGGGTCCGGGGTGTCCAGCGCACCATCCGGGCCAAGCCTGCGCCGGCGCGGCTTCCTCGACTACCTGTACCTGACCGACTACGAGTCGCTCGACCCCCAGAGCGGGTACTACAGCGACCCGACAACTGCCACCAGCCCGGTGCGGCGAGCTACTGGTGGGCAGGGCGGTCGACCAGCTACTGCGTGCCGGATCAGCTTCGTCACCGGCGACACCATCAACGGCCCGCTGCACACCAACGACACCATCAGCGTCGGCGGCAGCCCCAGCTTCAACGGCGAGGCCACCACCGCCACACCGGGGCGATGAGCTGCACCGGCGTCGCCGAGCTTCACCTGGCGCTGGTACGGCCTGTCGGGCTGCAGCGACCGGCCCGTGTTCCAGACCGGCGACCCCGAGCCCGTGCCGATCCTTCCCCTGCCCTCGACCAACACGGCCATCAAGACTCGAGACCGACCCGGGCCGCCGGCAAGACCGGCTGCCTCTACAACAGGCCGACCGGATCGTGCTCAACTCCTGCGGCACTGATGACCGTGACCAGCCGTTCACCACCTCCTCGGCGTATGCGAGCTGCGTCGGGACCAACGTCGCCCTGCCCACCAGCGGGGTCATCTACGTCCAAGAACGTGCCCTCGACCCAGACGGCCACCTGCACCGGCAGCCAGAACCGGCTCGGGTACCCGATCTCTGGGCGACGTGACCAGCTACGGCTGCCGCGACGGTGAGCGTGTTCGTCTCGGGCACCCTGCGGGGGCGGCTGACGATCGCGTCCGAGAACAACATCGTGATCGTGTCCAACACCACCTACCAGACCACCGGCGCCTCCTCCACCGACATGCTGGGGCTGGTCGCCAGCCAGTTCGTGCAGGTCTACCACCCGGTCAACTCGTCCGGGACCAGCCTGTCGGACAGCCGCAACCCGACCTCGACCTTCACCAACCCCAGATCCACGCGGCCATGCTGGCCCTTGGCCACTCCTTCATCGTCCAGAACTACGACGAGGGGCGCCCAGCTGGGGACCATCACCATCAGCGGAGGTGATCGCGAAGTGGCGAGGGCCGGTCGGAACCTCGGGCGGCACCGGGTACCTCAAGGGCTACGGCTACGACACCCGGCTCCAGTACGCCTCGCCCCCTACGTCCAGGACATCACCGACACCCCCTACCGGGTCAGCCAGACGGCCGAGGATCAGAACCCGACCGGCCTGCCGGCCTGGAGGCACGGTTCCGCCAGCATCCGGGCGATGCTGCGCTATCTCACCGCCGGGAGTCCCACGGGCAGGCGCTGGTCGCCGTGCTCGAGGGCTGCCCTCGGGCGTGCCCCTGACCAGCGCCGAGATCGCCCGCGAGCTGGCCCGGCGGCGGCTCGGCTACGGCCGCGGCAAGCGCATGCGCTTCGAGGCGGACCGGCTGGAGGTGCTCGGCGGGCTGCGCCACGGGCGCACCTCGGCTCGCCCTGGCCATCGGATCGACAACAGCGAGTGGCCCAAGTGGACCCAGGTGATGGCCTCCGACCCGGTCGAGGACCCGAGGCGGTGACCAGCGGCAAGGGGTGCCGCTGACCAGGCCCCGGCCCGGCCACGCCGACCTGACCGGGATGCAGAAGTACGGCTTCGACGAGGCCCGGCCGGTGCTGGAGCGGGCCAGCGCCCGCGAGACGGCGGCCGCGGTGGCCGCCGGGGCGGCCGCCAGGCCCTGCTCGCCCAGGTCAGGGTGAGTCGTGCTCAGCCACGTGGTCCGGCTCGGGCCGGCGGCCACCCGGTCGCGGGCTGTGCCAACCTGGCCGACCTGGAGGAGATCGACGCCTCGCCCGTCCGCTGCCTGGACGGGGAGGCCGAGGAGCGGATGGCGGCGGCGGTCGACGCGGCCAAGGCGGCCGGCGACACCCTCGGCAGGGTGTTCGAGGTCGTCGCCCACGGCCTGCCCCCGGCCTCGAGGTCCTATGTCCACTGGGACCGCAAGCTCGACGCCCGCCTGGCCGGGGCCCTGATGAGCATCCAGGCCATCAAGGGTCGAGGTCGGCGACGGCTTCGCCACCGCCGCCCGTCCAGGTCGAGGGCCCACGACGCGATCGTGCCCGGGGCCCGGCCGGGCACGCTGCGCGCGGCGGACCGGGCGGGCCGGGGATCGAGGGCGGCATGTCGACCGGCGAGGCCCTGCGGGTGCGGGCGGCCATGAAGCCGCTCTCGACCCTGGTCCGGGCCCTGGACACCGTCGACGTGGCCACCGGGGCCAAGGCCAAGGCGGTGGTGCAGCGCTCGGACGTGACCGCCGTGCCCGCGGCCGGGGTCGTCGGCAGGCGGTGGTCGCCCTGGTCCTGGCCGACGCCCTGCTGAGAAGACCGGCGGCGACTCGCTGGCCGAGGGTCCGCCGCAACCTCGACGCCTACCTGACCGGCCTCGACCCCCACGACGAGACCGGGAGACCGGGTAGACAGGGTCGGCGGGGGCAGCCGGCTGGGCCAGGGCGCGGCGCAGCCTGGCCAGGTCCCGCTCCGAGCGCCACAGCCGGGCCCGCAGGGCCACAAGGGCCAGGGTCACGACGGCCAGCACGCGGTCACGGCGACGCCGCTGTTGACCAGCGTGTGCCGCTCGAACAGGGCCAGGTAGCCGGCCAGCTGGCTGGGCATGAGGGCGAAGGCGGCCGAGGCGGCGGCGCAGGAGAGGAACACCAGCAGCAGGAACCGGCGCATGAGCTGACCTCCTCTGTCGTTGCGGTGGAACCGGGCCATGGGTCGCCGCCCGGCGCCGGCGGGACTGTCAGCCGCCCGACGCCGACGCTGTCGCACCGCCGACGGCCGCCGGCACGGCCCTGGACGCCGAGGGCTGTTAGGCTTGCCGGCATGCGCCAGATCCAGCCAACCATCGTGGTCATCGGCTTCATGGGGGCCGGCAAGACCTCGGTCGGCCGGCTGGTCGCACCGCGCCCTCGGCCGCGAGTTCATCGACACCGACCTGATGATCGAGCGGGCCACCCGCATGACCATCTCCGAGCTGTTCCAGCGCGAGGGCGAGCTCAGCTTCCGGCGCCGCGAGATGGCCGCCATCGACCGGGCCATCTCGGTGCCCGGGCGGGTGATCGCCGTCGGCGGGGGCGCGGTGCTGTCGGCCGAGAACCGCACCGCCCTCAAGCAGGCCGGCCTGCTCGTCTACCTGCGGGCCACCCCGAGACCCTGGCCGGCCGGCTCACCGGGGTCACCGACCGGCCGCTGCTCAAGGACGCCGCCGACCGGGCCGGCCGCATCCGCGACCTGCTGGTCGCCCGCGGCCCCATCTGCAGAGACCGCCGGCGACGTGGCCATCGCATCACCGACCGCCACAACGTCGAGCAGGTCGCCGTCGACGTCACTGGACTGGTACCGCCGCCGCGTCGGCGCGCATGGCCGGCCGTTGACCCGGCAGGTCGCCGCCAGCGTTCCCGTCCCGCACGCCGGGGGCGGCTACACCGGTGCTCATCGGGAGCGGGCTGACGTGGACCGGCTGGACGAAGCTGCTTCCGAGCTCCCCGGGGCCGAGGCGGCGGCGGTGGTGTCGTCGCCGCCGCTGGCCGCCGTGGCCGGGCGGGTCGGCGGGCTGACCCGGCGCAGGCTGGCCGTCCACCAGCTCGAGGTGCCGGTGGGGGAGGAGGCCAAGCGCCTGGCCGTGGTGAGGCTAGGCTGTACGAGCGGCTGGCCGAGATCCCGGCCCGCCGGGCCGACCCGGTGGTGGCCGTCGGCGGCGGAGCCACCACCGACGTGGCCGGGTTCGCGGCCGCGACCTGGCTGCTGCGGCGTGCCCCTGGTGAACGTCCCCACCACCGTGCTCGGCATGGTCGACGCCGCCGTCAGGGGCAAGACCGGGGTCGACCTGGAGGCCGGCAAGAACCTGGTCGGCTCCTTCCACCAGCCGGTGGCGGTCGTGGCCGACCTGGACACCCTGGCCGGCCTGCCCACCGCCGAGGTCCGTTCCGGCCTGGCCGAGGTGGCCAAGGCCGGGCTGGTCGGCGACCCTGCCCTGGCCGAGGCCCTGGCCCGCCTCGGCCAGGGCCGGCCGTGGCCGGCGACCCAGCCGCCCTCGCCCCCTGGTCGAGGGGCGCGGTCCAGGTCAAGGCAGCCGTGGTCGGCGCGGACGAGCACGAGGACAGCGGTGCCCCGATGGGTCGGCCGGAGGGTCGGGAACAGAGTGCCCCGGTGGGTCGGTGGCCCTGAGCTGCGAGGCTCACCACATCCTGCCACGCCCTGGAGCGGCTGGCCGGGTACCATGGGCTGCGGCACGGGGAGGCGGTGGCGCTCGGCGCATGGTGTTCGCGGCCAGGGTGGCCGAGGGCGATCAGGCTGGCCCGGCCGGGGCTGGCCGACGGCCGCGATCGAGCTGCTGGCAGCCGTCGGCCTGCCCGTCGGCGGGGTCACGCCTCGACCCCGACCGGGTCCTGGCCGCCATGGCCACCGACGAAGCAGCGCAAGGGCCTGCGCCTGGTCCTGCTGCGCGACCTCGAGCCAGCCCGAGGTCGTCACCAGCCAGACCGCCAGGTCCTGGTCGCGCCATCCGTCGTCACTGAGAACCTCGGTGAAGACCTGCCGCGGACCGGGGAGGGGCCGCTGGTTGCTGGTCCTGCACGGGCCCCAACCTGGGTGCGCTGGGCCGGCGCGACCCCGGGCACTACGGCGCCCTCGACCTGGACCAGATCATGGACCGGCTGGCCAAGCTGGCCGGCGAGCTCGGCCTGGCCGTGGAAGGCCTCCAGTCCGACCACGAGGGCGACCTGGTCGAGGCCCTGCTTTGCGGCGGCCGGCCGCGGGGTGGCCGCCGCCGTGTGCAACCCAGGGCGCTGGCTCACCTCTATGCGGTCCGCGACGCCGTCGAGGCCTCGGCATCCCGGTGGTGGAGGTCCACCTTTCAGAACGTCCACGCCACGCGAGCGCTGGCGCCACCACCTGGCCGTGGCCCCGGTGGCCGCCGCCGTGATCGCCGGCCTGGGGCCGGCCAGCTGGACCTCGGCCTGCGCGCCGCCGCCGACCTGCTGGCTCGCCGCGGCTGAGCCGCGTTGGCAAAATGGGACCGGGGCAGCCCGGGAAAGAATCGTTCGCATGCCCGACGACGGCCATGCCTACACCGAAGCGGGCGCCACGCCCTGCGCGGCCTGCTCGCCCACGCCGACCTGTCGGCCCTGCTGGTCACCAGGCCGGCCAACGTCCGCTTCACCTGGCCGGCTTCACCGGCACCTCGGGGCGCTGCTGCTGCCACGACCGCTACCTGTTCTTCACCGACGGCCGCCTACCGGCACCAGGCCGCCACCGAGGTGCCAGGGGCCGAGGTGGTGATCGCCCCCGGCGACCTGATCCAGCGCCGTCGGCGAGGTGGTCCGGGCCGGCGGCAGCGGCCTCGGAGGTTCGAGCCGGCCGGGCTGACCTGAGGGCGAGGGCCAGCGGCTGCGCTCGGGCCTGCCCGGCCAGGCCGTCATGGCCGCGCCCGCCCCTGGTCGAGGGCTGCGCCGAGATCGAGGACGAGCGCGAGCTGGGGCCATGCGGGAGGCGGCCCGGCTCGGCGGCGAGGCCCTCGAGAGGCTGCTGCCGGTCCTGCGCGGGGGCGTGACCGAGCGGCAGGTGGCCCCTGGGCTGGAGCTGGCCATGCGCCGCCTGGGCGCCGACGGCCTGGCCTTCGAGAGGCATCGTGGCCTTCGGGGAGCGGGCCGCCGAGCCCCCATCACCACCCGGGCGACCGGCCGCTGGCCACCGGCGACTGGGTCAAGCTCCGACTTCGGGGCCAGGGTCGACGGCTACTGTGCCGACATGACCCGCACGCTGGTGGTCGGCCGGGCCTCCCAGCGCCAGCGCGACCTGTACGAGCTGGTCCGCGGGGCCAGGCGGCCAGGCTGGCGTGCTGCCGCCGGGGTGCCGGCCGGCGAGATCGACCGGGCCTGCCGCCAGCCGATCGACGAGGCCGGGCTCGGGGACTCGTTCCCACCCGACCGGCCACGGCATCGGCCTGGAGATCCACGAGGCGCCCCGGCTGCGGTCCGGCTCCCGGGAACGGGTCGCGGCCGGGACGCCGGTGACGATCGGCCCGGGGTCTACCTGCCCGGGTTCGGGGGTCCGCATCGAGGACCTGGCGGTCGCCGACCGGGCGGCCACGAGCTCCTCACCACCACCCCAAGGAGCTGCTGGAGCTGTGAAGCAGGGAGACGCTGGGCGAGCTGGCCGAGGACTACTTCACGGCGGTCATGGACGCCTCGCCGTTCCCGACGCCACCGTGCTCGGCGTCCCGCGGCTGGGACGCCGAGGTCTCCCCGACCTGTCGGGGCCGCCGAGGACCGGACCGGCCACCGCCTGGCCGACCTGGAGCGCCGGCTCGCCGGCGTCGATCGACCCGCTCGGCCCCAGGACCGGATCACCAGGGCCATGCTGGCCCGCGAGCCTGGCCGACCACCGGGCCGAGCTGGCCGCCCGCTGGCCCGAGCTGACCGTATCGGCCACCATGGGCGGCATCAGACGGCCGTGCTCGGCCTGGTCCCCAAGGTCACCCTGGCCACCGGAGAGCAGGCCGGGAACTACCTGGGCCGCTGCGCCAAGCTGGGCGGCTGCCTCGACCAGGCCGGCGACCGTCTCCGGGCCGGCCTGGCCGCCGGCCGGACCGCCCGCGCTCGGGGTCAGAGCGGCCATCCGCCAGCTCGACACCTACCTGGCCAGCCCGGTCGCCGACGACCCGCTGCCGCACCCCACCTCCCGCCCGGGGTCGACGGCCGAGAGCTGGCGCGAACGGCTGGCCGAGGTGGTCGCCTCCTCGGTGCGGCCGGCCATGGCCCGCTACCGCGACCTGCTGGCCGGCGAGGTCGCCGAGCGCGCCCCGCCCCGACGACCGCTGCGGCCTGGCCCACGTGCCGGCGGCCAGGCCGTCTACCTGGCCGCGGTCGCCCAGCACACCACCACGCGACGCGACCCGGCCGAGCTCCACCAGCTCGGCCTCGACCTGGTCGCCACCCTGGCCGAGGAGTACCGGGCGCTGGGGGGCGGGGTGCTCCGGCACCGCCGACATGGACAAGGTGCTGGACCGGCTGCGCCACGACCCGGCGCTCGAGTTCGGCTCGGCGGCCGAGATCCTCCAGTCGGGCCGCGACGCCCTCGACCGGGCCGTGGCCGCCCTCCGGCGATCGTCGGCAGGGTGCCGGCGGCCCCCTGCCGGAGTCGACGAGATGAGCGCCTACGAGGCCAAGGACGCCGTGCTCGGCTGCTACCAGCCGCCGGCCGCCGACGGCAGCCACCCCGGCGTCCACTGGCTCAACACCTCGGCCCCGGAGACCCGGACCCGCTACGAGTACGAGGCCCTGGCCTTCCCACGAGGCGATGCCCGGCCACCACCTGCAGTTCGCCCTGGCCCAGGGGCTGGAGGAGCTGCCCGGTTCCGGCGCTTCGGCTACGTCACCGCCTTCAGCGAGGGGCTGGGCCCTGTACACCGAGCGCCTGGCCGACGAGCTCGGCCTCTCTCGGGCGACCTGGGCGCTTCGGCATGCTCTCGTTCGACTCCTGGCGGGCCTGCCGGCTCGGTGGTCGACACCGGCCTGCACCAGCTCGGCTGGAGCCAGGACCAGGCGGTCGGCTACATGCTGGCCAACTCCGCCTGACCCGGACCAACATCGAGAACGAGGTCGACCGGTACGTGGCCATGCCCGGCCAGGCGCTGGCCTACATGGTCGGCCGCCTGGAGCTGGTCCGGCTCCGGGAGCGGGCCGGAGCCCGCCTGGGCGAGCCGGTTCGACCTGCGCGCCTTCCACGACCTGGTGCTCGGCACCGGCGCGTGCCGCTGTCCGTTCTGGCCGAGGTGGTCGACGGCACCTGATAGGGTGATGGCATGGCGACGACCAACGACCTCAAGAACGGCATGACCCTCAACCTCGACGGCAATCTCGTGAACGTCGTCGAGTTCCAGCACGTCAAGCCGGGCAAGGGCGGCGCCTTCGTGCGCACCAAGCTCAAGAACGTCCGCACCGGGCGAACGTCGTCGACAAGACCTTCCGGGCCGACGAGACCGGTCGAGTGGCCATCCTCGACAAGCGCGAGATGCAGTACCTGTATCCGCGACGAGACCGGCTGTCCACGTTCATGGACACCCAGTCCTACGACCAGTCGGTGGTCGACGCCGACGCGGTCGGGGACGCGGCCAACTGGCGTGACCGACAGCGCCGCTCCGTACGTGACCTTCTACGAGGGCACCGCCATCGAGGTCGAGCTGCCGGCCGCGGTCGAGCTCAAGGTGACCGAGACCGAGCCGGCATCAAGGGCGACCGGTCTCGGGCGCCACCAAGCCGGCAACGGTCGAGACCGGGGCGGTCGTCAGGGTGCCGCTGTTCGTGGAGACCGGCGACCGGATCAAGGTCGACACCCGCTCCAGGGCGTACCTGACCCGGGTGCAGTGAGCGTACCCCCCGTGGCGCATCCAGGGCCGGCGCCGCCCCGACCCCCGGGCCGCGCCCGGCACCCTTCTCGGCCGCCCGCAAACGGCGGACTTCGCCGACATCCTGTTCGAGGCCGACCTGCTGGACCGGCCGGTGGCCGAGGTGCTGGCCGCCGCCACCGCGGCGATGTACCGCGAGCCGGCGTGCCCGACGCCTACACCGTCGAGGCTGGTCGGCGGGTCGCCGGAGGCGGCGGGACGAGGCTGGACGCGCCCGCATCGCCGACGCCGCCGAGCACTGGACGATCGAGCGGATGCGCGCTGGTCGACCGCAACCTGCTCCGGCTGGCCGCCTTCGAGGCTGGCCGCCCGTCCCAGTGCCGACGGCGGTCGTCCTCGACCGGGCTAAGCTGCTGTCCACCGCCTGGTCGGGCCGGTTCGTCAACGGCGTCCTGGCCCACATCGCCACCAGTCCGCACAGGGCAGGCTGAGCCCCAGTTGCCCCTGGTGGCCGAGTGTGCCGGGGCGGGCCTGGCCGGCCATTGATTCGCCCATGGCTGCGCCCCCAGGCACCTGGCCGAACCTCCAGCAGTTCCGGGCTATCTCTGCCACGCTCTGCCGGGTCTTCCTGGCGCTGCCATGCTCAGCCTGGCCGCGATCACTGCGTGATCGCGCTGTAGCGCTACTATTACTGACCTTGCCAGGAACGGCGGCCGGCGGGCGGCGCCAGCCACCACGGGCCCAGGCCGCCACCACCGTGACTACTACCCCGGCGGCGACCACCACCACCGCCCGGCGAGCGCGCCGCCTCGGCGACACCCAGGCGATCCGGCCGACCCCGGGGAACCTACTCTCTGTAACGACTGGCGACTTCGGCAGCCAGCGCATTAGGCCCCCGCTCGGCGGGGCCGAGGTGGGTCGAGGGCGGTGCCTGGCGGCCGCACTGGGCGGCCTGTCCCCGGCAGACCAGAGGTCAACCAGCCGGCATGGTCCGGCGGGACGCCGCCCCACCGAGGGCTGGCACCACGGGCGGTCACGGGTCAAAGGCCTCCGCAGGCGACCAGTCAGCTCCTGGCCCTGCGCGAAGGTCGACGGCGGCCGCCAGGTCCCAGCCGACCAGGCCGGCTACACCCTCGACAGCGTCGCTGGCAGCAGCTGGCGGTCGAGCCCTTTGCCCCATGCTCCCGGCTCCAGCCTGGCCTTGGAGGTGGTCGGCCCACGACCTGGCCGGCGACGGCCGCCTGCTGGTCGACGGGATCAGCCGCCAGACCAGTGAGCCGGTCGATCTGCGATCCCTCCGTATGACTCGCCAGTGTTGCGGATGCGCCCGGCTGGGTAGGTTTCCGTATCTGTCAGAGACGCAGGCTCCCGACGGAGCCGCGCGACTGGCGTGCCGGCAGACGGACGCCGGGGTCGGGAGGAGCGGGTACTCATGCACGGTGGCGACGACGGCCACGATCGGCCTGACCGCGCTCGCCCTGCTCGCGGTGGCCCAGCCTGCCGCCGTCACCTATGTCGGCCTCGACATTAGCCTGACCCTGCGACAGGGCTGCCACCATGGGCACCGGCATGCCCGAGAGCGCCCGCCTGAGCATGTGGCCCTGGTCGACCCGACCTCCGACCGCACTCTGTCAGGCCACCGTCACGTCCAGCGCCTCGGGGCACCTTCAGAAATGGCCGACCAAGGTCTCCCTCAGCGGCATGCGCGAGGTCCGCGCCATCGATCGGCGCCCCGGCCAGTCGACCACCTAGCCTGGTCGAGCACTCGCTGGCCCGGGCCTGCCCGCTCTGCCCTCCACCGGGCCCAGCCGGACCCTGCCCTGCTCGGGGTCAGGTTCAGCTCACTACCTCAGTTTGATTACTGATCTTCGCCTACCAGGGCCGCCACGCCAGCGGGCGTACCGCCACAACCGCCCCCTACCGCAGCCGCTTCCTCTAGCCTTCCGCCGCCGCGCCGGGTCAGCGGCGCGTGCTGGTGGTCGCCACTCTCGTGGAGCAGCTCGCGCATGTGGTGTCGCGCAGGCCGTCCAGGGCGCCGTCGGGGCGGTGGCGTCGACCCCCGCGACCTCAACCCCACTGGCCACGAAGGCGTTGGGGCTGGTCGACCGGGCCGCCCACACCAGCGCCTCCGGCCAGGCCCAGCCGCCTGCGTCCAGCCCTGGGAACCGGGCCCCGGCGCTCGACCGCCTCGACGCGCCCGACCGCGTTGGCGTCAGCGGCCTCGCCACCACCTCCCACTCGGGAGCTATCACCGCGGCCCGCCAGCTCCAGCCGCCTGCCGGTTCGGCGGCGGCAACAGCAATGCGGACAGCGCGCCACATGAGCGACTCCGTGGGTCGGCGGGACGGCGACCTGCCTAACCGGTTTGCCTCCCTCTTGACATCAGCTTATCGCTGTTAAGTTTACAACACTAACTCATCAGCGATAGGAGGATTCACAGCATCACCGAGCGGCTGGCACGGTTCCTGCTCCGGAGACGATGGGCGCGGTGCTCGCGGCCACGCTGGTGGTGGTCGTGGCCGCCGCGCGGTGGTGGCTCCAGGAAGGCCTATCTGTGGCTCAAGTCGGGCGGGTTCGACGACCCCGGCGCCGAAGTCGACCCGGGCCGCCAAGGTCCTGGCGGACGAGTTCGGCACGGCGGCGACCCCAGCCTGGTCCTGCTGGATCACCGCCAGAGGGCGGCCAGGTCGACGACCCGGCCGTGACCGCGGCCGGGGGAGGCCCTTGACCCACGCGGCTGGCCGCCTGAGCCCGACCAATGGCCCAGGTCGCGTCTCCTACTGGGCCACCGGCGCCCCCGCCCTGAAGAGCACCGACGGCAGCCAGGCCCTGGTGCTGGGCCGCACTCACCGGCGAGCCAGGAGGACCTGGACGAGCGGCGGCCGCCTCTCACCGGCGCTCATTACGCCCGCGACGACCCCGCCCTCCGGGTCCAGGTCGGCGGCGGCCAGGCCCAGGTCTACCGCGAGGTCGGCGAGCGGGGCGAGTCCGACCTGGCCAGGGCCGAGGCCATCGCCGTCCCCATCACCCCTGCTCCCTGCTGGTGCTGGTGTTCACTGCCAGCGCCGTCGCCGGGGCCCCTGCCCCCTGGCCGTCGGCGGCTTCGCTATCGTCGGCACCCTGCTCGTGCCCGGGTCCTGGCCGAGGTCACCGACGTCTCCATCTACGCCCATCAACCTGACCACCGCGCTCGAGCCTCAGGCCGGCTATCGAGCTGCAGCCTGTTCATCGTCCTCCCCGCTACCGGGAATGTTGCGGGCCGGCCGCGAACCGGCCTGCGACGCCCTGGTCGCTGGCCGCGCTCATTTACGCGTTTGCACCTGGTGCTGTTCAGCGCGGCCACCGCCTGGCCGTCTCCCTGCTCGCCTGCCTGGTGTTCCCCCTCCGCTACATCGGCTGCGCCGGCATCGCCAGCTCGGTCGCTGGCCGCGATCGGCGCCCTGGTCGTGCTCCGGCCCTGCTGGCCGTGTCGGCCGCCAGGTCGACCGGCTCCGGCTTTGCTGCCCATCGACCCAGCGCCGCGCCGCCACGCCACTATCGCGACCCGGGAGCCGGGAGGGCCAGGCTCTGGCACCCACCGGATCGCCTGGTGATGCGCCGCCCCGGTCCCGATCGCCCTGGCAATGGTCGCGTTCCTGGTCCTGCTGGGCAGCCGTTTACCCAGCGTCCGCTGGCCTGCCCGGCGGCCGGGTCTGCCCAGCGCGCTCGGCGCAGAGACGCCAGGTGAGCCGAGGCCGTCCGGGCGAACTTCGCCGCCGACGAGTCCAGCGCCCTGTCGGTGGTCGCCGCGGGGATCGGCGACCCGGCCGCCCGCGCCGACATCGTGCTTCGCCGCCGCCTATCCGGCTGGACGAGTCGGCAAAGTCAACGCCCTCACCGGCACCTTCACACACCAACCAGTAACCAGGGTCCCCTGCCACCGGCGACGGCGCCGTGCCGCCCAGGCTACCAGCGGCGCTGCGCCACTATCTGGCGCAGCTTCCAGCTACTGTTCGGTCGGATCAGATCAAACCTACTCGGCCCATGCGGGACAATTGCTGGCCCGTCGGCACCTCGACGCCCCACTCGCGCCCAGCAGTCTACCTGGCCGTCGGCCCAGCTGGTCGACACTAAAAAATCGCTCGTTCGGCGGCAACCTCCAGCCATGGCGCAATCATCGCCCTGGTCACCCTTCGCCTGCTGTTCCTGATGACCACGGCAGCGTGGTCATCCCGGTCAAGGCCCCTGTTGCTAATTCACCATCGCTGACCGCCATCTACGGGGCCATGGTCTTCATCTTCCAGGACGGCCACCTGTCCGGCGATTCGGATTCACGCCAACCGACTGATCGACACCTCCCGCTGCCGGTGCTGCTGTTCACCATCGCCTTCGGGCTCTCCATGGAGCTGCAAAGATGTTTCTGTTGTCGAGGATCAGAAGAACATACACCGGCGACACCGTCGCCTCGGTCGCGGCCGGGCTGGAGCGGACCAGCCGCATCGTCTACCCCCGCGACACCTGCCACTGGCGATCGTATTCATCGCCTTCGCGCCACCTCCGAGGTCAGCTTCCTCAAGCTGTTCGGGATCTTCCGCCACGGCCATCTGGTCGACGCCACCCTGATGATCCGGGCCCTGCTGTGATTTGGCGATTCGCTACCAGCCAAAGCTGTTCAACTGAGCACCGGCGCCCCTGCCGCCACCACCGCCAGGTCGGGCTGCGCGAGCGCGCCGGGGAGCGAAGCGGGGCCGCGCACGGTCCTCCACGCCCTCCTCCACACCGGGCCCGGCCCGGCGGGGAAAACGCCACTATGCGCGAGAGTTGGCCGCCGCCACCCGACTGCCCCAGCAGACCGGCGACGAGGAGGCGGTCTCCATCCACGCCGTGGCCGAGGCCGTCGGCGTCACGCCACCTCATCCACTACTGCACTTCGCCGACAAGACCGAGCTTTAGTCTTCGCCGTCTGCGAGGGCAGTTCCGCCAGCTCGACGACGAGATGACCGCCGCCGAGATGGCGTCGCCGACCCACTGGAGGCGCCGCCACCGCAGCCAGGCTATGTCCGCGCACTTCGACGCCAACGCCGAAGACTATACCCGCTGTTCATGTACAAGAACCACGTCCCCGACAACGTCGACACGACGAGTACCTGTACCGCTCCGAGACCTTCAAACTTCACCTGGTCAGCTGAGTCGCGTCCCGCGCTGCCCTCGACGCCGGCGCCACTATCCGGCCCGGCGACCCCCTCCAGATCTCGATCGGCGCCCTCTGGGTCCTGGTCCACGGCATCACCTCGCTGCTGCTCGCCGCTGCCCACCTTCCCCTGGCCCAGCGAGCCCGACGAGCTCGTCAGGCCGCCTGATCACCCGACCACCTCCGAGGGCCTCCCAGCCCTTCGATCCACCCCGGCCCTGATCTCGGGTTGTCCACCACCCCGGCCGTGCCGGGCTCGCCCGATCGGGCCGTGCCCGCTCTCCCGCGACCCGGCCATGGCTGGCCAAGATCGGGCGGCGCACAAGAGAGCACGGCGATGGCGATCGGGCAGGCGGCGGCGCGGGGACGCCGGGAGGCGGAGCGCGCTGGGGCGGGCGCTGGCCCCGCTATGGCCCAGCCGACCCCGACGTGCCACCATGCTACCTGCTGCTCAGCATGTTCGTGGGACTGGCCTGGCACGTCGTGAAGCTGGCCACGGGGCTGCCCCTTGCTCGGCGTTGGCACGCTGATCATCTGGATCAGGGGCGTACGTGCTCGCCTGACCCCCGCTGGCCTGGCGGGGCGGGGCCTGGCTGGAGCGGCGCTGGGTACGGGCTGTGCTGGGCGTCGACATCCCCGACCCCTACCGGCCGCTGCCCGCCGGGTCGCTGTGGCGGCGGGCCCGGGTGCTGGCCGCCGACTCTACCGCCACCTGGAAGGACCTGGCCTACCTGGTCTGTTGCGTCGTTCCCGCAGGGCTGCTGATCTGGTTCGTGGTCTCACCCACCCACCCTGCGGACACCTGGCCCTGGGCATCCCCAGCAGCGCGCCGCTTCGCTGGTTCTGGATCCCGGCCGACGGCGGGATACGCGCGCCATCCCAACGGCTGGCGTCCGCGCCAGCCTGAGCTGATCGACACCCCTGCCCGAGGCGCAGTCCTCGACCGGCGTGGCCGGGGCCGCCCTGCGCGTGGCCGCCGCCCGGGCGGTCAGCAAGGGCATGGCGGTGCCGCCCACGCGCAGCGCGGTCGCCCTGGCCCTGCTCTGGCCCCAGCCAGCACCAGCTCCAGGCCGGAGGGTCGAGGCCCTCCGGGGCGAGCCGCGACCGGGCCGTCGGCACTCGGCCGAGGCCGAGACTGCTCCTGCCGGATCGAAGCGCGACCACTGCACGACGGCGCCCAGCAGCGGCTGCGTCGCCCTTGCCATGGACACTGGGCGCTGGCCGAGGGCCACCAGCTGGAGAGCTGACCCAGCGCCGCCACCGCCCTGGTCACGGCGAGGCCCACGAGGAGGCCAAGCGGGCCCTGGCCGAGCTGCGCGACCTGGCCCGCGGCATCCACCTCGGCCATTCGCCTGCGACCGGGGCCTCGACGCGGCCATCTTCCGCCCTGGCCGCCCGCTCGCCCGTCCCGGTCGGGGTCGACGTGTCCACCCGGCCGCCTGCCCGACCCGGTCGAGTCGCGCCGCCTACTTCGTGGTCGCCGAGGCCCTGACCAACGCGGCTAAGCACGCCCGGGCGTCCGAGATCGGGGTCCGCATCACCCGCCACCGGCGACCTGCTCATCGTCGAGTGATCGACGACGGGCCGGCGGCGGCCGACCCGGCCAGGCGGCAGCGGCCTGCGCGGCCTGGCCGACCGGGTGGCGCGGCGTCGACGGCACCTGACCGTCGACAGCCCACCCGGCGGCCCGACGGTGATCACCGGCGGAGCTGCCGTGCGGGTCGTGATCGCCGAGGACTCGTGCTGCTGCGCGAGGGTCGTGCCCGGCTGCCTGGCCGACGGCGGGGATCGAGGTCGTCGCCAGGTCGGCGACGGCCCCGAGCTGGTCGCGGGCCGTCGACGCGGCTACCGCCCCGACCTGGCCGATCGTCGACGTCCGGCATGCCGCCCACCCACACCGACGAGGGCCTGCGGGCCGCGCTGGAGGTCCGCGAGCGCGGCGCCCGGGACTGGCCGATCCTGGTCCTGTCCCAGTACGTCGAGGAGCGCTACGCCGGCGACCTGCTCGCCGGCGGCGCCGAGCGGCATCGGCTACCTGCTCAAGGACCGGGTCGCCGACGTCGGCGAGTTCCTCGACGCCGATCCGCCGGGTCGGCGACGGCGGCACCGCCCTCGACCCCGAGGTCGTCGCCCAGCTGCTCGGCCGCCGCCGCGACGCGACCCTGGCGCACGCCTCAGCGCCGCGCGAGCGCGACGGTGCTGTCCCTGATGGCCGAGGGCCGCACGCAACGCCGCCGATCGCCGACCGCCTGGTCGTCACCGACGGCGCGGTCGAGAAGCACATCTCCAGCATCTTCACCAAGCTCGGCCTCCCCCGCCGCCCCCTCCGACCACCTGGGTCCACCAGCCCGTCCTTCCTCGGGTCTGGGCCCCTCTCCACACGTGCTGAACTGTGGAGCACGCCAAATACTGCAAGCTGGAGGAGTTGGACGGTGGCTCGACACCTAACCTGACCGTGCAGCTGGACGAGGACACGATCCGGCAGGCCAGTCTGGCCGCTGAGCGGGGCACGTCGCGGTCAGCGGGCTGGTGGCGCGCGAGCTGGAGCAGCTCGTCGCCCAGAACGTCCGCTACCAGGAGGCCAGGCGCCGGGCCGTCGAGCTCGTCATGGAGGGAGTCGGCACCCGCACGGCGGAAGGACGCTGGCACGGCGGGACGATCTCCACGAGGAGTAGCGGCTCGTGGCCGAACGCCAAGGCGACGCTTCGTCGACACACCAACGTCCGGCCTACCTGCCCACGACCAGGTCCGGAGCGCGCAAGCGGGCGATCGCCCAGGCGATCCTCGATGCCGCTCTGGCGGGACCGAGGCCGAAACGCCAAGCGGTACCCAGATTGCTGGGAGTTCCGTCGACGTGGCCGCGCGCAAGTTCGACCCACGCCGATGCCGCGGCCAGGCCCGGCAGATCCGTCGCGCTCTCCGCCAGGCTGGCCATTGCGTCGGTGCAGGTCGACGTCCTGCTCGTCCCTCGCCGCCTCCGAGCTCGAGGAACGCCACTGCCCTCTCCTTCTGGGACGCGCTGTAGTCGTCAGGCGGCCCGGCGCTCCGGCGCGACCCGCCTCTGACCGGAGACGCGCCAAGCCACGGCCTGCCGTATCCGGTGGCGTCGCCATCAGAAGAGGCCCCTTCGCCTGGAGAAACCGGGTCTGTTCCGCAGCTGGCTGGCAGCCGACCAGCGGTGCTTGAGCCTGTCCGGCCGGGGGCTACCATGCGCGGCGACGAGCGACCTTTACGGGCCGGTCCTGTGAGGCCGGGAAGGGAGCCAGGAACTGATGCTGTCGCTGTCCGGACGCCTCCACGCCCTGTGGGCTGGGGCGTTGTTGATGTCCGGATGGCGACGGTGCTGGACGCCGCCGACGTCCAGCGCGGGCGCTGGTCCGGATCGCGCACGAGATCGTCGAGCGGAACAAGGGCACCGGCATGGCTGGTGGTGGTCGGCATCCACACTCGCGGGGGTGCCCCTGGCCGGAGCTGGCGGCGGCCAAGCTGGCGAGATCGAGGGCGGCAGGTCCCGGCGGGCACCCTGACGTCGCCATGTACCGCGACGACATCGGCACCCGGCCGCCCCAGGCCACCACGACACCGAGCTGCCGATAGACCTGGCCGGCACAGGTCGTCGTCCTGCGTCGACGACGTCCTCTACACTGGGCGGACGGTCAGGGCCGCCCTCGACGCCCTGACCGACTTCGGCCGGCCGCGGGCCATCCAGCTGGCCGTGCTGGTCGACCGTGGCCACCGCGGGCTGCCCCTGCGGGTCGACTACGTTGGCAAGAACCTGCCCACCGCCCTCGGCCAGGCGGTCGGGTCGAGCTGGTCGAACGACCGACGGCTCCGACGGCGTGGTCGTCGAGGGCCCGCCGAGAAGGTGGTGGCTTCGTAGATGGACAAGCACCTGCTGTCGGCGGCCGACCTCACCGCCACACGACATCACCCGGGTCCTCGACACCGCCGCCCACCTGGCCAAGGTCTGCCGACCGGGCCGATCAAGAAGGTGCCCGACCCTGCGTGGCCGCACTGTCTGCAGCCTGTTCTTCGAGGACTCGACCCGGACCCGGATCTCGCTTCGAGGCTGGCGCGCGCAAGCGCCTGTCGGCCGACGTGATCAACTTCTCGGCCAAGGGGTCCAGCGTCTCAAAGGGCGAGAGCCTCAAGGACACGGCCATCACCCTGGAGGCCATGGGGGTGGACGCCATCGTCATCCGCCACTCGGCGCCTCGGGGCCCGGCTGGCGACTGGCCGAGGACTGGGTCGAGCTGATCGTGGTCAACGCCGGCGACGGCACCCACGAGCACCCGACCCAGGCCCTGCTCGACCGTACACCATCCGCCAGCGGTTCCCCGGCTTCGACGGCCGCCGAGTGCCGCCATCGTGGACGACGTGCTCCACTCCGGGTCGCCCGCTCCAACGTGCTCGCCTGCTCACCACCGCGGGGCCGAGGTCACCTGGTCGCCCCGCCGACCCTGCTCCCGGTGCCCGGGTCGAGACCTGGGGGGCGGCCGTCTCCTACCCGACCTGGACGCGGTCCTGCCCAGAGCAGGACGTGGTGATGATGCTCCGGGTCCAGCTGGAGCGGCAGCGGGCCGGGTTCTTCCAGTCCCTGCGCGAGTACAGCGCGCTGCTACAGGCTGGACGGGCGCCGGCTGGACGCCATGGCCGACCACGCCATCGTCATGCACCCGGGGCCGATGAACCGGGGGTCGAGATCGCCGCCGAGGTGGCCGACTCGCTGGAGCGCTCGGTGATCGCCGACCAGGTGGCCAACGGCGTCAGCGTGCCGCATGGCCCTGCTGTATCTCCTGCTCGGCGGCCCGACGGAGGGTTCGGGAACCCCAGAGGGTGCCCCGATGGGTCGGGTGACGCCATCGAGCAGACCCTGCTGAAGCGGGTGGCTGGTCGACCCGGCCTCGCGCACCGACACCCGGCCGACGTGCTGGTCGACGACGGCCGGGTCGCCGAGGTCGGGCCCGGCCTGGACGCCGGCCGGGCCGAGGTCGTGATCGGCGCGACGGGCTGGTCGTCTGCCCCGGCGCTGGTCGACCTGCGTGCACCTGCGGGAGCCGGGCCGCGAGGACGCCGAGACCATCGAGATCGGGTCGCGGGCGGCCGCCTCGGCGGCTACACCGCCGTCTGCCCGATGCCCAACACCGACCCGGTAGCCAGACAACGCCGGGGTGGTGCGAGATGGTGGCCGCCCGGGGCCGCGAGGTCGGCCTCGATCGACGTGTTCACCGGTCGGGGCGGTGACCCTCGGCCAGCCAGGGAGCGGCGCTGGCCGAGCTGGGCTGACCATAGCCCGCTCGGCCGCCGCGGTGGACTGCTTCGTCCGACGGCCCGGCGCGCCCGATCCGCGGGCCTCGCTGCGGTTCGCGCTCAGGGTACGCCAGGGCGTTCGACGCCGTGATCGCCGACCACGCCGGGGACGCCTCGCTGACCGACGGCGCCCAGATGCACGAGGGCGAGGTGTCGGCCATGCTCGGGCTGGCCGGCTGGCCGGCCGCCGCCGAGGAGATGGTGGTCGCCCGCGACCTGCATCCTGGCCGAGCTGACCGGCGGCCGCCTGCACCTGTGCCACGTCTCCACCGGAGGGGCGGTCGAGCTGGTCCGGGCGGCCGAAGGCCCGCGGGGTGCGGGTCACCGCCGAGGCCGCCCCCACCACTTCACCCTGACCGACGAGGCCGCCAGCTCCTACGACCCGGTGTTCAAGGTCAACCCGCCACTGCGGGAGAAGGCCGACATCGAGGCGGTCCGTCACCGGGCTGGCCGACGGCACCCTTGACGCCATCGCCACCGACCACGCCCCCACGCCCGCGAGGACAAGGAGGTCGAGATGGGCCACGGCCCCGCCGGGGATGCTCGGGCTGGAGACCGCCCTGGCCGTGACCCTGACCGAGCTGGTCGAGCCCGGCTACCTGGAGCTCGCGACCGCGGTCGAGCGGCTCACCGCCGGCCCGGCCCGCTGCCGGCGGCTCGGCGGCCACGGCGGCCCGGTCGCGCCCGGCGCCCCGGCCAACCTGGCGCGTGGTCGACCCGGCCGCCGCCTGGACGGTCGACCGGGCCAAGCTGGCCAGCCGGGCCCGCAACACCCCCTTCCACGGCCGCCAGCTCCGCGGCTGAGTGGTCACACCCTCCTCCGGGGCCTTCACCGTCCGCGACGGACGGGCGACCCGGTGAGCCGCCACCACGGGCGGACGCCGTGAGCTGGCTGCTCGGCTCGGCGGCGGTGCTGGGCATCGCCGGGCTGGCGGCCTGGCTGGTCCTCGGCGCGGTCCGGCGCACCGTCACCCGCCAGGAGGCCGAGGCTGCCACCCCTGCCCCGCCTGCCCGCCGGCCGGGCCGGCGCTGCTCAGCGACCAGGCCCGCTACCTGGGCACCACCTTCGCGCCCTCAGACCGTCCGCCGCTTCAACGGCTACGGCCTGCTGGGCCGGCGGCTGGTCGGCCTCGCCCTGGACGAGGGCGGGCTGCGGGTCGACCACGACGGCGGCCCCTGGTGCATCCCGGCCGGCGACCTGCGCGGGGTCGAGGTCACCTCCCACCACGCCGGCAAGGAGGTCTACGCCGACAAGGTGCTGGTCGTCGACTGGCGGCTCGGCCCGGCCACCCTGCGCTCCGGGTTCGTCCTCGACGAGGGCACCGCCCCCGCTGGGCGGACCGGCTCCGGCCGCTGGTGCCCCGATGAGCCCGGCCTGGGAGGCCCTGCTGGTGCTGGAGGACGGCACCGCGTTCCGGGGCGAGGCGTTCACCGCCGCCCCGGCAACGGTGGCCGGGGAGGTGGTGTTCAACACCGCCATGGGCGGCTACCAGGGAGGTCCTGACCGAAGCCCGTCGTACGCCGGCCAGCTCGTCACCATGGCCGCCCCCGAGGTCGGCACAGCTACGGCACCGCCGCGGGCCGACGCCGAGTCCGACAAGGTCCAGGTGGCCGCCTTCCTGGTCCGGCAGGCGGCCCGGCGGCCCTCCAGCTGGCGGGCCGAGCGCAGCCTGGCCGAGGAGCTGGAGGCGGCCGGCGTGCCCGGGGTCGAGGGCCTCGACACCCGCCGCCTGGTCCGGCACCTGCGCCAGCGCGGGGCTGCGCGGCGCCCTCTCGACCGAGGTCGCCGACCCCGGGCGGCTGCGCGAGCTCGCCCTGGCCGCCTCGACCCCAACGGCCTGGCCATGGTCGACCAGGTGACCAGGGCCGCGCCGGTCGAGCTGCCCGCCGACGGGGACGAGCACCTGCGGGTGGTGCTCTACGACTTCGGGGCCAGGCCAACATCGCCCGGCGGCTGCGCCGGCTCGGGGCCAGGGTGCGGGTCGTGCCGGCCGCCACCCCGGCCGCCGAGGCGCTGGCCTGGGGCCCCGACGGGGTGATGCTGTCCAACGGCCCCGGTGACCCGGCCACCGTCGGCCACGGCGGTCCTGGCGACCCTGCGACCTGCTCGGCCGGGTGCCGGTGTTCGGCATCTGCCTTGGCCACCAGCTCCTCGGCCAGGCCGTCGGCGGCCGCACCGTCCGGCTCAAGTTCGGCCACCGGGGCGTCAACCAGCCGGTGGTCGAGCTGGCCACCGGCCGGGTCGCGGTCACCAGCCACAACCACGGCTTCGCGGTCGACGGCGACAGCCTGCCCGGAGGCGTGCGGGTCACCCACACCAACGCCAACGACGGCGTCGTCGAGGGCCTGAGTGCCTGGACGTGCCCGCCTTCTCGGTCCAGTACCACCCCGAGGCCGCCCCCGGCCCCCACGACGCCCACCACCCGTTCGAGCGGTTCGCCGGCCTGATGGAAGGAGCCAGACATGGGTGAGCAGCGGACGTTCCGGGCCCGGGCGGTCGACCAGGGCGCCCCTGCCCCCCGGCCGGGAGGTCGCCGACGCCCTGCGGGCCGAGTTCGAGCGCGTCTTCACCCTCAAGTCGAGCCTTCGTGGCGAGGCCGAGGCCGGCGTCTCACCCACCGGCCGGCGCACCACCGCCCAGGACGAGGCCAAGCTCGCACCCTGGTGGCCAGCGTCGAGGGGGCCAGCCGGTTCGCCATCCCGCCTCCGCCTGCTCAGCCCGGCGCAGGTCAGGCGCTGTGGGCCGAGGCCATGGACAGGGGCCTCTACGACGGCTGGGACGCCGGCCAGAGCACCTACGACCAGTCGAGCCGCCGCCGCCAGACCGGGGCGCCGCCCCCGGCTAGCTGGCGCCCGCCCGCGGTCCGGCGGGGTGAGGCCTAGATGCCGCTGCGGGAGGACCTGCGCGCGATCCTGGTCGTGGTCGGTCGGGGCCGATCGTCATCGAGGCGGGCGGCCGGGTTCACCGACTACTCGGGCACCCAGGCCTGCCGGGCCTGCGGGGCTGGGCCAGCTGGGTCCGTGCTGGTCAACTCAACCCGGCCACGATCATGACCGACCCCGAGGTGGCCGACGCCACCTACCTGGAGCCGCTCACCCCGGCCCTGGTGGCGGCCGTGCTCGAGGCCGAGCGGCCCGACGCCCTCTGCCCACCCTTGCGCGGGCAGACGCCCTCAACCTGGCCGTGGCCCTGCACGAGAACGGTATCCTGGGCGGCTCGGAGTCGACGCTCATCGGGGCCACCGTCGACGCCGTGCGCCGGGCCGAGTCGCGGGTCGAGTTCGCCGCGACCCTGGCCGGGCGGCCGGGCTCGACCTGCCCCGCCGGGGTCGAGGTCAGCTCTGGTCGACGAGGGCCTGCGCCGCCGGCGACCTCAGGCTGCCGGTGGTCACTGCGCCCTCGTTCACCCCCTCGGCGGCTGGGGCGGCGGCATCGCCCGGACCAACGCGGGAGCTGGGGCGGCTGCTGGGCGAGGGCCTGACCGCCAGCCCGGTCGGCCGGGTGCTGATCGAGGAGTCGGTGCTCGGCTGGAAGGAGTTCGGCTCGAGTGTGATGCGCGACCAGGGCCGACAACGCCGTGGTCGTAAGCTCGATCGAGAACGTCGACCCGATGGGCGTCCACACCGGCGACTCGGTGCACCGTCGCCCCCAGATGACCCTGTCCGACCGCGCGTGCCAGGAGATGCGCGACGACGCCCTCGCCGTGCTGCCGGCCGTCGGGGTCGAGACCGGCGAGGGCCAACGTCCAGGATTCGCCGTCGACCCCGGACCGGCCGCCGGGTCGTGATCGAGATGAACCGCGGGTGTCGCGCTCCTCGGCCCCTGGCCTCCAAGGCCACCGGGTTCCCGATCGCCAAGGTAGCCGCCCAGCTGGCCGTCGGCTTCACCCTGGACGAGATCCGCAACGAGGTCACCGGCAGAGACCGCCGCCGCCTTCGAGCCAGACCCTGGACTACGTGGTCGTCAAGGTTGCCCCGGTTCAACTTCGAGGAAGTTCCCAGGGCCCGACCCAGAGCCTGACCACCTCGGATGAAGTCGGTCGGGAGGTCATGGCCATCGGCGGACCTTCCCCGAGGCCCTCCAGAAGGCCAGCCGCTCCCTGGAGAACGGCCGCTCCAGCCTCGGCAAGCCTGCCGACAGACCTCACTCCGGGGACGCGCCGGGGCCTGCTGCCCAGGCGCTGCTGGCGCGCCTGCGCCCGACCGCCGCCGAGCGCCTGGGTTGCGGTCGAGCGGGCCTGCGGCTGGGCCGGGACAGGTCGTACGCGAGGTGGCCGCCACCTCGACATCGACCCTGGTTCGTGGACGAGGATCGCCCGCATCGTCGAGGTCGGGGCCGAGGCAGCGGCCGCCTGGCCATCGCCGACCTGGGCCGCGGGCCCTGCCTCTCGGCGGGCCAAGCGCCTACGGCTTCTCCGACCCCCGGCTGTGGCGGCGGCGGTCCACGGGGCCATCGAGGGCGAGGTCGGACCCGCTGCCGCCCTCCGGGTCGAGCCCGTCTACCGCTCGGTCGACACCTGCGCCGGCGAGTTCGAGGCCTCCACCCCTACCGCACTACTCGACCTACGAGGAGGAGACCGAGGTCCCGGCCAGCCGGCCGGCACCGAGTGGTGGTGCTCGGGTCGGGGCCCAACCGGATCGACCAGGGTGATCGAGTTCGACGACCGCCTGTGTCCACGCCGTCCAGGCCCTGCGGGAGGCCGGCTACGAGACGGTGATGGTCAACTGCAACCCCGAGACCGGTCTCCACCGACTACGACATCGCCGACCGCCTCTACTGTCGAGCCGCTGACCTGCGAGGACGTGCTCGAGGTGTGCCGAGGCCGAGGCCGCCGGAGCGACCTCGTCGGGGTGATCGTGACCATGGGCGGCCAGACCCCGCTGCAGCTGGCTCAGCGGCCTGCCAGGCCGCCGGGGTGCCACTGCTCGGGACGCCCGCCCGACGCCATCGACCTGGCCGAGGACCGCGGCCGGCTTCGGGATGCTCGTCCTGAGCGGTGCGGCCTCGACGCCCCGCCCTGGGGACCAGGCGGCCACCGTGGAGCAGGCCCTGGCCGTCGCCGACCAGGTCGGCTTCCCAGTCCCTGCGTCCCCACTCTACGTGCTCGGCGGCCGCTCGATGGAGGTCTGCTATCGACGCCGACGGCCTCCAGCCGCTCCAGCGCCACTGGCCGCGGCTGACGGGGTGGACCAGCCGGTCCCTGGTGGACACGGTTCCTGGAGGACGCGGTCGAGGTCGACGTCGGACGCCCTCTGCGACACCGACGGCCAGGTGCTGGTCTGCGGGGATGATGGAGCACATCGAGGAGGCCGGCATCCACTCCGGCGACTGCGGCCTCGCGTGCTCCCGCCCATCACCCTCAGGGCCGACCAGGTCGCCGCCGTCAGGAGGCCACCGCCCCGCCTGGGCCGCGCCCTCGGCGGTGGTCGGGATCCTCAACGTCCCAGTTCGCCTTCAAGAGTGGCGGCTGCGCGTCCTGGAGGCCAACCCGCGGGCCAGCCGCTCGGTGCCGTTCGTGGAGAAGGTCACCGGCCTGCCCGTGGCCAGGGCGGCGGCGCTGCTGATGACCGGGTCGACCCGGTCGGCCTCGACCTCCGGGCCGCCGAGCCCGCCCACGTCGGGATCAAGGAGGCTGGTGCTGCCGTTCGCCCGCTTCCCCGGCGCCGACTCGCTGCTCGGGCCCGAGATGCGCTCCACCGGCGAGGGTCCCATGGCTCGACGCCGCTTCGGGGCCGCGTTCGCCAAGAGCCAGGAGGCCGCCTACGGGGCCCTGCCGGCCAAGGGGTGGCCTTCCTGTCGGTCCGCAACGCCGACAAGCGGGCCATCGTCCTGCCAGGCCAAGCGTCTCGCCGGCCTGGGCTTCACCCTGGTCGCGACCACCGGCACGGCCGGGGTCCACACCTGCAGCAGGGTCGAGGCGACGATCGTCCGCAAGGGCCACGAGGGGCCGACAACGTGGTCGACCGGATCCGGGCCGGGGAGATCGACCTGGTCGTCAACACCCCGGCGGGCCCGGGGGCCAGGAGGACGGCTACGACATCCGGATCGCCGCCGTGGCCGCCGACATCCCCTGCATCACCACCCCTCTCCGGCCTCACCGCCGTCGTCCAGGGATCGAGGCCCGCCTGGCCCGGCGACCTCGCGCCGTCCGCCCTCTCCAGGCCTGGCATGGCGCATGAGCCCGTCGCAGCTTCGCTGAGGTGCTGGAACGTCGCCGGGTGGGGAGTACCAGGCGCTGGCTACAGCCGCGCCACAGATCGCCGCAGCACGCCCGTCCCGGCCAGTTCGTCCACCTGCTGGCCGGGGAGGGACCGCTCGTTCCCGCTGCGGCGTCCGTTCTCCATCCGGTCGGAGGCGCCCGGGGGCCCGGGAGTCAGTCGAGGTGGTGTTCGACGCTGGTCGGGGCGCCGGGGACCGGGGCCCTGGCCGGGCTGCGGCCTCCGACGTGGTCGACAGCGCTCGGCCCGCTGGGCCGGGCCTTCGACCCACCGGAGAACGCCGGCGGGCTGCCCTGCTGGTCTGGCGGCGGCTGCGTCGCCGCTGCGCTGTTCTTCCTGGCCACCGAGCTGCGGCGCGCCGCTGCCGGGTCGACCTTCGTGATCGGGGCGGCCACCAGCCCGCCTGCTGCTGACGCCATGGAGGCCGAGCGGCTCGGCCACAGCCTGACCGTGACCACCGACGACGACGTCGGCCGGCAGCGCGGGCTGGTCGACCGACCCCCTGACCCGAGCAATGCTGGCCGGCCCCGGGGCCGAGGCGGGTCTACGCCTGCGGCCCATGCCCATGCTGGCCGCCGGTGAGCCGGGTGGCCGCCGCCGCCTGGCGTGGCCTGCCAGGTCGCGGTCGAGGAGCAGATGGCCTGCGGCACCGGCATCTGCTTCTCCTGCGTGCTGCCCGTCGGGCCGGGAACGCCGACCCGGATGGCCGGGTCGTGCCTGGAGGGGCCGGTGTTCGACAGCGCGGCCATCGCCTGGGCCGAGCTGGGCTACCCCGAGCTGGAGCCGAGCCGGATGACGGTCGATCTGTCGGCCGACCTGTGCGGGGTCCGGCTCAGGACGCCCGGTGCTGCAGCCGCCTCCGGGTCGCTTCAGGTTCGGGCGCGGAGATGGCCCGGCTGGGTCGACCTGGCCGCCCCTCGGCGGGATCGTCACCAAGTCGGTCAGCCTGGAGCCCCGCCGCGGCCGCCCGACCCCGAGTGTGGCCGAGACCCCATCGGGGATCGCTCAACGCCATCGGCCCTCCAGAACCCGGGGGTGGAGGCGTTCTGCGCCGGGGACCTGCGCTTCCTAGCCGACGCCGGCGCCACCGTTGTGACCAGCCTGGTCGGCCGTGCCCCGGGCGAGTTCGGGCAGCCGTGGCCGACCGCCTGGACGGCGAGCCCGGGGGTGGCCCTGAGTCGAGAACTCAACCTGTCGTGTCCCAACGTCGAGCACCGCGGCGAGGTGTTCGCCACGCAGACCCGGCGGCCGCGGCCGAGGTCGTCCGGGCCGTCAAGCAGGCCACCTCGACCCCGGTGCTGGCCGGCTTCACCGCCGGACGTCACCGACCTGGTCGCCGTTGCCCGGGCGGTGGTGGACGACCGGGGCCGACGGCTGACCTGATCAACACCCTGCTCGCGCATGGCCGTGGATGTCGGCCGGCGGCGGCCCCGGCTGCGCCGCGGTCATCGGCGTGGCTGTCCGGCCCGGCGATCCGGCCGGTGGCCGTCCGCTGCGTCTGGCAGCGGTCGCCCAGGCCCTGCCCGGGGTGCCCATCGCTCGGCACCGGGGGCGTGGTCACCGGCGAGGACGCGGCCGAGGCTCTCCTGCTGGTCGGGAGCGACCGCGGTCGCCGTCGGCACCGGCAGCTTTCTCAACCCTCGAGCGGTGGTCGAGGTCGCCGAGGGCCTCGAGCGCTACCTCGACGCTCAGGGCGCTGGATCGCCAGCCGAGTTCTCCCGGCGATGTTCAAGGCCGAAGGCGCTGACCAGTGGCTGTTCCGTCGGTCACAGGTCGCGGGGTAGGCTCCGCCAGATGGAGTCGCCACTGGTCCTGGCCTTGGACACCGACGACCTGGAGCGAGGCGCTGGCATCTGGTCGCGGGCCGCCGGGGAGGCGGCCGGGATGGTCAAGGCCGGGCTCGAGCTGTTCGGGGCCGCCGGGCCGGCCGCGGTCGCCGCCCTGGCCGGCGACGGCCGCCGGGTGATGCTCGACCTCAAGCTGCACGACATTCCGGCCACCGTGGCCGGCGGGATGCGGCCGCCGCCCGGGCCGAGGCCGAGCTGGTCACCGTCCACGCCCTCGGCGGGCCGGCCGATGCTGGAGGCCGCCGTCGAGGCCGCCGGCGACCGCTGCCGCGTGGCCGCGGTGACGATCCTGACCAGCGCCGGCCCGTGCCGACCTGGCCGCCGATCGGCCTCCCCGGCCGCCGAGGCAAGCCGTGACACCGGCTGGCCGGCCTGGCCGTGCGGTCCGGCTGCCCGGCCATCGTCGTGCTCGCCGCCTTGAGGTGGCCGCCCTGCGCGCCAGCTCGGACCCTCGGTCGAGTTCATCTCATCTGCCCGGGTCCACCCGGCCCGCTCGTCGGCGTCACCTGACGACCAGGCACGGGTGGCGACCCCGGCCGAGGCCGTCGCCGCCGGGGCGACAGCCGGATCGTCGTCGGGCGCCCGATCACCAGGTCAGACGACGTGGCGCGGCCGCCCGGGCGGTGCGCGACGAGGCGCTCGCGGCAGGGCCCGGAGGAGGGGACGAACGCGCGAACCGTCCCAAAGCGGCGGACGCTCAAGGTCGATTTGACGGTTTGTGAACACAGGAGGGTTTCTGACCAGCGCCGATAGATTGTGGCCGCCGCCAAGGCATGGCATAGAATCCGCCGAGTCTTCGATCCAGAACGAGCCTACGAGGAGGCACGAATGCCCCCTGCCAACCCTGACGCCCGAGCAGCGCCAGCAGGCGTTGGAGAAGGCGGCCGAGAGCGCGCCGCAAGCGGGCCGAGTCTCAAGGCTCAGCTCAAGAGCGGCAACACGAGCCTGGCCACCGTCCTTGCCAAAGACTCCGACGAGACGGTGGGCAAGATGAAGGTCTCCAGCGTGCTCGAGAGCATGCCCGGGGTCGGCAAGGTCCGCGCCCGCAAGATCATGGAGAAGCTCGACATCTCCGCCTCCCGCCGGGTCCGCGGCCTGGGCTCCAAGCAGAAGTGACGCCCCTGCTCGCCGAGTTCGGCGGCAAGAAGTAGCAAGCACCGCGCGTTGACCAATGGTGGGGGTACCAGCAGTCGAGGTCGGCGAGGCAAGCTGATCGTGCTCGCCGGCCCTTCTGGGTCGGCAAGGGCGCGCATCGTCGCCAGGCTGCTGGCCGCTCTGCCCGACCTGAGCTGTCCATCTCGGCCACCACCCGGGGGCCGCGGCCACGTGAGTGACGAGGGTCGTCACTACCACTTCGTCGACCACGGCAAGTTCGACGACATGATCGAGGCCGGCGGGTTCCTGAGTGGGCCGGACATCTTCGGCGAGCGCTACGGCACGCCGAGGAAGCCGATCGACCGCCCCGGCCGAGGGCCGCGACGTGCTGGTCGAGATCGACGTCCAGGGCGCCCGGCAGGTCAAGGCGGCCGAGCCACGGGCCTTCATGGTGTTCATCACCCCGCCCAGCCTCAAGGAGCTGGAGCGGCGGCTGCGCACCAGGGGCAGCGAGACCGACCAGCAGATCCGCGGACGGCTGGCCAAGGCCTTCCGACGAGCTGGCCGCCGAGCCCGAGTTCGACGTCACGGTGGTCAACGACGACCTGAGGTGGTCACGCCCGCGAGGTGGTCGAGATCGTCGATCGGCTCAGGCGGCGTACCATCAACGGCGGTCACACGCGCGTCAAGGAGCGGAAGCACTGATGATCGAGCCCAAGATCGACGACCTGCTCGCCCGGGTCGACTCCAAATATCACCCTGGTCATCCTGGCCGCCAGGCGGGCCAGGCAGATCAACGGCTACTCCAGCCAGCTGGCGAGGGCATCGGCGAGTTCGTCCCGCCGATGGTCGACGCCGGCCCCAACCGCAAGGCCCTCTCGGTCGCCCTCCAGGAGCTGGTCGAGGACAAGCTGAACTGGGAGCGCCTGGCCGAGGTCGCCGAGTCCATCAAGTAGGTGGACAGGGCGGCGGGGGTCCGGGAGGCTCTGGTAGCGGAGCGGCAGCCCCCTGTCGAGCCCGGTCCCTGGCCGGTGCCAGGGTGCTGCTCGGAGTGACCGGCAGGGATCGCCGCCTACAAGGCGGCCGAGCTGGCCGCGAGCTGCAGCGCGCCGGGGCCGAGGTGCAGCCCCTGCTCACGGAGTCCGGCGAGCGGATGATCAGCCGGGCCACCTTCGCCGCCCTCACCGGCCGGCCGGTGCCCGCCTCGGTCTGGGACGACCCGACCGCCGTCACCGCACGTCGACCTCGACCCGCTGGGGCCTGGTCCTGGTGGTCGCCCGGCGACCGCCCACACTCCTGGCCTGGCTGGCCGCGGGCCTGGCCGACGACCTGCTCACCAACGTCGCCCTGGCCTTCGGCGCGCCCGGTGGTGGTGTCGCCCCGGCCATGCACACCGAGATGTGGGAGCACCCGGCCACCCGGGCCAACCTCGCGACCCTCGCGGCCCGCGGGGCCCGGGTCGTGCCCCCGGCATCGGGCCCGCTCTCACCTCCGGCGACGTCGGCCCCGGCCGCCTGGCCGAGCTGGACGACCTGGTCGCCGGCGTCGCCGCCGCGCTCGCCCCCGAACGAAGCCTGGCCGGGTGCGGTACTGGTCAGCCTGGGTGGGACCCGGGAGCCGCTCGACCCCGTCCGGTACCTCGGGAACCGCTCTCGGGCCGGATGGGCGCGGCGATCGTGGCCGAGGCCGTGGCTCGCGGGGCCGAGGTCACCGCCACGGCTGCCGCCACCACCGTCGACCCGGCCGGCCGGGGCCCGGGTGGTCCGGGTCGAGACCGCCCAGCAGCTTCTACGACGCCGTCCTGACCGACGCCGACGCCCAGGACGTGCTGGTGATGGCGGCCGCGGTGGCCGACTTCCGGCCCAAGCGGGTCGCCGAGGGCAAGCTCAAGAAGGACCAGGGCGTCCCCGAGGTCGTGCTCGAGCCCACCCCCGACACCCTGGCCGAAGCTGGGCCGCCGCCGCCGGCCCGGCCAGGTCCTGGTCGGCTTCCGCCGCCGAGACCGGCGACCACCTCGCCGAGGCTCGCCGCAAGCTCAAGGCCAAGCACCTCGAGCCTGGTGGTCCTCAACCCACGTCGAGGGCGCCAACTCCGCCTTCGGGGCCGACGACGCCGACGCCTACCTGGTCGACGCCCGACACCGTCGAGGAGTTCCCCCGGACCTCCAAGGCGGCCACTCGCCGCACCGCCTCCTCGACCGGGTCGAGACCCTCCGCGGCTCCGCCTCCCGCGCCGCCACAACCTGAGCCGACTCTAACTGGAATGAATCGTTCCGTTCCTGATATGATCCGGGAACAGAACAGTTCGTTCCCGAAGTTCGTCCCCGAAGGAGGGTGAGTGCCTGACGCCGAGATCCGGCCGTTCCGGGTGGAGGTCCCCGACGAGGCGCTGGACGACCTGCGCGACCGGCTGGGCCGGACCCGGTGGCCGAGCGAGGTGCCAGGGCCGGCTGAGCCGCTGGGTGCCAGCTCGGCTACCTGAAGGAGCTGGCCGGGTACTGGCGCGCGACGGCTACGACTGGCGTGCCCAGGAGGCCCGGCTCAACCAGGTGCCCCAGTTCGTCACCGAGATCGACGGGCCAGCCGGTCCACGCTTCCTGCACGCCCGCTCGCCCGAACCCGGCGCCCTGCCGCTGGTCATCACCCACGGCTACCCCGGGTCGGTGGTGGAGTTCCTGGACGCGATCGGCCCGCTGACCGACCCGCGGGCCCACGGCGGCGACCCGGCCGACGCGATTCCACGTCGGTCGCCCTCCCTGCCCGGCTTCGGCTTCTCGACGCCGGTCCGGGAGCCGGGATGGGCGATGACCCGGACGGCCAGGGCCTGGGCCGGAGCTGATGGCCCGGCTCGGCTACGAGCTTACGGCGCCCAGGGTGGCTGACATCGGCGCCGGGATCACCGGCATGCTGGCCAGCCTCGACCCCGGCCACGTGGTCGGCGTCCACCTCAACAGCGACCCTCTGGCCTGTTGCCGCCGTCGCCCTCCCGCCCGGCGACCAGGCCGACCAGGCGGCCGTCACGGCCGAGCAGCGGGCCAGCCTGGAGCGGATGCGCCAGTTCCAGGCCGACGGCCTCGGCTACACCTCCAGCTCCAGGACGACCCGGCCCCAGACTGGTCGCCCACGCCCTGACCGACTCGCCGGCCGCCCAGCCGGCCTGGATCGCCGAGAAGTTCAAGGAGCGGACCGACCCGAAGGCCGACCTGCCGGAGGACGCCGTCGACCGCGACCAGCTGCTGACCAACGTCAGCCTCCTACTGGTTCACCGGCTTACCGGCGCGTCGGCCGCCCAGTTCCTCTCCGAGGCCGCCCACGGCTGACCGCCAGGCCCCTCGGACGTCCCCAGGGCTGGTCTGGTTCCGCCGCCGGCGACGACCTGGTCCAGCGCCTGGTCGACCCCGACGGCAAGATCGGGCACTGGTCGGAGTTCGGCCGCGGCGGCCACTTCGCCGCCATGGAAGCTCCGGACCTGCTGGTCCAGGACGTCGCGCGTTTTCCGGGCACTGCGCTGAGGGGCGGGCCGGGCACCGGGTCAGAGGAGAGGGGGTTTGCCTCCGCCCCCGTGCCCGGCTACCACCTCGGCTTTGACTTGCCGCCCATCGCGCGGCGCGAACTTCCCTGAGGCACACGTGGCGAACCGGTACCTGTTCCACGTCCGAGTCGGTGACCGAAGGGCCACCCGGACAAGATCGCCGACCAGATCTCCGGACGCCATCCTCGACGCGATCCTGCGCGACGACCCGTACGGCCGCGTGGCCTGCGAGACCCTGATCACCACCGGCCCTGGTCGTCGTGGCCGGGCGAGATCTCCACCAGCGACCTACGTCGACATCCCGGAGATCGCCCGCCGAGACGATCCTCGACATCGGCTACGACCGGGCCGAGTACGGCTTCGCACGGGGCCACCTGCGCGGTCACGGTCGCGATCGACGAGCAGTCGCCCGACATCGCCCAGGGCGTCGACCAGGCCTTCGAGGACGCGCGCCGGCGACACCGACGACGACGCTCGACATCGCCAGGGCGCCGGCGACCAGGGGATGATGGTCGGCTACGCCTCGCAACGAGACCGACGAGCTGATGCCGGTCCCGATCGCGCTGGCCCACCGGCTGGCGCGCCGCCTAGCCGAGGTCCGCCAGCACGGGACGATCGCCTACCTGCGGCCCGACGGCAAGACGCAGGTCACCGTCGAGTACGACGACGGCCGAAGCCGGTCCGCGACTGGACACCGTGGTCGTGTCCACCCAGCACGCGCCCGACGTCGACGATCGAGACGCTGCTCGCCCCGACGATCCGCGGAGCACGTGATCGAGCCGGTCCTCCCCGAGGACCTCGCCTCCGAGGGGATGCGGTGTTCGGTCAACCCGACCGGCCGCTTCGAGCTGGGCGGCCCCAGCGTCCGACACCGGCCTGACCGGCCGCAAGATCATCGTCGACACCTTACGGCGGCATGGCCCCGCCACGGCGGCGGCGCTCCTCGACAAGTGACCCGACCAAGGTCGACCGCTCGGCGCCTTGCCTACGCGGTTCCGTACGGTGGCTAAGAACGTGGTCGCGGCCGGGCCTGGCCGGAGCGCTACCGAGGTCCAGGTCGCCTCACCGCCATCGGTGTCGCTGCACCGGTCCAGCGCGATCACGTTCGTCGAGACCTTCGGGACCGAGCAGGTCGACCCCGACGTCACCGCCTCGGCAAGCTGCTCCCCGAGTTCTTCGACCTGCGCCCGGCCGCGATCGTCCGCGACCTCGACCTGCGCCGGCCCATCTACCGCAAGATCGCCGCCTTCACGGCCACTTCGGCCGCTCCGAGCCCGAGTTCACCTGGGAGTCGACCTCCCGGGCGGAGGAGCTGGCCAAGGCTACGACCCGCGCGCTGTAACCCCGCCGCCGGGGAGAGGGGAACCCGGCTGACCTGGACCCGGAGCTACGGCGCCGTCCAGGTGCTGGTCGACGCTCCCCCTGCTCCACCTGGACCGGCCCTTCACCTACCGCGTCCCGCCCGCCCTCGCCGGCCAGGTCCACCTGAGCACCCGGGTCAAGGTCCCCTTCGGCGGCCGTCGCCGCAGCCTCGACGGCCGTGGGTCGTCGGCCGCACCCCCGACCTTCCCCGACGCCCGCGACCTCCTCCGTGTGGTCTCACCCCATCCCCTCCTTCGGCCCCGAGCTCACCCTCCTGCCGCTGGGATCGCCGACCGCCACGCCGCCGCCGTCATCGACACCCTCCGCCATCAGCCATCCCCAAGGGTCTTGCCGCCGTCGAGAGAGTCCATCGGAGCCAACCCCAGACTCCCCGGGCCCCACCCCGACCCCACTGGTTACCTCCACAGCCCCCCGATGGTCTGCCGACCCGTTGGCCGCGGAGGATGGTCGATCGGGGCGGGGCGGGCGGAGGCGGTGTCACTGGCGGCGCGTTGCCGGGGGAGGACCGGGGGGCGAGGGGTGATTGCGCTGATCGAGGCGATCCTGGAACGGGGGGCGGGGGCGATCGTCGGTGACGCCGAGGTGGCGGCTGGGTCGGCGGTGGGCGTGCGGTTCGAAGGCGTTCTCGGGATGCGTGACCTGGCCAGTGATCTGTCGGACCGGCGGCGGTAACCGGGCCTGGGCCGAGCTGCGGCAGGGGCGGCGGCGGGTGTGGTGGGGGAGTCCAGTGTGCTGGCGCCGCTGCCTGGCGCTCGGGTGTGTGATTGTCGACGACGAGGCGAACTTCGCCCACAGGGCAGCAGCGCGCCCCCGCTTCCACACCCGCGCAGGTAGCGCTGCGCCGGGCCGCCACCGCCAGGCACTGTGTGCTGCTCTGGGACCGTGCCGTCGGCCGCAGGCGCTGGCGGCCATGCTGACGACAGTGCCGCCTGGTCGCCCTGGACCGGGCGGTCGGGCGGCCGCCCGGCCGCTGGTCGAGGTGGTCGACCCCGACGACCAGGGCGACCGCGCGCGCCGCCTCCACCCTCGCGGGCTGGCCGCGATCCGAGGCGCCCTGGCCCGTGACAAGACCACGGCGTACGTGCTGGTGCCGCCGCTGGGGCGAGGCGACCCGGCCTCCCCGGGGCCCGCAGCGCTGGGCAGGTCGCGGCCGAGCTGGGCCGCATCCTCGCCCGGGAGTGTCGGTATGGCGGCTGGACCGGGAGGTGGTCGACCCGGGCATGGTGCCCCCTGGGCCGGGCAGCAGCCGGGTGCTGGTCGTCGGCACCGTGGCCGGGGTCGAGGACCACCTGCCGCTCACCGCTGCCCGCACGGTGGTCGTGGTCGGGGCCGACACCGCCCTCGGCCGGGCCGAGGTCCGGTCGGCCGAGGAGGCCTACCGGACCTGGAGCCGGGCCGGCGCGCCTGGTGTGGACCCCGGAGTGGCGTGGGCTGGTCTCCAGACCCGCCACGGCGGCCACCACGCCGTCCAGGCCCTGGTCCGCTGGGACCTCTCAGTTCTTCTGCGCCACGACTGCACCCGCCGGGTCGAGCTGGGCTTTCCCCCGGCCAGGCGCCTGGTCCTCGATCGGGGACCGAGCGGGCGAGCCTCGGCCGGCCATGGCCACGCCCTCGCGCTGCCTGCCTCGGGGCCCCTAGGGTCGAGCTGCTCGGCCCGGCGGAGATGGGCAGAGGCTGGCGCATCATCGCCAGGTCGAGGACGCCGAGTCGGCGGCCAGAGCGTCAGCCGTCCCCTGCTCGTCGAGGGCATCCCGGAGCCGGCGGCCCGTTACCATGTCGGTTGGACGTCGAGCCTCGAAGTCTGGGCCGTCCCCGCTAGCGAGTGGTCGAGAAGGAGAGCTGTCCCGTGGCGGTATCTCGAGATCCGGCTCGTTTTCGGCGACCGGTCCTGACCCAGAGGTCTGAGCCGTTGTGACCCGGTTTCGACGCCGAAGCTGGCCGCTCGGCGGCGAGCCTGCTGGAGACCCTTCCGGACTCGCCCACGGCGCCGGTCTGCAGCCGCGCCCCAGGTCGCGCGGCGTGCTCAGGCGGATCGTTCGCCTCCGACTATCCCCCGAGCGAGGAGACCGGCGAGCACCCGTTCGAGAGTGCTGCCGACCCGGTCCCAGCTCCATCACCTTTCGCTGGGAGGGTGAGCAGGACGGCAGAGGCCGGGAGACTGCCTGCCGCTTCCCGGTGTCATCCTACTGCGCTCTGGCAAGCGGGCCTGCTGCCCAGGTCACCGCTGGCCGCCGCCATGGACACGTCCGCGGCCATGCCCATCTGGAGCTGGGCAGCAGAGGCCTGCTGGCCACGCTGCATCCAGCACGAGGTCTGAGTACCTGGACGAGGTCGCTGTTCAAAAATCGAGGCGGCTCCCAGGGCGGCCGCGGCGCGGAGCCTCGCTGAACGTGGCACGTAGCGCAAAGGCAGCGGTTCAGCCTCGAAACTCGAAGGTTCCGACACCACGTCTGATCCGACAGTCCCGGTATGACCATCGAGCCGGCAACCGCACAGACCTTCTGCTTCCGGTGGGCCGATGCTGAAGATCGTCCCACCGGGACTGCCCCGGCGGCGCCGCCCCGCCGCTGGAGCGGCGCTGCCGGCGTCCGCCCGCACGAGGTGGTGGCGGCCAGTGGTCACCCGGCCCGGCCAGCCATCACCTGACCAGCGCAAACGGCGGACGCCGTTCCCCTCGCGCCGGTCAAAGCAGGCCGCCGGGACGACCGGGCTGCCGGTCCTCGGCGACCGCCAGGGGCCGCTGACCCCGGAGCTGCCGAGGCGGCTGGCCGAGACGGGCACCGACATCAACGTGGCAGCGCCTTTGCCTTCCGGCTACCTGCTGCCCGGTGACCGGTGCCTGGCCGCCCACTAGCGCAGAAGGCCTCCATCAACCTCCGCTTCTCGCTCCGCCGCCTACCACGGGGCGCTTGGCGCCCGGTGCCGCGGCAGGCCTGCCGGACCAGGGCCGGTGACCGATCACCGCCTTCGTGATCGACGCCGGCATGGACACCGGCCCGATGCTGGCCCGCCGGGTCCCGGTCGAGCCCAGGAAGGCCGCCGGCACCCTGACCATGCCAGCTAGCCAGAGATCGGGGGCCGGCTGACCGTCAGAGACCCTCGACGCCCTCGAGGCCAGCCGGGTCAAGCCCCGACTAGCCCAGCGCCGGGTCGGCCTCGTCCCCAAGGTCACCGTGGGGAGGCCCGCCTCAGCTTCGGCCGGCCCGCCGAGGCGCCAGCCAGCCGCCGTCCGCGCCTTCGCCCCACTGTCCCCGGCGCCTGGACCACCGCGGCCGCCGCCGTCGAGATCACCCAGGCCGCCCCGCCCGAGCAGGCCACGGGCCGGGGACGGGCTCGACCCAGACCGCCTCGCAACCTCGACCCGGAGGGGCCGGCTGCTCGTCTCACCGGATAACGGTAGCACCTGGAACTGCTGGAGGTGCGGCCCAGGGCCGCGGGGCTATGTCCGAGGCCGAGTTCGCCCGCGGGGCCCGCCTCGGGCCTGACGAACAGCTGGGCCGGTGACCGCCAGGACACGGGCGGCGGCCAGCGCCCGGGACGATCGCCCTGGCGGCGCTGGAGCGGAGTCGGCGAGCCAGGGCCTACGCCAACCTGATCCTACCCGGCGCTGCCACGGCGATCAGAGCTGAACCTATCAGGCGGGCCGCCGCCACCAAGCCTGGTCTACAGGTCGCTGCGGATGCGGGCGGCGCTCGACTTGCGCCCTGCGCCCCGCTGTCCCCGCATAGCCCTCGACCGGCTGGAGCCGCCAGGATCCTGCCCAGGGCCTGCGCTCCGAGCGCCTGAGAAACTGCTCGGTTCGGGGCACGGCGGCGCATGCGGCCATTGGCGAGCCCACAGAGCCGTCAGGCGATGGCCCGGGGCAACCGCGGCCGATAGGCCAGCTTCACGATCGACGCCCGTTGTCGCACTCCGCCGCCCGCAGCAACCCCGCCCACCTGGCCCGACCCCGGACCACCTGGCCCACACCGGCTGGGCCACCACCCCGCGGCTCCCACCCGGCTGGATCAGCTCGCCGGGACCTGGCCGCCTCAGCCTACAGGAGGCTGGCTCGCCCGCTTGTCCAGGAGCCGGACAACACCCGGCCGAGGTCGGCCTGCAGGTCACCCCCGGACGGACCACCCGCGACCAGGCTGCTGGCCGGCTGGCTGAGGCCGGCGATGCCGCCAGCCGGGCCCCTCAGCCCCGACTGCGCTGACCAGCGGAACGGGGCGACCCGGCCGCCATGGCCGTCGCCGAAAAGGCCCGAGGCGGTGTTCCAGGCTCTTCTCGGCCCTGGTCGAGCAACGTGGCAA